>MEHZ011467443.1_pt1 | contig 65392 bp, 63 predicted proteins | sample 897221 | NCBI WGS metagenome assembly MEHZ01 (sample SAMN05514161, study PRJNA337945) | marine metagenome | isolation source: marine surface water | place: Arctic Ocean | collected 2007-12-13 | reverse complement strand
ATTCTTGATGTGTCTTGCTTCGGAGATTCTACAGGGAATGTCCTAGCGGAGATTAGTGGCGGTACAGTGCCTTACCAATGGAATTGGGATTTCCCGATTGCAGATACCATCTTGTTTATAGATTCATTGCCCATAGGTGATTATGTCTTAAATGTCATCGATTCTAATAACTGTGTATACACTGAAACGGCAACGATTACACAACCCGATGCGCCACTAACGGTCACCTATGATGAGATGATGCCTTCGTGCTTTGAATACAGTAACGGCGAGTTGACCCTCATTCCCGTTGGCGGAACAGCACCTTATACTTATTTATGGAATACCGGCGATACTACCATTGGTATTGATTCTTTGGAGACAGGAAACTTTAGTGCTGAAATACTCGATACCTTAGGTTGCTTTACTTCAATAGAGATTTTTCTTGATGAGCCTCCTGAACTTCAGATTTCATTAGATGTGGATGTCTTATCAGGATGTAGTCCTTTGGTGGTTCAGTTCACCAATACCTCCAATGCTACGGCGGACTGTGAGTGGGATTTTGGAAATGGAAACACCTTCAATGGTTGTGAAAACGTATTCAATAGCTATGAAACAGGAGGGCTTTATTCGGTTTCTTTGACTGCTTACGATGACAATGGCTGCTTCAACGATGTGACCTATAATGACTTTATTACGGTGTACCAAACTCCAACAGCAGCAATGAATATCGATCCGGTTTATCTGTTCCCAGATGTGCCGACAACAAATATTAGCAATGAATCTGATGGTGGTGATACCTATGTGTGGAATATGGGAGAGTCTGAACAGGATTTTCTAGGGTTTGAGCCTGGTGTTTATACCTATAGCCCAAATATCGTGGATACCTTCTATGTTAATCTCCTTGCCCTTACAGATGAAGGATGCAACGACACCACACAAGGAATGGTCATCTTTTTAAATGACCCTTTCTTGTATGCGCCAAACACATTCACGCCTGATGGAAACAATGTAAATGATCTATGGATCCCTGTTTACTCAAGCCCTCAATATGTGAAGCGATATAATTTAGACATCTATAACCGTTGGGGAGAGCGTGTGTTCGAGACCACAGATATCAGTCAGGGTTGGGATGCGACACATAATGGAGGGCAGCTTTGTCAGGATGGCATCTATACCTGGAAAATTAACTTCAGATGGTATGACCAAAGAACCTTCCAACTGACAGGGCATATCACACTTATCAAATAAGCAATGTTCCTATAACTCACAAAAAAAGGGCTTCACAAGGGAAAATTAAAGAGTTGTGTTCAGTCCTAGGTTGTAAAACATAAATGATTACTCTACAGTCTAAGCATTACTGATTAACTTTATTCAAAGTATTTCCAATGAAAAACATATTCTATATACTAGGCATTGCAGCATTACTGTTTTCTTGTAGCACTGAAGACGAGGACGAGGCTAACGCTCCTGACAACGAACCCAATGAGATAGGCCATGAAGATATGATCTTGGGGATGGAGCAAGACCCGAAGGAATTACTTAAGGAAGCTTATCAACAGTTTAAAGAAGGCAATGATGAAGCATCTATAAATTTGGCCAATAAGGTTTTGGAATATGGCCGTGCCGTTAATGACGACACGCTTGTAGGAGGTGCATTATCTTCATTATGTAGAAACGCTCAAAGAACTTTCGATACAACCAGACTAGCGGAACTTAGTATTGAATTGGCTGAACTATCTGAAAGTTCTGGCGATCAAAAATGGATGATGAAACGAGCACATATGAATGCTGAAATGTGGCGATTGATTGGAAACATGGAAAAGGCAGAAGCTTTCTACATTGAAAGTATGACCATCAGTGAATCTATAGGAGCCATGGGTATGTTTACCATCGATCATTTTAATAAGTCATTTGTTTCTACCGCAACTGGCGATTTTGTAGAAGCTCGAAGGTTGATTACAAAATATTATGCACTAAGACAAAAAGCGGATTCCACATCCGAAGATGCTTATGGTTTAATTGCTTTGGCTTATTTATTAGAGCAAGAAGGGGATCTTGAAGGAGCACTTGAAGTTGCTAGGGTTACAAGAAGACTATTCGAAGAGCAAAATATATTTCCTGAGCCACCTGATGAAAAGCCTTTGATTAGTGTGGAAATCAACATGCTTCATAAGCTTGAGCCAGAAAAGATAAAGACAATAGAAAATGAATCTTTGAATCAATCGGTTAATGACTTGTTAAATAGGTACTTGAAATGATTTAAAATTGAAATTAAAAAAACATTTTGCAACAAGAACTAAAAAACACAAAACCTAATCTACCAAACCGATTTTACTATTTTAACTCAAACGATTATACGGTATCGCGCCCAAATAGAAGTATGAGACCGGCAAAGAAGACGCTAATAAATATATAGACAGCACCGCCAAAACTACATTCCCAAAAGTGTTAAATTTCGGAACTAGAATCAAGGTGAAAAACCTCGATTTATAATAAAATCTTTTACTTACTTTTAAAGTACTATGAAAAGCACTGCTTACTTTTTTATCTCTATGACAGCAATTGTCATCACTCTTATCTATGGTAAAAACCTATTGATCCCTTTTGTGTTTGCCTTATTACTTTGGTTCATTGTCCGTAAGATTAGACAAGGTTTGGATAAAGTAAAATTTATCGCTGAATATTTCCCCCTATGGATAAAAAGCTTAATCCCATCCTTGTTACTTATCACGATTTTGGCTTTTATATCGAAAATATTAATGACAAATATTAACGAATTAGCAAAATCACATCTATTATATGAAGGAAACATAGAACATATGATTGCCCAATTCAATGAGCGCTTTCAGATCAATTTAGTCGATTATTTAAAAAGCCAAACCGGTACTTTCGATTTTGGAATGGTCTTAAAGCAAATCTTTAAGTCATTATCGGATTTACTAAGTAATACATTCATCATCATTATTTATGCGCTTTTCATTTTTTTAGAGGAGGCGAATTTTCAACAAAAACTCAAATCTGTATTTAAAAATAAAGCTCAATTTGAAAAAATAAATGATGTACTCGAAAAAATTGAAAAATCTGTAACAAGTTATATTGGGTTAAAAACTTTGGTGAGCTTTATAACAGGGCTAGGGAGCTATATAGCCTTGCTATTTATAGGAATTGATGCTCCTGTTTTTTGGGCTTTTCTGATCTTTTTATTGAACTACATCCCTACCATCGGTTCCTTAATTGGAACACTCTTCCCGGCATTCTTTTGTCTTTTACAATTTGGAGATTTGTCAAGTTTTTTAATGGTTTTAGGAGTCGTAGGCACCCTTCAGGTTATTGTAGGAAACTTGTTAGAACCTAAGCTTATGGGAAACACACTGAACATAAGTTCATTTGTCGCCATTTTTGCCTTGTCTTTCTGGGGAACTCTTTGGGGAATAACAGGAATGCTTTTAAGTGTTCCAATAACGGTGATTATGGTGATCATATTTTCACATTTCTCTAGCACTAGACCAGTAGCCATCATGCTCTCTGAAAAAGGGAATATTTAAACTCATTCAAGACCACTATTTTCCAAAAACAACGCCCATTTCTATAGAAATAGTTCTATTGAATATTTTGTAATCTTCATCGTTAAAGGCGTCAATGTTATTGAGGCCAAAATCATAAACAACCTCTAGGAAAACCTTATTCCATTGAAAACCAATTCCAGGTGTAAAACCAAAATCTAAATAATTATAACCATCGCCATCCCTACCAAATTGGATAATCTCACTATTATAGTCATTCAAATCAATAGTTGTAAAAGGATTACTGTAGAAGTACATCTGCTCCTCAGTTGACCTCCCAGAAACCCCTACACTAACATAGGGGCCAATCAATGCATAAAATGCGCCGAGTTCACCAATCTCTAAACGATACTTAAACATCGGGGTGAATTGAATATAATCCAAGCGTGTTTTAGATTGTATTTTAGAGTATTCAGAAAAGACTTGATTACCGATTGTATATTCATTTGAGATTTCCGATTTGTATTCAAAGCCTTTTGCCGAATACCCCACACAAAGTCTCAACCCCATACTTTCATTAAAGTCAAGATTATAATAAATACCCGCATGTAAAGACGTTATAGAATTATAGTTGTCATAATAGCCGTTGTTATCAGGGTCGAAAAAATGTAAATTAGAAAGATTCACCCCACCACCAATACCCAATGCTTGACTAAATACGCATGAATTAAGCAACGAAATGATTGTAAATGAAATCGAGAATAGATGACTGCCGGATAATTTCATTAGAAATAAAGTTAAAGTAACGAATTTAGAACTTTTCACGATTGAACTAATCTAAAAACCGGATATTCTAGGAGAATGAACTTTGTTGTAAATTGAACTCATGAAACATATAGTCGTATTAAGTGGGGCTGGAATGAGCGCAGAAAGTGGCCTGAAAACCTTTAGAGATAGTAATGGGCTTTGGGAGGGACATGATGTGATGGAGGTCGCTTCTCCCGAAGGGTTCTCAAAAAATCCAGCATTGGTTTTAGAATTCTATAACCAACGTCGCCGACAATTACTTGAAGTTAAACCGAACAGTGCCCATTTCGCTTTGTCTGCATTCGAAAAAAATCACAAAGTGTCCATTGTTACCCAAAATGTTGATGACCTTCATGAAAGGGCTGGTAGCACTTCTGTTTTACACCTTCATGGTGAACTATTCAAAGTTCGAAGTACACAATTTCAATCAGATGTTCAGTATTGGAAAAAAGACCTAAATATCGGTGACCAATGTCAAAAAGGATACCAACTTCGTCCCCATATCATATGGTTTGGTGAAGCAGTGCCTCTATTACAAAAAGCTATTTCAATATGTGAAGATGCGGATATCATCATTATTATAGGGACTTCAATGCAAGTGTATCCCGCTGCTCGCTTGATTCATTATGCAAAACCAAGTGCCAAGGTATATTACATCGACCCCAAGCCAGCAGAGATCAACAATGCTCAAGTCACAGTAATTGCAGAATCTGCAACTACAGGTATAAAGAAAATAAATATAGATTGAAGAAAGTGGGCTATACTGGATTCGAACCAGTGACTTCCACCCTGTCAAGGTGACACTCTAAACCAACTGAGTTAATAGCCCCTAAAATTTAAGAATCCGCCTCTTCGTCGTTTTTATTCAACTTAGTGCCGACAAAAGTTCCTGAAATAATTTGATTTTGAAATTCTCTCATTCCTCCTGGGGAATGTGGCATTAGAATAGAGGAGTTTTTGGAATTTGCACCGATATCCTTTATGGTATCAAAATATTGAGTCATCAAAACAAACTGCATTATTTCTTCATGAGTTACTGAGTCCAATGACTTTTTAAAATCTTCTACAGATTCTTTGAAACCTCTAACAATCTCAAGACGTTGTTGAGCTATACCTTCACCAGAAAGTCTCTTAGACTCTGCCTCAGCCTCGGCTTGTTTAATAATCATGATTTTCTTCGCCTCACCATCTTCATGAGCCGCTTCACGGTCTCTTTTGGCTGCATTGATTCTGTTCATCGAATCTTTTACTTTAGAATCTGGGTCAATATCAGTAATTAGTGCTTTGATGATTTTATACCCATATTCGGCCATGCTTTGAGAAATGTTATTCTGTACCGCGATTGCGATATCCTCTTTTTTCGCAAATACATCATCTAATTCTAGCTTAGGTACCTCTGCTCTTACATCATCAAAAACATAGGATGCAATTTGGTTCTTGGCATTTTCTAGAGAATAGTAAGCCTCCTTAACGAATTCCTTTCGGACCATATATTGAACTGAAACCTGAAGGTTAACGAAAACGTTATCCAAGGTTTTTGTTTCAATGGTGACATCAAGCTGCTGAACACGTAAATTGACTAAGGCTGCCTTATTATCAATAAAAGGAATCAAGAGAGACAGACCAGATGTACGAACAGATTGAAATTTTCCAAAGCGCTCAATTACGGCAGCTGAGGCTTCTTTAACAATTAAGAAGGTTTTTAAAAGAAGAAGTAAAGCAACAACCGCTAATACTAACGGTAAAATAGGAAAGTTCATGTTTTTTTTATTGAATGGTTAATTTCTTTTCGAGCTCCTCCAAATAGTGACGGAATTGCTTATCCGTTTCTGAAAGATTCACAACGGTTCTACAGGCATGTAATACAGTCGCGTGGTCTTTACCCCCACAGTGTGCTCCGATATTAGCCAATGATGATTTGGTCATTTTCTTAGAGAAGTACATTGATATCTGACGCGCTTGAACAACTTCACGCTTTCTTGTTTTAGACTTCAACATTTCAATTGGAAGATCAAAATAGTCACAGACAACTTTCTGGATATATTCTATAGAGACTTCTCTTGCGGTGCTGCGAACAAATTTATCGACCATTTGCTTAGCCAAGTCTAAAGTGATCGCTTTTTTCGTAAGCGAAGCTTGTGCCAAAAGTGTATTTAATGCACCTTCAATTTCTCTGACATTTGTATTTATAGAGTATGCCAAGTATTCAACAACCTCTTTTGGAAGCTCAATACCGCTACCGTACATTTTCTTTTGAAGAATTGCGATTCTCGTTTCAAGATCTGGAGTGCCTAGATCAGCTGAAAGTCCCCATTTAAAACGAGACAACAAGCGCTGCTCCATTCCCTGCATTTCAACAGGTGCTTTGTCCGATGTCAGTACAATTTGCTTTCCGTTTTGATGCAAGTGATTGAATATCGAAAAGAAAACGTCTTGTGTACGTTCCTTTCCAGCAAAAAACTGAACATCATCAATAATCAACACGTCAATCATTTGATAAAAGTGAACGAAATCATTTGTTGATTGGTTCTTAATTGCATCTATAAACTGATGTGCAAACTTTTCAGATTGAACGTAAAGGACTGTTTTGTTAGGGTAATTTTCTTTAACCGAAATTCCAATAGAGTGTGCTAAGTGAGTTTTACCCAAGCCAACACCACCATAAATCAATAATGGATTAAAGGCTGTACCACCAGGTTTGTTAGAAACAGCAAAGCCAGATGCTCTAGCCAATCGATTATATTCCCCTTCAATAAAGTTTTCAAAGGTGAAAGCGGGAATCAAGTTAGATTCAATATTCAACTTTTTAAGACCTGGAATCACAAACGGGTTTCTTATCTGCTTTTCATGGCCACTAATAGGAACATTAACAGGTGAGTTTTTTAAAGACGTTGAACTATGAGCTGGGATCTTTACAGTGTAAGGATTAGAGGATTTGTTATTGTTTTCCATAACAATGCTGTATTCCAAACTTCCTTCAGTACCTAATTGTTTTTTGACAACCTTTCGAAGAAGCGTTATATAGTTTTCTTCCAACCATTCGTAAAAAAAATAAGAAGGTACTTGAATCGTTAAAACATTATTTTCTAATTTGACCGGGATAATCGGCTCAAACCAAGTTTTAAACGCTTGCAATGAAATATTGTCTTTTATTACTTTTAGACAGGAATCCCATGCACCTTCGTGGTTTTTACTCATAGTGAAAAAATTAATAATTTGATCTTAAATAACGCATGTGAAATGCAGTTTTTCACACACTTTTTGCATAGTACAAATGTTCTCATAAAAAAGTTAAAAAAAAACCACTAGGGGTATTGACTTTGTTAAATGTTTTCTTATGGGAAAACGCTTATGAGAAAAGTAATAGTTTAGCTTCCCTAAAGTAATATTATTTTAGCTTTATTAATAGGAAAATGAAAGGAAAAAACAAACATGTAACACAAATACGAGTGAGATATGGAGAAACTGACCAAATGGGCTTCTGTTATTACGGCAATTATGCCCAATTTCTAGAAGTTGCTCGTGTTGAATTACTTAGGAGCAAAGGTGTTTCCTATAAAATGCTCGAAGAGGAGGGGGTCCTCTTGCCCGTTAGGACTTTTTCTATTAAATATATTTCTCCATCCAAATACGATGACTTGCTAAAAATTGAAACAGAAATTTCAAAACTAGAATCATCAAGAATAGAGTTTACTTATCAAATAAGAAACGAAAAAAAAGATCTAATAGCAACTGCCGTTACAGAACTCGTTTTTTTAGATTCAGGAACGATGAAACCGATCAATGCCCCAGAAAAAATCCAGACGCTTGTTTGAATAATTCCTTAATTTAAAAGAAATAAAAAATGAGTGAAGTGAATGCCCCTTTCCAAATATTCAAGCCTAAAATCACGAAAGCACCTTTTTTACTAAGCATACCTCATTGTGGGACTTCTTTTCCTAATGAAATAAAAGACAATTACAATGCGAATTTAATTTCCTCACCTGATGACACGGATTGGTATTTAGAAACACTTTATGATTTCGCTGAAGAGCTGGGAGTAACAGTAATCAAAGCGGTTTACTCGAGATGGGTCATCGATTTAAATAGAACACCCCAGAATCAATCCCTCTATAATGATGGACGAATTATAACTTCCCTGTGCCCTACCACAACTTTTCTTGGAGAAAAACTCTATAAAAAAGATGCATACCAGCCTAATTCACTAGAAATTGAGAGGCGACTTGAGAACTACTATTGGCCTTATCACCATAAAATAGATGCCTTAATTGATGAATTAAAAAGTGAATTTGGTCAAGTTGTTTTTTGGGATGCACATTCTATTCGTAGAAATGTACAAACGATTCAAAGAGACAACTTCCCAGACCTCATCCTGGGTAACAATGACCAAAAAACAGCTTCACAACCCATTATAGACCTCTGTTTAAAATCATTAGGAAGTCAGAATTTTGAATTGAAACACAATACACCGTTCAAAGGCGGCTATATAACACGGTCAAAAGGCGAACCAGAGGCGAATATCCATGCCCTACAGCTAGAAATGTGTAAAGATCTTTACATGTCAAACAAGGAAATGACCTATGACGCGAAGAAAGCGGTTGAAATCAAATCCTTACTCAAGACTACTTTTCAAAATTTAATCACTCACCTAAATGAATGAATTTTCTTTTAAAGGCATTTTACAAGCAGACGGCTGGCGTGAAAATGTAACCATTACGACAAATACTGATGGGGAAATCATCGATATTGTGGACGCCCAAAATCATTCAACATGTAATGGGTATGCCCTACCCGGCTTTCAGAATGCCCACTCGCATGCCTTTCAATATGCAATGGCTGGATTAGCTGAATTGCATTCTACAAATAAAAAACGCAACGATTTCTGGAGTTGGAGACAATCTATGTATGCCTTAGCACTTTCCTTAGAACCAGAACAAATGGAAGCGATTGCCGCCATGCTTTACCAAGAAATGCTTCGACATGGATACACACATGTCGCTGAGTTTCATTATGTTCATCATGATAAAAATGGTCGCCATTATTCAAATAAAGCAGCATTGAGTGAACGAATTGCTCGTGCCGCACATAAAGCAGGGATAAAGCTCACTATTATTCCTATTTACTATGAACAAGGGGGATTTGGAAAGCCTGCCCAGAATGAACAAAAAAGGTTTCTTTCAAAATCTATTGATGACTATTTGGACTTATTTGAAGCGGTTCAAAAAATGTCAAAAAACTATTCATCGTGTGATGTCGGATTAGGGATCCATTCCATGAGAGGTGTAAGCCTTGAGAACATTATTAAAACAAGTCATTATAAAAAAAGGGATACTCCATTTCATATTCACATTTCTGAACAGCTTCAAGAAGTTAAAGATTGTTTTGAATACACAGGTTTAAGACCTGCGGAGTGGCTCGACAAAAACATCAATTTAAATTCAGATTTTCACTTGGTTCATGCAACACATTTAACACCTAACGAGATTACTTCAATCGCAAAAAGTAAGGCAAATGTCGTTTTATGTCCTTCTACTGAAAGTAACCTGGGAGACGGAATATTCCCGATGGCTTCGTTTTTAAATCAAGGAGGAAGTTGGTCAATTGGAACAGACAGTCACATTGGGCTAAACCCTTTTGAAGAATTGCGAATTTTAGATTATGGACAACGATTGACTACACATAGTAGAAATACATTTGGCAATGAATACTCTGGTAACAATGGAGCCCTCGCTATCCAAAGCGCACTTGTTAATGGGCGTAAAGCGATGGGGAAAACCCAAAAAGAATTTTTCAAAATTGGCTCATCCTTTGATGCTCTAGTTATTACAGACCAACACCCCATGATTCAAGTCACCGGAAAACAACACTTAACAAACACTATAGTATATGCATCTGACCAGACTATGGTCATGGGGACGATTGTAAATGGAGATTGGAAAATCAAAGACAACAAAGCTCCAAATAAATCAATTGAAAAGAATTTTATTTCTACGATGATGGAACTTTCGAGTAGAATTTAAAGTTTTGCGACATCCTATTTTTGAAATCGGTTTTTCTTTACTAACTTATAAGTAATGCTTCAAAAAATAATACTTGTTCGAGATTTCTTCCCTTTTGTGCTTCTAAAAGCACAAATTAAATACAACTTTTTCGGGCTCATGTATTGGGCTTTACTTTTTACGATTCTTTTTGAAATATTCGGTGCGTCATTCGGTGTTCCCTTCCTGTTTTACTCCCCAGAATATCTAGGAGAGGTTGGCCTATGGTCCTTTGCTTTATTAGGTTTTTCAGTCGGCGGGTTTTCAATGGCATTCAATGTCTATAGTTATATTAAACTCGGTCCTAGATTTCCATTTTTAGTTGTTGTATCCACCCCATTTTTCAGATTTTGCATCAATAATTTTTTAATCCCACTTGCATACATCTTGATCTATCTTATTAAGATGTCGAAATTCCAATTATACGAAGAGTTCGCCTCTACTAGTGATGTGATGATCTACAATGCTTCCTTTATTATTGGCTTCTTTTTATTCGTCTTTTTAAGTATTCTCTATTTCTTCCCATTAAGAACGAATAAGGATGCTGATGATACTATTTCAGAATCGAATCCGATATCGACAATAACAAGCAAAGGCTTTGGTCAGAAATGGTACAATTATTTTAGAGAGAAAAGAACGCGGCCTATTTACTACCTGGGAAAGAAGTTTAAATTATACAAAAGTCGAAGTGTTGCACACCTGGACAAAGCTGTTGTAGAAAGCGTATTTTCTAAAACCCGAATTAATGCATTCATTTTTGAAGTCTTAACAATCACAGCCTTTCTTAGCTTAAGCTTTTTTAGAAATTTCTCATTGTTTGAAGTCCCTGCTGCGATGAGTATTTTAATGTTGTTGACCATTTTATCAATGGTTATTGGAGCCTTAAATTCGTGGTTTCACAGATGGACCTATCCTCTTGTTTTTCTTGTGGTCATTGTAATGTCCATTCTTTCTTCAAAAGTCGGTCTCTTTCGTTATACGAGCTATGCTTTAGGATTAGATTATTCAAAGAAAAGCATCGTGAATTATAGCCCTGAAAACATTAAAGAAAACCATAAATTATTTGGAGCTCATACCTCATCAGATGAGAGAATTATTGAAATCTTAGATAATTGGAAAACAAGAACAGGAGAAGAAAAACCTAAGCTAGTTATCCTCAACACATCGGGAGGAGGATTGCGAAGTGCTCTTTGGACATTCACTGTGCTTTCCAATGCTGATGAGGCTCTAGACTTTAAACTCAGCAAGCATTTACAAATGATTACAGGTGCATCGGGAGGCATGGTTGGAGCAGCCTATTTTAGAGAAATAAATCTTCGGAAAAAGTTAAAAACACTGCGTGGAGATAATGCTTTTTTTAAAACGAGATTAAGTAGAGACTTACTCAATAGGTTATCGTTTTCAGCCTCGACAAGTGACCTCTTTATGCGATACAAAAAAATAAAATATAACGGGAAATTTTATACACAAGAAAGAGGAAGTGAATTTGAAACTGAACTCCACCAGAATCTTCAAAATTATTTAGAACATCCTTTGGGCTACTATGAAAAATATGAGAAACAGAGTTTAATTCCTATTATGATTTTTAGCCCTACCATCGTAAACGACGGTAGAAGATTGCTCATTTCTTCTCAAAACTTAAGCTTTATGATTGGGGATAACGAAAAAACGACCTTTGAAAATATTGATTTTCAGTCTTTTTTCAGAAACAATAATCCACAAGGAATTCGTTTTTCCTCCGTGTTAAGAGCCAACGCGACCTTCCCGATGATTATGCCCATGATGGGCATGCCTACAAAACCGGAAATTCAATTAATGGATGCCGGTATTAGGGATAATTACGGAGGAAAAGTATCCGTAGACTACTTGTTTTCATTAAGTGATTGGATTATTAAAAACACCTCTGGTGTTGTTATCGTGGAGATTCGTGACACCAAAAGAATCATGAGTAATGAAGTCTACAAAGAGGTGTCATTGATAGATAAATTATCTCTTCCGTTCGGGAATTTATTAACCAACTTTACCCGCACCCAAGATTTAGACCAAGAACAATTAATTAAAATGTGTGAAAGCAGCTTTAAATTCCCTGTTGACAAAATCACGTTTAACCTGAGAGAGGACTTTAATGAAAGAATCTCACTTTCCTGGCACCTCACAAAAAGAGAAAAGCAAAAAATTGAAGCTGCATTTACAAGTCAGGAAAATCAAATGTCATTAAACAAGCTGAATCAATTGATTTCGAATAAATAAAAAAGGAGGCCGAAGCCTCCTTGATTTTATTAACCTGTAGCAAAGTTAATTTAAACACATCTTTCTTTAACGGAATAAAATCTAAATGGTTTCATACTTGAATTAACATTTTAGCATTGATAAACTATTTATTTACATTCATATCCATTCATTAGCATGAATATATTTGTTCTATGAGTACGGCGATTCCTTCCATATCAGCTCTTGTCAAATTAATAGACGACCCTGACGAAGATATTTTTCTTCACGTCAGGGATGAAATCGTGAAATACGGGAGCAAGGCGATACCCTATCTTGAGAAATCTTGGGAGGAAGACTATTACGGCTTGGTGTTCCAAAGTAGAATTGAGAATATTATCCATGACATTCAATTTGAGGAAGTAAAAAGTAACCTGGAAGAATGGAGTAATTGTCCAGAAAAGGAGCTTTTAGAAGGCGCTATTATCGTGGCAAAGTATCAATATCCGGGTTTAGATGAAGAATCAATCAGAAGTTTTATTCAAACCATAAAGCAAGATATTTGGCTAGAACTTAATGACCACCTTACTGCTTATGAACAAGTGAAGGTCTTTAATCGCATTTTTTTTAAGTCACATAAATTTCATGGCGACAATAAGAACTATCATTCACCTGTCAATTCCTATATCAACACAGTACTTGAAAGTAAAAAAGGAAACCCTTTAAGCCTTTGTTTGATTTATAGTATTATTGCCCAATCATTAGACCTACCTATTTATGGCGTAAACTTACCCAACCATTTCGTATTGGCTTATATTGATGAAAGAGGGTCTGGAGCCATGATCAATCAAGAAAATGAATTTGGTGTGCTTTGTTATATCAATGCATTTTCTAATGGTGTAATTTTCAACACAAGTGAAATAAAGCAATTTCTAGATGAATTAAAACTCCCGCACAACCGTGAGTATTTTGAACCCTGTTCTAATTCAGCTATTATTAAAAGGATGTTAACCAACTTGATTTCTTCTTTCCAGCGTGTCGGGAATTCAGAGAAAGTTGAGGAATTAATACTTCTTAGAAACATCATACAAGGCAATTAATTCCAAAGGATTAGGATTCGTATATTTGGGGCATGAATTACAAACATACCGTAGAAGAGCGATTTATAAAATATGCTAAAATAGATACCACAGCTGACCCCAATTCATCGTCTTTCCCGTCATCAGATAAACAAAAAGACCTTGCTAGAGTTTTGGTTCAAGAACTTAAAGAGCTCGGAGCTACAGATGTTGAAATGGATAAATGGGGCTATGTCTTCGCTACGATACCATCAAATTCTTCAAAGTCAAACATTCCTAAAATATGCTTCTGTTCACATATGGACACAGCGCCCGATTGCAGCGGAACCAACGTGAAACCAATTATTCATAGAAAATACAAAGGCAATCCCATAATCCTTCCTGACGATGAAACACAAATTTTAAGCGTCGATAAGCATCCTTATTTAAAAGGAAAAATAGGTGATGATATTATAACAGCCAGCGGTGAAACACTTTTAGGCGCTGATGACAAAGCTGGTATAGCCATCATTATGGATTTTGCAAAATATATACTTGAGCATCCGGAAGTAAAGCATGGTGACATCCGAATTCTATTCACGCCTGATGAAGAAATAGGTAAAGGGGTAGACCATTTAGATATGGATAAACTAAATGCTGATTTTGGGTATACTTTAGATGGCGGGCCAGAGGGCTATATCGAAGATGAATCTTTTTCCGCAGATGCTTTAAAGGTTCGCATTCAGGGACTCAGTGCACATCCGGGATATGCCAAAAACAAAATGGTCAATGCCATTAAAATGGCATCCTTACTTATTAATTCTCTACCAAAAGATAGATTAACTCCAGAAACGACCGAGCACCGAGAAGGGTTTATTCATCCCTTATCTATTGAGGGAGGGTTAGAAAGTGCTACTGTAGAATTCATTATACGCGACCATGATACTTCAAAACTGTCTACCTATGAGGATCTTATTGCAAGTACTATGAAATCGATTGCTGAAGACCATCCTGGCATCGAATATAACATTGAAATCTCTGAGCAATACCGAAACATGAAAGAAATACTCGTGAAGTTTCCTCAAGTTTGCCAATATGCAGGTGACGCAATGCGAAATGCGGGTATTCAACCTGTTTTCGATCTCATCCGAGGAGGTACGGATGGTTCAAGAATGTCATTCATGGGTATGCCATGTCCAAATATATTTACAGGAGAAATGGCTATTCATTCAAGACAAGAATATGTAGTAGTTCAGGACATGGAAAAATCCGTGCGCACATTAATTGAATTGATACAAATATGGGAGCAGAATCATGAATGAAAAACTGATCATTAAAGAAATTGAAAATAGGGTCTTTCAACCTGTTTATTTTCTTCATGGAGAAGAACCTTACTTTATTGACCTTATATCTGACGCCCTCATAAAAAGTGTACTACCCGATCACGAAAAAGGATTTAATCAAAGTATTCTGTATGGGAAGAATACGGACTTAATGGTTCTCCTGAACGAAATAAAGTCTTTCCCTATGGGGAGTGAAAAGAGACTTGTCGTATTAAAAGAGGCTCAAGATTTCAAGAAAATAGAAGAACTCTGCTCCTACTTCACAAATCCAAATCCAACGACGATTTTTGTAATTTGCTTCAAGTATAAAAAATACGACTCAAGAAAAAAATCATTAAAGCTAATTGCTAAAAATGGGTTTGTTTTTTTATCTGAAAAGGTGAAAGAATATCAGCTAAACGAATGGATAGAGCGTTACGTTTCAAGCCAAGGGTATGTTCTTAATTCTAAGGCCACGATGCTTTTGAATGAATTTTTAGGGAATGACCTAGGTCGTATAGTTAAGGAAATAGAAAAGTTAGGTGTGATCTATGCGAAGGGAACTCAAATTACGGAGAAGCACATTGAGGAAAATATTGGCCTTTCAAAAGACTATAATCTATTTGAACTCACCAACGCCGTTGCGGCTCAAGATATTTCTAAAGCTTATAGAATCATTCATTATTTTGAAAGAAACCCAAAGGCCGTTCATCTTACACAGGTGACCTCCTCATTATTTACTTTTTTTTCAAATGTTTTAAAAATTCATTTTCTAAAATTTACTGCGAGGGAGGCGATAGCCAAAGAGCTTCGGGTTCATCCCTTTGTCGCCGGTGAGTTAAGTAAAGCAAAATCGAAATTTAGCCCAAAAAAAATTGCATCTAATATGGAAATCCTCCAGGAATATGATTTGAAATCAAAAGGATATGGCAATACAAGTTCAAGCCAAGCAGATTTAATGAAGGAATTGATTTTCAAATTATTGAATCCATGATTTTTTATGCGCCAACATGTTCATTAAACGATCAGGAATGCACCCTCTCGGAAATTGAATCGAAGCATTGTATCAAAGTATTACGCCAACAAATCGGCTCTATAATTGAATTGGTAAACGGAAACGGAGGGCGATTCACTTGTAAAATAATTGATGACCATTTTAAGAAGTGTAAAGTTCAGATTATTAAAAAAGACCAATTTCCGAAAAGAGAAAAACAGTTACACATTGCTATGGCTATTCCAAAAAGCAGTGAGCGCTTAGAATGGTTTTTAGAGAAAGCAACTGAACTCGGCTTAACAAAATTATCTTTATTGAATTGTGCAAATAGTGAACGTAGAACTGCCAATGAAAAAAGACTTGAAAAGATTGCCGTATCGGCTCTGAAACAGTCAAAAAGGTATTACCTACCCCAAATAATCTCACCTGTCAGTTACATCGAATTCATACAGAATCACCCAAAAGGATATATCGCTCATTGTTACGATTCTGAAAAAATGCATGCGAAAAACATAAGTGTACTGGAGCCCATATTAATAGGTCCTGAAGGCGATTTTTCTGAACTTGAAGTAGCCGAGGCTATAAAAAAAGGGTACATCAGTATCGACTTAAGTAAGAACCGACTTAGAACAGAAACCGCAGCCTTGACAGGGGTATTTTATTTAAGTGACCTATAGCGGAAAATCTCAAAACCATGCTTATGTTTATCGTCAACTCCATGGCTAAAGACAGATTCTTTTGACCAGCGATTTTCATCAAATTCAGGAAAAAAGGTGTCCGCATCATAGTCTCCATCAATATAAGTGATTAACATTTCATCTACGAGCTCTTGATCGAGTGCCAATTTATAAATTTCACCTCCACCAATAATAAAAACTACTTTATCGCTTTGATTCTCGTAGGCATTCAAGGCATCACTCAAAGAATTAAAGACACGGCATCCATTTGCTGTAAAACTAGCATTCCGAGTAAGGATAACATTTTCTCGATTGGGAAGAGGGCGGTACTTTTCTGGAATAGAATCATAATTCTTACGACCCATCACAACAATTTGATTTTCCGTTGAGGTCTTAAAAAAATTCATGTCCTTAGGCAAATGCCACATGAGGTCATTGTTCTTGCCAATACCACGGCTACGGTCCATTGCGACGATTAAAGAAACCTTCATTATATGGCTACTGCCGCTTTAATATGTGGATGTGGATCATAATTGAGTAATTCAAAATCCTCGAACTTAAAATCAAACAGGTCTTTCACATCAGGATTTATTTTCAGGGTTGGAAGCTCACGGAAATCTCTCTGTAATTGCAGTCTTGCTTGATCCAAATGATTCGAATAAAGATGCGCATCACCTAGGGTGTGAACAAAATCACCTAACTCTAAATCACATACTTGGGCAACCATCATCGTTAAAAGGGCATAGGATGCAATATTAAACGGTACACCTAAAAAGGTGTCAGCACTTCGCTGATAGAGCTGACAACTCAGCTTGTTATCAGCTACATAAAACTGAAAAAAGGCATGACAAGGCGGTAAAGCCATCCCTGGAATTTCAGCAACATTCCAAGCCGAAACGATAATTCTTCGAGAATCGGGTGTATCCTTAATTTGTTGAATAATCTGCTTTATTTGGTCTATTTTTTCTCCATTACGCGCCGGCCAGCTTCTCCACTGTGAACCGTAAACGGGACCTAAATCTCCATTCTCATCGGCCCATTCATCCCAAATAGACACCTTGTTTTCTTTTAAATACTTAATGTTCGTATCTCCTTTTAAAAACCAAAGTAATTCATGAATAATAGAACGTAAATGCAGCTTTTTTGTGGTTAAACATGGGAAACCTTCATTTAAATCATAACGCATTTGATAACCAAAAACAGAAATTGTCCCTGTACCCGTGCGGTCTTCTTTTGTCACGCCCTTCTCAAGAATGTGCTTAAGCAAATCATGGTATTGTCTCATACCTCAAAAGTAAAATTTATAACGGCAAAATAAACAAGGATGAACCATGATTTTTTAACAAGTTAATAACTATCGAATGACAAAGAAATATGTTAATTTTAGTTTCATGAAAACCCCATTAATCTTTCTTTTATTATTTCTTTCGGTTTCGATTTCAGCTCAAATTAAAAAAAAGGATTTGGGAACATATACTGGGATCATTGAGGCTTACAAGCTCAACAATGGCGTAAAACTCATCATGGTCAAACAAAGCGATGTCCGAGTTTCTATAGACAAAACCATCTTAACTTTACAAATTGGTCAACAAGAATATAAATCCGAGTATGAAGTAAGTAAAGAATCTAAAAGGGTATATAGGATCACCTCAAATCTCGAATATTCAGATATTCAAGAATCATTTGTGCTATACGGGAAAGAAAAAAAGCTGCTTCGAAAAGGGATTTTCCCGCAACCTGATTCAAAATTAGTGAAACAATCTAAACAGGAAGTTTTATAGTAAAAGTAGTTCCCTCGCCAGGAATACTCTTAAGAGAAATCTTGCCTTTGTGTGCCTCAATAATCATTTTTACATAATAAAGACCTAGACCAAATCCTTTTACGTTATGTACATTACCGGTAGGCACTCGATAAAACTTTTCAAATATAGACTTTTGATGCTCTTTACTGATGCCCAACCCTTTATCTGAAAATTCGATAACCATAACTGAAGAAATTATAGAAGTAGTTATTGAAATCTGAATAGGTCCTTCACTATATTTTACCGCATTATCAGATAAATTGTGTAGTACATTTGTAATGTGAACGGGGTCCGCCAATAGAACATGAGACTCTGTTGTTAAATCCAAATCAATACGGCTACTTTTATCCATTTGAAAAACCTCAAAATTGTCTTTTAGCTGTAGAATCAGCTCTCTTAAATCAAAAGGTTCTTTGTTTAAAATCAATTCATTCTTATCTAACTTAGCCACATTCAAAACACGCTCTACTTGCTGCTCTAGACGTTTATTTTCATCAAAAATAATTCCAGCGTATTTTCTTATTTGACCCTGGCTAGAATCCGCAATTTGTAATAACATTTCAGAGGACAAGCTTATGGTTGAAATCGGAGTTTTAAGCTCATGGGTCATATTATTAATAAAATCATTTTTAACCTCTGAAACCTTTTTTTGACGAAAAATAATCACCAAACTATAAAGAAAGAAAAACGTCACTAGCAAAACAATAATCCCAATATATATCCAAGGTGAAATAAACTGCACAGGTGCAATTGGCTTGGCGGCAACATTAGGGAAAAACACTGTGAAATAATGCCCATCATTTTTGATGGTTACATTCACAGAGGTGACCCCTTCCTGATCTAATGAATCAGGCTCGTATAAAGAGGTTTTAGAAAATCTAATTAAATTACCATATACAATAGAGTCTGTAAAACAGTCATAAATACCATATACAAAATCTTGGTTGATATTTTGGGCATAGAACGACTTCTTTAATAGAGTTTCAAGGTAAAAGGGTTGTAGTTCCTCATTAATATCTACCATGAACCTATTGGATCGAATTTGTTTCACTGCACCATATAATTCTGTGCTATCAGCTAAGTTGGTATTGATCTGCTCTAAAACATTTCGCAAAGCGACATGACTCTGCTCAGAAAACTCTTTGATATTAAGACTATCCTCTTTCTTTTGGATAGCAATATTGGTACTCTGAAGTTCCATGGTTTTTCGCACCCAAACCAATTGTACAACAAGAATACTTGCAATGGATAAAACACCAAAAAGAACTAACGTATTAAGAGAATAACGACCCATAGGTGTTTGTCTTATTCGATAAATATATGAAATTCATAGCTTTAGAATCCTTTCACTCCATTTACTGTGGTATACTTCAAGATATTCTTTTTATCTGGATGTATCCTTGCAAAAGCAGACTGCACGGCTATTGTTCCCTCGTGAAACCCACACAAAATTAGCTTCAACTTATTTGTATATGTATTCACATCGCCAACGGCATATATCCCAGGAATGTTTGTGGAATAATCCAGTGTATCGACCTTTATCGCGTTTTTCTCTATCTCCAGCCCCCAATCTCCCATAGGTCCTAAAGTCGGCTTTAATCCAAACAAAGGGATAAAATGATCTGTATTTTCAATCAATTCACCATCTCTTTGATGGGAAATAGTGACATTTTCCAAATGAGAAAATCCGTTCAAGCCTATTACCTCAGCTTCCGTCACCAATTTGATGACACCTCTTTCCGCCAAATCAATGACTTTTTGAACAGAATCCAAATGGCCCCGAAAAGAACTACTTCGATGCACTAAGACCACCTCTTTTGCTATTTTCTTTTCTGCTAAAAAGATAGACCAATCAAGAGCAGAGTCTCCCCCACCCGCAATCACACATTTTTTACCCCGATAAAACTCCGGGTCCTTAATAATGTATTCGACGCCTTTATCTTCAAAATCACCAATATTTGATATTGGAGGTTTTCTTGGCTGAAAGACACCTAGACCTCCGGCAATAATGACAACTGAAGCTGCATGCTGGGTTCCTTTTGTGGTCGTGACCACAAACCCGCCATCGTTTTGTTCTTCTATAGAAACAGCAGCCTCTCCTAGGGTAAATCCAGGTTTAAAGGGCTCGGCTTGAAGCATCAGATTTTCTATCAAATCACCAGCTAAAATAGTTGGGAATCCAGGGATATCATAAATAGGCTTTTTGGGATAAATCTCTGCGCATTGACCGCCTGGAACTGGAAGTGAATCTATCAAATGACATTTTAACTTTAAAAGCCCTGCCTCAAAAACGGTAAACAATCCAACTGGACCTGCACCAATTATTAGAATATCTGTCTTAATCATAGGCTAATTCAAAGTCGAGACAAAATTAATCAAATCTATGCAAATAGGCTATTTAATTTAAATCCCAAGGTGGGGTATTAAAATGTTGGTTTCTCAGGCTTGTTATCTAAAATAGCTTCTATTTTCTCCATAACATTGGCATCGAGTCGATTCAATTCAACCAAAGAAGATAAGTTCTCTTCCAATTGAGATAATTTTGAAGCACCCAGAATCACCGTACTAACGTGCTCGTTTTTCAGGCACCACGCCAAACTCATTTTAGGCAATGACAGACCAAGCTCTTTAGCCAAGTCGTCCAAAGACCTAACCTTATTAATTTTCTCTTCCGTTAGATTTTTTTCTCTTAGCCACTCTAACCCTTCGACTCCAAGTCTCGTATTTTTAGGGAATTTGGATAAATATTTATCTGATAATAGACCACTTGCTAAAGGAGACCAAATCGTAGTCCCTAAACCCACAGTTTTGTATAACTGATCAAATTCAACCTCAACCTTTTGACGCGCGAACATATTGTATTCCGGCTGCTCAACAACAGGGCCAATTAGATGATTCTGTTTTGCGAACATATGAGCTTCCATTATTTCTTGAGCACTCCACTCGGAAGTACCCCAATACAAAATTTTACCTTGCACAATCAAATTATGCATGGTCCATACTGTTTCCTCTATAGAAGTTTGTTTATCAGGGCGGTGACAAAAATACAAATCTAAATAGTCGACTTGAAGCCTATTTAACGCCTGGTGACAGGCCTCAACAACATGTTTTCGATTCAAACCTTTTTGAGTTGGTAGCTGCCCACCTGTTCCAAAAAAAACTTTACTGCTCACAACATAGCTATCACGAGACCAGTTACTTTTCTTAAGAATTTTACCCATGACCGTTTCACTTTGGCCTCTCGCATAGATTTCCGCATTATCAAAGAAATTCACTCCTTCGTTATAGGCATAATGCATTAAACTTTCTGACACCTTGTCATCTACCAGTTTGCCGAAAGTTAGCCAAGAACCTAGAGATAGTCTACTTACCTGTAATCCGGATTTACCTAATCTTTTATACTCCATTTTTAAATATCTATTTTTTATTATTAATTAGTTTCCCCATTTTAGATTAAGGTCATTAGGTTGAACATCCACCATCACAAACACTAGCGTAAAGAACGCAATGCCCTTTTCTTTTGCTGGCTTTTGATCACACCATTAGCGATAACAACAAGTATAATCAATAGTGATCCAGAATAAAAATTTGCACCCAACTGCTCATGCTCGTTTAGAATGAAAATGGCCAAAACGATGGTGTAAACCGGCTCTAAATTGATGCTCAAAGAAACCGTAAATGCACCCAATCGTTTCACAATATCTATAGTCACAAGAAAGGCAAAAGAGGTGCATACAATCGCTAGAAACAAGAGCCAATAGACATCAGACATCGTCATTACAAACATTGAAGCATCCAATTTATGGGTGATACTGAGAAACGCCGTCAAACCTAAAAACCCCATGGCAAGCTCATACATACTAATATGGGTAGAAGGCATTTCTTCAACAAGACGGGCATTACTAACAGCAAACAATGCGGCTAAAAAAGCAGAAATACCCCCTGCCAACAATGCCCAATATTCATCTGGCGAAAAATCACCGGAGACAAAGTAAATCCCCCCAACCACAACGAGACCAAGAAGGAATTCAATCCAAGAGAACTTCTTTTTCATGATTATTGGTTCAAGCCAAGCCACATGTAGCGTTGTTGTTGATAGGCATAAAATGCCCAATGAAGCCGTTGACAACTGGATTGAGGTATAGAATGTAACCCAATGTGCCGCAACCACAAAACCTACTAAAGTCACTTTTAATAGCTGTGCTCTATTGATTAATAATGATGCTTTCTTGAAAATTAAGTACAGAAAAATGACGAAAGACGCTATACCTACTCTATACCAAACAATGTATAAAGCCTCAAGGTCAATGAGTTTGCCCAAAATCCCTGTAAAACCCCACAAGAAAATAATGAAGTGTAAAAGAAGATGATACTTGTATTTAGAAAACACGAACTACTTCATTTTTATCCATTTGGCAATGGACTCTTCGTTTAACCTGACATAATTCGAATCGCCTTCTTTTGATGCTGATTTCATAGACAATTGTGCAGAGGTAATGGCTTCCTTGTATCTTCCATTTGCGGCAAACAATTCAGCTTGTACTCGGGTCATCCAATACGCAGATACACCTCGCATATCAACAGCCTTATTAATCCAAACCAATGCTTTTTCATGGTCAATATCCTCATTCAAATAATATTTTGCAGCTCTGTAGTAGTCAGAAGACGTTGGCCCTGACATCAATTCATCAATACTCTTAACGACTTGCTTTTTAGTCATTAATTGAAATGGAAAGCTAAGTTTAACTCGGCCCCATGAAATTGAAAAATTTGCACCAGCCGTATTAAGGTCTTCAATCTCAATAGTCAAAGTTTGCACTGCTGTTTTTAGAGGTTTTACTTTTGATTTTAATCTAAGTGCAACTTTTGATTCATCCCACTTGTCAGGTGTTCCCCAATTGGTTGATTCCGTATAAAAGACGAGCTCCCAACTTTCTTTACCTGGGATTGTAAATAATGCATAGGTACCTTTAGACAAGGTGTCTGAATTAAAATAAATTTCTTGTGAAACCTCTATCGTTGTATTTTTATTCGCGCCTAAACGCCAGACCTCGTTATAAGGGACAACATTACCAAATATGACTCGACCCCGCATCGAAGGTCTAGAATAGGATATCGAAACATCCGTGAGCCCAACAGTTTGTTTAAAATCACATTCCGGACTCAGTTGCGGTGTTTGAACTTGTGCATCCGCCTGAAAAGTAAAGGAAGACAAACAAAAAGTTAAGGTAAAAAGTAGCGTATTAAATTTCATTTTTTTTAGATTTAACAGTTGAAATAATGTAATTGTTTTAACAAATGTAAGACCAATAGCATAGATATTAACATTGTAGTATGGTAAAAAAAATAAAATACACTCATATCCCAAACCCAAATAATTAAATTTAGATGTATAACCCATGTGCTATGGAAGATTTTGGAGATAACAAACAAGAATTAGACGAGGAATTAGATCGATTCATTACTTTATTAAATCAATTACTTCCTCATTATCACTCTCTGCTAAAGAAGGATACACTAGACAATGCCGAATTGAATCGACTAGGTGAAATCGAACATTATCTAATTGGGGTGAACTCCAAAATCATGGAAATTAAAGGCAAGCTTGAACAAGATCTTTTTGGGCGCACACTTGATACCTATTATAGGTTAAAGGATGAGGCTTATGGTGGTGATCCATATTCAAAATTAAAACTTGAAAAAATGAGAGATACGTTTGCTGAATCATTAAAAGCAGGAGAGCTTATCAACTTTAATTAACCTATACCTCTTTAGATTATACTAATTTTACAGCATGGAAACAGGTGGTAACAAACGAATTCTTGTTGTTGGTGGTGGAAGCTGGGCAACTGCACTGATAAAAATTTTGAGTCAAGGACAAACTTCTCTCTCCTGGTGGATGAGAGATGAGAGTGCTATCGAACACCTTAATGCACATTCTCATCATCCTAAATACCTGCAATCAGCAGAGTTCAACACTTCAAAAATCAATATCTCATCACATCTCGAAACTCTTATTTCTGAATGTGAAATACTGATTATTGCTGTTCCATCTGCATTCGTCCATAAGACCTTCGAATCAATACCTAATGCATTACTTAAAAACAAAATCATTTTCTCTGCACTAAAAGGTATGATTCCTGAAATGAAAGCCATTCCAGCTCGTTATTTTCATAAAACATTTGATATACCCTACGAAAACATTGGTATAATCTGCGGTCCATGTCATGCCGAAGAGGTTGCAATGGAAAGGCTATCGTATTTAACTATCGCTTGCTCAGACCTCTCTAAAGCACAAGAAATGGCTAATATTTTAGCTTGTCGATATATTAAGACATCCGTTTCCGACGACCTATTTGGCACTGAGTTTTCAGCGATTCTAAAAAATGTATATGCCCTCGCAACGGGTATTAGCGCTGGTCTTGGTTATGGAGATAACTTTCAGGCGGTATTAATTTCTAATTCTATTCGTGAAATTGAAATATTTATTGATGCATTGCACCCTATTCACCGCGACACCAAAACAAGCGCCTATTTAGGAGACCTATTGGTCACCGCTTATTCAAAATTCTCAAGAAATAGAACCTTTGGGTTTATGATTGGAAAGGGGTATTCCGTCAAAACTGCGCAATTAGAAATGAATATGGTCGCTGAAGGTTATTACGCCGTGAATTCCCTTTATCAAATAAAGAATGAATTCAAGGTTGAGATGCCTATATTAGAATGTGTTTATAGTATCTTATATGAAAACAAATCCCCTAAAAACAAATTAAATATTCTAACAGATCAATTAGATTAATTCCGTAGAATGAACGATTCAATTTTAGTTTTCAAATTTGGAGGAGCTTCCGTTAAGAATAGTGAAGCTGTTCAAAATGCAATAGAAATATTAAAACTATTCCCTAATGAAAAGATTCTGATTGTTGTTTCCGCTATGGGGAAAACCACCAATCATTTAGAGCATCTATTTGATTTATTTTGGGAGCAAGATAAAGTCTCTTTTTTATCTAAAGCAAATGAGCTCAAGAAATACCATACAGATATCATAAATGAACTTTTTAGCACTTCCATTCGGCAGGAAATACTTTCGAATGTAACAACTATCTTTGACGATATCACTAGGTTTTATGATAAGAAGTGCGGCAAAAACAAGAGTGAACTTTATGATTCATTTGTTTCATACGGCGAGATTTTGTCTAGCTTGATTCTTCAAAAGTATATTCACAATCAACTAAATGAAAGTGCTTGGGCTGATTCACGTGAATTAATCAGAACAGACGCCAACTTTCAAAAAGCAAATGTTAACTGGGAGAAAACCATTCATAATATAAATGTCATTTGTCAACCTCAATTGAAAAAGCATAATATCATAGTGACACAGGGTTTTATTGGAGCGAACTCAAAAGGAGAAACCACAACACTAGGTAGAGAAGGATCTGATTACAGCGCAGGGATTTTTGCACATGCACTGGAAGCCAAATCAGTGACTATCTGGAAAGATGTCCCCGGAATGTTAAATGCAGATCCAAAATTCTTTAAAGACACAATTAAATTGGATAAAATCTCATTTAAAGAAGCGATAGAGCTATCGTATTATGGCGCAAGTGTTATTCATCCGAAAACGCTAAAGCCTTTGCAAAACAAAGGAATACCTCTTTTTGTGAAATCTTTTACAGAGCCATTAGAATCTGGGACAAAAATTGATGTTGACACATCTAATGACCGTGATATTCCATCATTTATTTTTAAAAAGAATCAAGTGCTGTTTTCGATAACCCCTAAAGACTTTTCTTTTTTAATTGAAGCGAATCTTAGCGCTATTTTTTTAAAACTTTCAGAAGCAAAAGCTGAAATTAATATTATGCAAAATTCCGCTTTGAGTTTTTCATTTTTAGTTAATGAGAATCAAGATAAAGTTAAAGCAATCATTCGCATACTCAGTCCTACATACCATGTAAAATATAATTCAAGCGTAGAACTAGTGACTGTAAGGCACTATGATCAGAAAACAAATGACTTTGTTTGTAAAGGAAAAACAATTCTATTGGAACAACGAACGAGAACGACTGCTCGATTTGTGCTTATCTAATCCTTTAAAATACCTTTTAAGAGGTATTTCTGTTCTGTATAGATAGCATTACCTTTGCTCTATCATGCAAACTAATTTATCACATTGCGCGGTTGGGGAAAAAATAGAAATTATCTCCATAGAAGATGATTTCATCGCAACCAAACTTATCGAGATGGGGGTTACTGAAAAACTGCAGACAAAAGTAGTTTTGATAGCACCTCTCGGCGATCCAATTGCCATTGATATTAATGGTTTCATACTGTCAATAAGAAAAGCTGAAGCTCGTAAGATTTTAGTGAAAAAGTTGGCCAAAAGCCAAAACTCCAATATAACCTAAATGAAAGTCGCGCTGTTAGGCAATCCAAATACGGGGAAAAGCTCCATATTTAATCTTCTAACGGGATTGAGGCAGCAAGTCGGCAATTTTCCCGGCGTCACGGTAGAAAAAAAGTCAGGTTTTTTCATGGACGGCAAAGAAAGAATTGACATTATCGATTTTCCCGGGACCTATAGCTTGACGCCCAGAAGTATTGACGAAGCCGTAGTTTCAAGTGTTTTACGAGACAAAACGAGTAAGGATTATCCTGACCAAATCATAGCCGTAGTTGATGCCTCGAGACTTGAAAATAATTTATTTCTTTTTACCCAATTGTATGACTTCCAATTACCCATGGTATTGGTCCTAAACATGTGGGATTTGGCGAAAAAACAAGGAATCAGCATTGACCTCAAGGCATTAGAATTAGAATTTCCAGATATTTCAATTGTAACGACTACTGCCCGTGTCGGATTGGGCAAAGAACGGATCACGGAAGCCTTGAAAAAACCTAAACCCAGAAGTGGCAGGGTATTCACCCCCCAAGAAGGAGAACAAAACGATGAGAAAACGGAAAAATCAAATAGGCAGTCCGCTATAAAAAGAAAAGAGAAAATTTCGGCGCTCATCGCATCTGCTCAAACGACCAACAAGAAAGCAGATCGAAAACTACTAGATCGGTTCTTCGTGCACCCTGTTTCAGGCTATTTGTTCTTTCTATTTGTTCTACTTGTCATGTTTCAATCGATTTTCTCGTTTGCAACCTACCCTATGGAATTGATTGAAGGTGCTTTTGGTTTCTTAGCACAATGGTCATCTCACAGCATGCCAACAGGCGTACTTAACGACTTGATTTGCCAAGGGATTATACCTGGTATAGGAGGTGTGCTTATTTTTGTACCCCAAATCGCACTGCTCTTTTTCTTTATTGGAATACTCGAGGAAACGGGTTATTTATCGAGAGTTGTTTTCATCATGGACAGAATCATGCGGCCTTTAGGATTGAATGGAAAAAGTGTAGTTCCGTTAATGTCTAGTCTAGCGTGTGCGATACCTGGAGTAATGTCAGCAAGAACTATAGGAGACTGGAAGGAGAGGCTGATTACGATCTTAATTGCGCCGCTCATGAGTTGCAGTGCTCGAATACCAGTTTATACGCTTTTAATTGCCTTGGTGATCCCTGAAGGCTATATTTTCGGCTTTATCAATATTCAAGGATTTGTCTTATTTGGGTTATACCTTTTAGGTATTATAGGTGCATTACTCACAGCTTTTGTTCTTAAATTATTAATCAAGAATAAGTCCAAAGGGTTTATGCTTCTTGAATTACCGAACTTGAAACCACCAAGATGGGGCAATGTAATCTATTCTGTTTTAGAAAAAGTAAAAGTTTTCCTTCTAGATGTTGGAAAAATAATTGTTGCCATTTCAATCTTACTTTGGTTTCTGGCAAGCTACGGGCCAGGTACAAAAATGGAGGATGCGAAAAACAACTCCATGCAATCCCAAGAGTTCATAGACGCTTCAAATAATGCCAAAGCCAGTATAAAATCAGCTGCAGGACTCGAGAATTCTTATATCGGACATCTTGGTAAGTTTATTGAACCCGTCATCAAGCCATTGGGATATGATTGGAAGATAGGAATCTCTCTTTTGACCTCCTTTGCTGCGCGCGAAGTATTTGTCGGTTCCTTATCTACCATATATGCAGTGCAGGCAGACGGAGATAACTCAAAAAGTTTATTACAGTCTATGAAAAATGAAAAAAGACCAGATGGAACACCCACTTATACCCTTGCCTCAGGAATGTCATTAATGGTCTTTTATGTATTTGCAATGCAATGCATGTCAACATTAGCGGTAGTAAAAAGAGAAACCCAATCATGGAAATGGCCCATTTTTCAGCTCGTTTTCATGGGAGTAATGGCTTATGTCTTTTCTTGGTTAACCTATTTGGCATTGGTATAAGTATAAACTATATTTAACATATGATTCAAGAATTATTTGTCTTCATGCTTTTGACAGTAGCATTGGTTTTCTTAATAAGAAGGTTATTTCGCCGTTTCAGAAAAGACAAAGCATCTTGTGAGAGCTGTGCCTTCCACAAAGCACAAAGCACCACGTAATTCCTATTGTTAATGTTCTGTTAATTATTTTTCAAGAACAAGGTATCTTCGTACTTTAGTCTCATAAATTAATTAACCATGAAGAAATTACTTATCCTATCTATCTTGTTCATCGGAGCTATCGCAATGAACATCAATGCGCAAACTGAAATTAAATCAGGTGCGAAAATCGAATTCACAAAAGAAGTTCACGACTACGGAAACATTAAATATAATGGTGATCCATATTGTAGTTTTGAATTCAAGAACACTGGAAACGAGCCATTAATCATTTCAAATTCTAAAGGTTCATGTGGTTGTACTGTTCCAACTTGGCCAAAAGAGCCAATTGCTCCAGGAGCTACAGGTTCAATCAAAGTGAAATACGATACGAAAAGACCAGGCCCGATTAACAAGAGTGTGACGATAACTTCAAATGCAGTAAATGCATCAACAAAGGTTCTTAGAATCAAAGGTGAAGTAGGTCAAGCTCCTAAAAGTGGTGCTCCAGTTAATAGTTCAGGTGCTCCCGCAAAAATGTAAGTTGAGAAGTACATTACTTTTAATAATCTTATTTAAAACCGCCCTTGTCTTTGGACAAGTGGCGGTTTTTTCAGTAAAGTATAAGACAATAAAATTCCCTAATACAGCCGAGGGAGAGGTGCTAAAGTTTAGCTACGAAATTAAAAACAATGGCAAGTCAGCATTAGAGATATATTCATCCGAAACAGAATGTTCTTGCACTGAGGTTACCCTACCTTCTGAAAAAATACTTCCTGGAGAATTCGCAACAATAAAAGTCGTTTTTGACACAAAAGGGAAATACTATTTTCAAAACCGTATGATCTATCTGAATACAAATACAAGAAAAGGGAAGGAGCTATTGCGTTTTAAAGTATTTGTAGAACCTGATCCTGAACGTGTTTTTCCGAAAGACCCTTAATTGCACTTCAAGACTTTTACAACTTGCTTCTCGGTACCGGAATCGAAATGAATGAAATACACTCCGTTTGCACTATGGATGTATATATCAGAAACCCAACCATCTAAAGTTTCAATTTCCTCTGATTTAAAAGGTATCCTCTTGCCTTTTAGGTCTTCAATATATAAACTAAAATCATCCGCTAAATAACCGCGGATTCTCAGTTTTATTTCATTAGAAAATGGATTTGGGTACGCCTCAAGACTCAACACATCACTTATCTTTGGTGCGCATATGGCTTCGCTAATCAATGCAACAAATTCATCCGGAGCTACAACTCGAATGCCTTCGTTCAATAAGGAACGAACCAGTAACAAGCTATCTACAGAATTAGACCATGCATGTACCGCAATTAATGAGTAACCATCTGTTGAATAAGGGTCTTTTACTTCATCATTTAGTTTACTTGCTAAGCTTTCACAACTTTCAAAACCACCCCAAAGGTTATACTTTGCTGAAATCACAGGTTTCAAGGCATAACAATCCATTTTACCTTGCATTTTACTATAATTAGAGTAGTCATAATAGAACAGGCCATCAACGCTTTCTTGTTTTAAATATGAATGAAAAAGGGGTTCATCGTAGGCATTTCCTAAAATATTTACTATCGATAAATCAGATTTTTCTAGATACGAATTCATCAATGCACATGATGACTCAAGAGCCGGGTAAAGCTCAGGGAAATGGTATGTATGCCCCGAAGGACCGGCAACAAAATAATCTTTACCCGAGGCTGTCGATGCAGCCATATCATAAAGCTTTGCCATTACTGTTGGTGCAATTTCAGAAAGTGCTGGAGGAATTGTCCACCCAATATCCATTAAACCTCTATTCTCACTCCCAAACCAACGGCTATCCTCTGCAAACAAGTTCAACATCCATTGTACATTGTCGCCGTCAGACATAAGAAAACAAACCGTGTGCGTATTTTCCTCTATAGAAGACTGCTGGGTAGAAACTTGCTGGGTAGTTTCTGCGTTAAAATTGGTTAAGGTCGATATATTGAATCCCCAATCTGCAGGATGCACACCGATGGAATAAGCCGAAGCTTTTGCTATGGTTTGATACTCATCATCTCCCCAACCATAGAGAATCGAATTAGAGGCCATTCTTGAGAAGGCATTCTCCGTTGTTGTGCTATGAATGTCATCATAAAAATGTAAAGCATGGCTAAAAATAGAATAGTCTCCTAAAAACAAAGACTTATCCTCCCTTTGATAGGTCACAATCATATCGCTGAGGTATTCGCTATAATTATCGATTACCCATTGTTCATCTTTATCTCTAACGTCCATAATCATGGGAAATCCATACTGCTCTACCAAGGGCTGAAGATCGGTTGTTACAGCTAAAGCATTGAGAGGGCCACATAAAGAATTTGCTACATTGCTGGAATTATCATTTAAATTACACAGAATATAACCCTGAACATGACTAGGAACAAGTGTCAAAACGGAATCGATACTACCATCCATTTCAGAGGATACAAAAACGTTATAATTATCTTCTAGATCTTGAATCCAAATTGCGCTTCCACTTCCCTTATCACGATAGATTTTTGGTTCTATTTTGGCACAAAGACCTTGAATACTTTGAAGCAATAGTAACTCATCATGGGTGAATAAATCATCATTAAAAACATATAAGGTGTCGGACTGAGAGGTGCTTGGATAAGGGCTGTTTTCTACGCGATCAATTAATGACTGTGCAAATAACTGTGGTCCAAATTGACAGCATAAAATAGAGACAATAATTAATCTAAGCAACAATTTTATTTTAGTTTCAAAAAAAGTTCTTCAATGCGAAAAGAAAATATTCATGTCCATTACTTTGCGTAATTCACCGCTCTTTTCTCTCTAATTACAGTAATTCGAACTTGACCTGGATAAGTCATTTCAGTTTGAATCTTTTCAGAAATCTGGAAAGAAAGCTCCTCAGATCTCGCATCAGAAACACGATCCGCCTCAACCATAACCCTCAGCTCTCTGCCGGCTTGAATAGCATAGGCACTAGCCACACCGTCAAAAGCCAAAGCTAATGATTCAAGGTCCTTTATACGTTTGACATAAGCTTCAACGATTTCTCTTCGCGCTCCTGGTCTTGCACCTGATACAGCATCACAAACCTGAACAAGAGGAGAATAAAGTGTCGTCATTTCGATTTCGTCATGATGGGCTCCAATTGCATTCAATACATCCGGTTTTTCACCATATTTTTCAGCAATTTTCATTCCTAGAATTGCGTGAGGCAATTCTGGCTCATCCTCAGGCACTTTTCCAATATCATGAAGTAAACCTGCCCGTTTTGCGATTTTAGGATTAATACCTAGCTCAGAAGCCATTGTTGCACATAAATTTGCAACCTCGCGTGAATGCTGAAGGAGATTCTGCCCATATGAGGAACGGTACTTCATTCGTCCTACCATCTTGACGAGTTCTGGGTGCAGCCCATGAATTCCTAAATCTATACATGTTCTTTTTCCAGTTTCGGCAATTTCTTCATCAAGCTGCTTTCTTGTTTTAGCGACAATTTCCTCTACTCGTGCAGGATGGATTCGGCCATCCGTTACCAATTGATGAAGTGATAATCTCGCAATCTCTCTCCTTACAGGGTCAAAACAGGAAAGCATAATTGCTTCGGGTGTATCGTCAACAATTATTTCCACACCTGTAGCCGCTTCTAAAGCTCTAATGTTTCGTCCTTCTCGGCCAATGATTCGACCTTTAACTTCATCAGATTCAATATTGAAGACGGATACCGCATTCTCAATGGCTTGTTCTGTAGCTACGCGTTGAATACACTGAATTACAATCTTACGCGCTTCTTTATTGGCATTTAATTTTGCCTCTTCCGTTATTTCTTTGATATGAATCATTGCAGCCGTTTTAGCCTCATCTTTCAAAGCCTCCATTAGCGCATTTTTGGCATCTTCTGCTGACAGGCCGCTGATCTTGGATAATTCACTCACTCGTTGTTCTTGGGTCTTATCCAATTCTTTCATACGAACCTCAATTCCTCGAAATTTGGCATCAAAATCAGATCGGGTTTTTTCAATCTGTTTTTCCTTCCGGCCTAAATCAGAAATCTGTTGCTCCAGCTTATTCTCTTTTGCCTTTGCTCTGTCTTCAGTTGATTGAATTCGGCGCTCTCTTTCTTTGATTTTGGTTTCATGCTCTTGCTTCAGTGATAAAAACCGCTCTTTGGCTTGAAACATTTTGTCTTTCTTAATCGATTCCGCTTTAGATTCGGCTTCTCTAATGAGATTTTCGGCCTTGCTTTTCAGCATTATGCGTTGAACAACAAGTCCTAGAGCTACTCCAGCGATAAGGGCTCCTACGATATATACAATTTCCATACTTACACAATTAAAGTTAATAATCGTGTTACCGGTTGCTAAGAGATTTTGTTGGCATCATCGATCTGCTGGCAAAGCTCCTCAAGTGCTTTGTCTATTTGACCAAGGTTATTTGATGACTCTTCTTTTGAACTTACTGAAGATTTTTGATGGGCTTCTTTTTTCATTATCAGCTGAAGGGCCGTCATTGCTATTAAATCCTGAGGGTCATTTACAGCATAATTCTTCTTTAAACTATCAATCGCATTATTTATACTATCCACAGCAGTCGAAACGCTTTCCTGTTCGTTCTCTTCAACGGTCAAAGGATAGGTTCTACCTGCTATATTTACTTTCAAGGATATTTTAGCCATTATTCGTTTTTAAGCTCATCTATACAGATTTCAATTTCTCTAACTAGTGTATCTATCTCCTTGTTCTTTTCATCCAAGTTTTTTGAGGCAGACGCGGTAACATTATTTTTCGTAGCCGTTATGGTGGCGTTCAACTCTGCATTATGTTTCGCACTTAAATCAACGATTTCTTTTTCCTTCTTATCCATCTCGGATGTAAGAATTTCGTTTTCCAATTTAAGATCTGAAAATTTCTGAAGAAGCACCTTTACTTTTCCCGAAATTTCAGCAATGCGACGTTGAATTTGATCATCCATAGCAATCTACTTTGATACAAAGTTAAGATTGTAAGCAAATTTTAAAAGACAATAACGATTTAATTTCAAAAAAAATAGCCAACAAAGAAATTTAAGTGTTAACACCAAATTCTTTCAGGTACAATGGATTGCATTCTGAGAGCGCAGTAAAAGAATGGTTTCTGAATTTTTCGAATGCCAATTGTATCTGGCCAAGTGCGCTTACATGAAGGTTTATGTCAAAAATAACACCTCGGTCTTGCCAAAGTTCACTGAGCTTTTCAGCACCATCGCCAAAATAAATAAATGGGTCATTCTCTTTGAATGTGTTTGGATCTACGACTACCGCGGCAAGTTGATGAATTACCTCGTCATCACAATCTATCATTTTTGAATAAACCTCCATTCGTCTAGCATCTAACATAGCGCATAAATTCGCTTCAGGATATTGTTCACGTCCTAATGTAAGTAAGCTATCAAGTGTAGGAATGGAAATAATCGGTATTCCAAGTCCAAAACACAATCCTTTCGCTGTGGACAATCCTATACGCAAACCAGTATAAGAACCAGGACCAATACTCACTGAAACAGCATTAAGGTCTTTCAAACATCTATTTGCAATTTGCATTACTTCTTCTATAAAAATCGTCAAAAATTCGCCATGAATATATCCGTCAGGTTCTTTTTCTATTAAAGCCAATTTTCGCCCTGAATCCGATACAGCAACTGAGCAAATTTTGGTTGAGGTTTCAATATGTAAGATTAATTCACCCACTATTCTGGTATCTCAAATTTAAAGCCCACACCATGAAGATTTGAAATAATAATCCTCGGGTCATCACTGAAATATTTCCTAAGCTTGGTAATAAAAACATCTAGACTTCTTCCTACGAAATAGTCATCTTGGCCCCAAACTCCTTTTAAAATAATCTCTCTAGAAATAACTTGATTTTTATGTTTATATAAAAGCTTAAGTATCTGTGCTTCTTTTTTTGTTAACGTTTTTGGGTGGTCTTTAAGCGATAGAATTTGATTCTCTGTGTCATAGGTATAACTGCCTATTACATAAACGAGTTCTTCTTTTTTCTTAGGTTCTATAAGCACTCTTTTAAGTAAGGCCTTGACCCTTAATTGAAATTCCTGAATGCTAAAAGGTTTTGTAAGATAATCATCAGCTCCCATTTCAAATCCTTTGATTTTATCCTCAGTCATTGATTTTGCCGTTAAAAATAAAATAGGAATATCAGTATTCACTTTTCTAATATCTTGAGCCAAAGAGAAACCATCCAACTTGGGAAGCATCACGTCTAAGATACACAAGTTGAAATCACATTCATTAAATTTAACTAAGCCCTCAACACCATCCTCTGCGCATACCACTTCGTAGTTTGCAGATTTGAGATGATCCGAAATCACCACACCTAGGTTTACATCATCTTCGACCAATAAAATCTTGATTTTCATAGAGTAAAATTACAAAAAAAGAGCTCATTTATAGGGCTCTATTACTAAATAACCTATGTAAGCACATTCTCAGTCGAAAGTGCAAAATGAACATTTCTACTCAGGGTTTCTATCATGTAAAACACGTCTATTACATCTGAAAACCAACCCCTCACATTCTAAACTTAAAAAGGTAAAATTTAAAAAGCATGCAGGACGACTATAGCCTTAAGTATAAATTAAGAATTATATTTGTTACATGAGCAATAAATCAATCCTGGTCGTTGATGATGACGAAGACATCAGAAGTCTTTTAACCTATAATATTGATAAAGCAGGATATGATGTTGATGCCGCATCCAATGGCGTTGAATGCCTTGAAAAAATTAAAAAAAATAAGCCCAATTTAATTCTAATGGATGTCATGATGCCTGAGATGGATGGGCTAGAGGTTTGTGAGCAAATAAAATCGAACCCTACTAATTCTGACATACTCATCTGTTTTTTAACCGCTCGCGGCGAAGATTACAGTCAAATCGCTGCTCTCGAAGCAGGAGGAGATGATTACGTAACAAAGCCTATTAAACCAAAAGTGCTACTAAGCAGAATCAATGCCTTACTGAGAAGAACCGGAAATAATAGCTCACCTCTTCTACAAGCGAGTATTCGTATTGATTATAATAAATATATCGTTTATAAAAATGGTGATGAAATTTTATTACCCAAAAAAGAATTTGAATTAATCTCATTATTGGCATCAAAACCTTGCCATGTTTTTAGAAGAAGTGAAATACTAAATGCAGTCTGGGGCACTGATATCATCGTTGGAGACAGAACCATAGACGTGCATATAAGAAAACTTAGACGCAAGCTAGGAGAAGAATGTATTGCAACAGTCAAAGGAGTCGGATACAAATTGATTCAATAATTATATAAGTAAAAAAACACTGCCTAAAAAAGCAGTGTTTAGTGTGATTGAGTTATAGTCTTAGTGTTACTTTGACGTTACATGATTTCATAAAGTTGCATCGGACATAAAACTTTCTTAATAATCATCTCCAGACACTATTTTTAATAGCTTGATCTATCTCATTATTTATTCCATAAAAAAACACTGCTCAAAAAGCAGTGTTTTGAGTGATTGAGATATAGTCTTAGTGATAAGAAGACTTCATTCGGTTTCATAAAGATGTACGGGACACAAAACATTCATTACAAGCTTCTCTCTTCAAAATGTAAAGAGATCGATAAGCCTACTATTTATTCCATAAAAAAAACACTGCTTAGAAAAGCAGTGTTTTGAATGTTTGAGTTGTTGAGTATAAAGTCTTAGCACAATCATGACGTTACTCCAAATATAAAAGTTGCACCCATCACAAAAAAAACCTAAAAATTAGTCACTTCGCAAACCATTAGAAAGTCCATGCGCTCATTATTTATTCCATAAAAAAAACACTGCTTAAAAAAGCAGTGTTTAAAAAGTTTGAGTACTTGAGTTTAGAGTCTTAGTGTTATTATGACGAAATTTAATTCCATAAAGTTGCATCACTTATAAATAATTATTTTGTGATCAAATTTTAAAAAAATTAGGGCAAAAAAAACACTCCTCGAAAGCAGTGTTTAATTTTATATTGAGTTATAGTATTAGCATAATAAAGACGAAGTACTAAATCTAAAAGTTGCATAAGGTGGTCTCGATTTAAAAAAGTCTAAGAAAACTCGCAAGTAAAATGAGATTTGTTGCAAAACCAAAAACACCGCTCGTTTGCGGTGTTTTCAATGATAAGAGTAAAAATGTTTTAAGTTTCATAAAAGAGACGCATCTTCATTTATAAAAGTTGCATTGAAAAAATAAAAGATTTTAAAACATAGATAATAACTACTTTTAGTTCATGAAAAATGTTTGCTTTTTTACTCTTTTATTAATGACGTTTTCTGTGAACAGTCAAAAGAAGACGCCTAAAATCATAATAGGTATTGTCATTGATCAAATGTGTTATGATTACCTATACCGGTTTCAAAATAATTTTTCCGAAAATGGATTTAAAAAATTAATGAGTAGAGGAAGCCATTTAAAAGACATGCAATACAATTACATACCCACCTACACTGGACCCGGGCATGCATCTATTTACACAGGGACAACACCTAAAAACCATGGCATTATTGCCAATGCTTGGATTGAAGAATCCTCTAAAAGCATTGTTAATTGCGTTGGAGACCCTTCTGTTGAGGGGATTCAAAGTAGCCAACTGTATGGTAAATCATCTCCACATAGACTAAATACAACAACGATAACCGACCAACTAAAAGACAAGCACAAAGAGTCTAAGGTAATATCGATATCCATAAAAGACCGTGGGGCCATATTGCCCGGAGGATTCAAAAGCGATGGGAGTTATTGGTTCGATTACGGTAATGGTCAATTCATCACCAGTAGTTACTATAAAACTGAAATGCCCAAATGGGTGAAAAAATTTAATGCAAAAAACAATGCGCTAAGTTATGCTCAAGTTTGGAATCCCCTTTTGGTGAAAAACAGCTACAGCTCGGAAGATGCTAGCCCCTATGAAAAAGTCATAAATGGCAAAAGCGCTGCCGTTTTTCCTTATGATATAAAAAAGTTATGTGACTTAAGTCAAAGCTTTGAACCTTTTACGATGTCGCCTTTTGCAAATAACTTATTAACTGATTTAGCGATTACCGCTCTCAAAAAAGAAAAACTAGGCCAAGATGAATTCCCTGACATGTTGTGTATTAGCTATTCTTCAACAGATATTGCCGGACATGTCTTTGGTCCTGACTCTAAGGAAATTGAGGATATGTATTACAGATTGGATATCGAATTGGGGCGTCTTTTAAACCACTTAGAAAAATCATTTGGTCAAGATGGTTTTGTATTATTTCTTACTGCCGATCATGGTGTCGCAACGGTGCCTCAAAAAAGAGTAGATGAAGGCTTGAGCGGAGGATATGTTTTTATTGACAAAGTCCTTGAAGACCTCCGCAAAAGAAGTAATACTTTATTTGGCGTCGATTTTATTTTAGGTGAAAACAATTTAAACATCTATTTAAACCAAGGGGTGTTGAATTCTATCCTTCCTAAAGTTTCCAAGAACTTATTAATGACACAATTAGAAGAGCAGCTTTCAAAAGTCAAAGGAATAAAGACGACAAGAAGAGGCGAATCATTGCAATCAAAAAGTAAGAATGAAGACAAATGGGACCGTTTACTTGCTAATGGTTTTGACCCAAACAGAAGCGGTGACCTCCTGATTGTATTAGAGTCGGGGTATTTACCGAAATCCAGTATCGACTTGCACCATGCCCAAGGGACCTCGCATGGGTCTGGTTATGATTACGACACGCATGTGCCGTGTATCTGGTATGGAGCTGGGATCAAAAGTCAGGAAGTCCTTGAGTCCACAAACATTACTGATATAGCACCGACACTTCGCGAAATATTAAACCTGCCTAAAACGGGTCAAATGACCGGCAAACCAATTGATGCCATTCTGAATCATTAAGCACATAAGCATGGATAATCAAAAAATCTTCTTAGACCATTTGGGGCAGACAACTACGCACCCGCTTCTTATAGAAGTAGACCATGCAGATGGGATCTACATATTCGATAAGAAAGGAAAGAAGTACATGGACATGATTGCCGGGATTGCAGTAAGTAGCTTGGGTCACGGGAATCAAAGAATTAAGGACGCTCTCAAAAAACAAATTGACAAACACCTCCATGTGATGGTATATGGGGAATTTGTTCAAGAATCTCAAGTTCAACTTTCCATTAACTTAAGAAAACTGCTTCCCGAAAAACTCGATGGCCTTTATATTGTAAACTCAGGTACAGAGGCTATTGAAGCTGCCATTAAATTATGCAAAGCACACACAGGAAGAAAAGAGCTTGTCTCCTTTAAAGGGGCTTACCATGGGAGCACAAACGGCGCTTTGAGTATCTCAAGTAACGAAAAAAGAAAGGAAAATTTCAGACCCTTATTACCTAATATTGAATTTATTGAGCTCAATAATATAAATAGCCTTGAATCCATTACAACAAGAACTGCGGGCGTATTTATGGAGACCATACAAGGGGATGCAGGCGTTCAGATTCCAACACTTAATTTTATGCAAAAACTGCGTAAAAAATGTGACGAAACCGGAGCGTTATTGGTTTTAGACGAAATTCAATGTGGCCTTGGTCGAACTGGAAAAAACTTTGCTTTTGAGCATTTCAATATTGTTCCAGATCTACTTACCTTAGGGAAATCATTAGGTGGAGGATTGCCTATAGGCGCATTAATCGCACCGCAAAAAACATTAGCAACATTTAGTACCAATCCAGAGCTTGGCCACATTACGACTTTTGGCGGCCACCCATTGACTGCAGCGGCTTCGGCAGAATTTTGCGCTATTCTAAAAGGTGATATTGATTTAGAAGAAGTAGAACGTTTAGGGGAATTACTAGGGAAAAGTATAGGTGGGCACAAAGAAATAATTAGCTTCAGAAGAAAAGGAATGCTCTTCGCTTTCGACATGACTTCGGCAGCACTTGTTTCTAGAGTAGTCGCTAATTGCTTAGAAAGGGGGTTGATCTTATTTTGGTTCCTATCTCACCCCAACAGTTTTCGACTGTCGCCCCCCTTAACAATTACCGAATCTGAAATTATTAAGGCAGGAAAGATCATCTGCAAAGCGATAGACGAAAGTATTTAAGATTATTGGAGCTTCACAAGATGGTATTCTTTATTTTTGCAACTACATTATATACTAAATGAAGGTTACAGATTATTTAAAAGACGCTAAACAAACTTTGTTTTCATTTGAAATACTCCCCCCGTTAAAAGGAAAAAGTATACAATCCATTTATAATGGTATTGACCCTTTAATGGAATTCAAACCGAAATTTGTAAACGTAACCTACCACAGAGAAGAATACATTTATAAGGAACAAGAAAACGGATTATTGGAAAAAGTGTCTATTCGAAAAAGACCGGGAACCGTTGGGATTTGCGCTGCAATTATGGCCAAATACAAGATTGATGCTGTTCCACATTTAATTTGCGGGGGATTTAGTAAAGAAGAAACAGAAAACGCTTTGATTGACCTTCAATTTCTAGGAATTGACAATGTTCTTGCACTCCGTGGAGACTCGATAAAAACGGAGTCCTCATTTCGCCCCCATACAAAAGGACACCAATATGCATCTGAATTAATTGATCAGATTGATGACATGAACCATGGTAAATATTGCGTTGACGATATCAAAATGGAACCTACTGATTTTTGCATCGGTGCGGCTGGCTATCCAGAGAAACATTTTGAGGCCATGAATTTAAAAACAGACCTCATTCATTTAAAACAAAAAGTAGATGCCGGAGCGGCATATATTGTCACTCAAATGTTTTTTGACAATAAAAAATATTTCGACTTTGTTAAATCCTGTAGAGATTTCGGGATCAATGTCCCCATCATACCTGGTCTCAAACCAATAAAAACTTTAAATCACATTTCGTTTCTACCTAAATTCTTCCATATCGATTATCCAGAAGAATTATCAACGGAATTACTCAAATGTAAAACAAATAAAGATGTTGAAACTGTAGGTATTGAATGGGGAATTCAGCAATCCAAAGAACTTTTTTCTCAAAATGTTCCCTGCATTCATTATTACACCATGTCAAATTCAGATGCTGTAAAAGCTATCGCAAGTAACCTATTTTAAATGAAAAATTATTTCCTTCTATTCCTATTCCTTTCCTGCTTTGGTTTTACGCAAGCGCAAACAGATTCCAAAGCCAAAACATTAGTGATTGGTCAATTTGACCGACCTGAAGAGCGTTATGCAATAGAGGTTGCCGTTACTGATTTGTTTTCAAAGAATGGCATCCCTGCTGTTCCATCATTAAATGTAATCAAGCAAGGTGCAAACCCTTCTATTCTGGCTACAGACAGCATCCAGGAGATCCTAAATAGCATGGGAATCACAAGCTTTGCTATTGTAAATGTTCGGGGCTATGATCGAAGATTTAAAATAAGTGAAAAAGAAACTCCTTTGAGCGAGGTGCTTATGAGAACAAGTATTTATCATGTCTATAGAGAAGAGGCTACATCAGTTAGCTTTGAATTCATTTTATTCAAGGAAAACAAGATTTATTATAGAGATATCTTAAAGTGCGGTAACGTTTCCGATAGAGATTCTGTAATAAAAAGGATACGTAAAAAGCTTCCAAAAAGAATTTCAAAAAAGTGGCCTAAGAATTAGAAATTTCCTGAACGGAATTTTTTATCAAAGTTCATTTCACTTGGATCTCCATATGCACCGCATTTTGGTACACGTTCAAAAAGCTTAATAAACTTTATTTTAAATAAAATAGGCCAATATTGTGAAGAGAACCAATCCCATTTTGCATGAGGACCTTTCCATTCATGAATACCAATAAGCGGTAATTCTAGAGTGGGAATCATCATCCATGCCCGATTAAAACGAACACCTAAACCAAGGCTATAATGAAGTTGAAGGTTGTTTTGACTTTGGAAAACTTGATCTAAAGGATGCTGTGAAAAGCCATCCTCATAAAGACGATCACCGTCGTTGGGCCTAAATTCATAATTAAAACCAATGGCATTATCAATGAAATGCTTCCTAGCCTTGTCTATCTTTTTCTTACCAATATAGATTAAGGAATGAGCGGAAACTCTTGCAGAAAAAAGACCAAGTGTAAAGGTTCCTGTTCCATTTGAGTTGGAAATCGAAACGCCAGCAGCATCCAATAAATCTATTTTCGTAGATTCTTCGCCAGCAAAAACCTTATAACCTAAACCCCAATCAAAATAATCAATGATTCTGCTTTTTTTCAAAAACTTAATTGGAATACCCTTCCATTTAGGAAAGTGTGCAAACCCCAACTCTGCTGCATACCTTGTTTTTCCGGAAGGATTGACAATATAAGATTCTCGATCCCCAGTTATTAGGGCATTTTGACCATCGACTTCTTGACCAGGGAATAAGTAAGTTGCTGCTAATGAAAACTGAATACCATCATTAACCACAACAATGTAATCATTACCCCTTGACGCTTTTTTAAAGCCCCCCTGACTCAGGGTTGAAAAACCAATACTTATTATAACAAGAAGAAGTCCATATTTCATATTTCGAATTTAAAGGATTTACTCTCTTTAGCGATTAAATCCATAACCTCATCGCTATCCCAATGTTTATCGATATCAGGAAACTGCATTACACGTTCCATAATACCATCTTGTATCTTTCCTTGTTTGTAGGCGACGCTGTAAGGAATTGTGCTAAAGGTCACTTGAGAATATAACGGCAACCACTTTTTAGGATACATTTTGGTATACTTTGCCTCTATTTTCTTTCGCAAAAGAAAATTCTCATCAGCAACATAATCACGCATTTCGTAATAGTTATCCAATGAAAGATCTTGTAGGGCATCCCCGTCAGGCTTTCGCGTTTCATTATATTCTTTAAATACAGCATCCCAATCTTCATTATGCTTAATCATAAGATCATTCAGAACCGTACAATCTTCAAATCCTGAATTCATGCCTTGGCCATAGAATGGCACAGTAGCGTGTGCTGAGTCTCCCATCAAGGCAACTTTCCCATGCGTCCAAGGATAGCAGCGTATAATCGCCAAAGAAGCTAAAGGATGGTCTTCCCATGCCTCTCCAACATTCGGCATCATTTTATGGAAATCAGGGAATACAACCCTGAAAAATTCATCAACATCGTCTTTAGTTTTGAGCTTATCAAAAGAGTACTTATGATTTTCGTGGGGCATGAATAATGTACATGTAAACGAACCATCTTCATTTGCTAAAGCAATCATCATAAAACGACCTCTTGGCCAAATGTGCAAGGCATTTTTATCCATTACATAGTCTCCATTTGGAGCAGCCGGAAGCAGTACCTCTCGATATCCATCTTCAATAAAACGTTGACTAAAATTAAAACGAGGTAGTTTTTGCATTGAATTGTAACGAGTAGCTGAAAAAGCACCGTCTGCAGCAAAAATCAAATCAGATTTAACCTCAAATTCTTCATTAGTCTCTGTATTCCGAATAAAGGAAATAGAATTCTCAAAATCTACTTTGTAGCATTCATGATGGTAATGAATGGTTGCTTTGCCTTTTTTTTCAGCAATATCCATCATACGTGCATTTATATGACCTCTGGAAACTGAATAAATAGCTTGCCCTTCTTCACCATAAGGTTGATAGGTCAGCTCTCCTGAATCTGCATGCATTACCCTTCCATACATTGGAATTGCTATTTCACGAACCGAATCTCCGACCCCAACATCGTCAAGAGCTTTCCAACCCCTGACAGAAAGCGCTAAGTTAATAGACTTTCCCGCTGCGATATCCGCTTTTCGTATATCTGACCTTCTTTCAAAAATAGTTACTGAATACCCTGCTCTAGAAAGATAAACTGCCCATAAAGAACCGACAAGTCCTGCACCTATTATTGTTGCGTTTTTTTGATTTGAATTCATTATTATTTTCTCCAGTGTTTTGAATAGGAAGACTCAAAATAGGTAGTCTTGAACCTGCCTTTGTTTCGTTTGTTGTGGTAAGCAATTAAAATTCTCCAAACTAGAATACCAATGATTAAAATACAAATCGTTTGCGCAGAAATATTAATATAGTCTCTGACAATAGAAATGTCTCCAGTGTATTTAACTTGAATAAGTTCTTGACCCGTCATATAGATAAGTTAAACACGAATGTAATGAGTTTGTTGTCACGACATTTAAGATAAAACGAAGAATTATTCACATTAACTATTTAGTAGTTGGGTCAATAAACAATAAATTTCGTTTAATACCCTTAAACTTCGCTCTCTTTAAAGGACTTCGTTTCAACAGCTCCCTATAGGTTTCCTCATTCAGATCCATCCAATCCTTCTTTGTGAAATCTAACAATTTTGGATTTTGAAACCGCTCCTCCTTATGAGGTTTTGAAAAGCGATTCCAGGGACAAACATCCTGACAAACATCACAGCCAAAAGCCCAATTATCCATTTTGCCTTTAAACTCATTAGGGAGAAGCTCATCTTTTAACTCTATAGTTAGATAGGATATGCATTTTGAGCCATCCACAACATAGGGGGCAACAATAGCCTCCGTTGGACAATCATCAATACATTTTGTGCAAGTTCCGCAATAATCTTTCATTGGGCCGTCCTGTTCAAAATCTAAATCAGTTATCAATTCAGCAATAAAGAAAAAACTACCTTCTTTGGGATGAATCAAATTTGAGTTTTTCCCAATCCAACCAAGCCCCGCTTTAGAAGCCCATGCCTTATCCATAACAGGTGCTGAATCCACAAAAGCCCTTCCTTCTACCTCGCCTACAAGGTCTTTAATGAAGGAAAATAGTTCGACCAAACGCTCTTTCACCAGATAATGATAGTCCTCGCCATACGCATATTTAGAGATTTTAGGCGCCTCTACGTCTAACTGTTTGTGATCTGTAGCATAATTAAATAACAATGAAATAACAGACTTTGCTCCAGGAACAAGTTTGCTTGGATCCAATCTTTTATCAAAATGATTTTCCATGTAGGACATCTTACCCTGATGGTTATTTTTTAACCAATTTTCGAGTCTAGGAGCTTCATCTTCGAGAAAACCTGCCTTTGAAAATCCACAGTAGAAAAATCCTAATTCTTGAGCCTTAGCTAAAATTTGATTTTTATACTTTGTCGCATCCATCTAAAAGAAACCTCCTTGGCTAAATCCCATGTCTATTCCCAGATGCTTGTATGATTTCTCCGTTGCCTTTCTCCCTCTTGGCGTGCGCATTAAAAAACCTTCTTGAATTAAAAATGGCTCATAGACCTCCTCGATAGTACCTGCATTCTCGCCTATTGCAGTTGCAATAGTGGTTAGACCAACTGGGCCGCCACTAAATTTCTCGACAATTGCTTTTAGTATGCGAATATCCATTTCATCGAGGCCATTGGCATCGACATTTAATGCCTTTAGGGCAATTTCGGTGATCGCTTCATCAATTTTACCATTTCCTTTGATTTGGGCAAAGTCCCTAACCCTACGCAAAAGCGCATTAGCTATTCTTGGAGTACCTCTGCTCCTACTCGCTATCTTCAAGGCAGCATCAAAATCGATTTCTATCTCCAATAAACCAGCCGATCGCTGAATTATGGACGTCAACGTTTCTGAATCGTAATATTCTAAGCGAGAATTAATACCAAACCGGGCTCTTAACGGACTTGTTAAAAGGCCTGATCGTGTTGTTGCGCCAATTAGAGTAAATGGATTTAACGTTATTTGAACCGTTCTTGCATTGGGGCCTGAATCAATCATGATATCTATGACATAGTCTTCCATTGCAGAATATAAATACTCTTCTACAACTGGGCTTAAACGGTGTATCTCGTCAATAAACAAAACATCCCCCGCCCCTAAGTTGGTTAATAACCCGGCTAAATCTCCTGGTTTATCCAAAACTGGTCCACTAGTAACTTTGAAGCCAACGGCCATCTCATTGGCAATAATATTGGCTAAGGTCGTCTTACCTAATCCCGGAGGGCCATGAAGCAAGACATGATCTAAGGGCTCCTTTCGAAGTGTAGCAGCCTGCACGAAAACCTCTAGATTTTCTACAATACTTGGTTGACCAGCAAAATCAATTAATTTTTGCGGACGTAATACCTTGTCAAATTCCTTTTCGAAATTATTTTCGGCCTCTTCTTGATAGTCAAATGAATCTTCCAACTGCTGTCTTTATAACAAATTTACAAAAGCAATTGACACCAAACCTATAATCAAAAAAGGAAAAATTAATAGCCCGGCTGAATGAACTGAAGCATCAATGCCATATCCTCAAACATGTAATCTGCAACACTTAACCGAGGCTCCTTTAGATGGGTCTTTTCTGGAATGCAAACAACCTTCATTTTAGCTGCCATCCCTGAGATAACTCCATTCAAGGAATCTTCAATAACGAGACATTTATTTGGATGTACAGAAAGTTGTTTTGCCGTCTTTAGATAAACAGCAGGATGAGGTTTGCCGTAAGTCTCAAATTCGGCAGAATGTACGACATCAAAATATTGACTGATTTTCAAACCATTCAGCACTGCTTCAAGTAATCGATTTGGTGAAGAAGTGGCGAGTCCTATTTTCATAGGCTTGCTTTTAAGAAATGTCAGCATTGCATAAACGCCTTTCAAGGGGTTAGGATCGTTACTGACCAACTCAATCATCCTATTAATAATGTCGTTTTCCACAAGTTTTATATCCTCTATCCCTAAGTTTTGATCCTGATTCCAATGGCTAATGACCTCATCTATCCTTAGACCTACGGTTTTTTGAAAATCACTTTTTGCCAGCTTACAACCTAGTTCAGAAAAAACTGTTTCCATTGCAATCTTCCACATCGGTTCGGAGTCAATAAGAATACCATCCATATCAAAAATGACAGCTTCAAACTCACTTAATTTTAATTCCATTTTAGTCTTTTTAAATGTTGTTTGCCAAGCATACTTTTTTCGGAGCCCACCCAAATAAAACCTAACTTATCATAACATATAGACTCGCGTTGTTTTAGTCGCAAAAAGGACTTCTTTTTAATTAAGACCAGCTCATTTTCATTCCAATCGTATTCAAATACTTTTTTATAAGTCAATAAAAACAAGCTGCCCTCAAAATAATCCGCACCGGTAATGGAGCTTCTCAGCCAATTATTACCTGCTATTTTTATTTTTTGAATGCATTCTAACTTAGTACTGCCTTCGCCTAGAACAATCTTATATACTTTGCATACCCCATCATAAGGTTGGGTCCTGTTCTTTGAAAAGAGATAAAGACTCCCCTCTATAAACGCCATGGCTTCCACATCAAAATTTAATTCTGAATCAGCTATTTTCAGTTTGCTTCGATCCGGATAAAAATAACTTAAACGTTCCGCGACAATAGAATCCTTAAATTCTCCTCCGAAAATAGGAATGCGATAAATACATACATCATCTCTCTTATTTCCGTTGTCACCAAAATCTCCTACATACAATGTGTTTTGACCATCATAGGCAATATCTTCCCAGTCTACGTTTGAGGCACCTATTAAGAAGGTGCGTTTCAACAATTCCCCGTTTCCATTTAAAAAATATAAATAAGGACCGTCTCCACTATCGTTATGGGCTACAAATAAGTTTTCTTCAAGCTTCTCTAATCCGGAGATTTCAGCTAGTTTGGTATCTAAACGCACTTTTTTTTGACTGGAAACAATCGGGCTATAAAACAACATTACAAACAAGAATAACCGCATCATTTACGAATCAAGACGATAATCGTTTCTATTCTTCGATCTGTGACTTCCTCTACGATAAATCGAAAACCATCAATATCGAGTCTTGCATTTTTTTCTGGAATATTAGCCGTTTCATTTAGAATCAAACCTCCAAGCGTTTCATAGGCATCAGATTCAGGAATGTTGAGCTGATAGAGCTCATTAATATAGTCGATTTCAACACGTGCAGAAAAACGAAAATGTGTGTCAGAAATGCGTTCTTCGATGGAATCATCTCGATCATGCTCATCCTCTATCTCACCAAAAATTTCCTCAATAACATCTTCAAGTGTAACCATGCCTGCAGTCCCCCCATATTCATCAGAAACGATCGCTATGTTACCTGATTGTTCTGTAAACTTTGATAATAGTTCCTCCCCAGTAGTAACGGAAGGCACAAAGTTAATCGGTAATAATATCTGCTTTATTGAAGTTGGAGACTTGAAAAGATCATATGAATGAACATAGCCAATGATATTATCAATCGAATCCCGATAAATAATCACTTTAGAGAGTCCTCGGGCTATAAATAACTGCATCACAGTATCTAAAGAATCATCAATATCAACCGCAATAATATCAGTCCTAGGTATCATACAGTCTCTGGCTTTCACATTGGAAAAATCAAGCGCATTCTTAAGGAGGTTCATGTCCTCAGAGGAAACCTCCTCACCATCCATTCTTTCTGAAAGGTCATCTACGAAATCTTCAAGATCTACTTTCGAGAATACTTTTTGATTTACTTTTTGATCGTAACCAAATGTTTTTAAGATTACCCAACTAATCGCCAAAATCACATGGGTAGGCACATATAGAAGAATATATAATACAAACAAAGGGAAGGTACCAATTTTAAGGAAACGATTTGGATTGAACTGAACAAGGCTCTTGGGAATAAATTCTGCCGCAACAAGAACTAGCAAGGTCGAAATCAATGTTTGCAACAGCAATAATCCTGCATCAGATTCTATTCCCCAATTTGTGAATATGGGACCAAGTATTTTTGCTGCTGAGATCCCGTAAACAACTAATGAAATGTTGTTGCCAAGTAAAATAAAAGCAATGATCTTTGATTCATTTCGATAAAAAATACCTTGCAACTTACTTATAATGGTCCCCTTGCTTTTATCTACCTCTATTTTCAAACGATTAGATGCCAAGAAAGCAATCTCCATCGCCGAAAAAAAAGCCGAAAAAATCAAGGCAATGAAAAGGAAACAAACTGCGTTGAACATAGTGTGCAACAATGTAAGAATTATTTGATTAAATCAAAGCCGATATCCTTGCGGTAATTCATACCATCAAAGCTTATTTTTTCAATTGACTCATAGGATTTCTTAATAGCAACTTCAATGTTTTTACCGTAGGAAGTTACTGCCAAAACACGCCCCCCAGAAGTAACAGATGAAGGACCATCAGAAGTCGTTCCTGCATGAAAACAAAGACTATCTACCACGCTATTGAGGCCATATATTTGCTTGCCTTTTTTGTGCGAAAGAGGATAACCTCCGGAAACCAGCATGACCGTAGCAGCACTTTTGTCATAGAACTGTATATCTCGTTCCGAAAGCGTATTTGTAGCAATTCCTTCAAAAAGATCTAATATATCGGATTTGAGTCGAGGTAAGACAACCTCTGTTTCAGGATCCCCCAAACGACAATTATATTCTATAACATATGGATCTCCTTTGACATTAATCAATCCAAAGAAAATAAATCCTTTATAGATAATACCTTCTGATTTAAGGCCCTTGGTTGTAGGTACAATGACTTGATTATGAACCTTGTCCATAAAGGCCGCATCGGCAAAAGGAACAGGACTAATAGCCCCCATTCCACCAGTATTCAAGCCGGTATCTCCCTCACCAATACGTTTGTAATCTTTTGCTTCCGGAAGTAACTTAAAGGATTGACCATCAGTAATTACAAAAACGGAAACCTCTCTTCCATCGAGAAATTGCTCTATGACGACTTTTGTACTTGCATCTCCGAACTTTGAATCTTTCAACATACTAGTCAACTCCCGCTCTGCTTCTTGTAAATCATGAAGAATGAGAACTCCTTTCCCAGCAGCAAGTCCATCTGCTTTGAGTACATATGGTGCATTCATAGCCCTTAAATAAGAAATTCCTTTTTCAAGAGTTTCCTTGGTAAATGTTCCATATTTAGCCGTTGGAATATTATGCCTTTTCATAAATGCCTTGGCAAAATCCTTACTCCCCTCTAATTGAGCACCCTCAGCATCAGGGCCAATGATTGGAATTTTAGACAATAAAGAATCATTATAAAAAAAATCGGCAATCCCATTCACTAGTGGCTCTTCTGGCCCCACAACAACCAAATCGATTGCATTACCAACGACAAATTCTTTCACCTTTTCAAAGTCATTTGGATCAATGGCTACATTCTTTCCATGCTTGCGAGTTCCCGAGTTTCCCGGAGCGATATACAATTCATCAAGAATAGAGCTTTGGGCCATCTTCCATGCTAATGCATGCTCGCGTCCACCTGAACCTAAAAGTAAAATTTTCATTAACAGTATTTTAATAGGGATTCAAATAACTTAGCACCATCGCTGTTGTTTAAAATCGGATCTGAAGACCGTTCAGGGTGTGGCATCATTCCGAATACATTTTTTGCTGTATTGGTAACACCTGCAATATTTAATAGGGATCCGTTAGGATTGTGTTCCATTGAATCTAAACCATTCGAATCACAATATTTGAAAAGGATTTGGTCATTTTGTTCTAGTTCACTAATGGTTTCATCAGCGGCGTGATAGCGTCCTTCACCATGGGCTATTGGGACAGAGTAAGCTACTGAATGGTCTAAACCTTTTGTAATAGCGGCATTATTTGAAATGGGTTTTAAATGTACATTTTTACATATAAATTTTTGATTGTTGTTGTGCAACAAGGCCCCATCTAGTAAACCTGTTTCTGTTAACATTTGAAATCCGTTACAGATTCCCAATACATAAGCTCCTTTTTTTGCGTGAGCCACCACGTCATCCATAATCGGCGAAAATTTTGCAATCGCACCTGAACGCAAATAATCTCCAAAAGAAAACCCTCCAGGCAAGACCACCATGTCTACTCCTTTTAAATCTCTTTCTTTATGCCAAAGAGAAACGACTTCTTGATTTAATACTTTTTCAAGAATATAAATCATATCCTGATCACAGTTTGAACCCGGGAATGTAACAACACCAAATTTCATCTCAACTATCTTTAGATTGCAAAATTAAACAATTATAGATTTTGAACCCATTAGAAGATGAAAAACTTCATAACAGAAAATGTAAGTAGCAGATAAAAAGCACCGCTCGTTGACATACCCAATGACTGACTGCGAAATGCGAAGGGAAGAAGCAAACATAAAGGCAACAGTAAGAGACTAAAAAAATCAATGTGTTGAAAACTTAATAAGTAGACGACTGAAAATAGTAGAAAACAAAGGAAAAGACAAAGCAGCATTTGAAACTGTCTTTTCGTACGAATTGAACTCTCATTCCATTGACCTAAAAAGGTAGAAAATCCAATAATGCTTGAAACACTTATTATACCTAATAAAGCAAACGAGTCTCCTTTAAGAACATCCTTTTTTTCGGGAAGAGCCGCCTGCAGAGACGGTACGTAGTCAAAAATATAATTAGCCGAAAAATAATAGATTAATGGCAACGAAGCAGCAATTATTCCAATAAAAACATCCCGAACTTCAAGCGGTCTAATTAGCCGTATTAAAACAAAAACAATTGGTATCGCTGGTAAAAACACAGGTAAAAACGTAGCCATTAATCCAGCTAGAAATAACGTATTAAAAACACCTGATTTTCTTATGTCATTTTGAGTCATATCAAAAAGCTGCCGTAACATTAAGGCTAAAAGCGTATGCGAAATAATGACACCACTTAGGACGTATGAGCATTCAAAAAAGCTCATTAAAACAACATAACAAGGCGCTATAAGATAGGTTATGCGATCAAAAAAATTAGACCGATTAAATACAACATTAAGAATAACCGAATTTAGTAAAACCAAGCCACCTGCCACCCAGCTCGTATTTATTTTAATTCCCGTAAAAAAAATAGTCCACAATCCAATATCTAAATCCGAACTGAGATAAAACCGATTGGAATAATTGAGAAAGTGAAACAAGAAAAGAAAAACTGGAAGGAGCAGTAAGACGATCGTTCTGTTTCCTGAAAATAACTTTAACACCTAGTGAATTTTAAATGCATGGGGAAAGTAGGTAATTATTAGGATTAAACTTAAATAAAGCTATAAAAATAATTCATTTTATTCTGATTTCTCATCGCTACAACGCTAAAAATGATATCTTTGGGCGACTAATTTCTTTTCATTTCAAACCATATTTTATGGCAAAGCCAAAAAACAAATTTTCAGACCAAGAACTAGGAGAATTCAAAGAATTAATTCTAGGTAAACTAAAAGAAGCTAAAGAAGATTATAGCCTATTGATTGGGTCATTATCTCATAACGACGATCATGGCACAAATGATACGGGAAGAACATTCAACATGATGGAGGACGGCTCAGAGACCTTGTCAAGGGAAGAGCTTGCTCAGTTAGCTGCTCGACAAGAGAAGTTTATCAATAATCTGCAGGCAGCCTTAGTTCGAATAGAAAATAAAACTTATGGAATATGCAGAGTTAACGGTACTTTGATTCGCAAAGAACGCTTGCGTCTCGTGCCACATGCCACAATGAGTATTGATGCAAAAAATGCACAAAACAAATAAGTGAAAAGGCAAGTTGCTGTTCTTCTTGGTTTCATTATCAGTTTTATTATCATTGACCAACTGATTAAATTCGGTATTAAAACAAATTTTGTCGAAGGACAAAGTCAACCGCTTATTGGAAATTGGTTTGTTTTGAATTACATTGAAAACCCCGGTATGGCTTTTGGAACTACCTTTGGCAGCTCAATATGGGCCAAACTCAGCCTGAGTATTTTTCGAATCATCGCTATTACAGGAATCGGAATCTATCTATGGAGAGAATGTAAGAAAGGGGCTAAAATGGAATACCTCATCGCGGTTTCCTTAATCTTTATTGGAGCATTAGGAAACCTGATGGATTCAATGTTTTATGATTTCATCTTTTCATTTGACCCCTGCAACTATTACAACTATATGGAAGGGACCGGCAACTTTGAAACTTGTGTGCAACAAATACATGGTCAAGAATTCTCAAGATCTGTAGAAGTAAGGCATCATGGTTTTTTATTAGGGAACGTTGTAGATATGTTTCAATTTAATGTCCGTTGGCCCGATGCTGTTCCTTACTTAGGGGGTAAACAAGTGTTTCCTGCGATATGGAATTTTGCTGATGCTTGCATCACGACAGGTGTCGGTTTAATTCTGACTAGGAATCGAAGCTATTTCTCTAAAGGTTCAATTACTCAGAAAAGCTAAAAGTTCCACTTCATATTACGATCATCAAGAATTGCAAATGAAATTTTCCAATCTGCTCTAAGATCAGACTTATTACCATTGGACAAAACGCCATATATTCCGATTCGCAATCTTCGTCTTGAAAGCTTAAAGTTACGCTCTAACCCTGCCAAAACCTCATAATGCTGCCATTGATGTTCTCGAACATAAAGGGCACCAGCGCCTAGGACCAAACCTATTCTGGTTTTTTTCATGAAAGGGATTTTATTAATGATGGCGCCATTGTCATGATGTACAAAATGCGCCTCCAACGACAAGTCATTCGTCCGCAATAGCGTGTCCAAACCCTGGAAAGAATAAAGAGGATTAGAAAACCAGAGAGGATCACTTCTTCTCTGAAATTTATAATCGGGATCACGTAACACTTTTGCGCTTAAGAATTTACCTCCCGATATCCTATACTTAGAGGTGCCGATTGTACCGATCTTAAATGTTTGTTCAATACTGGCCTGTAGGTAATGGTGGTTAATATCACTTCCGAAAAGATCAGGGACACCAAATTCATAATTAACGCTAAACGTGGGCCAAGCAGAACCAAGAATCACCTTTCGATAAGGTTCTCTCATGTATTTTTGCCTCGGAACAAACCACATATCTATATCTCCAATTAATGCCTGATAGGTCTTAAAGTCGGCAGGCTGATTGTTTGGCAATACATCATCAACAAATTCAACGAATTGATAGCCTTCTAAACTACGCCTTTCACAAAACTCTCCACCCAAGCTCATATAGAATCCGTTAAAAACCTCATACTCAATTGATGAGTTTAGCTGGGTCGCTTCAATGAAGTTTTCTCTTTTATAGATTTGGGAAATTGCGTCATAGCCCCTGATGACATCGAAGTCATGATTTAATGAAACCCTAAACCTTCCTTGTCTAAATGGGTCAAATTTATATTTCCACCAAGTATCTCCTTTAATATCATTATTTAATAATCCCATGGAGATTTGAGTATAGGAATCGAGGGTACGCTCATCTTTCCACTTTTTAAAAAAATCAAAATTTGGAGAGATCCTTGGGCCAGCGATATAAATCGGACGGATCAGGGTTGCTAAAGAGCCAATAGTCCATTGCTGTCTTTTATCTCTGTTTCTATGATCAATGCCAAACCAGAGGACTTTAAGAATAGTTACTTTGTTAAATACTTGATCTACACTATCTCTATATTCTTTTCGGTTTTTAAAATCCCGAATACTGTCCTTTTTAATAATGAATTCAATCTCCTCTTGGGTTAATTCATCTCCCCGACGCCCAATCCAAAAAGAAGAATCTTTCTCATAAGCTTCCTTTTCAGTGACCGCCAATTCCCTATCAAAGAATTTTTTTGAAAATTCTGGGTTAAAATTATAATCAGTAAAAATGGCAGTGGTTCTGCAAATAGAGGTTTCGCTTTTATTTTTCACTCCATAATCTAAAACTTGTTTTGAAAGAACACATAAAGAATCACCTGGGTGCTCATAGCTCTGTTGAATCGTGAAATAATCATAAAAGAGAAGATTCCCCTTTTTCATGGTCAACTCTAACTTCTGAACCAACCATAAAGAGTCAATAACCCAAATAAATCCTTCTAATGTACTTGTAGCAGATGCTCTGGGTTGAATTCGGATTTTAGAAATTTGACGCCCATTTTCCTCATACTGATCAACCAATCTGTATTTATACGATAAAATCCCAGGTATGGATATCGGTGAGCTTATTGGGTTCTGATGCAGATCATTTAAGCGCAGCAAATTTTCAAAGAAATTAAAATTAGATTTAACAGTTGTTTTATAATATAGGTTTCGATCTTTGCCTCTAAGTGTATAAGCATTCCTGAGCTCTTTAACCTTGTCTCTAGGTGCATAATTCCTTTGGATTTGAACCTCTAATAAATTCATTGTGTCTTGACCGCTATCTTCATCCATCATCAAATCTCCTGGATCTTCGGACCTTTCTTTTTTGGAAATAATTTTTTCCTTAGCCTTGATATAAACATTTACTTTATGGGGGTAATTCCAAAAATTAATCTCATCCCTTTTTGCGACCACGCGCTTCATGATATCTCGACCGGGATTGGTTCTCTTCGCGGCTACATTTACCGCATCAATGTCCTGTATTTTACTTGGGAAAATCTGAATGTCCTTGACTAGGTTTTTGTCATTAATGGATAAATAACTTTCACGTGTCTCGAACCCTGTTGAACTAAACACCAAAAAATACTCACCTCTAGGTAGACTTATTTGATAGCGACCATTTATATCTGCTACAGTCCTTTGAGAAGGTGAGTTTTTTACAAAAACTTTTGCAAAAGGAATCGGCGTTTGATGTTCATCATACACGGAACCATCAACAAAATATTGCGCATTTATATCTTCGAAGCCAAAGATCAAAAAGGAAATGAGTAAAACTAAACTTGAACTCGATATGGCTGAAATTCTAAACAATTAGAAGGATTATTGTTGGTTATTACGATCTGTTGCTTCTTTGTTTTTCATGAATTCAAGATGTTTTTCCATTCGGTTCATCATCCATGTTTTGAAAAAATACATACCTACAGCTAATAACACTATTGAATAATAAAACACCCATGTCTCATAACCATCCGTAAAACATTTTACGGTTATAAAAACAAATAAGACAATGGCAAAAACGAGCCAAAACATTTTCATTAATTTATTATACGTATTCATTTTTCTTTATTTACGTTCATATTTCCTGTTGGTTCTAGAATTTCAAAGAAGCTAAAGTCTTGTTTAGTAACTAACCCCTTACCCAAAAGCACCTCCTTTGGAGAGCTGATCAAAACATTCCTATTGGTTCGGATCGTGCTGTCTTTTTTGTTCCAAATTAAATACTCGGTTTCTAAAAGTTGTTCTTTGTCATAATTCAATAAGCGAACAGAATCTTCTACAATCACGATTCCTTCATCATGGTCAAAGGTACCCCGAAGGGCTGTCAGTGTAGATACTTTTTCGCCTCGTTTGTTATAAAAATCAACTCTTAAAAACTTTTTAAATTTCGTAATGTGCTTAGGGTTGTGATATGTTTCTGAAACCCGTGCATATAAATTCACTTTTGTATATCCAGAATCATTATGAAACATATCCAGATTCTCGGTATACTCATCAGGAGCGTTCTCAAAATGAGTTATTCGCTGCACCTCATCTGAATTGTTTTCACAAGAAGATAAAATCCCCATTAAAATGAAACAAATGGAAATAATTACTTGAGGCATGAAATCGTGGTTACTTAATGTCTACAGTCACTCCCCAACATGAAAGGGTCACTTGTGTAGGACTGTTATTGCTAAAAATCTCATCGGATGATGGGCAATTCGCTTTAAAGTTTTCAGCTGCACTAGATGCGCCAGCCTTCGTTGCAAGCTGCGCAGCATAATAATAATTACATTTTCGATCGAAAGTGCTTGACCCACAAGTTTCCCATAGCTTTGCAACACAATTTGCCGCAACCAATAAGGCTTTAGATCGGTTTTCACCCCCCATTGTCATTGCGGTATTGTATGCCGATTTATAACTCTTCAAATTGCTGTACTGAATTTCCAATATATTTAATAGTATCGCTCCTTTTAAGGTATCATTATCAGCCATTTCTAGAGCCGTTCGATATACACCCATTGATTCTGTATATTTCTTCTTGACCATTAATAGATCAGCCTTTGCTAAAACCGCATCGACTGAATTGTCTATAGAAATAATAGTATCAATCAACATCGCATACGCATCACTCTCCGTGCAGCCTTTTTCTTTCAACAAGCCCAAAAAGTTAGTTACCGCCTTTTTCTTTTTTGATTTCTCCTGAGGCAAATCACTCATAAACCCCAAAAGGTCAGGTAAAATATCATCACAGGTACGAACAACTACATTAAAATACCCCGTCATCGACGCTTGTGTACGCGCCTTGAATCCTTCTTTTTCAATCTTACGAGATAAAGAAAAATAGTCTGTAATCATTCGTTTCTTGTAGACATCCTTTTGAGCATCTTTCGCCTTCGTATAGAGCGTATAAAGGTTGTAGTAATAATAACTAAGCTGGGCATCCTTAAATTTATTTCCCTCCAAAAAAGCTACTGTAAACAAGGAATCTGCTTGAACACGATTCGGCAATGTAGACTGGAGTATATAAAGCGCTCTTTTTGAAGCATCCTTTGAATCAAGAAACCCCTTCTGTTCTGCACGATCGTATGCCGCAATTAAAGTATCTATATATAATTTCTTAACCGCTTTGTCTTTTTCTGTCGCAACAGCATTTCGCAATGTCTGAATCATATTGCCATACTTTTTAGCATCATAATCCCCACAAATACTTTCTCCTTTTAGGTAATACATGGATGCCCTTGCATAGTCTTTTAATTGAAGCTCCTGCCCAACAAATAATTGCATTCTTTTACACTCTCTTTCTCCAAGGGAATCCATTTGACCAAAAGTCAATGAAATCATAAAAACAAATCCCAGTCCTAATCCAATCTTCTTCATGTCTCTTTAATCTAATTTTCTTTTTCTAAACCACTTTTCAAAATTGGAAGGTGAAAATACCACACCAAATTTAAATCCTATATACTGCTCTTCAATATCAGCTTCTTGACCTGTTCCTTTTTGACCTAAAACAAAAGCCAAATTCAGAGAAGATAAAGACATTTGAGCCAGTATAGGAATGCCAATTCCAAATGTCGTGCCACGATCGGTATAAGAAATTCCATTTGAGGAAAAGGGAAGCATCCTTTGGAAGTAACCAATTCTATAATTTAATTTTTCAAGCATTTTCAAAGTTGCTACATTTTCAAATAATCTAGTTTCAGGAGAGTAGCTCATTCCGAAGCAAAGAGCAGATGAAGCACCAACAGACCACGCCTCGCTGCCCTCATAAGAAGAAACAACACCTTGATTTGACTTGTAAGAAGCTGCAAAGGTTATGTTTGGCCTTCTGGTCGTTGTTTTCCGTTTCGTTTCTTTCAGGTAGTATTTGTACTTGAATCCAATCTCATAAGAAGTCAAAGCCCGAATAGACCCTTCTGAATTCAAGGAGAAAATAGTATCGAAAATAGATGGTGAATTAATATTTGCAGAGGTATATAAACTATTTTCAAGAGTACTATTGAAGTTTTGTGCCGGATCTAGTGTAAATCCAATAAGCAAGGAATGTCTTTCAGCTATTGTTTGTTCAAAATGTGCCGCTAATTGGTAATGGAAGGCTGACAATCTCGTTATATCAGATGATAATCCACCTTGGCCTGAATCACCAGTGATAAGCTCACTGCGACGTTCATTCGTCACAAAGCCAAATAAATACGCTGCATTAACTCCTATGGACAAATGACTTCTTTTGGTAGCGATCGGTGCAAAACCAAACCCTAGAAAAGCATCCTGAATATTTCCGTTTCCAGAATAAGTATATCGAATGGAATCTAAACCAGTAAATAAAGACTGACTAAACTCATAGCCCATGCTAGCATATGGCTTAAGTCCGAAGGCTAAACCACTACGTTTGGTCGTTTTAAATGCCAAGGAAAAATGATCGATCAATGTTGCAGTTCGGAATTCAGAAACACCCTGCTGCTCATAAAACGAAAAGCGAGATTCTATACCAAGAGACATTAATGTATTTCCTTTACTCAATCGCGAATACGAAGACGGGTTAAAGAAATTAACATTGGTAGAGTCAATCCAAACACTATTTACATTTCCTAAGGCCGATGTAATGGCATTAGAACCCGTATTGGTCTCTCCAATTCCATAGGAAGACAAGGGATGGGTTGTCGTCACTTGGGCAAATGACACATTTATTAAAAACCCTAAAGCAAAAGTTAAACTATAACGCATGTATTTTATATATTTCAACAATTCCTTCGAGTGTCAAATTTTTGTTTGCAAAGATGTTACTTTTTTGAGGGAAATCAAAATAAGAAGCGTCTCCTCCTGTAAGAAAAATCTGAAGCTCATCAAAGTCCCTTTCATAACGCGAAATCATGCCTTGTATTTCATGGGTCATTCCATTGATGACACCGGAATGAATGGATGCATTCGTGTTTTCTCCAATTAAGGAGACCTTATCTTTAAATGTAAGAAGTGGTAGCTTACTTGTGTAATGGTTGAGAGACCTATACCTCATGTCGATGCCCGGAGCAATCGAACCCCCATGATAAAATCCATCCGCAGACAAAAAATCAAATTTCACACAGGTGCCTATATCTATAATCAAGTTGTTTTTTCCTGAAGAATGGAGTTTTGCGGCAGCCACATTACACAATCGATCTATACCAACAGTATCCATTGAGGTGTATAAACTTCTAAAAGGCAGTCTTGATTTGGAAGTAACCTGATGAACAGAAGCCACGTTTAATTTTAGTGAGCTCCTATCTTCCGTTCCTAATACCGATGCCAAAACAACATGTCGGCCTTTCACAAATTCTAGTGCTTCACCCCAAGTTTTTACCCGGTGAACGATACCCATTTCCTGGTTTTCGACCAAAGCTACTTTTATGGAAGTATTGCCTGCATCGACTATTAAGTAAGACTTTTTTGCTTCCAACATGGCACAAAGATACAAGTAACCCTATATTTTTGAAAAATATTTGCATTCTAAACTAAAATATTCATATTTTTGCCTCCGCTTAAGGCTGGTACCTTAGCTCAGTTGGTAGAGCAATGGACTGAAAATCCATGTGTCCCTGGTTCGATTCCTGGAGGTACCACAACTTAAACCTAAAACCCTTGACAGTCGTTAGATTCGTCAAGGGTTTTTTAGTTCCCCTCGGTATGATTAACTGACGTCTTTTTTTATTTCAAACCTATTTACACATAAAGAATGTATATTTGGAATCTTCATTTATACACTTACAAAACTCAAATGAAATCTTTATTTCCCCTTTTCCTTTTCGGATTATTGATTGTTAAAAATACACAAGCCCAAAATAGCGAACAGTTATTGACTGATTTTTACTTTGATAGCAGTCTGCCCTTATTGGACTCAAGCGGATTTAACTATACAGCAGATTATACCCTTTCAAGTTCTTCATGGGCTATAGATAGTTTTCCTGAAAGTGTTGTTTTCCAAAAGCAGCTGAGTTATGAAAACACATTAGACCCAAGTACTTCTTATGATATAAGGATCGGTAAAGGAGGACAATTATATTCTTTCCGTGGTGTATTTGGAGAGTCTGTTCCTCCTCAATGGGTCAATCCAAATTGGGTACAGCCCTCTTATGGCGGAGGTCACTCCTATGCGCCCTGGGTTGATGAGGTTTGGCAGCTGGTAAGTGTAGACGGAAGTATTCACAACCCACCTGATTCCTCCTATTTCATACATCAGGCCGGCGTTTATTTAAAAACACCATCCCAAACCCAGCCCTTTTATTCGCCTATTCTCGCTGAATATTTTGATCCTGATGACCAATCATATAGTGTCGTCAATTGGGGGCAGCAGGCACATACAGAAGATCTTCAGAATATCAATCATGATGCGGGGCTCTTGTATTACACCAAGTACACAAATAAAGGCAAAGGAATTATTCAGGTCGATAACATGATCTATAATTTTGGACAGGACAACATGAATTTTTTAAATGTTCCTTGGGGAGGCGTTCGAAACTCTTCGTTAGATCATTTTTTCATTTCAACGCCGACACATGATTATAATTTAACGACAGGTTTATATGGCCAAACGCCCGTGATCCAGACAGCAAGCACCGGTGGATGGGTGGCTTGGTCAAATGAGATCAACGGAAATTCGGCTACATTGGGAATGGCACATCCAACAACGACCAATACCTATGGCAATAAATTCAGATATGGTGATGCTGGAAATCTATCCAATGCAAACAACCTGAGAGACTATCATGTCTTTGAAATGATTAGACAACCCACTGGCAACCAACTTGGTTTTGGTAAATCGATGAGCTTTCGATATTTCTATGTCTTGGGTGCTTCTGTTGATTCTGTTAAAAATACGATTGTGCAATATGATTTGATCTCTCACGGGTTAGATACGGCCTATGTCGCCAACATCTATGACGTAGATTCTTTAAGATATAGCTTCGCGTATTCTACACAAAGCTTGTCTGCCTCAGTTACGGGTTCGGAAAGTGGGTTGTTACTGCGGACAAGTCCCTTTTCCGACAGCTACCCCCTATTCAAAATAAGCTCAAACGAAAGTGTTGATGCACTTAGCTCTAATCCATACTATTTTTCTGAATTTGCTTATGACGGAACGACGACGGCAATCAAACTACTCGGGTTTTTAGACAGCCCTACCCATATCACAGTGATTCAGGATACAATTTGTAAGGGTGAAGACTTTTCATTTTCAGACGGGACAGTTTTTAACAATCTTCTTGAGGATACTTCCTATATCAGTTCTTTGTCTTCAAGTCAACTCGATTGGGACAGCCTGGTCATTCAGAACCTTGTTGTTCTTCCTGTTCATGATGAAATAGACCTACAAGAGGCCTGTGCTTCTTATATCTGGATGGATGGAGTGAACTATACTGAATCTACAAACACACCGACTGTCGTTCTTTCAAATCAGTTTGGATGCGATAGCACGGTAACGCTTGATTTAACGATACATGATGTTGATGTGCAAATAACACAAATAGATGATATTACCCTGCAATCCAATACATCTAACGCACAATACCAGTGGCTAGATTGCGACAATACTTTCGAAGCAATCAATGGAGAAACGAATCAAAGTTTTGCTGCCACATACAACAGTAATTTTGCGGTAATTGTGACGGAAAACAATTGTTCTGATACCTCACTGTGTATTCAAATCAGTACCGTGGGAATTCAAAACAATATTTATAGTGTTATAAACGTCTATCCCAATCCAACGGCAAACCTCATCACCATTCAATCAGAAAATATAATGAACAACAAGTTCAAGATTTCGGATCAAAAAGGACGCGCTGTACTTATGGGACGACTCAAAGTGAATAATACTGAGGTCTCGCTTGAAACACTCTCAAAAGGGATTTACACAATCCAAGTAGAGGGGAACTATAAACCCGTAGTGATTGTGAAGGAATAGAAGATTTAGAATTAGATATTCCATAAATCCCCTCAGTACTGACCAACTTTTTTTATGCCCAAACGACACTGTATATACTAATTACAAGTTGGTTCAATAGTTTATCTTTTGTAACAATTATTCCTAAACTGATTATTCTATATAATCAGAATGTCATCTAAAACAGAATTCATAGAAATGAGACAATTTAAAATCACGCTAAGCATCATTTATGTAATCTATGCTGTATTTATGATGTCTATTTCCCGATTTGGGATGGAACTGTACCTAAATAATATCGGCACCCTTTTCCTGTTAACATTGATGTTACTTGATATTCGCAAGAACATACTGAGTAAGAAAGGGTTTTTGGGTCTCTGGGGATTCTCGGTGTTGCATTCCATTGGTGCCACCTGGTTGTACTCTTTTGTCCCCTATAATGATTGGATGACTGCTTTATTTGATTTCGACATGGATGCCTTTTTTGGCTTCACTAGAAATCACTATGACCGATTGGTTCATTTTTCTTTTGGTATTCTTTTGATGGCGGCCACCAAAGATCTCATCATGCACAACTATAAATTCAATTTGAAACAGGCTTTACTTGTGGCCTTTTTAAGTATTCAGACTTTCAGCATGATTTATGAGCTTTTTGAATGGGGAATCTCTCTAACATTTTCTGACGGTATGGCCGATAGTTACAATGGACAGCAGGGAGACGTTTGGGATGCGCATAAAGATATGGGGCTCGCTATGTTCGGGTCATTGATTACATGGTTTTTTTTAAGACTCGATAGAAATAGTAACAAATAGCAACCGAAAAAAGACCCTCAGTTTCCTGAAGGTCTTTTAGGTATTGAAAAAAGAAGAGAGCTCTTATTCTCAAAGTTAAAAGATTAAAAAAAATGTCTTCGTGAAATTGTTTCTGTTGTAAAAATGTTAAGTTGGATATGATTACGAGACATTTAATTGTAAATCTTTATTTCATAATTCTTTTTAATTTGTCATTCTTGCTGTAACAAATTTACTTCAACCCTAAAGCTTTAACACAATAAAAAATGTTGTCTACTGACAAAATACAAGGTAAGACGCAGGCCTGTCTGCGTGTTTTTTTGTAGTGTCGAAAAAAAAAGGCCCACGTGAATGGGCCGATCTTGCTTTGACTATTAACTTAAACTATTAACTAATTCTTGTTATTTATCCTATTCATTTGAACGACAAATGAAGCTTGGAAATGATTCTGAAATTGGAATAAGGAACCGGACAATAGTGCACTTAAAAACAGTATTGGGTATATTGATTCCGAATCAATAAAAACAGCGCCTCCTTCATGTATTAAAAATGACGCTACATGCGAAAGTATTAGACCAAAGAGGAACACAAGGCAAAAAAGGAGGCTATCTGTTTTCATTTGTTGTTGTTTGTTACTGGGTCAAATGTAATACGATCTCTAGGAGATGTTTCATACAGAATAGAGGAACAAATAAATTTAAGAGAAAGGGGTTAGCTCATTCTAAGTAGTATTACTTAGTGCCCAAGCATGCCTAAAATAATGCTTACATAAAAAAAAGGCCCTAGGGCCTTTTTTACTAAACTATAAACTAAACTATAAACTAAAGTTTTAACTAATAACTCTTAATTTTCTTGAACCTAAAAGTTCATTCTTCCTAAAGAACCTTACGATATAAACTCCTTCATTCAAGTCATGAACAGCAATTCCTTTTTGCTCCTCTGCTATATCAATGTCTTTTACCCAACCTGATTCAGAATGAATCAATTGAATCAACGTAACATCTGCCCAGTCCGGCCAAGTTATTTTCACTTTTCCCGTCAAGGTTGGGTTTGGAAAAATTACTGCCTTAAAATCACCTTGGCTTCCAGGATTCACAACATCACTAAAAGATGATGTCTTTAAATCATCAAAATTTACGTTCTCTTGAGATTGAATACTTTGACCAAAAAGTTGACCTGTCATTAATAGTGCTGCGCCGAATAAAAAATTTGTAATTGTTGTTTTCATTTTGTGTTTTTTAAATTGTTTGTTTGTTTGTTGCCACAAAGGTGCAACCTCTTTAGCTACACCAAAGTGAAATTCAGTTATGTTGAAATTAAAATAAACCATTGTACACAAAGAGAGATAAGTATTACCACGTATAGCAGGATAGGTGTGTCAAAGGAAGATACGGGAAACAGAACAGTATAAACGACTAAAAAACAAAGTCTTAAATATAAAAACTACCTAGTTGAATGAAAAAAAATTACTGATTGAAGAGATCTCTCAAATCCATATGTAAGGAAGACATACGCTCTTTATAGGTAGACGCCATTTGCTCCGTAATATGGGGAGACTCAAGCAGCCGTTCATAAGCCTTACGAATCGCTGCTGTATCACGTACTTCAATATTAAAATCAAGAATCGCCGCGTTCTTCTCTAGAATTAAAACCAAATTTGAAAAATCTGGATAATGCTCCGCTATAGTATCACCATAGGACAATGCTTTATCATATGCACCTGAATCGTCATATAACTGTTGCACATCGGCAAGGCAAAAAGCAGCAAGGCTATCGGATGGGAATCGCCTATAAAACTCCAAATTCAAATTAATCAGTGCTATTCTTGCTACTGAAAGGTTCGTTTTATACTTGACCACATCCTCCACATCATAACTACGGAGGATGCTGGCAGGGAGGGAATACAGACCAATTAAAGAGTCATTTAAAAGTTTTATCTCATTAACCAAAGACATCTTTGTTACAACTGTCTTCTTGTTTTTTTTATCACTTGGATTTGAAGCACAAGCAGAAATAAAACATAAGAGTATAATACTAGTAAACAGGTTTTTCATTTTTTCGTCTTTTTAGGAAATCGCATCTTATAATCGATTTCAATTTCTCCATTTGTAATGTTATTCAACTTTTTCTGTAACAACTTACGTTTTAGTGGACTTAAATAGTCCGTAAACAACACGCCTTCTATATGGTCATATTCGTGCTGAAAAATTCGCGCTGCATAACCTGCATATTTCTCCTCTTTAAATTCCCAGTTTTCATCATAGTATGAAACCGTAATTTCAGGTTTGCGAATTACACTTTCCCTAATTTTGGGAATAGATAGACAGCCTTCATGAAAAGGCCATTCCTTTCCCGTTTCATCTTCAATAATAGGGTTAATGAAAACTTTTTTAAAATCTGATATACCGTCTGCCAAAGGATCTTCATCTTCGCCTTCATCTTCTGAGAATGGACTGCCATCAACGATGAACAAGCGAATGTTTTT
>MEHZ011504699.1_pt1 | contig 65756 bp, 62 predicted proteins | sample 897221 | NCBI WGS metagenome assembly MEHZ01 (sample SAMN05514161, study PRJNA337945) | marine metagenome | isolation source: marine surface water | place: Arctic Ocean | collected 2007-12-13 | reverse complement strand
CCTATTTAGGACAAAAAAAATGCCAATAAAACAAAGTTTATCAGCACTCCAATCGTACCTAGACACTTAAAAGTAAAATTAGATTACTTTCTTTTTCTCCAAGCGCTGCACAAGATCTGTCAACGTCTTTTCCATTGACGACTTGCTGAAAGACTCTGTAAGAATGTTGGTGATTTCCTTATTCATTGAAGTGTTATTTGATTTCGCACTTCGCTTAATTTTTTTATGTAGTGATGGTGGAAGTCTCAATACAAACTTCACCTGTTCTGCTTCTGCCATGATGTTCTCCTCGGTAGTGTTAATTTATAAATCCGCGGCATTATAGTCATTGAACAATGAGCATACTGTATTTATTTACTTACATTAGTGATTAATATGTACAACATCAACGCAATATTACTGGTACTAAAGCACGATTTAGCACGTTTACGCGAAATAGCCAAAGGCAATGTATTGACAACGAAAAAAAACGTCAATTACCCAAAAAGCCGCAGCCAGGAATGCTTACGATCACTTGGGTGATACCCTCGCCTAGCCTTTTCCGTTCTAAAACCTGATACGCTGTCGAGATTGGAAACCTGAAAGTATTCCCACTAGGCGTTTAAACAATTGATATCAGGTGTCATATAGCGAATACAAACAGGATGCTCACACGACCACGATGAAGAGCCCCACATACAGCCTTGGCCGCTGGCAAGTGTTACACATAGCTTGGCCAATAATACTCTCTAATCTCTCCACGCCATTACTTGGCTTAGTGGATACAGCGGTGATTGGTAATTGGGGCGACGCCTCTCTGATCGGGGCCATAGCCCTTGGCGGTATCATATTCAGCTTTCTCTACTGGGGCTTCGGCTTTCTTCGGATGGGGACCACGGCTCTCGTTGCCCAAGCAGTCGGTGCACGCCAGACTGTTCAATCGCGCGCGAGTTTTTATCGGGCGTTCATGCTCGGCAGTTTGATCGGCTTTTTATTGCTGATACTTCAAGCACCCATCCTTGATTTCGCTCTATCGATGTTAGACGGCAGTGACGCGGTAGAATCATCCGCTCGTCGATACTTTGAGATACGGATATGGGCAGCACCAATAAGCCTTGCCCATTTGGCAATCATGGGACTTCTTCTGGGTCACGGAGAAACCAAACTACTGTTGCTGCTGCAACTCATCCTAAATTGCAGCAATATCGTACTCGATATCGTTTTTGTCGTGTTTCTAGAGATGGGTGTCGAGGGCGTTGCCTTAGCAACAGTAATTGCAGAGGTACTGGCCTTATGTGCGGGACTGATCATTGTTTATCGGAAACTCAACGCGTACGACAACACATTAAAAGTGCCCTTTGCCATTTTGTTGGACAAGGCTGCGCTAAAAGTCATGTTTCTCATCAACAGGGACATCATGATTCGTACCCTCTGCCTAATATTCGCCTTTGCTTGGTTCGCTAATCAGGGCGCACAGAGCGGCGACATCACCTTAGCTGCAAATGCAATATTGATGCAGTTTGTCAGCTTCGCAGCTTTCTTTCTTGACGGCTTTGCATTGGCTGCTGAAACACTGGTCGGCCGAGCAATTGGTGCTGACGATGCTCAATTTTTGGATAAGGCAATTTACTATGCAAGTGAGCTCGGATTGGTTACCGCATTTTTCCTTGGCAGTATATTCTTCTTCGCCGGTGACCTAATGATAAACGTCATAACGAATATCGAAGAAGTCAGGCAGGTCGCAAGCACCTACCTACCCTGGGTAATCGTTACACCTTTGGTTTCAGTCGCCTGTTATTTGCTCGATGGTATTTTTATTGGTTCAACTCGGACGCAGGAAATGCGAAACGCAATGATTGCCTCATTGGCGGCTTTTCTAATTGCCTGGTATTTTTTCCATCCGTGGTGGGGTAATCATGGTTTGTGGCTATCTTTAGAGATTTACTTCATCGCAAGGGGCGTCACCCTGGCTTTTTACTTTCCAAAAATCAAACATACCGTGTCTCGCTCTGCTTGATTTATTTGCAAGCAATGGGTCGGTGCATTTAGACTCCACCATCTAATATTTCAGGAACTTAAAATGAAAATTTCAACAATGATGAGCTACGCTCAGGGTTATGTTGGCGCAACCAAAGAATTGGTCGAACTGGAGAAAGCAGGCCTCGACGTTGCTTGGATACCTGAAGCCTATTCTTTTGACGCTGTCAGCGCGATGGGCTACATCGCAGCTAAGACAGAGAGAATAACCATTGCCTCCGGTATTCTTAACATCTACAGCCGCACGCCCGCTCTCATGGCAATGACCGCCGCCGGCGTCGACGCACTATCTGAGGGCCGATGTATGCTGGGCTTAGGTGCTTCGGGACCGCAAGTAATTGAGGGATTTCATGGAGTGCCCTACAACGCGCCGATAACTCGCATGCGAGAGATCGTTGAAATTTGTCGAGAAATTTGGCTCCGAGAAAACAAGTTGGACTACCAAGGTAAAAAATACAAAATCCCATTACCGGCAGATCAAGGTACAGGCTTAGGTAAAGCCCTTAAGATAATCAACCACCCTTACCGCGAAGAAATCCCTATCGCTCTGGCTACATTGGGTGAGAAGAGCGTTGAAATGACCGCTGAAATCGCAGATGCCTGGTTACCCGCATTTTTCATGGCCGAAGGCGCCGATGCCGTTTGGGGAGATGCCTTACGACGCGGCAATGCAAAACGTGATCCTGGCCGACCACCGTTAGAAGTCTATGCTGGCGGTGCAGTGGCGGTTGGCGAGGGACTTGAATCCTATAGAGATATGTCGCGACCGGGTATCGCATTGTATGTTGGTGGTATGGGCGCAAGGGAGAAAAATTTCTATAATCAGATTTTCTGTAAATATGGTTACGAACAAGAAGCAGAGGCTATCCAGAATCTCTTCTTATCAGGCCAAAAATCTCAGGCCGAAGCCGCAATTCCACAAAGCTACCTGGATTCAACATCGCTTATTGGCTCAGAGGGTTTTATTAAAGATCGGCTACAGGTTTATAAAGAATCTGGCGTCACTTCTCTAAATGTCAGCTTTCTTGGAACAACCTCTGAAGAGCGGGTGAAAAACTGTGATGCTTTGAAAAACATCATGGAAAAGATCTAAGGCTAAAGAAATAGCAGGCTAATTCGTCACAGTTAGCTGCAGCCTGCAGAGGTTGTAGCTGACTGTGCTGCTGCCTTGCAGCCTGAGACTAAGTTTGAAACAACTTATTGGCCACTTATTCGGGTATTGAAGCTTGAAACTCCGCGAGAGAGGCTTCGCTAAGCAATTGTTTAAACTCGCCAGAACCCAACCCTGTCTTGCCTTGCCTTCGACTATCACTAAGACCGATCTACGTGTCGTCAACACTATTTTGTCTTATCCTGCAGACTCACATCAACACAGACGTTTTATCAGCACCTTTTATTTTATCCATTTACACTTATCATTCACCTCTAAACTGCTCATTTACAAGAGCGTAAACGACTAGAGCAACGGTACCCTGTGTCAATAGACTCTTCATCCTCAATTCAAACGCAGACAATCTGGCAACTGTATCGAGAACTACTCGTACCGGTTTACCTGCCTAGTTTCCTCATGGCGGTCTGTCAAGGCAGCGTCCTGCTTGCCCTGCCCCTGTTCGCACTCGACTTGGGTGCGGGCATAGGCGTAACAGCGCTCGTTTTCTCTTTGCGGGGATTAGGCAATATGGCTATCGATCTACCCGCCGGCTGGGCAGTTGCCCGCTTTGGCGACAAAGCCGTCATGCTTGCCGCTGTCGGCTTGATGCTAATAACCGCGCTGCTCGCCAGCCAAGCCACATCACCATTGCAATTGGGCATCGCCGCATTTGCATTTGGGTCGGCGGTCGCCGCTTGGTTACTCGCGCGGCTAACCCACATTAGCGACAAGGTGCCTGCCATTCAGCGCGGCAAAGCCATTTCAACGATGGCGGGCATCCAACGTGTCGGTAGTCTGGTCGGTCCTGTCATAACCGGCTTTGTCGTTCACCAGTACAGTTTCGAGCACGCTTTTTATGCGATCGCAATCTTCGCCTGTTTAACTTTTTTGATCGTCGTCTTTAGCGTTCACGCAAAACCCTTACAAGATGAGCAGGAACATCATTCAATACTCAAAATTGTCCCCCATATCCTGAAGGACCATAGCCGTATCTTCGCCACCGCTGGCGTTGCGATTCTGTGCTTAACAATGGTAAGAGCGGGAAGACAGCTTTTAGTGCCTTTGTGGGGTGAACATATCGGACTGACGGCAAACGAAATCGGCTTAGTCGTCGGCGCAGCTGCAGCGGTTGATATGCTGCTGTTTCCCATTGCGGGATACGTCATGGATAATTTTGGTCGACGCTACACAGCCGTAGTGTGTCTCGGAGGTATTGCCCTTGGACTCGTCGTCATGCCCTTTACCGAACATTTTTACTCATTCATGTTCGCTGTCATGATTGCGGGTGCAGGTAACGGGCTGGGTAGTGGCATCAACATGACCCTCGGCGCTGATTACGCGCCTGAGGCAATACGCGGTCAGTTTCTTGGCGTATGGCGACTGGTAAGTGACACGGGATCTTTGGCGGGACCGGTTGTCATTGGCTATGTGGCAAGCTTGCTAGGCCTATTCAGCGCATTCCCTTTCATTGCGGGTATTGGACTGCTCGGCTCCGTCATTGTGATTTTTACGGTCAAAGAAACCTTACCAAAAGCATCAACCAAGGCAAACTGACGAAAAAACTACAGTACGCCCTCAATAAATATTTCAATCAAAGCCGCAATGACCCATGTCAGTGGTGGCAAGACACCGAATAGTAACAAGCTTCTAATTCTATCGGTAAAAGGCCATTCTTTAATTTTCCTAATCCTATCTTCGTAGTACATCAGATCAACCATTGAGAGCTTGTCTGCATCCGCACCGATTAGAGACGCTTTGAGGTGAGCTTTATCTCCCGCCATCGCACGTAAGACGTGATTGAGCTCAATCGATTTAACTAAACGCATCCTGCTTTTAAAACCATTAAAAGGGATCAGGAATAACCCCATCATAAGCAGGCCCGGTAAGTAAAATGGCATCATAGAAATCAACAACTCATTGAAACCACCTGATTCTGCATCAAAGATATTAAAACTAATGGCAACGATGCACAGACCAAAAATATACAAACGTAAAAAGCGGAACATCGTGTCCGCAAGGGATGAGTAAAATTCAGTGTTAAGTAAATCTAAGCGAATTTCCTTAACGATCCTATTGAGCATTAAGAGCTGTCGGCTAAATAGGTCAACAATAAAAATGGCGAGTATGTATTGAAGAAAAAGCATCAACATACCCAAGCTGGTGAACAGTGCATAGCCTCGCTCAGACAGATTGTTGAGTTGCAGATTTACAAAAGCTGAAACAATAGCCAATAGAATTTCGGCCATCAAAATACCCTGGCTCGGCGTCATTATTCTCGACACGTCATAAAGCGATTGATCAAACTCCAACATACGCTGAAAGTCTTTGTGCCAGCCTCGCCCGAGCTCGAGATAGAACACCAACAAATAATTCACAATCGCATTAAAAGCAACGACATTTGAGTACATGCCAGGGTCAGGATAAGACGAGGCAACCAGCACCAAAATGCCGATAACCGATAGCACAAAGAAACTTGTCACGCCTATCTGCCAAGCGGGTAAGCCTGTTTGGTCCAGCCAAACCAATACCTTTGAATGTGTTAGTCCGGGCGTTGCTGTCATGAGCCCATCAGGGTTCATGGCATTCGCGTTCGTTAATGAGTCCTCAGACACTATGTCGCACTTATTTCAGCTTAGGTTGATATATACTCTACGCATTATAAATTGAATCCACCACCTAATGGCGATTGTGTTTACTCATCGCTGCAAGCCAAGCGGATTGAATATCTGCCGGACACCTTTTTTAACCCATGAAACCACTACATTATTATTTCCTAGGCACCGGTGCTTGGTTCCTGTTTTATGGCATTCATACAGTCTCCTTTGCATGGATCGTCACGATTGTTCTAAATGAATCGGCAACAATGGTTGCTCTGGCACAAATGGGCTTCCTGATTCCTGCTACGTTACTTATGTTGATAGGCGGAAGCCTGGCGGATCAGTTAGGTGGACGAAAAGTAGCAATAATCGGTCATGTCATGGCCTCAATAGCCCCATTATTTTTAAGTCTGGTCGTCTACCTAGACTATCTGACATTCGGCATGGTGCTTGTCTTTGCCGTTATTATGGGTTGCGCCCAAGCGCTGGTAACACCCGCTAGAGATGGACTTCTAGCACTGGTAGCAGAGGGCCAGATTCAGCAACGGGTTGTACAAGTCAGTATGATTCAATTCGGTATTCAAATGCTTGGCTTCTTCGCTGCATCGTTTGCTGATCAACTCGGTATTCTCTACATACTGGGTCTGCAATTTGCACTCCTATTTTTTGGAACGATAACCTTCATTAAGCTTAAGGTACCTCACACGGCACCTGATCGGTTGGGCAACAGCATGTTCAAACAAGTGGCTATATCGATGGGGGAAGGGTTTCGAACGGTCGTTGCTTCACCTTCGATGCGCGCTGTGGTTATTCAAAACTGTGCTATGGGCGTGTTCTTCATGGGCTCTTATATGGTTACCGTACCCATAATGATTCGAGAAGTATTTGCCGGCTCTTCAGCTGAGCTGTCCTGGGTAAACATTGCTAATTCGCTTGGTCTTGTCACGATGACCTTTCTTCTCATGCGCATGAGTGATATTCAAAGACAAGGTAGAGCACTACTGGTCGCGCAAGGATTCGGTGCAATATGCCTGTTCACTGCCGGTCTTAATCTTGGATTTCACGCTTTCATATTCTCCATATTTTGCTGGGGCATGTTCGGCGGCATAGCAATGACAATGTCACGCACCATCATGCAACAACAAGCACCGATTGATCAGAGGGCTCGTATGATGGGCTTCTACTCGTTCTCATTCATGGGTTCTGGTCCAATCGGCGCCCTGCTTTCCGGCATTATGGTCGAATACTTTGGCCCGCAAACCGCCATCATCATCTCGTGCGCCGGTATGCTCTGTGTCGTGCTTATTGTTTCAAGCCGCTCATCACTTTGGCATCTCGATGTCAGAGAGCTCTGAACACCACCTAGCTGACGTTAAACTGGCGATTGCCTTTAAACTCTGCTCATCATGAAAGTCGCTAGTAGTTTGAAATATTTTCGCTTAATGTAGCTTCCTTCGATGCCGTGGAAGTCGGTTTTTTAATGTAGTCGATACTCGTTATGCAAGTTTTGTGATGAAAGATGGCGTTATCTAAAGACAGTCTAACTCTGGCAGATTTTATTCGTGCCAACCCCAAATTACTCATAATCTCTGGCGCTGGGTGCAGTCAAGACTCGGGCATTCCCACCTATCGTGATAAACAGGGAAATTGGCTTCGCAACGATCCAATTCAGCACAAGGACTACCTCAGCGACCCCTTCATGCGGCAACGCTATTGGGCACGAAGCTACTACGGCTGGCAGCAAATTGCACAAGCAAAACCGAACAGAGCTCATCAATCGTTAGCAACACTGCAACAACATGGTTTTGGCACAAGATTGGTCACCCAGAATGTCGACGGCTTGCATCAACTCGCGGGGCATAAAGATGTCATCGATTTGCACGGACGACTGAGCGAAGTTGTTTGTCTAGATTGCAGCGAGATAACGGACCGCAACAAACATCAACAGCGTCTTAATGAGGAAAACCCGTCGCTGAATAAGCTACGTTCTCAACCCGAGCTCAGACCAGATGGCGATGCGGAAGTGGACAACTCAATTGCCAGCACACTAAACCTCCCGAGGTGTCTGAATTGTGACGGGGTTTTAAAGCCTAACGTGGTTTTTTATGGCGGATCCGTGGACCGTGGATTAGTGCAGAAAATTTACCAAATGACTCAGGCTGCAGATGCAATCCTGATAGTAGGTTCTTCTTTAATGGTTTTTTCGAGTTTTAGATTCGTCAAACGCGCGCGGGAACTTCAAAAACCGATTGTCGTGATTAATGAAGGAGTGACGCGCGCCGATGAGTTTTTAACAATGAAATTTGAACAGCCTTGTCAGGAATTATTAACCGCGACCACAAAATTACTGACCGAACAGTTATAGACGTTCAACTGACACTAGATCATCGAATTATTTCTTAGGAACGGTTGGATCTCATTGGGCGGTAAACCTACCAGATAGCTAGAATGTAGTACAAGCTGAAAGCAAGCATGCTTTCTCTTATCGATTTTCAATGCCGTTAAAACAGCCCCACTACTTTCCGCCTATCTTGCAAACGACCTAAGACTGCCTTAGCGCCTTGGCCTCTCTGCGCCGCGCATGCAGTACAGGCTCGGTATATCCGTTAGGTTGAATAGCGCCTTGGAAAATCAGATCACAGGCCGCTTGAAACGCAACACTCTTAGAAAAATCTGTTGCCATCGCGTGGTAGGCGCCGTCATCTTTATTTTGACTATCAACAATGCCTGCCATTTTTTTCATCGTTGCCATGACTTGTTCTTCTGAGCAGATACCATGCCGAAGCCAATTCGCAATATGCTGGCTGGAAATCCTAAGTGTCGCTCTATCTTCCATCAACCCGACATCATCGATATCAGGAACTTTAGAACAACCAACGCCCTGATCAATCCACCGAACGACATAGCCAAGAATACCTTGTGTATTGTTTTCAAGTTCCTGCTGTACTTCGGAACTCGACAAATTCGTACCGCCTAAAACTGGAATTGTTAACAAATCGTCGATGTTGGCTTTGGGGCGCGTCTTAATTTGCTCTTGAACACTCGGCACACTCACCTTGTGATAGTGCATAGCGTGCAAGGTTGCGGCTGTCGGAGATGGAACCCATGCTGTTGTCGCACCGGCTTGCGGATGGCCGATCTTCACTTCCATCATCTGCGCCATCTCATCTGGCATAGCCCACATTCCCTTGCCAATCTGCGCTTTGCCTTTTAAGCCAGCAGCGAGCCCAACATCAACATTCCAATCTTCGTAGGCTGCAATCCAAGGTTGCTGCTTCATGAGTGTTTTGCGCACCATAGCGCCTGCTTCCATACTCGTATGAATCTCATCGCCAGTCCTATCTAGAAAGCCGGTATTGATAAAGATCACTCTGTTTTTGGCAACCCGAATGCATTCTTTCAGATTCAATGTTGTACGTCGTTCTTCGTCCATAATGCCGATTTTTAACGTGTTTTCGCTAAGCTCTAAGGCCTGCTCTACACGTCCGAATAGCTCAATTGCGAAAGCAACCTCTTCAGGCCCGTGCATTTTTGGCTTAACGATATACATACTACCCGCACGAGAATTCCTGAGTTTTCCCAGCCCCCTTAAATCGTAGAGCGCACATAAGCTTGTGATCATGCAGTCAAGGATGCCTTCTGGAACCTCTTCACCCTTAAATAATACGGCGTCTGTTGTCATCAAATGACCGACGTTTCTGATCAACAACAGGCTACGCCCATGCAACACCAAGGTCGAACCATCTGGCGCGGTGTATTCTCTGTCCGGATTGAGTTGACGCTTCATTGTAGCGCCGGCTTTCTGGAACTCCTCTGACAGATCACCTCTCATCAAGCCCAACCAGTTTCGATAAACGTTGGTTTTGTCTTCTGCATCAACCGCTGCGACAGAATCCTCACAATCTTGGATCGTCGATATGGCGGCTTCCATTGATATGTCTTTAACACCCGCCAAATCATCTTTGCCAATCGCGTCCTCTCTGTCGATCTGAACCTCAAGATGTAACCCATTATGGGCCAACAAAACGCCATCTGGACTGGCGCTGTCGCCTCGATATCCCACAAAGCAACCTGGGTCTACCAATACAGCTGATGACCCATCTTTCATTGCAACCGCCAAGTTTTCACCGAAAATATTGTAGCTCGTCACGTCGGCGTGGGATTGATCAACCAGTGGCAGGTGTTCATCAAGAAATGCTTTGCCGTATGCTATGACTCGATCACCTCTGATTGGGTTATGGACCTTACCGGTACTCTGAGCACCATTGTCATCAGGTATCACGTCGGTGCCGTAGAGGGCGTCATACAAGCTGCCCCAACGCGCATTTGCGGCATTCAACGAAAACCGAGCATTATCGATCGGTACGACTAATTGTGGTCCCGCCAGTAACGCTATTTCAGCATCAGTGTTTGACGTTTCAATTTGAAAGTCATCACCTTCGGGGAGTAGATAACCAATTTCCTTAAGAAATGCTTCGTACGCAGCCGCGTCATGAGGCTTGCCGGCTTGCGCCTTATGCCAATTGTCGATTTCTAGCTGGATCTGATCGCGCTTTAAAAGTAGCGCTTTGTTCTTAGGCACAAGGTCGGTCAATATCGCTTCAAACTTCGCCCACACATCATCGGCATCAAGGCCAAGCCCTGGTGTTATATCTTTTGCTACAAGATCATACAGAACCTGTTTTATTTCCAGATTGCCGATGTTGATTTGCTCTGTCATTACATTGTCTCAGGTTGCACAAAATTGGAACCGCAATGCTACGCGAAATATATTTTTTGTCCATATTTGAAGCGATGGATGATAGATTGCACGAGCGCCAGTTGTTTGTACGAATTCTCTGGCTGCTTGGCTCATATTAGACATTTCACCAGAAAGATCAGCCGTTTGCGTTGACTTGCCACAACCCACCAGCCAACGTTGAACTCTATTTCTGGGGTACATGTCGCTCACGTGATTGGCTTTAGACGCGATTGAGACGACTAACCAGGCCCGGAATATCACTAAAACAGACGCAAAAAGAACTAACATGCATAAACTCGCTACTGTATTTGTATTTCTAACAGCGCTGCTGGATTCAGTCGGATTCGGTATCATCATGCCAGTTCTGCCAAGTCTTCTAGCTGACATTACAGGCGAAGGCGCTGCGTATACGGTTAGAGTTGCTGGCTGGTTAATGTTCGTCTTTGCCTTTATCCAATTCTTTTTTGCACCCATTGTGGGTAATTTGTCGGACAGATACGGTCGCCGCCCTGTCCTTTTGCTGTCGTTGCTGGTCATGGGCGTCAACTATCTCATTATGGGATTCGCCGATAGCTTATTGCTGCTGTTTATTGGTCGAATCATCTCGGGGCTAGGTGCGTCTACTATGAGTACCTGCAATGCCTACTTGGCGGATATCACACCGATTGACGAAAGAGCTCAGAGTTTCGGCCTCATCGGTGCTGCGTTTGGACTTGGCTTTGTCTTTGGACCAATTATCGGCGGCTTTCTTGGTGAATACGGCGCCCGCGTGCCGTTCTTTGCGGCTGGCATTATTTCACTGGCCAACATGCTATTTGGCTTTATCGTTTTGAAGGAATCACTTGACCCTTCGAATCGTCGTCTATTCGATCTAAAACGCGCTAACCCCATTGGAACACTGACGTCTCTCAGTGCCTTTCCAATGGTGCTCGGCATCTTGTTCGTCATGTTCGTCTACAACCTGGGTCATCATGTGCTGCCGTCAACATGGAGTTTTTGGGCAATTGAGCAACTTGATTGGAGTCCGAAGGAGATTGGCTATTCGCTCGGCTTTGTTGGTCTGGGCATGGCGTTTACACAGGGCTTCCTTATTCGCATCGTTCTGCCAAGAACGGGGCCTAAGATCGCCGGCATCATTGGTATGAGTCTTACAATGATTGCGCTCCTAGGGTATGCCTTTTCGACGCAATCATGGATGGTTTACTTGGCACTCATCCCGGGTGCATTGGGAGGACTTAGTAGCCCAGCAATGCAGGGCATTTTGTCGACCAAAGTGGGACCCGATCAACAGGGGGAGTTACAAGGGGGACTTGCAAGCGTCATGAGTCTGACATCTATCATCAGCCCACTGATGATGACTCAAACTTTTGGTTATTTCTCATCTGATCAAGCCCCCGTGTATTTTCCTGGGGCAGCTTTTTTACTTGCAGCAATACTCACAGCAGTTGCGTTACTGATGTTTATCAGAATTGCCCGCTCACCCGACTATGAGAAAGCGCATTAGTTATCGTCAGGCGCTTTGTCGTTAATAGTGAAGTATCAGCCGGGTTCGGAAATAACCGACTCGAACTAGCCACCGACCTCAACTGCAATCGATTGAGTGAAGTTTTCCTCACCAATATGTAATCAGGTATTTGCTTGATCTGCGGCAGAGATCTGGACTGTAGGTGTCTTTCCAGTCATCAATTACACGTGCTGCATCTGACACACTCGAAACCTATGCAGGAAACTAATAGGCTTCACAGTGACCACCTGTCAGTGCTTTAATGTGATTAAAATAACTGGGGCAAACCTCTGATTCTGAAAACTCAGGCGTTTCTTGATAAATTTGGTTTAGTCGTAAATCATTTCATTTCTGTGGTTTTGACGATTGGACACTCAACAAAAACATTTAACACCGCCTTGTCGAGGTCTGTGCACCTTTATGCCGTGACGTCATCCCCCTTGTTGAACCAATTACAATACCCTTCGCGCTTAATGCTTATCAGCGGCTGCCTTGTGGTACCGGTAAGTCAGGCGGATGACAAGGGTCTGCGTTCACTTATCGAAAACAAGCCAGTTGTCGCACAGGAGAAGACCCTCAAGCCCTGCTCGTAATCGAAACTCGCAGACGGTCGTTACGACTTCAAACAACAACACCCGAACTATTCTGATCGTGTTTCAACGATCGGCAGCGTCAACACAACGCGCTTAGAGATCTTTGATGAATCAAACGAAAAGGAAAACAATTGGTTTTTCCGAGCGGCTAATAAGCTTCACATACTCACCAAAGATAGCGCGGTTAGGCAGGAATTATTATTCAAAGAAGGCGACAGCTTTGATCAAAGGCTTATTGATGAATCAGCAAGACTGGTCCGCGATCTAAACCAACTCTACGATGCTGACATTCGAGTCGTTGGGTATTGCGAACAACGTACTGACATTGAGGTAATTACGCGAGATGTTTGGTCCTTAAATCTTGATTTGTCGTTCGATCGATCCGGTGGGGAAAACAACTACAACGTCGGCATAGGCGAAAGCAACTTCCTCGGCCGCGGCAAGCTAATCGCTATGGGTCATGAAAAAGATACAGACCGAGAATCCGATAGTATTACCTACAAAGACAACAACGTTTTTGGAAGTCGTATAAGAACACATCTACGCTATTCCGATAGTGACGACGGATATGAACAATTCGCTCGTCTGCAACTGCCCTTCTACGCCCTAGATTCCAAACAAGCTTGGGATATCCGACTAAAGAATGCAGAGGAAGTCAACACCCAATACTTCCACGGCGAGGATGTTTCTGAGATTGGTCGAGAACTGCAGGACTATTCTTTCAACTATGGTTTCTCTGGAGGTCTAGAAAACGGCGTCACTCGCAGATGGCGCGTCGGATATCGATACACACAGGAAGAATTCTTTTCGGGTCCCGACTTGCCCTCACCTTTTCCACCGCCGGTGGATAAAAAACTTTCGTATCCATTCATTCAATATGGGGCGGTAGAGGACGAGTACACGCGATCTTTCAATTTCGAGCAAATTAACCGCAACGAAGATCTACACCTTGGCTATTCCTTACGCGCAAGATTCGGATACGCCGACGAGGACTTTGGTTCAGATACGGATCGAGTGATAATCGATGGTCGATTTTCTGACACCATCAGCTATACCGACAAGGTGTTACTACAACACGAGATCACATGGGAGGGTCTTTACAACCTAAAAAATGATGCGACGGAGGACGTCGTGATCTCCTACTTAATAACCTTCTTCCGTCAACAGCCTCACAATAGGCAGTTTTTCACCGAATTCAGCGCAATATGGACAGATAACTTAAGTAGCCATCGTCAAGTGCTACTCGGCGGGGAAACGGGCGTTCGAGGTTATGACAAACGATTCCAGTCGGGTGACCGTCGCGTGCACTTCACCATGGAAGAACGGCAATACACCAACTACCATCTATTCTCATTAGCCTATCTCGGTTTCGCGGCTTTCATCGACATCGGTCGAGCATGGGATCCTGAAATTGATGAAGGTTTTGAAGATGACTATCTTGCCAATGTCGGCTTTGGTATCCGTCTAGCTTCAAGCCGAACGGACTCAGGAAGGGTTATCCATCTCGATGTTGCTTTTCCATTAACCAATCGAGATGACCCCAACGTCAATGATTTTGAGTTTACGATTAGTGCCAAAAACACACTCTGACATTTATTCTTCGCACGTGGAGATATAGCACAAACTCCCTGACGCATTCTCTTTTTCAGATCAAGATCAACTGCTGGGTTCGTAGAACATCCCCGTCCGTCCGCCATCGATCACAAGGTCATGACTATTCACAAAGCGTCCTTCGTCACTTGCCAAGTAAAGAGCTCCCTGCGCAATATCCATAGGCAAACCGGTTTTACGTAGCGGCGTTGCATTGGCTAAGTTACTTTCGAGCTTGGACATTTTTTTAGCATTATCTTCTTCCGATAACGTATTTGCCCGAGCTGAACCGCCATAGAAAATAGGCGTCGCTATTGCACCAGGAGAGATACAGTTGACGCGAATACCCCGTGGTCCCAATCTCACCCCAGCAAGCGTCGTGTAGTGTGTTAGCGCTGCCTTAGCCGCTGAATAAAGCAATGCACCCTGATTATCGCGAATCGCGGCGATACTGGAATTGTTGATAATCGACCCCCCACCGCGAGCTTCCATGTGGGGCACCGCGTATTTGATACCGAGCACAGCACTACTGAACAACAACTGCATCGCGTAGTGAATAGCCTGCTCATCAAGATCAAGAATTTCAGGCGATGTTGGACCGCCCGCATTGTTGAATAGTACATCCAGACCGCCGAATTCCTTTACCGCAACATCTATCGTTGCAGCAATATCAGCTTCCTTCATCACATCCGCAGTGACGAACCTTGCTGAAGCGCCTAAACGCGCCACAATAGCCTGTCCTTTTTCTGAAGATCGTCCACAGATCACGACCTTAGCACCCTGCGCAACAAACAGTTCAGCTGTGGCTTCCCCGATACCGCTGGTACCGCCGGTAATTACTGCAACTTTTCCATCTAATCTGTTGGTCATAATGACTCTCTAAAGTTCTGAACGACGTAATCTAGCGGATTGTCCTACTAACTAAAAGCCTGATCGCTAAAAGACATTAACGTACCTGTCTTGTCAACGAAAAATGAGCCATTTACTTTACACTGGATTTTATGGACGATACCTATAGCAGCATTGTTAGACTTAAACTATTCGCCAAAAACTGTCCGCGCCATCGGCCTTTCTGGTTACCATAGGTTTATGGGCCAATACGCATTAGCGTCGGAGCGTCTTTCAGAAGCCATAGAATCAGCAGCTAATCACTGTTGCGCCGAGCTCAGATTAGCCTACGATCATGAGTACAAAGAAATATCAAAAACTAGATAACTCAATTATGCAATACAACTGGATTACTCCAAGCAGCTGTTCGCAACATCAATTGCCAGCGGCACAAATCGAACAATGGCAACAAAAAGGCTTTTGTTTCGTTTCTGATCTTTTACCCAGCGATCTCATTCAGGCACTTATTGACGATGCTAACCAACATTTCCCTAAGCCTGACTCTGAAGCAGCCGCTGATATTTCAGACTTCGGTAGCGGCGGCAGATTCACCTTCCCTTCACGTACGGTAAGCTTTAACAAGATGACCTTGCATCCCGCACTGTTGTCTGCCATCGCACAGTTACTTAAGACCAAGGAAAATGAACTTCGACTCTCGCAAGCCGATCTATGGGCGAAATACGGGCGGCGGCCTGGCGACGAGGCAAAAGCCAGCATTCAAGACAATGCAGATCAACGTATTCACGTCGACTACCCTAATCACACAATCGCCCACCCTTCGCCCTGGGGCCGACCAGAAGCCGTTGAAATGATCCTGTATCTCGATGATGTCGATCAAGTTGGCGGGCCAACCGCTGTCGTTCCGCGTGATGGCGCAGATGACCCACGCTACCCTTGGCCCATCGTCGATTCACCGGGCATTGGTGATCTAAGGTATATCAATGATCGGACCAACGCTGAGAAATACTTTTCGCAACAACGTCCTGATCTAGCCGCCTGGCGCCAAAGCCTGTATGCCGCCGAACAACATGTACGCTTTAAACCGGGAGACATTTTATTTTATCGTCACGATGTCTGGCATCGAGGTACGCCGATGAATACCGGACAAAGGCGTTTAGTCACGAATATTACCTATCGTAAAGCTGAAGCGGAATGGATCAGTACGCTTCATACAGGTTGGGCATGGAGTGCCTATAGGGACGATAAGTTTTTAGAAAAGCTAATCGCGACAAGTAATTTGGATCAGCGTGCAGTGTTAGGTTTCCCTCAACCTGAATCAAACTACTGGTGCCCTGAAACGTTGGCGGCAATTGAAGCGCGTTATGGCATGTTTGGGTTCGATATCCAGCCTTATAAACAAGCAATGAACTTACATTGACGGGTTAGCAGAACTTATCGCCAGGCTATTTTGAAAATTCTTAAGCGGCAGTCACTGCTCTTTCGCCCATGCGCTAAATCAAGGTACAGTTGCGGTCATGATAAATCGTGACCATTGGTAAAGCAGCGATAATGTATAACCACCAACAAACTCGAAACCGTAGCATCTAGTAGAAACCATTAATGCGACGAACAGGGTTTCAGTCGGCGTAACTCACACCCATACCTGCCCTTACATCATTGCTGACGCCATAAGGTGCTATAGGATATCGAAGACCATTGTTAGACAACGCAGCAAGCCCTGCCACAATTTTCGGCAAGTAGCTTGGTGGCAAAGCGATAAGCAATTCATCATCCATAACACCGCCATAGCGGCGCTCAGCAAAACAAGGAATGGAAAGACTTGGCTCGCCTGTTTTCAGTGCTCGTCCCCAGGAGTCCGCACAGGAGGATTCGCCAACACAGCTAAAGTCGAGTTTCTTGTAGCCCAACCACTGCAGCCCGTTGATAAAAAGGATCATCTGAGCCGGCGTAGCGTAGATGAGGCAGATATCAGGCGGGTTGAGTCGACCACTACCCAACGGGCTGACCGCCATCGCCTCATATTGACCATATTCTAATACGTCCATGGCATCCTGATGCGCCTTCGCGTCTTCCGGCGTGCCATACCAAACCCCAGTCATTCTATCGCCGGACAACCATTCTTCATTACGCGGATGCAAGCCAATCACGGTGCCGCACTGAGCCCCGACAAGATCATCCATGGTGATACCAACCGTCCATCCATTGCGACAAGCCTGACCCACAATCTGATCGGTTGTGTGCACATCTTTAGGACGTCTTATCCGCGGAATCGCTTCCATCTCTTCTTTGGTCTTAAACATTTTCATACCAATCGGCGTCGCACGTAACCGCAGGTATTTATTTAGCTGCTCCAGGACCTCGTCGTAATCAAAGTTATTTTCATCTGATGCTATCAAACTCATTTGCTTCTCCTTGTGTGTCTACAACCAAAACATTTACAACTAAAATCGTTTTCGATCTACATCAACATCAACCGTCGTCAAAGTCAGCTAAATTTCCTCGCTTTCAAACGATCACGTTTTGCTACCAGTGATTGCACACGGCTATGCAAACTGGCATTAAGCGGCCAGGTAACACTTAAATACAACGCAATGATGAACACGACTGTTGGCACCACGGCATAGAGTATGCCTAACCACCTCAATTCGTCTGGACCATTGAGCGAACCCTGCGCGGTGAGGTAGCCTAACGAGCCTAATATCGGCAAACTTAACCCACCAAAAGAAACCGCACACTTGGTTATGAAACCGTGAATCGAAAAATAGCTCGCTGGTCTCGCTTCACCGGACCGAATCGTATCCAAGTCGATAACATCCGCCAACATTGCCCGAGGCAAGTAGGCAAACGCCCCAAAACAAAAACCTTTCAGCGCAAATAGAACATAAAACTCTTCAATTTGTCCCTTGTCTAAGGAGAAGCATGCAATAGACACGATGCCAACCAGCACCATAGCAACACTCAATGACTGATGTTTTCCGTAACGCTTTGCGATCCAATCCCAAAATGGAATCGCGGCTAACCCGACAACAAAATAAAGCGTGTACAACCGCCCTATGCCGGTTGCGCCGATATAATCCTGAATAAAAAAGAGTGACAACGTGTTTCTAAAATTCTCTCCGCCGGCAATCAATAGCTCAATGACCAACAGGCGAATGAACAACTTGTTCCTGAACATTTTTCCCAGCGAGCTCTTTAAACTGACATCCTGTGTTTTCGGTGGCGTCGGGACCTCGGGCACTTTCCACAGAACGATAAGTGCAGTGATGGGTAGTAGCGTGATAATCACAAAGGAAAAGTTACTCATCACAAAACTTGCGGTGACGTTATTAAAAACTTCTTGAGAAACCAAAACGATAAGTGATGCGACAACAAGCCCCAACAATACGTACTTTTCTCTAATCGATTGAATCATCGTTCGCATATGATAATTTTGAGACAATTCAATTCCCCATGCAGCATAGGGGAGCCCCAAAATTGTCGTAGCCGCTCGGTAAATAATGTAGAAACTGGCGAGGTATACAACGGCGATACCTTCTGTTGGATTAAGTAACATCCAAGCGGCAAAAGCATAAATCGGCACACCAAGAACCAGCCAGGGTCGACGACGCCCCCAGCGGGTTCGCGTTCTATCGCTCACAAACCCCATAAGAGGATCGGAGATAGCATCAAATATGGCCGCGGCAAAAATTACAGCGCCGATCAGACCAAGGCTAATACCCATCTCCGTTGAGTAGAGTCTTGGAATCCAAACACTGATGGGATAGCTCAAAATCGCCAAAGGCAAGCTCACCGCGCCATAAGCCCACATCGTCGATTTCGTAATTTCTTTTGAATGACTCAACGCCACTAGATACCTCTTATTATTCTTGCCGCCGCCTGTCGTTACTACAGATGCTGACTAATTTTTGATGGACAGTCACTGGGCTTAACCATACTTAACTTTGAGTACTTGTTGGTAGACTATTCGTGATTCTGATAGCGAAGGATTAGACAAAAAAAACGGCGCAATAGGCGCCGTTTTTTTGGGTCAAAATTCAACTTAACAACAGTTTACACAAGCAGATGGTCTTGCATCTTCTCAAACGCCTTTTTCTCAATTTGGCGAATGCGCTCCATAGAAACACCGTAATATTGACTGAGTTCCTTCAAACCCATTTTTTCATCATGCAACCATCGCTTCTCAACGATATCCCGAGATCGTTCATCCAATGCTCCAAGAGCAACCACAAGGCCTTGAGATTTAAGACTTGTAGACTCATCTGTAGATGCAACCCAAGCAGGGTCCTCTTGCTCGCCTAAACTTAGGTAATTTGACGGACCGACAATGAGATCATCATCATCGGCGGGCGCATCAAACGACTCATCGAAGTTACCGAGTCGAGACTCCATCTCAAGTACTTCTGAAGGTTTGACATTAAGATCATTTGCGACCAATTCCACCTCTTCCGAATTAAACCAGCCTAATCGCGACTTGGCTTTACGTAGGTTGAAGAAAAGTTTGCGTTGCGCTTTCGTTGTCGCAATTTTAACAATCTTCCAATTCTTTAAAATGTACTCATGAATCTCCGACTTTATCCAGTGAACTGCGAAGGTAACAAGACGCACGTTGCGACTCGTATCAAAGCGCTTTACAGACTTCATCAAACCGACGTTACCTTGCTGAATAAGATCTTCCAAAGGTAACCCGTAGCCTGTGTAGCTTCTCGCGATGTATGCCACATAACGAAGATGGGACAGCACCAGCGTTCGAGCTGCATCAAGATCATCGCTCTGTTGAAAATCTCTAAAGAGCTCTTGTTCCTCCTCACGGCTCAATATGGGAATCTGTTGTAAGGAATCCAGGTAGCTGTTCAAACTAGACGTGCTTAGCGCAGGCAATGGTTGTCGCAATGCAATCGCTGTCATAGGTTTAACTCCAATCTGTTCATTGTGGGTTTTGCTGTCATTGAAAGATTTGGCAACAAACCCGGCCATTAGTTCCCTTTATGTGGGTCAATTTGTTGATTTCAAGGGCTATTTTTCCTCACAACGATGGCTCAGAATCTAATGGGCAACAACATAGAGTGCAGAACACTATAATCAAGTGGTAGCATGACTTTGAAGCGATCAGAGAAATAAATTGGAAGCCTTAGACGCAACAACGATCAGGTCTTTGTTCGACAATGAACCGTCCAAACCCATCATTCCAAACTTGGAGTATGTTGATTGGGGAGTGCTTGACTATTTTGGCTGGATTCATCCCTCCGGACACTTAGGCTATCTGGTGACGCCGCTGGGTAACGAAGAAGATCTGCGGGGCATTACGCTTCGAAGGACCCTGTCTAACAATCGCATAAAACGTTATGAAATGTGCTCATGGTGCAATCATGTGCACAAATCAGCAGGTACGGCGATGTTTTCGATTGTCGTTAGAGGCAGCGACGAGCGCAGGACTATTGGTACGCAACTCTGTAAAAACTTGGATTGCAGCCTACGCATTCGCAATTTGACCTCTGATCCACCGAGTTATATGAATGAAACAATGCACGTTAACAACAAAGTATACCGACTTCAGAATGCCTTATATCGCATGATGTATCGCGCTAACTGTCTATACGAGACCTGAACAGGTGAACCGATTATGACGACGACTATTATTGCAGATACGGCCAAAATAACATCGCGAATATCTATGCCACATCAACGTAACGCCCTTGAGCGCAACCCAAATAAGCTCGCCCTCACTGAAATCGTCAACTTCGAGCGAACAATCAAAGCCAACAATGAGCGCGTTTGGGAAAATGTACTTGATTGGGAACACCTTGCTTGGCTACACGACACCAGCTTTGACTACAATGAGCTTGATGCCGCAGGTGATTGGGGCTGGCGCGTCTGGTCAGACCGCGATCACCAAAATCACATCGAATTATGCATCAATCTACAGCAATCAACGTATGTCGCCAGATCTTACTTAGCAGGTGAGCAAATTTCCGAAATCTGGACAACGATAGCCGCCAGCAATGGCAATACATCAATAACCGTTTCAATAAACGCACCCGATGTCGATAAGAAAAAATTGCCAAAGTTGAGCGCAATCTATCTGAAGCTCTATACCAAACTATGGGATGAAGACGAGCAGATGATGATAAGACGTCAGACTAAGCTGGATGATCGCAGCCATGGCCCTGAGCACATCAACCTGGGTGCTTTTGACGCACTAGACGATAAACAGATCGTAAAATTGGGTCGGCACGAATGGCAAATTCGCAAACGCAACGAAGGTATTGATGTGTACGCCGCCACCTGCCCTCATTTACTCGGACCTTTGGACGAAGGTAAAAGTGAAAATAATCAGGTTGTCTGCCCCTGGCATGGGTACCGTTTCGACATTAGCAGCGGCAAATGCGTCTTCCCAGTGCATGCCAAATGCCACCTGCCTCAGCCCCCCATCGTGACGATCAACGACGGCCTTGTTTCCTTATCCTTGATTAGCTGAGGCGGATAAACCTCTGAATACGGAGGCTCCGGTGATCAGCTTTAGCGAGAGCCGCCTACGTGACGATAATAGCCAGAACGATCAAGGCGGCTGTTAACGCAATGAACCCAGCAAACGTTAGCGCAAGTGATCTGACAATTTGTGTATCTTCTTCGTTGAATACCGACATACTTTTACCGTTTATTGTTTTTGTTACACGCAATGTAACAACTTGGGTGAAAACGTCAACGGTTTCATCACAAGGACCTCAATAACGCCAAGTCACCATTGCGATCAAACAGCAACCTCGGATCAAATAGCCTCTACTAATCCAATATGAAAATGAGTTACAGGACGCAATCCGTTGTCGGGCGCCGTGAAAGAGAATATTCTCAGACCCCAATCTTTGAAACACGAGCGAAGTCGCCGATGGATAAGATCCTAGGACATAAAGTTGAATGAAATATGAACGTTAGCAGTATCGATTGGACATCGTGGCAACCTGATATGGTCGCCACACTGATGTTCGTTGTTGAAGACTCGCGTGTACTTTTAATACGCAAGAAGCGCGGGCTCGGGGCTGGCAACATTAATGGACCGGGGGGCAAGCTCGATCCAGGCGAAACCCCGGAACAGTGCGCTATCAGAGAAACCCAGGAAGAACTGTGCATCACACCAACGCAGGTTCGATATGGCGGCGAACTATTTTTTCATGCGGAAGATGAAATGCCCAATATTCATGGCTATGTTTATGTGGCAACAGGCTATCGCGGCACTCCAACTGAAACGGATGAAGCAATTCCCATTTGGACTCAACTTGATGATATCCCGTTTGAAGAGATGTGGCAGGATGATCGGTTTTGGCTTCCACAGGTACTTGCCGGGCAGTCTGTGAAAGGCTGGTTCAGTTTCGAGGGCGAGCAACTGCTCGACTATAAAGTCGAATTTTCCTAACAAAATTAAGCAAGACAATGGTTGATCGTTATAGGGGTGTTGCAGATACCGTTCGTCAAAATTCTGCTTTCTCAAAGGCTAACGAACAAATACACTGAAAACTGACGAACTAAAAACCGCACAGGTTGGCAGATAAGAAAATGTACGAGATTCCAAAAATTGCAACACCCGTCGTTATTAACTTGGTCAATGACGAGACCATCTCAGGGTTCATTTGGCTCACAGAGAACTTCATCTCCTCAACTAGAGAAGCACGTATTGAGGCCCTACTCAATCAGGATGAAGATCGATTTTTTTCATTCCAAAGCGATGCAGGCGCGTTCAGACTCATTAACAAGCAACATGTTACGTTTATCGAAACAGAAACCGACGACACGGAAATAATCAGTCGGTCAACAATATCACCAACGACAATGGTTGCTCACTTTGTCAATGCACAAACCCTATTTGGCATGATATACCCCTCACTTCCGGAGGAATCTCGCGTGTCAGACTTCTTAAATCTAAAGTCAGACTTTCTCGTGGTCTATCGCCAACAGAAAAAAATTATTCTCAACAGGAATCTCATCGTTTACGCCAACGCCAATTAGATATGTCGCTTGGTTCCTTCTCTCGGATGTAAGACAATACAGCCACTTTATAGACTACTCAGGAACTTCACATGCTCCAAGTACACCAAATTCCATGCCTTTCGGACAATTATGGATACTTGATACACGATGATGATAGTGGCATGACCGCCACAATAGATACGCCCGAAGTAGCCCCAATCAATGAGGCCCTCAAACAAAAAGGCTGGAGGCTTACCCATATCCTCAACACGCATCATCACTTCGATCATGCGGGTGGAAACCTAGAATTGAAAGAACAGTGGGACTGCACCATTATTGGTTCGGGACCTGACGCGGATCGCATCCCTGGCATTGATACCAAAGTCGATGACGGCGATGAATTTTTATTCGGCGATCACAGCGTCAAAGTGTTTGATGTCTCTGGCCATACGATTGGACATATTGCCTTCCACTTTGCTGACTCCGATATTCTCTTTTCCGGCGATGCACTATTCTCGCTCGGTTGCGGCAGACTGTTCGAAGGTACACCCGCACAAATGTGGCAAAGTCTTTCGAAGCTGATCAAATTGCCTGACAGTACAATTGTCTACTGCGCACATGAGTACACACAAGCCAATGCCGCTTTTGCCCTTTCCGTCGAGCCTGAGAATGAAGCCTTACAGGCTCGCTCTAAAGAAATTGACGAATTGCGTGCATCCGGAAAACCGACAGTGCCATCATTACTTGGACTTGAGAAGGCAACAAATCCGTTCCTACGTCCAACGAGTCCAGACTTGCAAAGAAACCTAGGTTTACAAGGTGCAGACCTTACGGAGGTCTTTGCTGAAACACGCCGGCGAAAGGACAACTTCTAGACGATCCGGCCGTATATCAATCGCGCACTAGGCGCATCTCGCTAGTGCGGTGAATAGCAAACCCGCACTCAATCTAATTAAAGCGATGCTTCACTCAAATGTTTCGCCAAGAAAATTCTTGATCGATTGGGTTGCACGACGATCTGCTACTGGGCTAAACATCGTTCCGAAATCAGGGTTATTGGCGGCAGGATTGGTAAACGCGTGCACTGTCCCGCCATAAGCATGAACTTGCCAATCTGCATTAGCAGCTGTCATCTCATTTTCAAAATCTAACACCTGCTGTGGCGGCACCATTGGGTCGTCTTGACCATGCAAACACAAAACCCGCGCTGTAATATTCTCATTGGCAACATCGCCTGGAGAAAAAATACCGTGAATACTGATAACGCCGAGTACGTCACTACCGGCACGGGCTAATTCCAATACGCACATGCCACCGAAGCAATAACCAATTGCCGCCACCTTGCGCGCATCAACCGCATCGAGGTTGCGAACAGTCTCTATCGCTGCCTGGATACGTCCTCGCAATAAAGTCCTATCACCTGCAAGAGGCCCCATCAGACTGGCATTGTAGTCAGCATCATCGTCTTTGCCGAAAACCCCTTTACCGTACATATCGATTGCGACGCCGACATACCCCAGTGCAGCCATCTCATCGGCTTTACTTGTTGCAAATTCTCTTCGACCGGTCCAATCATGGGCAACCAATACTGCCGGTCGAGGACCTGTAATACTCTCATCAAAGCTAACATAAGCTTCGAGGGTCGTATCTCCATGTGAATATTCGATCAATTGCGTTCTCATACTTATCTCCTGCCGGTCTATAACAACTTTATTTTGATTCTGTCATGTCTATTAATATATCAAAGGGTTTTGGATTCATCCAGAAATCCAAATACAGCTCAAGCACTACTTTGGTTCGACTTCAAATTTGCTAATGTCTTCATCCCGAGGTCCGCTGACAGGAACAATTCACCTGTCATATTTTGAAGAAATGCCGTGTCCTTGAGACTGTCCATTACCGGACCTTTGACTTCAGCCAAATGAAGCGTCACCCCTATAGCATGCAAATTATCAGACAGCGTCTCGAGCATTTCTAACCCACTGGCATCAATGAAGTTGGTAGCCGTGCAAATAAGCAAAATATGCTCTAGTTGCTCTGAGTCAGCAATTTTATTTAAAAGGAAGGTTTCAATGTAACGCACATTGACAAAATACAAACTCTCATCAATGCGCACCGCCAGAACATGCGGGTAGGTTTCGACACTATGACGTTCGACATTCCTAAAGTGTTCTGTACCCGGCAGTCGTCCAACAATAGCAATGTGGGGCTTGCTGCTCTTACGAATCAACAGGACAAACGAAATTGCTATACCAACCAAAATCCCAGACTCCACACCGAGTCCCAACACAGCAAAAAAAGTAAACGTAAACGTCACAGCGTCAGTACGATTGAAGACAAAGGTTCTTTGTATATCTTTAATGTCAATCAGATGAATCGCCGACATAATAATAACCGCTGCCAACACGGCTTTCGGCAGATAGTAAAACAAGCCCGCAAAAGCGATTAAGGAAAAAATCAAAAGGACAGCGGTGACCAATGAGGCTATCGGCGTGACTGCGCCAGAACTATTATTGATAGCTGTACGAGCGAAACTTCCGGCAACCGGGAAACCGCCGCCAATTGATGCCGCAACATTTGCAACACCAAGGCCAATTAACTCTTGGTTAGGTTGGATTTTCTCCCGACGTTTACTCGCCATTGCTGTACCAATGGACGTGCTTTCCATAAACACAACCATCGCAATTAGCAGCGCAGAAGGCGCAAGTAACTCGACATCCTGCAAACTCATCATAACGAAGCTCATCGCGGGTAACGCTGAGGGTATAACACCGACAACTGGCACGCTTTTAGTCACATCCAAACTAAAACTGGCAACGACACAAATAGATAAGACCACAGCATACATCGGTGCAGACTTAACAATTGCGCTCAACCACGTCTCTGACAGGCCGGGAAACAGTCTACGCAGCACTGATTCAGCCTGCGTTTTACAGAGCCACAAAAATGCAATTGAACTAATGCCAACCGACGCCACAACAAGATTTGAACTCGTGATACCTAAGACTATGTGGGGAATGACCGCCCATACTTCCGTAGACTCAGCGGGTGATAGTCCTAAAATAGCGGGGATCTGGTTGGTGATAATCAAAATGGCTGCAGCTGTAATAAACCCAGTAACAACCGCATGGCTTAGAAAACTAATAACCGCGCCAAAATTTATCAATCGAAGTAACAGTAGTATGACCCCTGTGAGAAACGCTAACTTCATAGAGACGACAACAAATTGTGGACTACCTTGAATAGCAAACCTCGAGGTCGCCTCCAATGTCATCATGGCAATAATTGCCGTAGGGCCAACAGCAAGACTGCGACTACTGCCGAAACCGGCGTACGCGATCAGCGCAAAGATCGCCGCATAAAGCCCCATTTCAGCAGGTAAGCCCGCTAAAAAAGCATAGGCAATTGACTGAGGCACAGTGATAAACAGGACGACAATTCCGGCCACGCTATCATTGACAAAGTCTTCCGAACGATAGCCCTTAAGCCAACGAGAGAAAGGTATTAAACGTTGTATGAGATGCATCTAATGATTATCTATGAAAAGCAATAGTTAAGATATCGACATATATCATTTGACCTATAAACGTTGCCCACCTATCATCGCGCCGTCTAACAGTTATAGGTGTTCCAAACCTAGCTCTGCTCTTTGCAGTCAAAAGCTAGAAATTGGAGTGAAACGAGAAGCCAGTGAGCATAAGCAATTCTGGCGCTGCCCCCGCAACGGTAGACGAGTTAGTGATTTCAACAGCCACTGTGCCATGTGCATGGGAAGGCGAAATTGCAAGGAACTGTAACATTTTGAGTTCCACTCGTGAGCCCGGAGACCGGCCTAAAACTTGTATTGATACATATCGCGGCGGGCGATTGTAGAAGCTAACCCTTCCCCATGCCTGTCGCCCACAAAAATTGAACGATTCACTCGGGCGGAGTGTCCACACATGTCTAACATTTTAGCGAAAACAGCTATCCTGCTGTCTCTTATTTCTATACATTTTCTCAATTACGCGACTGGCGAAGTAACGGATACCGTTTCAGTCACCGCATCAAGAACGAGTACTAATTTGATGTCCTCTGGCACCTCTTTTTCAGTGCTCGATCGGCAAGGAATCGTTAATAGTAACGCCAACAGCTTGGTCGACCTGTTACGAACGGTACCTGGACTACAGGTCAATCAGCAAGGTAGCCGTGGCGCTATTGCGCAGGTACGGATGCGAGGCGCAGAGGCGAATCAAATTCTCGTCTTGATCAATGGCATCGAGGCGAACGACCCGGCACAGGGCAGTGAATTTAACTTTGCCCATTTAACGACCGAACAGATTCAACGGGTCGAAGTTGTCAGGGGACCCCAAAGTGCTTTGTGGGGCAGTGATGCGCTTGCGGGTGTCATTTCTATTTCCACGATACCCTCAGGAGAACAGAATTCGTCGTTAACGGCACGCGCAGAAGCAGGCTCGTTCGCAACAACCAACTCAAATATCGCTTGGCAACACATGGGTGATACGAAAGTTAACGCTTCAATATCCCATTTGGACACCGATGGCACAAACATCGCCCGTAACGGTAGTGAAAAAGATGGCTACGAAAATACCAGTCTAGACTTTAGTGCAAGTCGACAGATTACAACGAATGTCAATTTGTCTGGGTCTCTGCGTTATGTTGATTCAAGCTCTAGCTTCGACGATATACCCTTCTCTACCGGACTACCTGCCGATGCGGACAACACCACAGAGAGTGAACAAATTTACGGGCAAATTAGTCTTCGATTAAACTCCTTTGAAGGTCGTTACCAGCAACGATTCTCTATCTCTCGCACAGATACTGACAACGAAACGGATACGGGCACGGCAATCAACGCTATCGTTCGAGGTACGCGTGACCAAATCCAGTATCAAGGTGACATTTTAAGAGACGCACATACCCTATCCATAATTGCTGAATATGAAGAAGAAGTTTTTGAACAGCGCGGCGAAGTCTTCTTCTTCGGTGACCCAAATAAAAACATCGATATCGATAGCGTCGGCATTGCCTTGGAATATCGCTATGCAGGCGATAAATGGAATCTATCTGCTAGTGCCAGACAAGACAATAACTCTGATTTTGACAATGCAAATTCATATCGCCTTACCGCATCATGGCAATCACCCATCGAGGCACTTTCTCTATTTGGCTCAGTTGGTCAGGCAAACAAAAACCCAACATTCTCAGAAAGGTTCGGCACGTTTGATACGTTCCAAGGCAACCCTGATCTTGTCCCAGAGGAATCTCAGGCATGGGAACTCGGTTTCAGGCATATCGCTTTAAATGGCAACCTATTGACCTCTATCGCCTATTTCGACGCGACCTTAGAGAATGAAATCAATGGATTTGTTTTTGACTCGAATACCTTTGCGTTTACAGCACAGAACATTGATGGAGAATCAAAACGACAAGGTTTTGAAGCCGAAATCGATTGGAACATCAGTGATCAATTTAGTCTAAGAGGCTCTTATACCTATACAGACTCAATCGCTGAAAATGCTGTTGGTAAGGAAATCGACGAAATCCGACGGCCGCGACATATCGCTGCGCTCGTCGGCAATTATGCGCTTCAAAAAACCAATATAAATATGAGCATTAGTTATAGCGGCGAACAGGACGACACATTCTTTCCTCCATTCCCTCTACCCCAGGAACAAGTGACACTCGATAGTTTTGTTTTGGTTAACGTTGCCGTTAATCATCAATTGTCAGAAAAGATCACGCTAACTGGACGCATTGACAACCTGCTAGACGAAGACTACGAAGAAGTTTTTGGCTTCACGCCCCCGGGTATCGGAGCTTATGCCGGCGTAAGGTTGACTTGGTAGGTTAGTGACTAAGATTGCTTAGATACGTAAAATTCACCGCCTTTTCTGGCTTAGGCATATGAAATCGAACCTCTTCAAACAGGTTAATAGCGGCTTGGTGCTATTGATTGTTATCGTAGCAATCGCAAGACTCGTACCCCATCCTTTTGGAGTCACTCCTGATGGCGCCCTAGGGTTATTCTCAGGCGCCCACATCAAGCATCGTTGGGCGCTTGTAATACCGGTAATTGCGATGTTGCTAGGTGACTTAATCTTAGGCTTGTATGCCGCACCCGTGATGGCAGCGGTCTACTTTGGTTTCCTGACCACGGTACTGGTCGGCAGATTTACACTAGCCAAAAAACGCACCCCGCTTCGCTATTGTGTTGCGGTTATCGCTGGCGCCGTAAGCTTTTACCTCATATCGAATATTGGTATGTGGTATGTGGCTTTCCCTCGAACGCTTGATGGTTTGATAGCGTGTTATATTCAGGGCCTACCTTTTTTGTTGCGAACACTGGGAGGTGACTTTATCTATAGCATTTTAATGTTCGGCGGTTACGAATGGTTTCAACAATGGAAGACAACAAAATCAGCAGTCGCGGTTTGACGTGAAAGAACCATTAGAAATAAAAATTGCGAAACAATCCGTAAGCAAATCCCCTGCGCCAGTTGAGACCGCTCATAGGATCATCACCCTGCTGCCGAGTGCAACGGAGATCGTTTGCGCACTTGGTCTGCAGGACCAGCTTGTTGGTATTACCCACGAGTGCAACTATCCCACCTCGATCGTTGATCGCCCTATAGTCACGCGAAGCACAATTCAGAAAGGACTATCCAGTTTAGAGATTGATCTCAACGTGCGCGATCATCTCGACGATAACACGGCACTTTATTCCATTGATCAAGCGCTTATGGCGGAACTTGAACCGACGGTGATTGTCACTCAAGCACTCTGCGATGTCTGCGCGGTAGCCGAGAGTGAAGTTAAAGCGGTTATTGAAAAACTCAATCTCAAGCCAAGGCTATTAAATCTCGAGCCTATGTCACTGAATGATGTGTTCGATACTATCTTGATGGTAGGCGAAGCTTGTGGTGTAGACACACGCGCTGAACAACTTGTAGAAAAAGGCAGACAAACGATAGCTGCGGTACAACAACGCCGATCAAAATTGATTAACAAACCAAAAGTCGCTTTTCTTGAATGGATCGACCCGCCATTCAATGCGGGTCATTGGACCCCTGAAATCATAGAACTTGCCGGTGGCATAGATTGTTTAGGCAATAAACACCAACCCTCCAGAACGATTAGCTATGAAGAAATCCAAGCCGCCTCTCCAGATGTGATGGTCGTCGCTCTGTGTGGCTTTGACGAGCAAAGAGCGTCAATGGATATGGGCATACTAAAGTCCAATCTTGATTGGGCCAGCCTGCCCTGCGTCAAAAACGATCGCGTCCATGTCGTCGACGGCAATGCGTACTTTAGCCGTTCAGGTCCTCGGCTCATCGATAGTCTTCTTATAATGGAAGCTATCCTCTGGCCGTAAACCTCCGGCGTATATCGTTACAACCTAATCGTTACTAATGATATGAACATCTCTCTGTGGGAATGGAATGGAAATGCCCTGCTCATCAAATCGCAACTTCACCGTGCGATTGATATCCCAATAAACTGTCCAATAGTCTGCTGTCTTCACCCAAGGTCTCACCGCGATGTTAACGGATGACTCACCAAGCTCATGTACCTTCACGAGCGGGACAGGGTCTTTCAAAATCAGCTCATGACTGTTTAATATATCCCAGATGACCACCTCAACGTCCGGGATGTAATCCCCGTAACTAATGCCGAATAAGAAATCCACTCTTCGTATTCTCTGGGCGGTGACGTTTTTGATGACGTTACCCCAAATTTTGCTATTGGGAACAATGAGCGTTTGATTATCAAAGGTGAGGATTGTGGTATTAACTAAACTCATATGACTAACCTCGCCAAACACACCACTGGAATCAATTACATCGCCTACATCAAAGGGCCGGTAGAACAGGATCATCAGGCCTGATGCAAAATTCGAGAGTGTGTCCTGAAGTGCAAAGCCAATCACAAAACCGGCGATACCTAAGCCGGCGAGCAGTGGCTTCTGCGGCGGTGCCTTGCAGGATCCTGTTTTCTTCGCAGGGATCTTCGATTCCAATAGTCCCTATAACGATATAAATTTTGAAAATGCGCAATATGATCGTTTGATGAAACTGACCCATGAGACCGAAGATCAACAGGTGCGGATGCAAGCATTTGGGCGAATGCAGGAAATCCTGCACGAACAGGTACCCATGATCCCCACATTAGAGTCTGCTTGGGTCTACGTTCAATCTAATCGACTCAAGGGCATAACACGCTACCCTGTCGCTGTCTTTTCACGCGGCAGAATTATTGCAGAATAACCTTAGCACCAACTTAAAAGCTCTAAGATGATTCTGCCCGTTAGCCATCTCTGATTTATTCAGGCAAACCCAAAACGCGCTTGGCAATAATATTAAGTTGCACTTCATTCGTACCACCATAAATCGTGTGCGCCCTTGCACTAAGGAAATCTCGCGTTGATTCAATCTCCTTTTTATCAAAACCTTCACCTTCCCATCCGTAACCTTGAGAGCCCCTCAACTTACAAAGAAGGTCTGACGTATCTCGGCTCCAAGATGCGCCAACAAGCTTGAATATAGAGGTTGCTTCACCCATCGTTTGACCAGATTCATTTTCCTCTCGGGCTCTTTTTTGGGTGAGTTTAAAACTCGCACGATCCATAGCAAACTGAGTAACCTCACGGCGTGCTTGCGAATCTGCAATCTTGCCAGTCGAATCAACGCCGACATACTGCTTAGCAACTTCTGCAAGCTTAGGTTCAGGCACGACTCGACGTGCGCCCGCTTGTCCTAAACCACCCTGACCAGATCTCTCGTGTTGTAAAAGTCGTTTGCCGACCGTCCAGCCACGATTGAGTTGACCAACCAAATCAGTCTTTTGTGCTATCGCGTTATCGAAGAAGGTTTCACAAAAAGGTGACGAGCCTGATATGAGCTTGATTGGCTTAATGGAAACCCCTGCTTGGCTCATATCCATCAAAACAAAACTAATACCCTCATGCTTAGGTACATCGAAATCCGTCCGCACCAAGGCAAAAATCCAATCGGCAAATTGCGCACCCGAGGTCCAAATTTTTTGTCCATTAACTTCAAAAAAGTCGCCTTTGTCCTCTGCTTTGGTGCGCAAACTCGCCAAGTCAGAGCCTGCACCCGGTTCGGAATAACCCTGACACCAGGACACATCACCAGAGGCAATGCCAGGTATATGTAGTTTCTTTTGTTCTTCGGTTCCATACTCCAATAAGGTTGGCCCAATCATAGAGACACCCATACCATGCATAGGTAATCTTGCGCTTATTCTTGCAAGCTCTTCATAAAGAATGCCAGCCTCGTCATTATCAAGACCACCGCCACCGTATTCTTTTGGCCAGGTGGGCACTGTCCATCCTTTCGCGCCCAAACTGTGCCGCCATTGCAACAGGCTAGGATCTTTCATCGGTCTTTTACTACCGATTGTGACGATCTCGCCCTTACCCCGAGCAGACTCAGGACAGTGCTCCGCTAACCATTCACTGACCTGCGTTCTAAAATTTTCTAAAGGCATTTACGCTCTCCTGATAAGTTCTCTACGCTGAACAGCCGCAGGTGCAAATAAACTAAACCGCGGTATAACCGCCATCGATAACCAACTCACTGCCCGTCATGAAGGATGAGTCGTCAGATGCCAAGAACAGTACACCCTTTGCAATATCCTCTGCTACACCTAAACGCCCTATTGGGTGTTTCTCGGTTAGCATTTCACGGAAGCCATCTTCGGTGAGATTATCTGCGCCGACATGCTCAAAAATATTCTCAACCAGCGGTGTCCATATATAACCTGGATGGACTGAGTTCACTCTAATGTTATAACCCATCGTGCCACAATGGACAGCGACGGACTTCGATAACAGTCTGACGCCGCCTTTTGACGCGTTGTAAGCTGGACCCGCGCCGCCTACGATACCCATGATAGATGAGATGTTAATAATGGAACCACCGCTGTCTTTCATCGCTAGCACAGCTTTTTGTGTACCTAAAAACACTGAGTCAAGATTAATAGAAGTCACTTTCTGAAAGCTTGCCAGAGATGCTTCTTCAATGGGTGGCAGGCCTACACCACTGATGCCCGCATTATTCACCAGAATATCCAGTTTGCCATAGGTATCATGCAGCAAGTTCATTACCTCGTCCCAGCGAGCCTCGTCGGTGACATCCTGATGCACCCCTGTCGCCACGCCGCCGCTAGACACAATGATTTCGACGGTTTCGTCTAGCGCCGCTTGGTTAATGTCTGTCACAAACACCTTGGCGCCTGCCTGCGCAAGCAAACAACAACTTGCACGACCAATACCGCTACCACCACCTGTTACCAACGCAACCTTATTATCGACCCTATTCATTCAACAACCTTATTTCCAAACGAGAATAAATGCCTCCAGATCAGTGACTAAAACTAGCCACCCCAGATGCCAGCGGGAAAGTATAGACAAAATCTTTACAAATTAGGCAGCGGAATCTTTCAGCGCCTCTTGACTCATAAACAAGAACGTACGCGCACCGATCATCTCCATACCTTCCTCAATTGCAGTCGCGACAACGTACGCGAACGCCTCCTCGTCCATATCCTCAGAAGGAAGCTCTACCCCAATCGCGTCGCAAAAAAAAACCATTGCAGCCGCTGGATAGACCCAACTCATATCAATCCCCGCATTCAACGTCTCGTGTAAACCCGCCACCTCGTCTAAGGACAAGAGAAGGAAACCTAGCGAAACCAATAATCAATGATTATCGAATAGCTGCATTAACAACCAAGGTACTTCTTCAACCTTGTAATGAATATACCCAAGCATTAGATCGCAACCGACAAGGATGAATACGACCGCTAACAAAGAAACCAAATAACTCTGCGGCTTGTGAGCGAACGAATACGTTGCAGATGGCATACAATACGGTTAATTGGTTAATTGGTTAATTGGATAGTTGAACCAATACTACCTGTGCTTAATCTGATCACGAAACAAAAAAAGATCGGCAAACCACCCTAGAAAATGCTGCGACAGCAAACTTGCCAACAATCGCATTAAAACATCAATGTGTTGCAAATCGATCAAAAGGTGTGGGATCGGAAAGGTCCGGCGTCGGGTCGTTAGCATCCTCCAAGTGCAAAGAATCGGCGTCGTCGTCTGAATCAGACGTCTTGCTCAACCCCAAAAAACCTCCACTAACAAAGTGATTTCAAACCGATCATTACCGATACAACAATGACTGTTACTTCGAATAAATGAGAACCCACCGCAAGGTCGGCAACCAGAATCGTTTGTCGTAAGTAGTCGTTAGTACCGGCGCAAGCCACCTCGACGCCACCGGCATCTCTTAGCACAAGCGCTGCGCGCCACAGAAAGCGTTAGTCCATTGAAATCCAATCGCAACGGTACCAGCGATATCGACGTCGAATTGATAGGGAGGATTGCCCCGTGCACCTTCATGCGCTCCTTCACTAAATCTCTAACTTACACAGCCACGGCATAAGAAATCATTTAATAACAGATCTAAAAGGCCTAGACTAAATTCAAAATGTACTGGGCAATGTGATGAAACGACTCTTAAAGCGACGCGACATTATTAAAACAGGCGCCATGTTACCTTTAGCCCCGGCGTTACTCAGCGCTTGTGATGGTTCGGCCGGTCCAACAAACGCATTCTACGAAGATGGCGTTTATCTTTCCGGTAACTTCAAACCTGTCACCGTTGAATCGACCCTTACTGAACTTGAAGTCATTGGCACTATCCCGCCAGAGCTGACTGGACGGTTTCTGAGAAACGGTCCCAACCCGTTAGGCCAGGCCGATGCAGACTCATATCATTGGTTTACTGGGGACGGCATGGTGCACGGTTTGCGTCTCGATAACGGCAAAGCCGATTGGTATCGCAATCGCTGGGTTCGCAGTGAATCGGTGATCGAAGCACTCAACGAGCCCGTCGACGGCAGAGATTTAGGCTTTGGACCCAACACCAATGTGATTGGCCATGGCGGCAGAACCTGGGCTATCGTTGAATCAGGCTCTCGCCCGATCGAGCTTAGCTACACCCTTGATACCATCGGTCAAAACCCTGGCTGGGGCGGCTATACAGCGCACCCAAAAATTGACCCTGATACCGGAGATTTACACGCCATCAGCTATGACTGGGCCAACTACCGTGATCATGTTAAATATACAGTCATGGACGCGGATGCGAACCTGGCTAAGGTGGTCGATATCCCGCTACCCAGCGCGTCCATGCTGCACGACATGAGTTTAACTAAGAACTACATTGTGATATTCGATCTACCTGTCACCGTTAGCTTTATGGCGCTCGGTACGGGTTCCAGCTTCCCCTTTCGTTGGAATAACGATCACGAAGCACGAGTCGGTGTGATGCCAAGAAATGGCACCGGTAAAGACATGGTCTGGAGCAGCATCAGCCAAAACTATGCATACCATCCCATGAACGCTTATGAGGATGACAATGGTCAGATTGTCGTCGATATATGCCGATACGAAAAGATGTTTGCCGCTGACACTAACGGCCCCTTTGGTGATTCACTGCCGCGACTTGATCGATGGACCATAAACCCGAAGGGTGGCAAAGTTTCCGAGCAGATCATTGATGAGCGAGCGCAAGAGTTCCCTCGCTGCCATCCAGACCTAAATAGTAAGCCCTATCAATATGGCTATGTTTTGGCGGTAGGCAATCAGTCATTCCCCCGTATCTATAAGCAAGATCTAAAATCAGGTACGAGTACTGAATTTAATTTCGGCGCAGGTCGGCATGGCGCGGAACCTAATTTCATTCCGAAACAATCCGCCCAGTCCGAAGATGATGGTTACCTAATGACGTTTGTTTATGATGAGCAGCGTAAAGCAAGTGAACTGATTATTCTTGATGCGCTTGATCTGTCTCGCCCCGCTCTGGCACAGATAAAACTTCCCGTGCGTGTACCCTATGGTTTTCATGGCAATTGGGTGCCTGATAAGGACGTCTCGTAGCTGAAGCGGTATTCGATACAGATGATGCGAGAGCTTTACAAAAAAATACAAGGCGCGACTCGAAAGAACCGCGCTTAACAGATGACCTTTTAAGTACCGACTGGGTTCCATAAAAACCGAACCTCGCCGGAACTAATCAACATCCAGACCTTAGTAAATTGAAATCATATAGCCGACATAGCCAATCAAGAATATGACCCCGGCCGGCTTGCCTATTCTTGCTTTGGCAAGTACAAACAACCACAGAATAATTGCTGCAGCAAACATCACCCAAAGATCGAAACTGATAAAACGCGCTTCAACGGGGATGTCTGTCATCATCGCTGTAATGCCAAGAATAGCCAGAATATTAAACAAATTACTGCCGATAACATTGCCAATCGCCACATCTGAATTTTTATGTAATGCGGCGATTACTGTTGTACTGAGTTCAGGTAGTGACGTGCCCAGTGCGATCAAACTCAGGCCAATAACCGCTTCCGATACGCCCCAACTTGATGCCAGACCCGCGGCGCCTTCAACGGCCAAGTCGGCGCCCATCGGTAGCGCAATCATGCCAAGCACAATGAACAAGGTGATTGTCGCTTTATAGCTGGGCAATCCGAGCACACGTTCAAGCTCTTCCTCTACATCATCCAAGCCAGGCATCATAGCAACACCTCGGGTCGTTGCAATCAAGAAACATATCAGGATAGTGACGAGCAAGGCGCCCTCCCAGAATGTAATTGGCTCCTGCACACAAAGAAAGATAAATAATAGAGAAACCGCGACCATTAGACCGGTCTGTTTCGACAGACCTTCTTGATCACAAACGATCGGATGTATGAGTACCGGCACGCCTAATACAAGCAACACGTTTGCGATATTACTACCAATCACGTTGCCTATCGCAATATTCGGGTAACCCGACATTGCTGAAAAGGTCGACACCATCAACTCGGGGGCTGATGTTCCCATTGCCACAACCGTCAGTCCGACAACAACAGGTGGAATCTTACTTTCTCGCGCCAGCCCGAGCGCACCTCTGACAAGTAAATCACCACCCATCAGTAGATAAACGAAGCCGCCAAATAGTTTTAAAAAATCAACTGCTTCAGACATCGGTATTCTTAGCTGTTGAGTCTAGTTCATCTGCACTCTTTTCTTCTAAGTGTGCCTGTTGCGTATCCGCCTCTGCCGTGGAGACGTGGTCAAGCAGTTCATTCAACGATTCTGCTAGGTAGGCAATTTCATCGTCACCTTCAAATTCGGCACGAAGATCTGTTTCACCTTTGCGAACACGTTCTACCAACACAGCAAGTTCATGTATCGGACGCGCCAGATAAAAACCAAGCAAGGTGCCACCAATGATGGCAAACGCTGATAGGGCTATACCGATGTCGAACATGGCTTCAAGCAAAGTATCAGCTCGTAACTCTTCCTCTGTTGTATCCACCTTTACAATCAAACCCCATTCAACGTCTGGCAGGTAACGGGTCGCGGCCCAGACTTGCTGACCGCGATAGTCTTCATAACTATCAATATAGATACCGGACTCACCATCGAGTACCTTCTGCACAACTTTTGACGTGCTACCGATCGGGACAACTCGCGGCATCATCTCGAGATGATGCCGACGGGGATTCAATAAAATAGCGCTATCTTGATCCTGCCGACTTACCACCATAATTTCGCCGGTCTCACCAAGACCTGTGTGATCAGATGTCGCGGTCTGCAAATCCGATGTATTAAACGCCACTTCCATGAAGCCAAGCACATTTTCATCGACGGGATTATCCGACACAAGCCCCGAGGGTTTAGTTGGAATATGACGGTCTCGGGTGATTTTCGTTGTCATCACAATTCTGATATGACCATCGTCGTCATGGAATGCGCCACCGTAGCCGACATCGTCAAGCACTAAAGGCATACCTGGACTACCATAGTCGTGGCTTTCACCCCAACTAATGATATTGCCGCGGTTGTCGTAAATCTTGACCTTTGCGACATTTTTTACAGCACCTGCCGTATGCTCAATGATATGTCGAACAGCATCTTGTGTAGCGGGATCGGCAAGATCATTCACTGATAAGATTTTCTTTAGCTCAGTTGAACTGCGAATCAGCCGAACTTGATCCTTCCAACCTTCCTGAACTTTGCTGAGATCCTGAGCTTTACTTTCAGCCAAAGAATCAATTTGACGAATAGAGATTTCCTTCAACAATTCTGATGAAGTTTGATACGCAAAAGCGCCGAGCAGAAGCATGCTCAAAAGCGAAACAAATACGAGTGTTAACGCGAGTTTAGTCCGAATATCCAAAAGCTAAAGTACCTAATTGCTGATCGTGCATATTGGCATTTTTCACACAGATTTGCATGCTTCTTACCCACCTGTGTTGCGCATAGAACCCATAAGATTATACGTTTTAATCAGCGGCCTATCAGCAGACGAATCGGCTGACCGAGCGCGGCGCTAGGACATTGCTACTTATCTATGAATGGCGCTGATATCATCTGCCCGTTTTAATAAGTCGGAAATCATTACTTTGCGTCCCATTTACTATGGTTACTGGTTAATTCTCGCTGCATTTGTTGCCCAGTTTATTTCCACGGGAGTCCAAAACTATGTCATTGGACCGTTTATGATTCCAATGACCGAGGAACTCGGCTGGAGTCGTGCTGAATTCACCTTACCCAGAACAGTGGGCCAGGTTATCATGGCATTGACGGGTTTTCTTATCGGCAGCCACGTTGACCGAAAAGGTGCAAAAAGCTTTATGTTGATTGGTGCGGCTGTTTTAGCCGTGGCCCTATATTGCACATCAGAAATTACGACCTTGTGGCATTGGGTAGTGTTGAACGGCATTGTCTTAACGATTGGTGCAGCGCTGGTAGGCAATCTAGTTGTTAATGTCACCTTGGCGAAGTGGTTCGTTGATTTCAGGGGGCGAGCTGTTGCTTTTGCTGCTATGGGAGTATCTTTCGCTGGCGTGCTTCTCACGCCTTTGACAACTTGGGCGATAGACACCTATGACTGGCGTACCGCGTGGCAGTTGCTATCGATAATCACCGTTATTTTCGTTGTTCCCAGTGCACTGTCGATGCGTCGTACACCGGAGGATCACGGCTTACATCCGGATGGAAAAACAAGTGAGGAAGTTAATGCCGGTTTCGCTCAAAAAGCTGCATTAGATTTCGAGAACTCACTGACACGCAGCCAAGCGTTAAGGACCGGCACCTTTTACTATCTCGTTTTTGCCTTCGCGCTGTTTCTAATCACGATCCAAGTCATGTTGATTCAGACCGTACCCTTTATGACCGATGCCGGGTATAGCAGAAGCACGGCAGCACTAATGATTACTGCTGCGTCGGTGCCTGCACTGTTGGCAAAACCCATCTGGGGATGGTTAATCGATGGTTTACAACCAAATCGTCTCGCAGCAACCAGCGCCGCAATCACCGGCATATCACTTTTTATTATCGTGTTCGCCGCCAGGGCGGAATCGCTGAACGGCACAATAGTCGGTTTCGTCGTTCTAGGATTGGGCTGGGGCGGTATGATTCCTCTAACAGAAGTCATATGGGCTTCTTATTTTGGCAGAAGATACATTGGTGCTGTGCGAAGCGCTGCTCTGCCTTTCACCATTTTCCTCACGGCGGGGGCGCCATTGGCAACGTCGTATTACTTTGACGTTACAGGCAGTTACGACGGTGCAATTCTAGCGGTAGGTTTCTCGAATCTGATCAGCGCCTTTCTTATTCTCTTTATCAAGAAGCCCTCAGTGCCCACGCTTTCTTGAGGTAACCTGAACGTTAACTTGAAAGTTAAAGTGAATGTTGAGCGCTGCCTAGCTTACTTGTATGGCCGGTATCAGATTCGCAGATCGACGACCGATTCGTTTTAGGTTGTGGATAAACAACCACATCACAAGCACTGAACCCAATAACCACATCATGGAAAACGTCGGATGATCTGTGAACGTGCCAAGCTGATATATGTTGCTCGCTGAAACATAGGCAACTGTCGTCGTCCACGTAAAGATCAGTACCATCCAGCGCCAGCCTGCTTCTTTGGTAATCGCGCCTAAAACAGCCACGCAGGGCGCATAAAGTAGTATGAAGACGAGGTATGAAAAAGCCGCTAATTGACTACCAAACAGCGCAGCCATATTTGTCAGGGTTGAAGACTGCACACCCTGCTCCTGCGCAGCAATCGATACATCACCAATATTGGCCACACCCAAACCCAACGGATCTGCAAGGCCGCCGAGTAAGTCTGCGCCATTATTAACAATTGACATCACCGCCTCTTGTGCTGATTGCATAATGTCCGGCGTTGAATCGTCCTTATCTGCCGCTGTATACAGAGCATCCAAAGTACCGACAACGGCTTCCTTCGCGAAGATCCCGGTAAACAACCCGACTGTCGCAGGCCAATTATCTTCCTGCACACCAATAGGTGCAAAAATCGGCGTTATCTTCTTGCCGATGGTAGACAAAGCGGATGCTTCAGAATCTTCATTACCGAATGACCCGTCAGTACTGATTGAATTTAAGAAACTGAGCGCAATCACCACCAAAACAATGGTCTTTCCTGCTCTAAAAACAAAACTTTTGAGTCTGAACCAGGTCGTAATCAATATATTTCGAAGCACTGGAATGTGATACGCAGGCATCTCCTGGAACGAAGGCGTAATTTCATGACCAAAAATCTGTCGTCTGAATATAAAACCCGTTATTACGGCGAGTAAAATACCTAATAAGTACAAGCCAAATACCACATTCTGACCGTTTGATTGAAAAAATGCGGCGGCAAATAACGCGTACACCGTCAGTCTCGCGCCACAGGACATAAACGGCGCCATAGCAATTGTCATCAATCGATCACTGTCACGACCGAGTGTTCGAGAAGCCATAACAGCGGGCACGTTGCAGCCAAACCCTACGATAAGGGGCACAAAAGCTGAACCGGGCAAGCCGAGCTTACTCATGAGACTGTCCACCACAAACGCCGCTCGAGACATATAACCCGAATCTTCCAGCACTGATAAACACAGAAACAACAGACCAATAACAGGGATAAAAGTTGCGACCAATTGAATACCTCCGCCCAGACCATCGGCGAGTAACACAATCGTCCATTGCGGAAAGGCAGCTGATTCAAGCAACCAACGAAAGCCATCAACAAATACCGCGGCGAACAGGATGTCGAAAAAGTCGATAAAAACGGCACCAACATTTACAGCAACCGTAAACATTAGATACATCATGAATAGGAAGAAAGGAATGCCTAACCATTTATTGAGCACCCAACGATCTATCCGTTCGGTTAACGAGTCAAACACAGGTGAGACCTCAACCGCCCCGTTCACTAATTGGGTCGAGCGATGATAGCGCCTGATGAGTTTTTCAGGCGCCGTCAGCTCATCATCAGGCGACAACCGGTCTGTATCTGCAGCGCCACCTGTTGCTAGGTTGGTAGAGGCGCCGTTGCTTTTACTTGCGTCTGGATCACTCTTTAGATCGGTTAAATAGGCTTCAAGCTTTTGACTTAGCGCCTCGACACCCTCTGCACGCGACGCAACAATTGGGTAAACATCGATACCGAGGTTCTCCCTCAGCGTATCAATATCAATTTTGACACCTTGCTGTTCCGCAACATCTAACATGTTTAACGCAATCACCATTGGTACGCTCTCTTCGACCAATTGTTGCGTTAACACGAGGTTGCGTTCTAAATTTGTTGCATCAAGGATGTTTATGACCAAATCGACGTCACCAGCCCTTAGAAAGTCCAGTGCAATCTTTTCATCCAAGCCTAAATACTCTTGCTCTAAAGAATAGATGCCGGGTAAATCCACTAACTGTATTTGCTGGTCGCCTAGCGCAAAGGTACCCACCTTCTGCTCTACCGTTACACCGGGCCAGTTGCCCACTTTTTGATGTGAACCTGTGAGCCTGTTAAAGAGGGTTGTTTTGCCCGCGTTCGGGTTGCCAATCAGGGCGATGGTGATGAGGCTCACGTCGTTGCCTCCACGAAGATATGTTCAGCTTCTTGCTTTCGAATACTGATCAGCGTGCCGCCTACGCGCACTTGCATTGGGTCGCCGGTGGGCGCAAACCTCAACACGTCGAGCTTTACACCAGGGTATACACCCAACGCGTAGAGGCGGCTCTGTAATTCTTTGTTTTCGTCGGCAGCGGATTGCACTCGGCACTGCGCACCGGCGGATATCTCGGCGAGTTTCATAGCTTTACATCTAGATCGATCAACAATTTAAGACTGCAGGTATTCTAACCTATATGAGAACAATTATCATTAGCATCATCTACAACTCAGCACAAATATGACCCCCATCGACAACGACTGTTGAGCCCGTCATATAGCTGGATGCATTCGATGACAGTAATAGAATCGGACCATCAAGATCTTCAAATTCGCCATAGCGCCGCATTGGTATGCCATTTTGAAAGGACTCTGACATCTCACTTTCCAACAATATGCGACTCACGTCAGTGAGAATATAACCCGGCGCCAAGGCATTAACTCGTACACCATAGCGAGCACCTTCTAATGCCATGATCTCAGTTGCCTTCACTAGCGCAGCCTTTGATACCGCATAGGGAAACTGTCCCTTAATCGTCCGAAATGCTGTGATTGAGGCGATATTGACGATATTGCCACTTCTCGCTTTTTCAGCGCCCACCATCTGCGTGTACATTTTTGACAAGCGCCAAACTGACTTCAAATTGGTGTCGAACACATAGTCCCAATCATCTTCATCGATCATCGAATAGGTCTTTGCGCCTGCCTCTACCCCCGCATTATTGATCAGTACATCAATCTTTCCCATTTTCGATTCGGCGTCGTGCAGAAACTGCTCAGCACTTTCAGCATCGGTCACATCGAGGGTCAATCCGAGCGCACTGCCGCCATTGCCGTTAATTTCAGCAACCCGCTCTTCAACCTTTTCAGTCCGCCGGGCGCCAAGCACAACCGATGCACCCGCACTGGCAAGTACACCCGCAAAATGATGACCAAAGCCTGAAGATGCGCCAGTTATAGCAACGGTCTTGCCCGTCATATCAAAAGTACTTAAACCTTTGTTCAATTTTGCTCCACTCATCCTATTCTCTCCCTATTCGACAATTAGCTTTACGCCTAACTCACCTTGATGATTTTTATCAAGACGCCAAGTATTTGGTGGTTTAGCATTAGCTAAACGACAATCAATGTCATCACGACCGTCGGTATATTACAACAGTTCCTCCAAACCCTTGTATCATTGTCACCGTCTAACGCTGTATGCAATCGTTGTTTTCGGGTCACCCATGCTATTAAACGATCTATCCAATCAAGAACAACTAAAGCTGACCGAGCTGGTACGTATGAAACGTATCGCATCGGGTTTGCTCGTATTGATGATTGTCATCTTCATCGTCAGTCGCTATTTCCACATACAATATCCATGGCTAGGCTATATCGAAGCAACCGCAGAGGCAGCAATGATAGGTGCTATCGCGGATTGGTTTGCGGTCACAGCGCTTTTCCGTCACCCGCTGGGGATAAAGATCCCGCACACGGCAATCATCCCCAACCGAAAAGACAGTATTGCTGAGCAATTCGGCCTTTTCGTTCAAGAAAACTTCTTATCCGAAGACGTCATATCGGACAAGATCAGGTCTATGCAATTGAGTCACCGGGTCGCCAGATGGGTTTCCGAACCCGACAATGCCGATGCTGTTGCCAGTCAAATCACATCAGGCATCGCCGGCGTTGTGAAGGTAATGGATGACAAAGACATCCGTCACATGATCGAGAATAAGCTCGAGCAACAAATTCGTGAGACTTCCTTTGCACCGATAATCGGCGACATACTCACATTTGTGACATCCGGTAAGCGCCAGCAAGACTTATTCGACACATTAGTCGGCGTCGGTCTAAATTTACTCGAAGATAGCGATGCTGATATTCGACAAACCGTTGAAGAGGAAACACCCTGGTGGTTTCCAGGCACTGTTGATCGAGCGATCTATAACAAAATTGTAAGATCCGTTAGTAAAACGCTATACGAAATGCAGGTCGACATTTTTCATCCGATGCGCGTCCGCTTAATGAGGATGAGCACAGAGTTTATGACGGATTTAAAACATTCTGAGGAAATCAGGGAGAAGGAAATTTCTCTCAAGGAAGACTTCCTAAACGCACCCGCTCTGGATGAATTCACTCAATCACTATGGACTGATATCAAAACAGCGTTATTGAATCAGAGCCAAAATCCTGACGCTGAACTTAAACTGGCCATTCGCGATGCGGTCAAAAGCTTTGGCGAATCGATTCTTAAAGATGATGTCTTAGCAGCCAAAATAGATGGTTGGGCGGAAGATAGTGCGAGGTATTTGATTCGTACATACGGTCATGAAGTAGCCGGGCTCGTTTCACAAACGATTGAAAGTTGGGATCCTCAGGCCGCTTCCGAGCGAATCGAAATGCAAATTGGCAAGGATCTTCAATTTATACGTATCAATGGCACGGTGGTTGGTGGTCTCGCTGGCTTGAGCATCTATAGTCTGTCGCAACTATTCTCTTCAATTCCGGTTGAACAGCTACCGCAATGGCTTGCCCACTAACGATATGACACGGCCTACACAAGCCGCGTCGTCGTTGCCTCTTGAGAGATGCTAAATCAAGGCTTGGTTAATTTAAGAACAAAGCGGTCTGTTTTACCGCGATTAGCAAATACATTCTGGCCTCTATCGTCATTCGGATTCACAAGTAAATCACTGGATTCCACAATAAAACCGGCCTTCTTCGCGACCTCCACTGCCTGTGATTGAGTCATACGATGAAGTTTGTTGTTGTCCTGAGTCACATCACCATTGTGATCGATAACGCCCATAATACCGCCGGGTTTCAGCAAAGATTTAATATTCATGAGCATGTCGACCGCCGCCTCAGGTGATCGGTTATAGACGTCGTGTAAATTCAACGCAGTAAACGCTGCATCCAGACTATTCTCCGTCAGCTTAAGACCTTCCAACTCTGTATCGAGGCGAACAACATTGCCTAAGCGATTGTTTTCTAATCGCGCAGACATCGCTTTGTCGTTATAGCCGTCTCTCATACGCAATACGAAATCGGGGTTTTGTGCATAAACCCTTCCGGATTGCCCGACTGCCAAAGAAAGTACTTCGGTGTAGTAACCACTGGCGGCTATGACATCGAGCACCTGCATGCCCTGCTCAATGCCAAGAAAAACCAAAACCTCGGCAGGCTTTCGGCCAACATCTCTGGCTTTATCTTCATCTGATCGACTAGAGGACCCCAATAAAACACCGATAGCAGCCTGCTTTGATTCAGCCGCAATTTTATCGACTGCGCGATCATTAGTGTTATCCGTTGAGTGACAGCCAACCACTAACGCGCCGAGAACCAAGATCATAAATAATTTTAAACTGTTCATTTACCTTTCCTTTGATAGTTGTAACAGCTGATATTTAATGGATCGCCTTGTATTTAACCGGATATATGATCACATCTGTTCATGAAAACGGTTGATTTACCGCATTGAGAAAGCCACTGTATTTAGGCTGATCAATCGCGATTTGATTGACGACGGTCTGCCTCAGATGATGTTGTAGTTGCTCATCATGCAACGATTGACTGCCATCGCGTAAGGCATGAACCAACTTCCAACGCAGACTGCCGAGATCCGCTTGCTCACCTAAAAATGTTTGCAAGCCCGCAAGCTCAGCCTGCTTCGCTTTCGCACCAAGGTCCCATTCTCGCAGCGCAATATCCAGAGAATTAGAAGATACTCGAGCCAGAAAATTAACCCGCCCAGTCGTCTCCTGCATCACGTCAGCGCGAAGAAAATCCCTTACACTCGTTAACAACTCGTCGACTCTCGGCATATCAAGATCGTTAGCTTCGGGTTCTGAGGCTATTAACTCAACCGCGCCGGGGATCAATAAATTGACACAGTCTATTTGGCATTCGGAACTGCGACGCCCAATCGCTGGCCTTTCAACGGTTTTGTCTGGTCCATTACGATAATGTTCAGCCATACCCAAACAGCCAACAGCCCACCAGAAAGACCCAAACACTTCCCAAAATTTGACGGCCTTTGGATCGACCTGCAGACCACTGATTTCTTCGTAACCTTTAAACAAATCTTCATATTCGCCAAAACCACCGACGGGTTTTGAACCACCGAAACGCCACGAATTCACACATATCCAACCAAGGTCCCGCATCGGATCACCAATGTGTGCGAGTTCCCAGTCAAGTACCGCAACAATTTCAGATTCAGAAACCATAAAATTACCATTGCGGAAATCATTGTGGACAAGTGACGGCGTATAGGTTGCGGGTAAATTATCCATTAACCAAACAGCGGTATAGTCAATCATCGGGTGAGGCGTATCGAACAACTTATATCGCTCCCAAGTTTGTTCAACAAAATCTCTTGGCGATACTTCATCCAGTTTTTGCCGCAAGCCGGTTTGGTCCAGATCAATCTGGTGAACCTGCGCCATGATTTTGCCACATTCGTAGGCAAGTGATTTCCGTAAATCCGCATAGGCCTCACCACGGGTGATGCGCGCACCCAATGCTTCGCCTTCGAGCCACTCCATAATAAAACCACTGCCAAGTTCATCCGACGGCTTTAAAACATAGTAGATCTCAGGTTCAGGCACGCCAGAGTGTTTCGCACTCTGGATCAGCAACGCTTCTGCCTCCAGCCCAGGGTGTCCAACAACAGGTTCGCTTTGTACGCCGCCAGCTGCTCTGCGCATAGCATGGACGACATTACCCTGCCTTGTTTCAACAGTGATTCGATAGGTTTCCTGACTCGCGCCACCGGAAAGGCGCTCGACCGAGACAAGTGAGACAAACGCTAAGTCTGTCTCATTGAAAGACTGCCGATAAACCTGCTCGAGCTTTTTTTCAAACGCTTGTTGAACATTTTCTTGAATGGAGGACCCGCTCATTTAATCTTCTCTTACACCTTTTGGTGCCATTTGCTTCATGAACCCGAACATGTAACCCGCGATCCGCCGAATTTGAATCTCTTCAGCACCCTCGGTGATTCTGTAGCGACGATGATGGCGGTAAATATGTTCAAACGGTTTATGTCGCGAGTACCCCAAGCCACCATGCACCTGCATTGCCCTGTCAGCGGCATCACAACAGAGTCGATTTGCGTAGAAGTTACACATCGATACCTTGTCCGACACCTTGAAATTGCCATAGGTATCCATCTGCCATGCAGTCTTATGAATCAACGCGCGTAGCAACTCACACTGGGTTTGCAATTCTGCGAGGGGAAACTGAATGCCCTGATTAGTTGAAAGTGGTTTTCCAAAGGGCTTTCGCTCCATCGCGTACTTCACCGACTCAGTGACACAAAACTGTGCGGCACCTAAGCTGGAGGCTGCCTGTCGGATTCGGTTTTCATTGAAAAAATGCTGAACAACCCCCAAGCCTCTTCCTTCTCCACCAAAAACCGCATCATCGGATACATAAACGTCCGACAAAGACACCCGACCATGGTCCGTCGGCATGTTGAATGTCCAAAGCATCTCTTCTAACTTAAAACCTTCAGCGTTTGTCGGTACCAAGAAAGCAGTAATACCTTCACCGTCGCCGGCCTTTCCACTCGTTCTAGCGAGGATCATGTCATAGGCAGCTTTGTGAATACCTGTGTTCCATGTTTTGGCACCATTGATTCGCCAGCCATCACCGTCTCTTACAGCACTGGTCTCCATATGAGTTGCATCGGAACCGTGATCGGGTTCCGTAATACCAAATGCAAAACCTCTCTTGCCTTCGAGCAGCAACGGTATCCATTCGTCTTTTTGTGTTTCGGTTCCATATGCCAACATCAACAGCAAGCCAACATTATTGGCAACAATTGAGTGTTCATTCTGTAAATCGTTATGTAGACCAAGGCCCATTGATGCAAAATGCTCCCGGATGATTGCCATGCCAAGGTTAGTGCCATCTTGGCCACCATACTCTTTAGGCACCGGGTATCGATAATGACCCGCAGCATCAGCTTTACGTCTCGCCTCGCCTAATAATGCCTCCCACTCTTCGTTGGGTAAGCCTCCCCTATCCCAGTCGGTACGTGCGTCTTCACGCCGATGGTCAAAAAATCGAATATTGTCATCCTGCTGCTCAAGGGGTTTTATATCGGACTCAATAAATGCGTCGAGTACATCGAGATAATCTTGAATATCTTGGGGTATATCGAAATTCATAACACTATTCCTACTTTGATATTAAAAATTTAAGAAAATATTACTCTTTTGCAAGCTAGGCAGGCAATGCCACCTGGTTAAGATATTGTGCAAATGGGTCAACGTTGGCATCTCTATGCCAAGTGTATTCCGCGCCATTGGCAATGGATTCGGCCGTCTCATCATCAAATAGTCTCGCAATAATCGCCAGCGACATATCAATACCTGCCGAAACACCCGAACTAGTGACGACATTACCATCATCAACCCATCGCGCTGATTCAACCCATTCAACCTTGTCAGAACTGCTTACCGCGAGATTGAAAACCTGCTTATTTGACGTCGCCTTTTTACCATCCAAGATTCCGGCTTTTGCAAGCAGTGCGGATCCGGTGCAGACCGAACTCGTGATAGTCGCGGTTTTTGCCCGTTCAGAGAGAAAATTAAGCATTGCTGCATTATCGAGTTCTGGAATGGTTCCCATGCCACCGGGCACCAATATCACGTCAAGTGCAGGCGCAGTATCAAAACTATAATCAGCCACCACCGATGGCATGGGTGCACCCGACATCGAACCTGCGTTTACGGTACCTTTTTGTTCAGCAATCATTACCACTTCCAACATTTCCGCCGGAAGTGCCGTAAACATTTCTAACGGACCGAACATATCTAACAGTTCAAACCCTTCGTATAAAATTGCGCCGAGCGTTAATTTCGACATACCTTTTCCTCGCTAATGGTCTTCGTCGTATTAACTCAACTCTACTGAGTAAATACCTTGTAAAACCCTTTCATAAATTTATTCGATCAATAATCTAACACAACCAACGGGTCATGTTTTTTCAATGCCTTATCATCAAAAAAAATACACGTTTACGTCTGTCTTTACCCTATTCAATTATAAAATCGACGTGAAATTCAACTGAAATCTAACCACAATTTGCTCAGTTGAAGTTCACTTCAACATGACCTAAGCCATTGTATAGCGCCTCATAATTGCCGGTTTGACCAGGATAAACTTTGCCTAGAGAACCCGTCAGGAGGTAGTCGCCGTTCTTGGGCTGATAACCTAATAAACGAACATGGTTAATGAGCCATGCAAGAGACCCTGCTTGGCCACCGCTTGTGTCGCCGCCGGCGCCCGTACCGATCGGCTCGCCATCTTTCGTCATGCTTATCTCAATGGTATCTAAAAGCTTTGTATCCACATCGCATAGGGGAATTGCCTCACCGAGAACGTATCCGCCAAAAGCCGTGTTTGCGGATACCAAATCGACCAAGGATGTGAGCCTAGAAGAAAATCCGACATCTGCAATTTCGACTACCGGCATGATTGCGTCAACATATTCAAAAACATTGTCTGCTGAAACGGGTATTACGCTCGATGAATCTCTCGCATCAAATTGCAAATCAATCTTAGCGTTGAGTCGGTAGCCTATTTCAGTCTCTAAAATGGGTTGTTGGAATCGGTTCAGCGGGATACTTGCGCCCTTCACAAATGCGCCATTGGCAAACAAGACGCCGCTAGCAGGCACGGTTGTGGCGAACATTTTTTGGACATTGGCATTAGAGACAGCCGCCTTGTAGCCACTGATTGACTCCAACTTGGATAGCTCGCTGACGAAATTCGCCTGAATATTATAAGCTTGCTCCAATGTGCATTCGGGCCATGCTGAAGTGACCAAGGAGCGACGTTCACCTGCCTGCCATTGCGAAGCTAAACTCGCTGCAAACGCTTGGATTTTCTTAGTATTCTTATCAAGATCGTTGATCGCCGTCATCCTCTGTATCGCCTATCAATATTGTATGTCAAAAAACACGATTAATTTTTGAATACCACACTCCCCGTGACCACCCGTAAAGCGCCGCTAAAAAAAGCCTCTGAAGAGTTGCAGTGTTGGCGTCCATATTCCACGCCATGACGTAGTAACACACAAGTCACTGTTTTGGGCAAGTTGACTGAACCGGTTTGAAGCACTTGAGTTGGAATGCTTAACTAGTTAGCCTGCCTGCCTCTTGTTGCAGATAGCATATCGGTCGTTAATCAATGGATCCAATTTCACAGGGTGCCCTCGGCGCCGCATTACCGCAAGGTGTCAGCCGTAAGGAGACAATCAAGACCACCACATGGCTTGGCGTCTTATCCGGTATGGCACCCGACATCGATGTCGTTATCCGCTCAAGTAGTAATCCGATCTTGTTTCTGGAATATCATCGACAATTTACCCACGCACTCGCGTTTATTCCCTTTGGCGCGCTGATTTGTGCGGCAATTTTCTACCGTTGGTCTCGACCAGTTCTCAATTTCTCGCAGACTTATCTAGTTTGCTTACTCGCTTATAGTACCCACGCCTTATTAGATGCATGTACGACCTATGGTACCCAACTCTTTTGGCCTTTTAGTGATTATCGCGTCGCGTGGAATAATGTTTCCGTTGTTGACCCAATCGCAACATTGCCATTATTGGTCTGCGTCATTTGCGCTTACAGAGCGACGGAGACTGATAAGATTCGACGCTACGCCCGCATGGGCTTAGTCTGGTTTATTGGCTATTTACTCATTGGCGTCATGCAAAATGAACGGGCAGAACAGGCCGGCTTACAACTCGCCCGTGACAGAGGACATGTGCCGGAAAACATTGGCGCTAAACCTGGGTTTGGTAATCTGCTGCTATGGAAAACCATCTATGAGTATGACAATCACTACTATGTTGATGCCATGAGAGCAGGTCTCAACGTAAATAGTTATCAAGGCACCCGTGTCGAGAAGTTGGATATCGCAGAAGATTTCCCCTGGCTGGACCCTCAGTCGCAGCAAGCGCGAGACCTTGAACGGTTCCAATGGTTTTCCAACGGATACGTTGCCAAGGGTAAGCCCGAAAACAGCGTTATCGATATCCGCTATTCGATGCTACCGAACGAAATCGACCCCTTATGGGGCATTCAACTCAGCCCTAACGCGTCGCCGAGAGACCATGTCAGTTACATCACCAACCGGCAACTGACCGACACAAAACGCAAACGATTACTGCTCATGCTCTACGGCGACACGTTGCTGCACTAGCGATCACACTTGTTGCCATTGACAATCAGGCGTTCCGAATTGTCATACCACCATCTACTGGCAGTGTTGTGCCCGTAATGTATTGCGCTGCTGGCAATGCAAAGGACAATGTCGCATGTGCAACCTCCTCTGGTTCAGCATAACGTCGCAAGGCAACTCTTCGCCTGGCGAAAATTTCTTTATGTTCATCAGAGATAGCGTCGGTCATACCGGTATTGATGGGTCCGGGGCAAATACAATTGACTGTGATATTTTCAGGTCCAAGCTCTACCGCAAGAGAGCGCGTAAGCCCTACAACACCTGATTTTGCCGCTGTGTAAGGACTGCCAAACTTGGTAGCGCCGAGCGCCTCCGTCGACGCAATGTTGATGATTCTTGGATGTTCAGCTTGCCGCAAATACGGCAACGCAGCACGTACAGTTAGTGCTTGTGCGGTAAGCATAACGGCAAAGGATTTATCCCAAGCCGCGAAATAATCTGGCGCATCTATGGGCGCAAACAATGAGATACCTGCATTGTTAATGAGTACGTCAATACCGCCAAAATGATCGCCTACATCTTTGATTACGCGGCCAACGGCTTCGGCATCAGATAGATCAAGGGTCCAGCCTTTAGCATCGAGACCTTCAGCGTGAATTTCACCAACAACCTTAGAAAGGGGCTCCGCATTAATGTCTATGAGTGCCACCTTAGCACCCTCATCAGCGAACAGATGCGCTGTCGCTCTACCCATACCACTGGCTGCACCCGTGACAATGACTACCTTGTCTTTAACCGATCGACTTAACTTTGATAATGCCATGATTAATCACCTTTGAATTGCCTTTAATGATGCTTTTTGAAAGTGTGCCTATCTCCCCCGCGACAATCAAATAGGTTACTATGTCGGCTTACCTATAAAGAGCCAAAATTTTGAGCAATTACCCATCAGGCAGAACAAGCCGCATCGAAATCGCTAAGCAGGCATTGAACTTTTCTATTGCCCACTTCACTATTTTCTCAAAAACTGACCGTGAAGACCTGCATGGACACAATTACCAAGTTGAGTGTCATGTCACGGCAACTCTCGGTGATGATGGATTGATGTTCGACTATGCAATATTGAAGGCGATTTTGAAGGATATGTGCGATGAACTTGACGAGCAAACAGTCCTGCCGGAGAATTCACCGCACCTATCTCTGACCGAAGAAAATGGCTACATTGTTGCCCTCTTCAACGGCGAACGCATCCCATTTTTACCTCGTGACGTCATGACTTTACCGATCGCTAATGCAACGGTGGAGGAATTTTCATATTATTTCCTACAAAAAATGATCCATCATGACGATTTGCAAGATAAAGGCATCACAGCTTATACGGTAAAAATCTCTTCCAGCCCGGGACAATACGGCGTGGCGGAGTGGCAATTAGGACAGGATCTATAGAATCATGCGAACCCTCATTATTACAGGCGCCAGTAAAGGCATTGGTTTTGAAACAGCGAAACTATTCGCTGATGATGGCTACCGCGTCATCAACATCTCACGAACGGCTGCAGAAGACCCAAGAATCGAAAATCACGGTATCGATTTGTCCAGCCCTGATGCAGAGACAGTCACCAGAGCACTGCTCGATGAGATTCTTGAAAATGGCGTGCTGTCGTTGGTCCATAATGCAGCAAGATTAATTAATGATTCAGCGGCGAACTCTACGACTGCCGACTTTCGCAGTATGTTAGACATCAATGTACTTGCACCGCATATTTTGAACCAAATCATCATTCCTAAAATGCAACCCGGCTCAAGTGTCACCTATATTGGTTCAACGCTTTCTGAAAAGGCCGTAGCAAACTCTTACAGCTATGTTGTAAGCAAACATGCTGTCGTCGGCATGATGCGATCTACCTGCCAAGATTTACAGGGCAAACAAATTCACACTTCCTGTATTTGCCCGGGGTTCACCGACACCGAAATGCTTCGAACCCATGTCGGCGAAGACCAAGGGATATTAGACAGTATTGCCTCGGGTTCAACTTTCGGGCGCCTGGTACAACCTTCAGAGGTTGCAGAGACCATCAAGTTTGCTGCAACTCACCCAGTTATAAACGGCACAATTATTCACGCCAACCTCGGACAAATCGAGAGCTAACGATGACGCTTCAACTAAACCCTATTCAAGTAAGACGAGAGCGCGCGTTTCTGGTCCTTGCAGGTATTTTTCTCTGTGCGATGACGATGCTCAACATCATCGGTATTACACGTTTCATCCAGCTCGGTCCGTTTGCTGTCGCCGTCGGTGTACTGCCCTATCCTATAACCTTTCTCGTCACTGACCTTATCAGTGAGTTGTATGGCAAAGCTCGAGCAAACTTTTTGGTGACGGTTGGACTGGCATTGAACTTTTTTATTCTCGGCATCATGTGGCTTGGCGATGTTCTACCTGCCGCCGAAAATCAGCCACCTTGGCAACAACTTACCTTGGCAAGCCCGGTCGGCTTACCCAATGGCGAGACGGTTGAAGGCCAAGTTGGACTCTTCTCCTTAATGTTTGCGACCACGTCAGGTGCCGTTTTCGCATCAATGTTGGCCTACATCGCGGCTCAATACTGTGATGTCTACCTATTCCACTTTTGGAAAAGACTCACCAAAGGCAAACATCTCTGGCTACGAAACAACGGCAGTACAGTCGTCAGTCAGATCGTCGATTCTTTTATGGTTATCAGCGTAACGTTTGGCGCCTCTTATTTCGCAGGCGCAATAACGTTGAATCAAATGGGCAGCCTGATGGCGGACAATTATCTGTTTAAACTCACTATCGCGCTATGCGACACACCCTTTGTTTATCTCGGCGTTTATTACCTGAAGAAACACCTTCAATTTAGTGACGAAGAAATTCTAGCCCTTGCACATTAAAAGGCGAAAGTAGACCGTGCTTGCCACCGTACTAACCTATTGGCTAGGTGACGCAAGGACAAGTCCAGCTGAATCAAAAAAACGATCTAAACTCTGGTATGGCAGCGCAGCCGCAGTCGATGCCGAGATCCAAGAACGGTTCGGGGCTCTACTTAAACAAGCGGAAAGCGGCAAACTCGATTCAGAACTGAATGTTTTAAGCAATCGGATCGCAATGGTGATATTGCTCGACCAGCTTTCCCGCAACATTCACCGTGGCAGCCCAGCTGCATTCCAAAACGATGCACAATGTCTTGAAATAGCAAAAAAAACGATCGAGCAAAACTTACACTTGCAACTATCTTACATCGAACGCATCTTTCTATATCACCCGTTCGAACATTCAGAAACGCTACAAGATCAACAAACCAGCGTGGCATTGTTTGAACAACTGCTCGCTGAAGTACCTGATGCTTGGCGAGCCCAAATCCAATCCTTCACCAACCATGCCTATTCACACTTCGACATAATCAAAAATTATGGGCGATTTCCACATAGAAACGCCACTTTGGGAAGAGTAAACACGCCCGAAGAAATTGAGTTCCTGAAAAAAGATGCCCGACGTTTCGGTCAATAATCCTACGGAGATCAAACATGCAACAATTTGAAAACCAACAAGGACTTATATTTTCAGCAGACCAACTATTCAGCGTTGAATGCTTCGATGATGTTATCGAAGCCTACCTCGGTGCAAGCGCCGATGTAATGTCCAAGTTGACAGTGTTACTTGAGCAAGACCCGGACATGCCCATGGCGCATTGTTTTAAGGCTTACCTGATGAAACTCGGCAGTGACCCAAGACTTCTTGGTGCAATGGACGACGCTATCGAACGATTGAAAGTAATGCGACCTACCCTTAATGATAGAGAAACACGCCATCTGGCCGCCCTAGCTTATTGGTCAGATAATCAATCTAAGGACACTATTCGCATCATTGAAGAACTGCTCACACTTTATCCACACGACATCCTGGCTCTGCGAATAAATCATCATCTGCACTTTTACAGTGGCGACGCGCCTGCAATGCGTGACTCGGTCAATAGAGTTATGCCCCATTGGCAGCAAGACGGAAGGTTCTTTAACTACATTCTTGGTATGCAAGCATTCGGTTTGGAAGAAAGTGGCGACTATAAACAGGCTGAAATTAGCGGCCGGCAAGCTGTAGAAGCTAACCCACGCGACCTGTGGGCTACTCATGCGTTAGTGCACGTCATGCAAATGCAAGAACGCTTCGATGACGGCATTAATTGGCTTACACCACTTCTACCTAAATGGTCTAACACCAACAATTTCATCTTCCACTTACACTGGCACAATGCTCTGTTCCACATCGGCAAGAACCAGCACAGTGAGGCGTTGGCAATTTACGATAACTTTCTTGAAGCACCTATCAACGATGATTTTTACTTGGATGTGTGCAACGGCGCTGCCCTACTATGGCGACTGGAGAGGTTAGGTGTCGATGTCGGCCGTCGCTGGGATGCACTTGCAGCACTATCATCACAACGCATTAAGGATACTGAGTTGGTTTTCTGCAGCTTGCATTATTTACTGACACCGATTCGGCTCAATCAACAAAAGGTTATCAATGCCGCGATGAGGTCTATGTCGCAGTGGGCCACGGTCGACTCTACACAAGGTCGAATTGCAGCGGAAGTTGGTTTGCCCGTCGCAAACGCGATGGTGGAGCTTGGTACGAAAAACTATCGCAATAGTGCGAAAATACTCACCGGTGTTGCCCAGCGTCTTCACGAAATTGGTGGCAGTCATGCGCAGCGACACCTTTTTATTCAGATGCAGGAATTTGCTCAACAACAGACTAATGCTTCATCATATTGATCATTGAATTCACAGAAAATTGAACTAAAAATAACAAAACTAAACCGATTGGAGAAAACCATGGACTATGAACAAATCCTCTTCGACATCGATGAAGATGGGATCCTAACGATCACACTGAATCGACCCGAAAAACTCAATGCTTTCACTGGCACGATGATGACAGAGCTCATCGACGCATTCGATCGCGCTGATGCAGACGATGATGTAAAAGCCATCATTATCACCGGTGCCGGTAGAGGCTTCTGCGCGGGAGCCGACCTCTCAAGTGGTAGCGGCGCTTTCAATGCTGAGAAAGACGGTACAGGCTTAAAGCCAGATGGTGGAGGATTACTCACTCTCAGGATCTTTGAATGTTTGAAACCTGTCATTTCTGCGTGTAACGGTCCTGCTGTCGGAATCGGTGCGACGATGCAATGCGCCATGGATGTAAGACTTGCATCCAAAAATGCCAAGTACGGTTTTGTTTTCGCAAAACGCGGCATCGTTCCTGAAGCTTGTTCAAGTTGGTTTCTACCACGCATCGTTGGTATTGATAGAGCGCTTGAATGGGCTATGTCTGGACGCATCTTCGATGCCGATGAAGCGTTAGACGGCAGGTTTGTCAGAAGTGTTCATGATAGCGACGATCTACTACCTGCTGCGAAAAAGCTTGCTCGTGAATTTGCAAATCAAACATCATCGATATCAATTGCTATGATTCGACAGATGATGTGGAAAATGTTGGGTGCCGATCACCCGATGGAGGCTCATAAGATAGATTCTCGAGGTGTCTACTTCACAGGAAAATCGGCCGATGCTGCGGAAGGCGTACAGTCTTTCCTTGAAAAAAGGCCGGCGGAGTTTCCTGGCAAGGTTTCCACTGACATGCCGGAATTCTTTCCATGGTGGGAAGCCAGAAAATTCGAATAACCTGTTCCTAAAAAAATGGGGCTTTCGAGATAAAAAGGGGGGTATGAACCTCCTTTTTCATTTTTCTCTGCCAAGGTCATCACTGCGTTCGAGCAGAATTTTATCAACATCATCGCGGAGCTGCACAAGTGCGACGTTAGCTTGCGAAAAGCGATACTAGACGTACTATGAAATAGTGATGGGCCCCTCATTACGCCAGCGCCACAAAAGATATGGCCAATTTCACCCTTACGTTAGCGAAAATGACGAATCATTAAGATAAAGAATAATAATATTTGTTTTTTATCAGACACTTAAATCATTTGGCACGATAAGTGTAATAGCAAAGTAGAACCTTTTTATTATCAATCTCTAGTAAGAATAGGAATTCGAAATGGACCTAATACTGCACGTCTTGTTACTCGGCGCCGTTATCTTCTTCATTGCTGAGGCATTACCCGGTATTACGATTGATGGATTCGGAACAGCCTTAGTTGTCGCCGTCGTCTATGGACTCATCAATGTATTTCTAGGCACAGTTCTGAAAATTATTTCGTTTCCCTTCATCTTCATCACCCTAGGGGTGTTTCTGTTATTTATTAACACCTTTTTATTGTGGCTCACAGATCAATTGGTGGACGATTTTGAAATCGATAACTTAGGAACGACGTTTGTCGCCGCCGTTATTATTACCTTATCGGACTCTGTCTTGGGATGGGTTTTCTAATGAACTATCTAACCATGCGCACTTGGCGAAATAGTCTATTGCGCGCCGACCCATCGGCAGACAAAATAAAGAAAGCTCAAACAACTGACAAGACGAAGTCAAAAGAAAAGTCTTTACCTACCCGCAGAAGGCTTAAGAACAACAACATTTAAGTAACCTAAGCTTTATAAAGCACCTATCTATGCGACGTCACACACTCTTATCGTCTCACCATCTCGCTTTCGATCAAGCACTTTCCAGAATAGGCTTAATTGTGTCGAAGCCACTGACTAAAACGCCCCTTGATCCGCAGCAGGAAAACTAACCGACACTAGACCCCAATCGCTTCAGCAATTGCTTATCAACGATTGAGGTCAGCGCTTCTTCCTCGGCAGTAATAGGTAATAGCTCATTAAAAATTTTTGCGACGAGACTTTCTTTCGAATTCGTTCCTATCAAAATGTTTTCGTCGGCACCGCACTGATATACCAACATTTCGCGACCGATAACGCTTTTAACTGAAACATTATCGCGGCGTTTGCACCCAAAAAGAGTCTTGCCGACTGACTAATTTCGTTCGTAGTATGACACCCCTGCAGCCTGCATTTACAACGTTGGCCTCGGCGAGGTTCGCCTGTAATAGCGCACGCTGCCACTGCTGCTGATAAAATTGCGTTAGCGACGCTCAGACGCATTGACGCATGAAACTATTCGACAGGGTCAGCGCTGTGTCACGCCACTCTTGCTGAAAGTTGCACTGATCCAGCCCTCGATACCCGTTAGTCAGCGATGCCGACAGCGAGTTGCTAAGAAAAAAAGCTACAGTGGCTTGGTCTGACTCAACCGCACCAACTAATTCAAGCTGTTCGGTGCTATCACAGAAGGAAATACTGAGAAAGTGATTGAGAGACTGATCCACAGCAGGATATTCGAATCCCGCCAGCTGATTGGTCTTGGTTAATAATTGATCAAACATGAGGTTAATACTATCAAAGAATTAATTAAAAACAACAACTTACAGCACCTATTTAACAATTATTTCCAATACTGCCCGTAACTAAAAAAATTTATTAAATTTGCCTTCCCCGCAAGTCCTACCTACCATGGGCTCCGTCGAAGCTCGCCGACCATCGAACAATCAAAATCTTTACTTTTTCTGTGTTAATAATACGCTGGGTCTACTGTGAAACGATTCAACTGCCAAGTTTGCAAACAAACAATTTATTTTGAGAACACCCAATGTCTCAGCTGTAAAAGTGCGCTCGGATACCTACCTGAAGAAAAGACACTGATGGCTTTTCAGCAACAGCAGAATGAGTTCACAAGCCTGCCGGATCAGAAAAAATACAGACGATGTCGGAATGGCATTACCTATTCAGCTTGTAACTGGATGGTCGAATCAGAAAGCAAACATGATTACTGCTTAGCTTGTCGATTCAACAGAACGATTCCCAATTTGTCGGTAACAGAGAACATTGAGCATTGGAAAATACTTGAATCGAATAAGCGCCGCCTTATCTACTCGTTAATCGAGTTTGGACTACCTTTAAGCAACAAACATGAAGACCCAGAGGGCGGCTTGGAGTTTGAGTTCTTGAAAGACACGCACGAAAGACTTATGGCTAATGAGCCTGTCATGACAGGACATCTTGACGGAACGATTACGCTAAATATAGCCGAGGCTGACGATGCAGAACGAGAACGACGAAGGCTAAAATTGAAGGAAGATTTTCGAACGGTTCTAGGGCATTTTCGCCATGAAATAGGTCACTATTACTGGTTGTTGCTTATTCAAAACACAGGCGAGTTCGATTCCTTCAGAAGAATGTTCGGCGATGAAAACCTAAACTATCAGAATGCAATGGACAGCTACTATCAATATGGCGCCAATGACAATTGGCGCCAATCCTTCATCAGTGGTTATGCCAGCAGCCACCCTTGGGAAGATTTTGCTGAGTCTTGGGGCCATTACTTCACGATCATCGATACTTTAGAAACATCGATACAGTTTGGCGTTAAGTTTGGTGACAACGACGAACACTTGGACCCCTATCACTGCCCTGCATTTCAAAAAATGCTCGATCAATGGCTGCCCCTGACAAATTCGATTAACAATATTAACCGCTCAGTAGGCCGCCCTGACTTGTACCCGTTTATCCTTACGCCACGCGTTGTAGACAAGCTTTTTTTTATTCATGACCTCGTTCAGGAACATCGCAGCTAAACCTAGCAGCCATAAGAAATCAGCACACTGGCCGGTAGGACACCCTTTTAAAAGGCAATGGAAATAATTGGGTTGCGACTAAGGCTCGTCAATTTCCTGCACATCGACAAACATATGATGAGGATATGCAGACGGACCATATTGATTTGATATCGCCACGTCCGCTGCATCACGACCGTGGGCTATAGATACTCGCCCACCCTGCAAGCTAGTCTGGGTAGGGTCAAAGGTATACCACTCACCACCGACATACGCTTCGAACCATGCGTGGATATCCATCGGCTGGAGCCCGTGTAAATAGCCCACGACCATTCTGGCAGGAATACAAATACTCCGACATAACGCGATACCAACATGTGCTAAATCTCGACAGACACCCTCGCCTTTGCGCATGATATCGATAGAGGATATTGGATTATTACTGCTACCGGGCACATAGGCGACTTCCTGGCGAATCCAACGGCAAATCTGTTCGACTTGTTGATAACCGAGTGTCGACCCTGCAACAATCTCAAGTGTCTTCGCGTTAAGTAAATCGGATTCACAATAGCGACTGGGTAGTAGGAACTCCATGACAGCTCCGGGCAGATCTGGAACCGAAATGAATTCAGCATAAAGATTTACTTCAGCCGCCGCTGACGTCATGACAACCGCTTCCGTGCTCAAAGAAAACTCACCGGCTGGCGCTACAATTCGCTGGCAGAAGTTACCGTATTTATCATTTTCCTCGGCTACGGATGTGTTCGGCGAAATCTTATAGGTTTCCTGAGCAATCCACTGTCTCGGATTGCTACGTGGACGCAACATAAAAAGAAATGGCGTCGGCTGCTGTAGCCTATAAGCGAGTTCACATCGGGCTTTTAGCCACATGGCTTAACTCTCTAGGGATAACGGGGTGCCATGATACTCGCCAAACCCATTAGGATACATAACTTTAGCTACGCCCGTTGCACGTAAGATGCAATCTGATGTGGCGGCGCCAATACCCCTCAAAGACGCGCTCTGTTGACACCCGCTGCCTATACACAAGATATAACATCCTAGTGCCGCTTACATATTACTGGCGGTCAAAGTTGTGGCAAACTCTCGTTGGCTAAATCAAAGGAACAATGATGAAATTATATAACGTCGCTGCTGTTATTTTAATCCTGTTAATCACGCCCACTATTGCAGTCTCCTCCGAGGAGCCAACGTATGCTGTCGACAAAGTGATGAATGCTTTTCATAAAGCAGCCTCGGAATCTGACTACCAAGCCTATTTCAGTAAGTTCTCACCGAATGAGATCGCCGATAATGTCGCCGCAGAATCGATGGCCATCATGGGTCTCAATGGGAAGATGCATTGAGCTGCTACTGTGGTCGAGGCAAAGCATTCGAGCAGTGTTGCCAGCCGATCTTGCAGGGTGTGCGGGCAGCGAAAACAGCTGAAACGCTCATGCGATCTCGCTATACCGCCTATGTACTTTGTTTAGAGCCCTACCTACTGAAAACGTGGCACGCATCGCAGTGTCCGGATTCAATAGAATTTGACCCACAACAGAAATGGATAGGACTTAAAATAGTAGCAACCATCGACGGACAAGACACCGACAATAAGGGTGACGTTGAATTCGTCGCCCGTTATAAGCAAGCCGGAAAAGCCTATCGGTTGCACGAAAAAAGCCAGTTCGTTCGCCAAGGTGAAGCTTGGTTTTATACAACCGGTGAGATCCTAGACACCTAACACCCGCGCTCGCCAACCCTTGTTTTCCTCCATAGGCTGACTTAGTGTTTAGCCCATTCAACTGATGGGTAATGAAAATGAAACTTGGCACCAGCGTTGGCGGAAAACTTGATAGCATTGCAGAGCAAGCAAAAAAGGCGGAATCAGATCAGTACGACTTAATATCCTTTGGCTTAATGAGCCACGACCAACCTAGATAGGAACATGATGAACGTAAGCAAAGCTGTTGAAAGTAGAAAAAGTATTCGCGCATTTTTGGACAAACCCGTCCCCAATGAATTGATCAGGGAGCTGTTACAAAAAGCGAGTAGATCGCCTTCCGGTGGCAACGTACAACCTTGGCAGGTGTTTGTTATAAACGACACAGCGATGCAGGATTTTCACAAACATGTTGCTGCCTCAACAGAGCCGGAACAAGCCGCATACGAAATTTACCCAGAGAGTCTAAAAGAACCTTATCGCTCATCACGCTTTAAGGTAGGCGAAGACATGTATGCCTTGCTGGAGATCCCAAGAGAAGACCGTGGCGGCCGTATCCGACGCTTGATGGAGAACTATCGATGTTTTGGCGCGCCAGCAACCATTTTTTGTTACGTCGATCGGCAAATGGGTAAACCTCAATGGTCTGACTTAGGCATGTTTTTACAGACCTTCATGCTGCTCGCTCAAGAAGCCGGATTAAGCACCTGTGCTCAAGAAGCTTGGGCAACAAGAGCAGATACCGTAAGCCGCTTTGTGAAGGCACCACAGGAGCTCATGCTGTTCTGCGGTGTCGCTATTGGTTACGAGGATACTTCAGCAGCTGTCAATTCTCTCGTCTCGCAGAGACGACCGATCGACGAGTTCGCAACTTTTATCTAGCAAACTCACTCAAATAGATCCGCCCTACTCGATCAGCTCAAGCGGATCTAACTGGGCGGTTCTTCTATAGCGATTAGCCGTTAACCAGAAAGTGCGTATAGATCGAAGCAACATAGCCCAACGCTATTGCCCAGCTCCATTTAAGATGGCCGAAGAAGGTATACACACCCCTTGCCTGTCCCATCAAGGCAACACCCGCAGCAGAGCCTATCGACAACAGATTACCGCCAACACCTGCGGTGAGCGTTATCAATAACCATTGAAACGAATTCATCTCTGGTTCCATGGTCAATATGGCAAACATCACCGGAATGTTATCAATAATAGCGGATACAACGCCTAGCGTTATGTTCGCATTGGTTGCACCCCAGCCGTCGTAGAGGGTTGTCGACAAGATTTCAAGGTAACCAATGAAGCCTAAACCGCCAACGCAAAAGATAACCCCAAAGAAGAAAAATAAGGTATCCCACTCCGCCTGCGCGACACGAGAGAACAGATCGAAATGCTGGATATCCTCATGGTTATTTGGCGAGGTTCGCTTAACGTAATAAGCATAAAGCGCTAGATAAGATAGACCGAACATCATGCCAAGGAATGGCGGCAGATGAAGAAATTGTTCAAAGGAAACTGCGGTGAAAATTGTGAACAAAAACAAACCGAAAACAACAAAAACAACCGCATAGATAATATTCTAAAGGCTTGTCTGATCGTCTTCTTCACTTGGTTAATCAGCTGTGGTTTGTCATTTGATTCGAAGGCAGGATAAAGACTCTTTATACAGGTGCCGTAAAGATAAATGCCGTATTGTGAAATACATGGAATAAAGTTAGGCCAACGATCCCTTCAACTTTTTTTCTATCTATACGCCAGCTTTGCTATGCTCAGGTTATAAACTTGTAACCCATATCGAGTCCTGGATGTCAGACACTGTCGAAGAATCGACCGACTCACCGGAAACACCAGAGAAACCTTTATACACCAAAGGGTATACTCACTATGTACTCGGCATACTGCTGGTTGTCTATACTTTCAATTTCATCGATCGTCAAATTCTTGCCATTCTCGCTCAATCTATCAAGACCGACCTCGACTTATCCGATACGCAAATCGGCGCACTCAGTGGCGTCGCTTTCGGAATATTTTATGCCACGCTGGGTATTCCCATTGCTCGCCTTGCAGATAGGTATTCACGCGTAAACATTATCGCCATCTGCTTGACTATCTGGAGTGCAATGACCGCCTTCTCCGGTTTAGCACAGAACTTTTGGCACTTACTTATCGCCCGTATTGGTGTGGGCATCGGTGAAGCAGGTGGCAGCCCTCCTTCACACTCACTATTAGCGGATTATTTCCCTCCCGATGCACGCGCATCCGCCCTGGGTATCTACGCAATTGGCATACCCGTAGGTATTCTCTTCGGTAACTTTGCGGGCGGTATCATTAACGATGTGTTTGGATGGCGAAGTGCATTCTTTCTGGTCGGATTACCTGGTATCGCGCTCGCAATCATATTGAAACTGACAATCAAAGAGCCCCCTCGAGGCTATTCGGAAGGTAGAGTTCAAAAGAAAGTTAATATTCCCTTCAAGCAAGTGCTAAACACCATGTGGGGCTACAAGTCCTTCCGTCATCTCTCGATGGGTGCAGCCACCCAGGCATTTGTTGGCTATGGGGCGATTGCCTGGATGCCATCATTTCTCATTCGAACTCACGATATGACCGCGACCCAAGTGGGTACTTCGCTTGGACTTATCATAGGAATCGCCGGTGGTTTAGGCACATTCCTCAGCGGTATTGTTTGTGATCGATTGGGTGTTAAAGATATTCGTTGGTACATGTGGGTACCGGCGATCGGCTTTCTAATTTCTGTGCCCTTTAGTCTTGCCGTGTACCTAACTGAAAACCTTTGGTGGAGCTTAGGCTTCTACATAATACCCGCCTTCATGGTCAATCTTTATACCGGACCAACCTTTGGTATGACCCAGTCACTTGCGCCGCTGGCCATGCGCGCGGCCGCATCCGCATTACTACTGTTTATCATCAACATCATCGGACTTGTTTTGGGTCCAACGGCGGTTGGCTTGCTCAGTGACATGTTCCAAAGTGCGTACGGCATGACTGATGTGGACTCACTACGTTATGCACTATTCATTTGCGCCTTTGTCTACATCATTTCGTTTTTCAATTACTTTAACGCCGCTAAATATCTTGGCGACGATCTAAAAACAGCTGAGAGAGAGGCAGAATCCAATGGATCTAGTGCTTAAGTCATTTGAACTTGCGGCGGAAACTGGCACCGACATCACGCCGCTGATTTACGACAAATATTTCAAATCAAGTCCCGAGTCCGTAGATTTGATGAGTCATATAGATGAACTGGTGAGAGGCAAAATGATGGAGGAAGTGTTCCGTCTACTGATGGTGGAGAATTATCAACCCGAAGCCGAATACCTCAACTTTGAGGTTAAGAACCACGAGTCTGCCTACAGCGTCGAACCCGATATGTACATCAAGCTATTAGATGCCGTCAGAGTTGCAGTCAAAGATACACTGCGATCAGAATGGTCAATCGAGTACGAAGAAGCTTGGCAAGGCCGAATTGGCGACCTAACCAACGAACTTCTTAACCGCAGTAACAAAACCCATTAACGAAGCTCTGATAAACAACGTTATAAGTAGCTCATCATGAACGAACTCAAATTCGACCCAGCGAAAGAGATTTACATCAACCTAGCCACCTATCGAAAGACCGGTGTTTCGGTCAATACGCCGGTGTGGGTCGCTGCGCATGAAGGCAACTACTACGTTTTTTCAGAAGCTAAAGCGGGCAAGGTAAAAAGACTTCGCAACAATACGAAGATAAAGATTGCCCCTTGCGATGTCAGAGGCAAAATTCATGGCGAATGGATTGAAGGTAATGCACGCATCGTAGAAGACCAGCTTGAGATAAACGCGATGTACCCCGCATTTACAGAAAAATATGGTCTACAAATGAGGCTAGCAAATTTCTTATCACGCCTGATCGGTCGATTCGACAAGCGAGCAATTATCGCTTTCAGGCTTACGGCGCAAGACTCATCTGTGGCTTGAATCAACAACGCCTTTAACACCCTGTCTCATAACTTTTCTTCGAGCAAAAAAAAGTGGGCAAATTGCCCACTCTTGTTTCCTTCGTATCGGCGATAAACTAGATCACTTTCTACTCGACGATCGCCTGATAAGTGAGTGTTTTAAATTGAGCGCGCAGATTTATAGGGTTGCGCATCATCTGTACCATTAGCACAGCGGTCAGCTCTTCTTCAGGGTCAATCCAAAATAGC
>MEHZ011646897.1_pt1 | contig 66404 bp, 59 predicted proteins | sample 897221 | NCBI WGS metagenome assembly MEHZ01 (sample SAMN05514161, study PRJNA337945) | marine metagenome | isolation source: marine surface water | place: Arctic Ocean | collected 2007-12-13 | reverse complement strand
ACTGCTGGAAATCGGCGGTGGAACACTTGAGTCTCATCAAAAGAACATCACTCGAGACCTGTTCAAAGATCCTGAAGCCATCACTCGATGAGTTCAATTGTTTCTCGAATGCCGACCAGTCGTTTGGTTGAACGCCATGCTGTTGCAACCATACTTCCACCGAGAAGTAATCCGATGGCGAGAACCGTACCCCATGTCCAAACATTGGAAACAGTGGTCATCGAATCATTGTTCATCATCAAACCCATAAGGGTGGTAATGCCCACTGCTAAACCAGTCTGAACTCGAATCAACATCGGAATTCGAAGACCTGCCTTAATGAGTCGATGGAGGAGATACATCACCCATGCAAAAGCGCCAATGGCCCAAATTGCTAAATCCGCCGGGTATATTTCTGCAATCATCCAACCTTGGTCTGTAACGGCTTGATCCAAGCCCACCAAGGCGACGATAAAGAGCAGCGAAGCTCCCAAAATGTGCAAGATCTCACCCATTGCATCACTGGTGCTGATAAATTGTTGATTTTGAATGGCTTTGTTATCGATGACCATTATATCTTCAGGAATCTCCATGCCCTTTGATTGAGCATAAGTTGCCATCATCTGGTTTCTCTTTTCAAGACTGTCGACGCGAGAAGATAGCCTTTGCATTTCTTCCAAAAGAAGCAACTGGTTGACTTGCTGTTCATTAACAACCGCGATTCGTTCTTGCTCAAATTCTGGGAGAACAACCATAGGTGGCACATCGTTGAGAAGTGGCTCTGTTCGCAATGCTTCCCTTGTATTGGCTAGTTTCTCTTCACGTCGTGCTTCGCGCTTGGCTTTTGTATCTTCGACAGCGGTTTGAACGACAGTGTTTGCTTTACTGACAGCGTTTTTACTGGCATCCGCTGCTCTTTTTCCAACGACTTTGCTCGCTTCACTTGCTTTGCCTACAGCTGATTTGCTTGCCTCTGCCGTGGCTGAAAGACCTGCCTTGGTCACGACACTTGCTTTTTTGGTTAATTCGGAGAGTTTGGCCCCGGTCTGATTCAAACGATCGACGAGGGTTAGTGGAGTTGCCGCCTCTTCGCTCATGCATTCCGGTGCGGGTTCAATGTTGTCAAACCTTCGCCGATGATTAGTATTCAACCGGCACCGGGTCGAGCATTCGCCAAAGATACCAGCAGGCAGCCGTTCGATAGGGCGACCAACGCTTTGCAACCTGAACCACTTCTTGCTTGGTTTGTGCCGTTGGATCGAGGATTTGAACAGCCTTGATCAAGCCGATATCACCGATGCTGAACACATCAGGTCGAAGCAATGCAAAAATACAGACCATCTCTGAAGTCCACGGTCCAATACCTCGGAATGAGGTAAAATGTGCATGAACTTCCAGATCGGTCAGTTCCGACCAGTTGGTAAGCAAAAGTTGCTCACTTTGGATCGCTAAACCGTGGATGTATGAGGCCTTGGAACGGGTGAGCCCACATGCGGCAAGTTGCTGCTCGGTCTTCGCTTGGACATTCTTTGGGTTCATTGCGCCGACCAAAGCTTCGAGGCGAAGCCAGACAGCGTCAGCAGCAAGCACGGAAATCTGTTGACCCACAATCGCCCGAACAACCGTTGTGAACACGTCCCCCTTGCCTGAAAGACTTCCTTCGGGGTAGCGTTTGATGACCGGACCCAATAACGCATCATCGCTGAGGTGAGCGATTGCTTCCTGCCACCATGAAGGTTCTCCGAGTTCCATGCAATGCTGACAAGGGTGGGGGTTTTGAGGTCTTGTGTCTTCGCAACATCATGGACGAGGGCGTTTTGGAATGGCTTGGACTGAAAAATGTAGCCCGTGCGGGCTGGGTACGTGCCGGCGTTGATTCACCTGAATCCGTCGCAGCCCATTCTTGGGGTATGGCCATTCTTGCTCTGAAGTTGTGCCCTTCAGGGCTCGACCTCGCTCGCGTACTTTCGCTTTGTTTGGTCCATGACCTTCCCGAAGTGAGGGTCGGCGACCTTACGCCACACGATGATTGCAGCACGAAAGCACAGGATGAACGGAATGCTATGCTTGAAATGGCACCCCAATGGATCGAATTGTTTGACGAATATGAAAGCGGAACCACGCTGGAAGCAAAGTTTGTGAAGCAACTCGACAAACTCGACATGGGCCTCCAAGCCAAGGTCTACCAGCGGGAGCAAGGTCTTGACTTGACGGAGTTTTTAGAAAGTGCTCAACGACGGCTTAAAGATGGTAATTTGGCTTCGATGTTAGATTGAAATTTGAAACTTCGGCGCCGACAAAAACAAAAGGGTGAGGCTACCGCCCTTGGTTCATAGCCCGATAGTGTAGGGGTCCATCATGGTGGGTTTTGGTCCCGCCGACCTCGGTTCAAATCCGAGTCGGGCTACCTCTTCATCCTCTTTGCGAAGCCTTTTTCTTTATTTTCATATCAAGGCTTTTGTGCAGCATTGGTATGATTTCATGGAGCAGGTTGATGAATCCCCTCCTCTTGCAAGGTTTGTTGAGTGATATGAGCATCAAAACAATAGCCGTACTCGGAGCAGGACAAATGGGCAATGGCATCACACAAGTTGCGGCTTGCGCCGGTTACAACGTGACCATGATTGACATTGAACAAGCATATGTGGACCGGGGATTGGCAACCATCGAGAAATCGCTGGCGAAACTCGTCGCTAAAGAGCGCATGACTCAACAGGATGCAGATGCAGCTCTTGGGCGAATCTCAACTGCCATCGACCGGGCTGAATGCGCCCAATGCGATCTTGTGGTTGAAGCAGTTCCAGAAATATTAGAACTAAAACAGAGCATCTTCAGCGAACTGGATGCCATTTGCAAACCAGAAACGATTCTGGCCTCAAACACTTCCTCGATTTCGATATCCACCATTGCTGCGTCGACAAGCCGTCCTGACCGAGTGATTGGTATGCACTTCATGAACCCTGTTCCAATCATGAAACTTGTCGAGATCATCAATGGGAAAGAAACCAGCGACGCAACAAATGCCGCAGTAATTGAAGCATCAGAAACCATGGGAAAAACAGCTCTTTCATGCAATGATGCTCCAGGTTTTGTCTCTAACCGAATCCTTTGTCCTATGCTCAATGAAGCAATTCTAACGCTTCAAGAAGGTGTTGCAAAGCCAGAAGCCATCGACGGCATCATGAAATTAGGGATGAACCACCCGATTGGCCCCCTTGCTCTCTGTGATTTGATTGGCCTCGATACCGTGTTGCACATCATGAACGTGCTTCATGAAGGAATGGGCGATGACAAATACGCTCCAGCACAGTTGCTCATCGAAATGGTCGATCAAGGCAAACTTGGACGGAAGTCTGGTGAAGGCTTTTACACCTACTAAAGGAGAAAAAACCTGTGATTTCACGGCTGCAAGAATGGGCGATATCTCGTTTCGTTGGCGCTGTGGAATCAAACCCTGAAGTTCATATTGAACAACGTCAAGACGCTGATGCACGCTTAGATCTGATTGGCAACCTCGTGATCGTTCGTGCAGGTTTAGCAGGGCTCATTTCTGGGATGGCGGTTATAGCCCTGGCTTTCTTTTTGTACGAACATCCAGCAGCAGCAGACCTGAGTCCCGCTGTTGTGTTCATTGCTTTGACGGTAGCCAGTTCACTGGCAACGGCGTTTGAATTGGTGTTTATTTATCGCGATGCATTGCGAACTGCTGCTCGAATGGCTAGTATTTTGGGCATTCCGAGCGACGATTTGGAAACGGTTGGTTTGGAACACTCGATCCCCCACTGGTTGATTCATGCTGCGCTTGGCGCTCCGGGCTTCAAGGGAATGATGTTCGGCATCGATCCCCTTGCACGCATCGGGAAACTTGGTAATACGATTCGTAAATTGATGTCAAAACTCCGCGTTGTTGCTTCTGCAACCATGTTCAAAATCATTCTGCGTCGGATGTGGGGTCGCTTGATTGGTCGCGTTGCAGTTCGTGCATACTCGATGGTTGCAGCGTTACCATTTTTTATTCTGCTCAACATGTACGGTACCCGTTCGATGATCAGGGACATGCGGTCACGCTTAGTTGGTCATGACTTGACGCCAAAATTGGTGGCGCATGCGTTCCCTGAAGGGATTGATGGTCTCTCTGCCGGTTTGTACCATGAAGTGTATGATGGCCTCAATGAGCAAATACACACAGCCCGATTCATGCATCCAAACCAGATTCGGTTCTTGCTCATGCTCCCAAATGAAACACCTCCTAAAACCAGCGGAAATGTTGATGAGAAGCGGCGTGCACATCGATTCTTACTTGCCCTCTTTTGTATGTCAGGTGATGCAACACCACGCTGCAGAAAACTCATTCGACGCCTCGAAGATCACCTTGGGTCAGCGGAGGTTGCTGAGGTCCGTCAAGAAATCAATGACGCCATCCATGATCTGACACCCCTCACACGTCCGTGGTTGTGATTTAGAGAGCGGCACCCTCAATATCCATGTCATGATGGCGGAACATGGTCCTTCCAGTGTTTGTTGTTACCGGTGCTTCGAAAGGAATAGGTCGGGCTTTGGCGCTTGAATTAGCTCATGCTGGACACTGTGTCTACGCTCTGGCACGTGCTTCGAACGAATTGGACTCGATTGGATCCCAACTTGGAGAAATCACTGCAGGTTCTGTTTCGATTGAATGTGATCTCTCCAATCCGACCTCCATCATGGATGCGGCAGAAGTCATTATCAAGCGAACAGATTTCATCGGCGGTATTGTTCACAATGCCGGAGCAATTGGCCCGGTTAAGCCGATGGCTGGAGCAACAACTGATGCTTGGAGTCACAACATCCAAGTCAATCTAATTGGAGTTCAAGACCTCACTCAACGGCTTTATTCACTGCTTGGAAGAACAGACCGAACGCGGATTACGGCAATATCGAGCGGGGCCTCACAGCGCCCAATCGCTTCATGGTCCGCCTACTGCGTTTCAAAGGCAGGTTTGGACATGTGGTCGCGGTGCCTTGCTGAAGAAGGCAAGAGCATCCAAATCAGTTCGGTGTCCGTGGCACCAGGCGTGGTCGATACGGGTATGCAACTTGAAATCCGATCAGCCCATCCCGAAGATTTCCCTTCCCTACAATCATTCATTGACCTTCATGAAAGCGGAAACCTCTCGAAAAGCGAGACAGTAGCCAAGCAATTGCTTGGATTGGTCACCTCACATACCATGGAACAATCAGGTCAACGGTTTGATGTTCGTGAACTATAATTTTGATTCAAAAAAGAGCGAAGGGTGATAAGCCAGCACCATGAGCGCCCAATCGAGGGATTCTATGCCAGGAACAGACCGTGTTGAAATTCGAACTTTAAAAGTTGGACGCTTTTGCGTTGTGGACAATGAAGCCTACAAGATCTTGAGTATTTCTACTTCCAAACCTGGAAAGCACGGTTCAGCAAAGGCACGTATTGAACTCATGTCTCTCTTTTCGTCTAAGAAAATGTCCCACGTCGGCTCAGTAACCGATAGCATTCACGTCCCAATGATCGAAAAAGGAAAGGCAATGGTCACCCACATCGACGGTGAGGAAGTTCACGCCATGAACATGAAAGACCACTCGATGATGATCCTCCCACTCGAAGAAGGCATGAACATTGAACCGAGCAACGAAATCCTATGGATGGAAGCGCTCGGCCGATACAAAATCATTTGAGTTCGTAGGTTTTCTTCCATCACTGGCACCTCTGTGCTCCTGTGATAGTTACCATTTTTGATGATGAGCCGGTAATGTATTCATAAGGCGGATTGGTCCATGACAGAGTATGACCGCATCGGAAACCTCAACGACAGATACAACTTTCTCAGTTGCTGCTGCACTCAAGGACATGCCTGAAGCAGACAAAAAAGCCCTCCAGGGCTGGTATTGGTATGATTGGGGGAATCAAGCCTACGCACTGACCGTTATGACGGTGATTGCACCGGCACTTATGGCTAGCCTGTACAACTTGGCAACAGGTACCCAATCTGGCGATACATTCTATGCGTACATCCTCACGGCCTCCATGCTCTTCGTTGTGGTGACAGCACCAGCACTGGGTGTGATTGCCGACCGCATGCCGATCAAAAAGAAACTTCTCAAATGGTACACCTTGGTTGGTGTGATTTTCACTGCTTTGATGGGTGCAGCTCCTTACTTCGGTTCACAAGGCTACATCATCCTCGCCATTATGTACGCCATTGGTACCATTGGGTTCACCGGTGGCAACGTCATTTACTACTCCTTCATGCCTTATATGGCCGAAAAGCGATGCATGGATCACGTCTCAAGCGTTGGCTATGCGTATGGGTTCATGGGCGGTTCGCTGTTGTTGGTGTTCCACCTGATCATCCTCTTGGGTCCTTTTGATTGGGACACCAACTTCAAACTCGCTGCCATCTTTGTCACTTCCTCATTGTGGTGGTGGGGCTTTGGTGCGCTCATGTTCAAGTGGACTCCAGAACCAGAAATTCCGTCCAATATGAAATGGGAAGGGATTGGCAAAGCTACAAAAATGGCCTATGCCCAGGTCGGCGCTACATTCATGGAGATTAAGAAATTCAAGGTTTTGGCACTCTTCCTTGCAGCCTACCTCCTGTTCTATGACGGCGTGAACACCATTGCCAGCATGGCCAGTGCCTTTGGCGAATCTGTGCTTCGTCTCGACCCTGCAATGAACATATTTTTGCTGCTCACGGTCAACGTCGTGGCCATTCCGATGACCATTCTCTTTGGAAAGTTAGCCAATGTGAAGGGGACGAAGTTTGCCCTCATGCTGGCCCTCATGATTTACTGCGGTGTGGCAGTGGTTGCAGCAGGCTTTGCTCCATTGGCCCTCGAAAGCGATGTCGAAGCTGAAGATTCCGCCTACGACTTTACCTTTGCATGGGAAGAACCCGCTGTTCAGGGTGAAAATGGAACCTACATTATGACCACGCTCTATGACCGTGGCTATGAGGGATGGATCGGTGAAACCACAGGGAATGACGACGACGATTTCCGTGACGCCTACCAAGAACATTTCCCTACCCCCGACTACAGCACTGAGGGTGCCGGTGCGAGCACTCTTGGAGCAGGTATCCTCGTTTGTCTGTTCATCCTCGTGATGCTCGGTTTGCTCGGTGGTACCATGGTTTACATTCAAGGTATGGACCTGGGCTTCAAAGGGGCTTTGTTGATTATACTCGTCATCCTTGTTGGTCTCGTAGGCGCTTCAATTTTAGCTGATAATGCCACAACAACCGAAGAGGATATCAAATCGATCACTGCAGATGACGCAGCAGCAATCGTCGCGGCTTTTGATGAACCTGAAATCTCCCGTTTCTCAATCCTGTTCGTTGATGGACCTCAAGACCAAGAAAACACCATTGGTTCGATTCACCCCACAATGGTTGACCAGGGCGGTCCTGTCGACGGCTATGCTGAGTTTATGCGCGACAACGTCTGGCAGCCATTCGGGATCACCGTGTCGCTGCAATGGATCATCCTCGGTTTGTTCGTTGGTGTGGCCATGGGAGCTGCCGGAGCTCAGGCTCGTTCGATGTTCTCGATGCTGATTCCAGAAACGCGAACGTCCGAATTCTTCGGATTCTTTGGCTTCCTTGGAAAGTCAGCCGCTATGATTGGAACCTTCCTTTATGGTATCACGAGTGGTCTCTTTGACAGCCGTGTTGCGATCCTCACCATCACCATCGTGATTTTGTTGGGAACCTACCTCACCAGCCGAGTTGACCTTGAAGAGGGTATCCGAGTTGCTGCTGAAGAGGACCGACTCGCTCGAGCAGCTGGTGGGCTTCCTACCTCCGAACCGACCGACGTACCCGCATCAGAATGATTTTTTCATACAACCAATTTGATTGGAGGTGATTCGCTGAAACAGTTTCAGTTGATTCAAACCGTTGGCTCAGTGGTTGTGATGATTGTCATGGTTGTTGTCTGGGGCGTACCTGCTGCTCCAGCAGTGATTCTTTATCGATGCGCCAATGAGGCTTTTGTGTCCGATCATCAATGGATTGATGCCTTGTACACTGGACTCTCCCTGGCAAGTGCCTTTGTCGTCTACATGGTTTGCCTTCTTGCCTTTTCCTCACTGCTTCAGTTTATCATCCGTGTCAGGGTAAAGGAACACAGCATTTTCCCGCTTCAATCCTTTGTTGCCATCCGTTGGGGCTTTTGTGGGCAAATCAGTCGGTGCACTCGGCCGGTTCTTCAACACCTCGTGCCATCGTTTTTAGCAAACATTTACTTTCGAATCTCGGGAGCAACCGTTGGCCCAGGTGCCCAGATAAATACGGCCAACATCAACGACCCAGGGCTCATCACCATCGGAAAGGACGTTGTGATTGGCGGTGCAGCCGTGATCAACGGACACCTCTTTGAGCGCGGTGAACTGATTTTCAGTCCCGTGAACATCGGCGATAATGCACTCATTGGGACCGGTGCGATGATTCAACCAGGTGTCCAAATTGGTGCTGGCGCAGTCATAGCTTCGCAAGCTGTGGTTCCCAAGTACAAGGTCATCCCTGCTGGTGAAGTATGGGGCGGAATTCCTGCCCGTAAAATCAAGGATTCATCCGACCGTTGATGGTTCACAGACCGCCTGAATTCGCAACAGTACATCGACTCTGAACAGCAATGGTCTTGAAGTGCTTGTGTTAGCATCGAACTGTGCGCCTAGCGCACGCCGGATGTGACCAAGCATGGGTGTCGAAAAATCTGCATACCGCCAACCTGTTACACCTCAAGGGTTGAAGGCCATTGAGAAAGGCACGTTGACGTGGTTGGATGACGACATGTACAACAACCTCAACACCGGGGTTTTAGAGCAGTACCTTGAGGAAAAAAACATCGAAGAATCATTTGAAGTGTCCCATTGGAACACGCCTAAAGTGCTGTACGGAATTGCCATCGGGGCTGTTTTTTCAGGTGTGACCGCCTACATTGGACTCAAACTTGGTCTCGCTATCTCTGCTGCATGGTACATTGCCTACCTGCTTGGAATGGCCCTCAAGTGGTCACCTTCCGAAGTTAACATTGCCACCTCTGCAACCACGGGTGCGACCCACGCTTCCACTGGTTTCATCTTCACCTTCCCTGCAATCTTCTTGCTGGCATCTGATGCGAGGTATGAATTGGCTTCAGGTCCCCTAATCAGCAACGCTGATACATTCAATCTGGCGTTCGTTGGTATTGTAGCGAGCATGTTCGCAGGGTTCCTTGGAATCATGTACTTCATTATTTTCCGACGCGTTTGGTTGGTTGAAGATCCCCTTCCACTTCCCGGATTTGAAGCGACGCTCAAAATGCTGGACATTGCTTCGGATGTGAACACAGGTGCAGTGGAACACGCTCGTGCTTCGCTCAAAACCATCGGGGTCTGGACTGGACTCACCATGGTTGGACTCTTTTTGGTGGAATATCCATTGATTTGGGCCAATGATCGGAAGTTGGCATTGCTGGATTATCTGGCTGAGACCCTTCACATTGGCGATTATGGCCTCGCAAGTTTGTACTCAAGCGGAAAGATACACCAACCCTCTGGGATTGACGGCGACGGTGTTTCCCTCGGCTACACATACTGGAGCGAGTCGACAGCATGGAACCCCTTTGCTTACACCTACATTGGTCTTGCTTTGACGCCCTCTATGTTCGCCATCGGATGGTTCATGAAGACCCGTGTGGCTTTCTTGGTGAACCTTGGAACACTTGTTGGTTGGTTCTTCCTCGTCCCACTTGTCGTTTGGTTCGACTTCCCAATTTACGACGCTATGTCCCAATCCAGCGTACCGATTCAGTCCTATGCCAGCGGCGATGGGGCAGCTTTGCAAATGATTGCATTCAGTAAATCGGTTCGAACGATTGCTATTGGTTCCATCGTTGGTGGTGGAATGTTTGGTCTTGCGAAAATGTACAAGACCTTCCTCAACATCTTTTCAGACATCGGTTCGGCTTTCAAGGGCGAAGGCAGTCAAGAATACATGGAAGGCAAAGGCTGGTATGAATGGCCTTTGAAACACATTCCAATTTTCATGGGCGTCACCTTTGTCGCTATGCTGATCATCTTTACCATCGGTGGATTCTCATTCCTTGCATCGCTTGTGTTTGCAACAGTGCTCATCATGACCACCTTCCTGCTGGGAGCAATCGCAGTTCGAGTGATGGGTGAAACGGGCATTGAACCGGTTTCAGGGACATCGTTCATTGTGCTTCTCATGCTCCTTGGTGTCTTCTTGAACGCTCAAGAACTTCTGGATCTCACCACACAAGATGCCGTGCTGCTTGGATTGGTTGGAACAACGGTCTTTGGCTCTGCAATCTCTATGTCTGGTACCGTCATTGGCGACTACAAGAACAGCCTCTACATCGGTAACAGGCCTTACCATATTTCTAAGGGCAACATCATGGGTGTTGTGCCAGGTGCGATCATTGGTGCTGGTGTCGCAATCTTCCTCTCGAAGCAACTTGCTGATGGGAACATCTCCCTGATGGCTCCACAAGCCAACGCCTTTGCGACCTTCTCGGTGATTTTTGCCGAGGGTCAAGGCGACCTGACCCTACTGGCCTTAGGATTCCTGCTTGGAATGTTCGTCGAATGGGCTACAGGCATGGGTACTTCCTTTGGTCTTGGAATGTACCTCGACATCCCTCACACCCTCCCAATGCTCATCGGTGGTGTTGCTCGTGATTCATGGGAAGAGAAGCGACTCAAGCCCCGAATTGATGCCATCAAAGAGAAGGAAGGTACGACAGTGGCTGAAAAGCAACGTGCATTGATTCTTCTTAGTACCTTCATGGTTGCAGCAGGTCTGCTCACTGGAGAAGCCTTCTTTGGCACAGAATCCAGTATTCTGTCATTCATCGATACGCTTGTTCCAAACCCTGACGGTGCAGGCTGGTACATCGGTCGTATGGCTTCGTTCATTGGATTGAACGTCGCTATTGGCGGTGGGATCTATCTGTTGTTCAAGCGGGCTGGTGTCATTGGATCAAAGTCCGCTGATGCAGTGCTTGAGAACTGAGCGTGATTGAATGCATCAAGGCAAGACACCCATTTGGGTTTGGATCCTGTTGATCGCAGCCCTTTTTGGTGTTTCGAGCGCCGGGACGTTGCTTCAACAGATTTCACTTGACCCAATGCTCAAGGCTTCCTGGAGGTTGCAACTGACTGCAGTTGTTCTGTTGCCGTTTGCCGCTGTGCAATGGCGGCAGCAATCATCAGAGGTTAAGGCGAAGATGTTCGAAGGTCGAACCCTTGGAATTCTTGCACTCAGTGGCGTTGCACTCGCTTTACATTTCGGTTTCTGGGTCGCTAGTTTGAAGCACACAACCCTCACACATTCCCTGCTCTTCGTGACCGCTCATCCCTTGATGGTCGTCGCCGGAATGTTCCTGCTTGCTTTGTTTGCAAAAGGGGCCGCAAAGCCAACCAAGCGTGAATCATTTGGGGCCATCATTGGTTTTCTTGGTGCGGGGTTGACTCTGTTGGACCAAGGTGGATCACAGGGGGACAACACCGTGACCTTGTACGGTGATTCACTGGCGTTGCTTGGTGCCCTCACGGTCGTCGGCTACATTGTATGTGGGCGTGTGCTTCGTGCATGGATGCCAATTTTCCTCTACGCTTTCCCAGTGACCCTGCTTGCAGCGGTTTTGCTGCTTCCAGCCTCGATGTTGGTCGAGGGTGACTTTGTCAAATACGGTGTGTTTGGTTGGCTTGATCCATCGTTCTTTTGGTGGTTCTTGGCCCTTGCCTTGATCGCTGGTTTGCTCGGTCATACCGGGCTCAACACGTGTCTGAAGTACCTTTCACCGCTGGTAATTTCAGCATGCGTAACCCTCGAACCTGTGATTGGATCCTTCATTGGCTTCGTATTATTTGACACCAATTTACCTGGTGGATGGACATGGATCGGGGGTGGAGTTCTCATGCTTGGATTGATGTTGATTGTGACCTCCGTTCCCACAGGCCAAGATACGAAGAATCAAACATCATCCCCAACTGAGTCGGCGTGAGCACCATGAGCAACCAAACACCCGAAGCCGGCTGGATCCTTCTTACCAACGACGATGGCATTGAGGCACCGGGCTTTCGTTTGTTGGCTCAAGCCCTGAATGAAGCAGGTCACGCTATCATCGCATTTGCCCCTTCGGAAAACAATTCAGCAGCAGGAATGCGAATCAATTTGATGAAACCGATGAAATTACGACCACGGAACGATCTTCAAGTGGCTTGGGGATTGGATGAAAGCATCGCCCCTGTTCGACTTTTCGAACTCGACGGAACCCCCTGCGATACCATGATTGTCGCACTTGACGGCGGGATCGAACATGTCGCCCCGGGGGTTGTTCCACGTCTTGTTGTCTCTGGCGTTAACCTCGGCCCCAACATGTCGCAAGATTCCTATCACAGCGGTACAATGGGCGCAGCGAGAGAAGCTGGTTTGTACGGCATGCCAGCGATAGCCTCATCGCTCGGTTCGTTTCAACTCGAAGGGATGGAAGGTGCGGTGAAAGCAACGGTGGATTTGATCGAAATTGCCCTCAAGGCCTTACCACTCGTGCCAGAAAATCTGCGGCGTCCTCACGTCGACCTTTCTGCAAGTCATCTCACTCGCTGGCCTGAAGTACCAACTTCACCCGCTTGGGGTCACGACCCTAAAGAGGCGTTGCGTACTGCCTTTTGCCACGGTGAATTGATGCTTAACCTCAACGTACCACCCGTATGGGATGGTTCAGTCACAACGACCCGTTTAGGCATGCGCTGGTACCGCAATGCGGTCAGTTTTGGTACCATCGAAGATGACGAAACGGCACTGTTCACCATTGGTGGGGCCACCATCGATCACAGCCCAGTAGCCATGAGCGATTGCGACGCAGTCGATGCAGGCCACGCAAGCGTCAGTTGCTTACCAGTGTGGCCACAAACCCACCCGCTGGCCTTGGATGACGGATTGCTCAAATGGGTTTTGGAAGCCTCCGAAGGCGGCTATCCTGCTTGGCTTCTCGCTTAGTCGAGGCGCAATTCAACGCCTTCATCGATCAGGAAATGGCACACGCCAACGGCCATGTGACCTTGGAGCCACGCATCGCCCAATGAACGCATCAAAAGTCCCAGCTTGGTTTCATCCTGCAGGGGTTTGTCGTCGCTCAGAACAAAGGCGATGTCCAGACCTTGAACTTCGAAGTCCCCTCGCTCACCGGTGGTGGTCGAATGTGGTTTGCTTGTTTGCGGCAACATCGCATCACCGCTCCAGAGGCGAGGTGCATCAACGTCGAGTCCAATGATCACACTCTCGGACCAGTCTGACAGCGTGTGGGTGATGTCCCCTCCGCTGTCATAGATGCCGTGGGAACGTTCGACCCAGTGGCCTCGAGCTGGAGTTGGGAGGTTCAGGACCTTTCCTATTTGTCCCGCTACCGCCCGTTCTTCTGCATGTACGCCTCGAAGTTCAGCCCCAACGAATTTGATCCTTCGCGGCGGGCCTGGGCCACCCATTAGGTGCAGGACCACCTCAGAATCATGACGAAGGCCATGGCTGGTGAGCAGACCAGACATCAGGGCTCGAACAAGAACATCCATCCGACCAGCGCCACCTGCCATGTCGTTGAGGGGGAGTTTACCTTGCGACATTGCACGATGACCAATCACCGCAAATCTACGCATAACCAATCACCTCAACGTTCGATGAATGTTCGAACTGCTTCGCACATTTTAACTTCATTTTCGAGAACGAAATGGCTACCGTAAGCATCGACAAGGTAGCCACGCGGTTTTGTTGAATCGTTCAAATCTTCCAGACGGTTAGCGATCACTGCTGTCATTCCGGCCTTTTCTATTTGTGCAGTGGCTCGGTAAATCAAGTCCTTCTGTTTGATACCAGACTCAAGTTTGAAACCAATACGAATCGCATCGTTGCATCGTTCTTTCAACGCCATGATGTGCTTCTCACTCTCGACGAGATTGATGTTAAGGGTGCCTTGCTGGCTCGCTATCTTTCCTTCTGCCGGTGCCTCAACCACATAATCCAAGACCGCTGCAGCATGAATCCAAGCATCGATGTCATCGTTGGCCAACGCCATCAGTTCACCAAGCATTTGGTTAGGCTCAGGAGCTCGTATGATCAAAGGGAGCCAGGCGGGACCTGTGTTCTTGGTCACGCCGGCAACGCATGTGACATCATGCCCGTGGCGGTACAGGTCATCAGCAAGAGCGAAGCCTGTGCCTCCGCTGCTGTAATTTTGAACGAAGCGAACATCATCGATGGCGGACTGAGTGGCGCCAAGGGTGACGACAATGGCTTTGCGGTTGGCTTTTCCAGCGTTCATGATGTGGCTGAATCGGGCCACGGTTTCCTGATGGGATGGCGTTTTTCTTTTGCCTTCCTCTTCTTCGCCCCAGTGAACATGAATTCCATGTTGACGGGCTCTTTCGACGAGTTCATCGGTCATTGGATCCTTTGCTAAATCCAGATGCATGCTGGGGACCATCATGATCGGAGAGCCACGGCTTCGTGCTACGCTTAGGGCCATCAACAATGGACCATTTTGCAATCCATGGAGGTGAGATGCAAGTGTGTCGCGTGTGGTCGGAACGACCACTACACCATCCACGCCGTTGAGCACTTCCATATCGCCATCCCAATCGGTGATGACACGACCCTGTGTGGCCCATCGGACCGCCAATGGCGTTATGATTCGCTGAGCAGCGTTGGTCATCACGACCGTAATCTCTGCTCCATGACGACGAAGTTCACGAGCAATTCGCACGGTATCAACCGCCGCTATGCCACCAGTGACACCGAGCAAGACATGACGTCCTGACAAGGCATCGCCTTGCACCTCAACGTCCGTGTCACGAACTGCCATGGTGCCAGCCACCGTGCTCACTGACATGATTGCTTCGGCCAAAAGAATCATGCATTTCCTCTGGCTTCAACCATAGGCTCAAGTCAAACCCTACCGTCGAAGGCTCATGGCAGGTGGGAGAGCAGACGACCTTGTTGTCGCAGGAATGCGTCCTCAATCTTTCGGGAACACCGGGAGTGCCTATGATCCGATCCATCGTGGCACGACGTTCATTCTGTTCATTGACAGTTTGATTGTTCTCTTTATCGTGTACAGCGTGACTCTGTTAGCCAATTCTTCGATTGTTGAAGGGGTTCTTGGTGTCAGTGCAGCCCTTCTCACCATGAATTGGCTTGCTTACCGAAGGAAGTCTTCGATTGCCTACTGGATTGCTCCATGCATCATTGGCCTCGCTGCTCTGTTCTTCTTGTTTGAAGCACTGTCGATGCTCTATATCGGTTCTTATTTGTGGGCTTTTCTTATGATTTGGGCCTGTTTTGGCTCTGTTCGCAGGGTCACAACGCACTTTCACTCCGGCTATCGAAACGCCTACCACAACACCATAGAAATTATTCCAGACATCCCGCTTGAAGCAGGTGAAATGTACGCAGCTTGCCCAACATGCTTGGCTGTGCTCGCTATCCGTCCTGGTATGTTGCATTCAAGCGATCGATGCCCTCACTGCCAAAACCAATTGGTCAGCGATGAACTCACTGGGAAGTACGAACAAGAGTAGGCAACTGCTGCCTCTGGTGTCGTTCAGAACTTTGGCTTAACGAACACAGTGGTTGTGTTCTCTAAATCAAGGTCTTCATCTTCATCCTCTTCGCCTTCTTCAAGGTTAAGATCTTTGAGAACTGGAGGTTCCTTAGTGGCTGACTTCGTATCGGGGGAGTCTTTTGTTTCCAAAATTGAGATCTGCTTCTGCATCATCTCAAACTCAATTTCCATATCATCCATGAGGTCACGCATTTCTTCCATGCGATTGGTAAGACGAGAGGTAAGCTTCTTCAATTTTCGAAGGGTCTTTTTACCATCCATATGAATCACCTGTGGTTGATCTAATCGGTTCAGTTCGAGGTTTGATTGGAGGTGTGCCTCAGCGGGTTGCCAAGGTGAGGGAAGACCACATTTCTTCTGGGACTTCCATAGCCAATCGTAGACCACCCATTGCACCGAGGCGCACTGGGTCATCGACCACGTGAACGTTGACGTCGCCCATATCGGACAAACGTCGCTCAATCATTGCACCGAGGCCCTTGATACCGGAGCCGCCGCCTGCAAGAACCATGTTTCGGCGGAATTCATTGTGGTACTCTGGGTTTGATCCAGCAATCAACAACTTGACGTTTTCAACGATTGGCTCCACAATTGCTTCACAAGCTGCTTGAAGGCAGTCGGTGATGTCGAGGTTCATGGCCTTGCCTTCAATTGAGAAGTCGACCATAACGGGAGATTCTGGTGTGTGGGTTCCAACGAAGGAATACTGTTCCTTCCATCGGCGAGCCATGTCCTTGGTGATTTGAGCACCGTTGAACTTGGATTGGATTTCCTTGATGAGTTGTCGGTCGATGAAATCTCCAGCGTGGCCGGTGTGCATTTGGTCGTCTGGTCCAGGGATGGTACCGTAGACACGGCAAAGGTCAGCTGTACCTGCACCGATGTCGATGACGAGGGTGTGTTCAATCATGTCGAGTGCGTAAGCAACAGCGAAAGGTTCTGAGATGATCATTGCAGCGTTGACAGAGCCTGCAGCAGCATCAAAGATTGCGGTCTTGTCCACATAGGATGCTTCAGCAGGTGCACCGATAACGGCGACAACACGGTCGTATTCTTCTGGGTCTGACAATCCAATAAGGTGGGTGATGAAGTGAGCGATGAATTCTCGGTCTTCTTGAGTGTCCTTGATGACACCGAGTTCAAGAGGGCGGAAAAGGTTGAGAGCAAGACGGTTCTTGAGTGCTTCCTCACCGAAAAGGACATCTCGCTTGAGGAAATTGCGTGCAATCGGATCTTTTGGGGTACCGATAACGGTCAACTCTTCTTCTTCGTGGCTGTCGGATGAAACCATCACAGAGCGGAAGGTTCCCAAATCAATTCCAATATACAATACGTCTTCTGCCATAGCACTCACCTGCCCTGCCCATCGCGACCTACTTTAAGAAGAATACCTCGCTGTTGACCAACCGTGTTGTCCGAAAGGTATTGTGTAGGTGAAATAAATGGCTCCTAAATATCCTATAGAACAGATCATGAGTCGTAACTCAGGTCTGATTTCTTGGTTCAACACCACTCTTCACAAGTTTGACAGTACCATGCAGCGTACTCTGGGTAGAGTTGAGCCATGCTGGAACATCCTGTGCATTCCTTGAGGGTCTTTTCACCACAGATTTCCAAAACCATTTGGATGTGATAGGCATCATCGATGCCTAATTGCTGACGCATGGACCAGAGTAACTGGTCTTCGCTTGGTGAAATGATCCCATCTTCGAGGACAAGTTCGACAACACTTCGATAATCGTCGAAATCTCTGACGTCCCGAGCGTCCAGCACCACACCGTTCTTTTCTGCGACGATGTCGGTGCCCCCTGGGTCATCAACAAACAAGACCAGTGATGCTGCTTTGAGCTTAGGGTTCCTTAATTCAAAAGAGATACGAACACCCTTCAAATTCGCATAGACCAGTTTGGAATTGTTGTTGATAATGTTTCGAATTGAGCGGGCTGTGTCCTCTGCAGTCCGTCCCTTTTTCCAGCCAGACGAGTCAGCGACATTAAATTGATAGAATTCAGTGCCCATGCCAGGGTATTCCAAACGAATTTCTTCTCCTCCATCGAAACCATTCGCTACGATGGTCAGTGCAGCGACCTCAGTCGATACGATGTTGTCCTCGTCATCAAAACTGATCATCAATGGCTTTCTGTCTTCAGTTGCGGTATTGAAGTGCCCTTGCATTCCAGACATCCATTTATCTTCAAGTCGGTCGAGGGATGCCTCTTGCTCTTCAGTCAAGTCCGCATCGACGCCAAGTACACCAGCAAGACTTCCCGAGGCCACTTCTTTCTTGAATTCCTCAATCATTTCCGCATCTTGGCGGTAAGTTGGAGGAGGGGCCCTTTCGGTGGCATCAACGTGATTCGGATCGGCCCATTCGTGGTTGCACGCTACACAAGTGAGGTAGCCAGCCATGGTCGATGATTGGGCTTCGCCACCACATCGTGGACAGTCTCCACCTTCTGTGTAGTTGAGGTTTTCACCCGCATCGCGCCGACCTTTGCGTATGTTTCCGAAGCCTGCCATGGTTCACCCAGAACAATTGTTTTCTATCAATTCTTTGGGCGTTATGGATGGATGCACTTTGTTAAATCCGTCTTGGAACAGCCTTCATACCGTAACGGATGAACCCTTCCTGTGCGTAAATTCTTCGTACGACAAATGTGACTTGGTCCCCTATTTGTGGCTGATAATCTTCATCATCAGCGATGAGAAATACGCCACATGGTCCTTGTTCAAAACGAACGAAGACGGTCTGGATGCCGCCGAGCACCGGTGCTCGCAATGCAAATTCAGACGGAGCACCCGCAGCGCTAAGTTTTGTCCACGATTCAACACTGGCCGAAGCCATCAGTGGCTGGTTCGGAAGGGGTAGGCGTTGGCCGTCAGCATCCATTTGACGTGGTGGCCATACGATTTTGTCATCCACGTTTTGGGCCATGAAACTCAAACGGGCATGGGCCCCTTCCATGTAGGCTGCTTCCGAAACATACGCTCCCTGCGAAACATTGCTGGTCTGGAGTTCCGCTTCCCAAGCCGCTGCCATATCGTGTGCAAAGGTTGGGTCCAATGATTCTAAATCTCCTCGACCGTGAAAACTCAAGTCGCGTTCGAGGTTGTTGGTGAACACAAGAGTCGCTTCTTCACCAACCAGTAAGTTCCACTCACAGGCTTCGTCTTCAGGATCCTCTTCGCTTAGGACATCGACGCCAGTGGCCATTTTTACTGCGGCGGCGTTGACCAGGGAGATGCTCCGGAGTTTGGTGACATCTATGCCACGGCTGAACAACAAGTGGAGACCTGCAATGGTCATCGTTGTGTAATCTGAATCTGATCCGAAGGTGATTTTTTCCTCCAGAGTAAACGGGGACTGAATCATCAATGCCTCTTCGTCGAAGGTGGCGAAGTACCCTTGCCACTCAATAATTTCACTCATGCTCTGTCCCTCCCGAAGACATGGACTGCGCATGTGGCACCGGAACCACCGACGTTGTGGGTGATACCGATTTCAGCGTCACGTACTTGCCGAGGGGCTTCGACGCTTCCTCGCAGTTGCTTGAACACCTCAACGGCTTGCCCTGTTCCAGTTGCCCCTAAGGGGTGGCCTTTGGATTTGAGACCTCCACTGGGGTTGATGCAGACTTCGCCTTGGTTCAACACGCCTCGTTGTTCGCGTGCAAACACACCGCCTTCGCCTCGACCAGTGAATCCCAGATCTTCGGTTGCCATCAGTTCTGCAATTGTAAAGCAGTCGTGCACTTCAGCAAGATCCACGTCGCCGGCAGTGATACCCGCTGCCTTGTAAGCAGATTTAGCGGCCTGCTGTGTTGCTTTCACCTGCGTGATGCTTGGGCGATCGTGCAGGGCTAAGAAATCAGACCCAGCTCCAGATGAACGGAGCCAAACGGGGTCGTCTGTGAATTGTCGTACGACATGGTCGGCAGCGAGTATGACGGCTGAAGCACCATCAGAGGTTGGGCAGCAGTCGTAGAGGGTGAGAGGATCTGCGACCATAAAGCCGCTTTGTGCTTTTTCGAAAGAGACTTCTTTGCGAATATGCGCCATTTCATTTTCAAAACCGTGCATGTGATTCTTGACGCTGATGTTGACCAAGTCATCGTGATTGGATCCGTGCTCGTGAAAGTGGCGTCGAGCCATCAAGGCATAGGTTCCTGGAAACGTTAGGCCTGCTAAGCGTTCCCATTCGGTATCGCCAGAAACACCAAGCCAAAACCGTCGGCGTTCAGGAGATAGGTCATTCATTTTCTCGATCCCACCAGCAACGACAACGTCAGCTTGACCACTTTTGATGGCCATCCAAGCATCTCGAAGGGCGAAGCCGGAAGATGCACAGGCGTTTTCGACGCGGCGGACGGGGATTCCATCCATGCCAGAATGTTCGGTGAGCAATGCTGCGGTGTTTCCGAGTTGGGCACCACCAAACGCAACGCTTCCAATGAAGGCTTCATCGACGCACCTTGGTTCAAAATCTCGGTCAACGCTGGCAAAGGCACGTTCGGCTGCCTCCGCCCACATCCCTTTCAAGCCGGAGGGGTGGTTCCCATACTTCGTTTGTCCCGCACCAATGACGGCAACATCGACCATGAACCGCCCAGAAGGCGCCAGCATTTGATTGAGTCGGTTGCTGTATTTGTGTCGACAAACAATCTCATTCCTGCGTAGGTACTAAAAACAGGTCACAGCCGCACATGAATCATGCTACGACAGTGCAATCGCCACGGCCACTTCAAAGGAGCCAACTGCCCAACTTGCAACGAAGAAGGCAAATTCATCATGAGTGACCGCGAATCCAACTCGCTTGGTCGCATGCTGGCTCTTGTTCTCCGACACGCTCCTGAGAAATTTAACGTCGAGATGGACATCAACGGATGGGTCAATTCACGGGAACTCTCCGAAAGCATCGCCAAGCAACGCCGCAACTATCACTGGCTTCGTGGATGGCACTTCGCTGCTGTCGCAAACGCTGACGACAAGGGACGTTACCAAGTTGAAGGTGAAATGATCCGTGCAACCTATGGGCACTCAATCGAATTGGAACTGGACCTTCCAACCGACGATATTCCCGAAGCCCTCTACTGGCCGTGTGAAGAAGATCAGGTTCCGACCATCAAGGAACTCGGTATCACCGCTGGAGATCGCAACCACGTGCACCTTTCGAAAACCATTAGCCAAGCAATGGAAGCGGGTCACGTTCGAATCAGCCGCCCATCCATCCTTGAAGTCGACACGGTTCGAGCAATTGCAGATGGCCACGTCATCTATCGAGCCGGAACAGTTGTTTACCTCGTTGATGAGATGCCAGGTGAATACCTCTACCAAGTTGAAGCAGACGATCCAATCGTGTTGGAAATCGTTGCTCAATGGGAACTCGAAGAACAAGAAGAAGAGTGATTCTTACTTCTCTTGTCCACACGCTGGACAGAATGTGAGGTCAGCATCAAGGTGAGCACCGCAGCCTGCACAATGCATCACTCCGCTTTGCAGAGATTCGATTTTGTTGACTGGTGGGGGGGCTGGATCTCCCGTTTTTGGTTTAATGAGGCGCAACGGATCAAGACCATGTTCCTGAAGTTCTCGAAACCGGTTGCCAAAAATGATGGCTTCTTGTATGGCTGCTTCAATTTGCCATTGACGTTGCTCTTGCTCTTCAGCATCGGTGATATCGGAGGACTCCTCCAAGACCGCTTGCAAATGTCGCATGAAATCACTGAGCGTCGGTCCTTCTGCCATGTTGCCGGCTCACGGCCGAACCTCATCAATGCTTGGTGACACTTCTCAATTTTTTCATTGAGTCAACCTCATCAATTGCAGCCGCTTGGCTTGACCATGCGTGACCGTGTCGTAATCAAGTGGGGTGGTGGTCTAATCACCGACAAAACCTCCTTGTGCACGCCGCAAATTGAGGTCATCGACCAGCTTGCAAGAGCGGTGAAAAGGTGCCTCGATGCGAGCGTCGACATCATTCTGGTCCACGGTGCAGGCTCGTATGGCCATCTGCGAGCGAAACATTGGAGATTGAACGAAGGTCGCATCAACGAACCGATCGCCTCTGATGGAACCTGCCAAACTCAAGACGAAGCGGTGCTCTGTGTGCGTCAAGAAATGTTAGCATTGAATTCGCATGTATGTGATGCATTGACTCGACACGGTATCGAATCCTCGGTTCATCCTCCACACCGCTGGGCCAAAGGGACCGGTGCAGAATTCACTGGCTCGCTTGAGGTCTTCGAGGCGAAGGCCAATCATGTCGCCGTCACCTTTGGGGACGTTGTGGAAACAGAAGACGTCCGTGAATTTGGAATCTTATCAGGCGACGATTTGGTGTACAGACTGGCAACTGAGGTGCCAAACGTTCGGCGTCTTGTGTTTGCTATCGGTGGCGTTGATGGCTTGCTACGCGTCCCCCCTGAACATGCCAACGATGATGACCTCATCGAGGAATGGTCGCCATCGATCGCCTTTGAAGGCGCACACCACAGCGATATCGACGTGACAGGAGGCATTGGCCTCAAAGCCGTTCGAGGAGCCCAGGCTGCTGCGCATGGCGTCGAGGTTCACATGGTCAACGGTGGTTTTAGCGAACGGGTCTACAAGGCCTGTCTCGGCCTGCACGTACGAGGCACGGTTGTCGTTAAGTGATTTTTATTCTTAGCGATTCAAGTCATTTTGAGAGAACCCTTCATGTAGCGAACGCGCACCGTATGGGTTAGGGATTGACATGGCAGGGTACGGAATTTCTGATGTCCCCACCATCAAACTTGATGTTGAAGAGGAAAAACTTCTGTCATCACTTGGTTCTGATTCCCAACAATCAGCCTTAATGGCAGAGGCCATTATTCAAACCGATGAATGGGATCATGTTGTTGGTCCAATTTCTAAAATAGCCGCTCACAGAGGACCAGGGTCCTATCACCGTGCCTTTAGCGTGCTTCTCTTTGACAGTCAGAACCGTTTGCTGCTTCAACGCCGAGCATCGGATAAGGTCACCTTCCCTGACATTTGGGCGAATTCATGCTGTTCTCACCCCCTTCACAGTGAAGAGGAATTGGAGGAAAACGAAGCACTCGGGGTTAAGCGTGCAGCGGTCAGGAAACTGGAACAGGAATTGGGCATCGATCCCTCTCAGGTTCCTCTTGAATCCTTCCACTTCATGACAAAGATGCGCTATTGCGCCCGAATGAACGAAACGTGGATTGAAAGGGAACTCGATCATATTTTAGTCATCCAAGCGGATGTCGACATCACTCCAAACCCAAATGAGATCTCAGAAATTATGTGGGTTAGTGAAGAAGAATTGGAAGCCATGCTTGTCGACGATGATCACCAAGCTGGCGTCGTTGCCCCATGGTTCCGTTGCATCGCTGCACGGCTGATGAATGAAGCATGGTGGAACGCTGTTGGTGACGCTGATGCACTTGCTGCACTTGCAGATGATGAAATTCATGATATGGGTGATGTCAGTCACATGCTCCCTCATGCTGAAGGTGCAGATTTGATGACGGCTTTGGCTGAGATTAAGCCGCTTGTCGAAACACGCATTGAACGAGCACTGACTCACACTTCTCACGAACGTCTTTCTGGCGCCATGATGCACCTGGTTCATGGCGGCGGCAAGCGTCTTCGTGCTTGCATTCCTTGGATGGTCGCCAAAGCTGTTGGTGATTCTCACGCTGGTCTTCTGGATGTTGGCGCAGCTATCGAAACCATTCACAACTTCACGCTCGTGCATGACGATATCATGGACGATGATGACATCCGAAGGGGTCGAAATGCTGTCCACATCGAATATGATTTAGCCACAGCAATCAATGCTGGCGACGCTATGTTGGCCATTGCCTTCGAAGCCATGGCCGTTGCAGAAGGTATTGATCACGAATTGTTACCGTTCTTAGTGAAGCGAATTGGACGAATGGTAAGGCGTGTTTCGGAAGGCCAACAACTCGATATTGACTTTGAATCAATGGAAAGTGTTTCTGAGGACCAGTACATCGCTATGATCACTGGGAAAACCGCTGTTATGTTCTTGACATGCGCCGAAGTTGGGGCTTATCTCTCAGGAGCCGATGATGAAATGGTGCAGTGCATGCACGATTGGGGCTTGGCTGTTGGTTTGTGCTTCCAACTCATGGATGATTTGATCGATGCCCTCTCAGACTCTGAAACCCTTGGGAAACCTTGCGGTTCAGACATCGCACAAGGCAAACGCACCCTGATGGTTATTCATGCCCTACGGCAGCCAGAAAGTCCAACCAAAGAGACGTTGCTCAACGTCCTTGGGAAAGGTGAGGCAGCCACACAGGAAGAAATCGATGCTGGTCTCAAAGCATTGGGCGACCTCGGATCAATCGAATACGCTCGGGAACGTGCAGTATCGTACCACGCAAAAGCCCATGAGTGTTTGAATCAACTTCCTGATGGGCCCAACCTTCGAGCCCTCAGAGAATTAACTGATTTCCAATTGCAACGAATCAACTGATTGCATCGATTTGAATTTCCTCGCCACGGTGAAGGGTTCCTTCTTGCAGAACTTCAGCATACCATCTGGTTTTTTGAGCTAAGATCGAGTGAGACAGTGATTTGAAGGTGCCATTTGTGAACGAATCTCGAATTGTTTTGCATGGTGGCGCATCGCCTGTTATTCGCAACACAACCTCTTCGGTACGAAGCACGGTTCCAACCTCAAAGTCTTTCCACGTACAACCCTCGATCAAGAGGTTCTCACCGGTGCTACCGCCTTCGATTGGATGCCCATCATTTTGTAACGACTCCATGACATCGAGTGACATCAAGCAGACAGCCCGTCGTGGGCCACCATGGTGCTTGAGGTCATTTTGTCGATCGCCTATGCAACCGTTGGTTGAAACCTGCAAGTCAAGAACAGGAAACTTTGGCACTCCACCCGCTGGTGAAGCAAACAAGCCCAAAATTGAGCCTGACATTTCCCTCACTCAGAGTAGTAGGACTCTGGGTAAGGTTCTGGCTTGAGTCCCTTACGGGTACGGATTTCAGCGACAACCTTGTCGAACAACTGCGGAGGCAACTGCTCAAAGCCTAGGTTCTCGGTGTTCCATACGGCACGTCCTTGGGATGCAGCTCGAATGTCGTTGGAGAAACCAAAGGTCTCAGCGATTGGAAGAACACCGATCACGGTGGTAACTTCGCCTTCAGATGGCATGTCTTCGATGATTCCACGTCGGTTTGTCACTTCACGTGTGACTTGACCGAGCCAATCGTTGGGCACGGAAACGAATGCTTTCTGCATTGGTTCCAAAAGCACGGTACGTGCTCGGAGCATTGCGCCCTTGATTCCGTTACGGACTGCTGGGATTGTTTGAGCTGGTCCACGGTGGATTGCGTCTTCGTGCAATTTTGCGTCAACGAGTCGAACAAACATGCCTTGAACAGGTTCGTCTGCAATTGGACCCTTGACACATACGGCGTTGAACGCTTCGATGATCAGTTCACGTGTTTCGTGAAGTCCCTGGATACCCTTGGTGTCGTTCACAAGAACATTGGTTCCGTTGATAGCGTATGTTTTGCGCATCAAATCTTTGTTCATTCCTAGAGCACCGAACTTGGCACCGGTCTCTTTGGCATCATTCGTTCGTACTGCGCCGCTTCCGAGGTCACCAGCTCGTAGGGCTGCTACGACCTCGAGGCTAAGGGGTTCAATTTCAAAGAAGAAACGGTTGTGGCGGTTTGGTGATTTTCCTTCAAAGGCGTGCCCACGGTTGCTTCCTTCGATACCTTCTCGGTAAACCACGATTGGTGGGCTGACCTTGACTTTGATGTTCTGCTCTTCTTCAATTCGGTAAACGGTGATCTCCAAGTGGAGTTCGCCCATACCAGCGAGAAGTGCTTCTCCAGTCTCTGCATTGGTTGTTACTTGCAGGGATGCGTCAGCCTTAGCGAGGGAACGAAGAGCGTCGATGAACTTTGGAAGGTCCTTCATGCTCTTTGGTTCCACTGCAACGGTGACAACAGGGTCTGAGTAGTGTCGAATTGCTTCGAAAGGCGTGAAATCCTTGTCACGTGAGAGTGTGACACCAGCTGCTGCTGAGCGGATTCCTGTGAGTGCTGCAATGTTACCTGCAACGACCTTTGGTACGGTGATACGATCGCCACCAACCATCATGCTGACTTGCTGAACACGTTCTGGCTTAGCTGCGCCAATGGCGTAGACGGTTTCACCTTGAGCGATTGATCCAGAGTAGATTCGACCGACCGCTACTTCACCAGCGTGAGGGTCCATCCAAATCTTGGTGATCATCATTGCCAGTTCTGCATCGGGGTCACAGTTTAGCATCGATTGTCCGATATCGGATTCGATGTCACCGGTCCAAATATTTGGGACACGGTAGCGTTGAGCTTCAACGGGTCCAGGTAACTTGGAAACTGCCATGTCAAGCAAGACTTCGTGGACCGGAGCTTTCTCAGCAAGGGTCTTCTGGTCTTCGTTGTTGCAGTAGGCGAAAATTTCCTTGAAGGAGATGTTGGACTTTGCCATGTATGGGACGGTGATGCCCCAGTTGTGGTAGGCTGATCCAAAAGCAACAGTACCGTCACCGACGGATACTTGCCATACCTTCTTGAATTCTTCAGGAGCGAATTGCTTAATCAAACGGTTGACTTTCTTGATGGTTTCAGTGAAACGAGCCATCATGTCTTCTGGAGTCACTTGAAGTTCGTTGATCAGTCGATCGACCTTGTTGATGAAAAGAACAGGACGTACCTTTTCTTTGAGAGCCTGGCGAACCACGGTCTCGGTTTGAGGCATTGGCCCTTCAACAGCACATGCGAGGATGAAACATCCGTCGACAGCACGCATAGCACGTGTGACGTCGCCACCGAAGTCAACGTGACCAGGTGTATCGATGAGGTTGATGAGGTAGTCTGTACCTTCAACGGCGTGAACCATCGAAGCAGATGCTGCGTTAATTGTGATACCACGAGCGGATTCTTGTTCGTCGAAATCGAGTACACGAGCAGAGCCAGCAAGCTCTGCAGACATCATTCCAGCACCTGCGATCAGGTTGTCTGAAAGGGTCGTCTTTCCGTGGTCAATGTGTGCTGCGATGCACAGATTTCGAATTTGCGGCAAAATGTGCATGACCTCTGTGGCCTTCTTGATGTTGTCTTCCTTTCGTCCCATGGAATCACCCGTGACTTCTCGTCGTTCTTGGCCACCTGAATGGGGTTCTTAAGTGACTCGCTACAGAGGTGAAGAAAGCAATGCTGTATGCCATACAAAGTTGACACCCTACGATTGATGTGACCGGTATGGTACCGGTGGATTGACCTCGTTGATTTATTCAGCGAGCGGAGGCAGCGATGCGCTCCAATTCTTCCTTCTTCGACACAGCGTAGGAGGTCACGTCACCAGCGGCTGCCTTTGTCAGTTCATTGGTGATGCAACTGGTCAAGGTGCGCTTCGACTTGTGGGTACCTTGTTGTGCGCCCTTAGCAAGATTGCGTAGAGCGACGTCGAGGCGGCGTGAAGGTGAGGAGTCAACAGCCTTTGGTTGAGAGACAGCTCCGAACTTGATCCGAGTGATTTCTTCCATTGGTGCAGCGTTGCAAAGAGCATTGACGAAGGTTTGCAATGGGTTTTCGCCGGACTTTGCTTCCATTGTGTCCAAAGAGGTTTCAAAGGCTTTCATAGCGCCTTGCTTCTTTCCAGTGTATGGACCGGTTCGCATGAGTTTGTTGATGTAGCGCTCAACAACGGAGAGCTTTGCTTTTCCAAACCATGCATTTGCGTGGCGTCCACCAGTGTGAGGAACGCCGACGGTTGTGAGGTTGATGTACGGTGCGAGACCAGGATCTTTGCAGGTGATGGCAGATGCATCCCACTTGCCAAAGACAAGGGTGCCGATTCCGGCAATGGGTCGATCTTCTTCGACTTCTTCGATTTCTTCCACGGGTTCGGTGACTGGTTCTGTTTCGGACATAATAGACACCTCAGCGGATTGGCTTTTCTTTGCGGCCACGGACCATTTCGTCGAGCGAAACACCGTTGACTTGGATGACCTTGTAGCGGACACCAGGAATATCTCCGTATGAACGGCCCATGCGACCGCCGATACCTTCGACCATGACTTCATCGTGTTCGTCGATGAAGTTGATTGCACCATCGCCGGGAGCGAAAGCGGTGAGTTTGTTTCCGTTCTTAATCAAGGAGATCTTGACTGCCTTGCGGATTCCGGAGTTCGGTTGCTTGGCTTCGATACCGACCTTTTCGATAACGATGCCTTTGGCTTGAATGGATCCACGAAGAGGATCGTGCCTAGCGCGTAGCTTGAGCATACGCTTCTTGTAACGGCGGTCTGACCACCTAAACTTTTGACGGTCTTTTGCCATCTTTGCACCTGCGAAGAGTCCTCTACCCATGATAATCACCGCATTCAAGCAATTCGCCGACTTGAAGCCCCTATTTAATAACCACCCTGCGAGTGACTGCGGGGCGTATTTCTTTGTGGAGGAGTTTTGGTATTAAATTGTGGTTGAATGGGTCTGTTCTCCCTGTTCTGAAGCGTTACCTGAACGATGGGAATGAGAAAGAAGGTTCAAGCGGCGAAGGCCCGTGGGCGAGCCATGGCGTTTCGTGACCACTTGGGTGCCGCCCAAATTGAATCCGCACCGGTAAGCATAATTCATGGAATGTGGGAACATTCTCGAGCGTCCAAACACGCTCTTACTGTTTTTGACAATTTGATTGAATCCCCCGGTCAGCGAGCGGCAGTCAACATCCTCACCCGAGATCGATTGTGTGAAGCCATTGGCATCTCACCTGAAGCCTACATCGACACCCTCGGTTGGGCAATGCAGAACCCAAGCGAACCGGTCATCGTCGACGCATCAGAGGCTGAGTGTTTTGAAAACATCCAGGAATCCGTAGACATAACTGCTCTCCCGATCCCGCACCATTGGCCACAAGACCGTGGCCGCTATTCTTCAGCGAGCGTCATCATCGCTGAAGACAACGGTATTCGTAACATGTCGTTCCATCGCCAATTCGTACGTGATTCCAATCATCTTGTTGTCCGCCTGGTTCCTCGACACCTGCGAACAATGACCATGAAGGCACGTGCTTCTGGCGGGGAAGTCAACATCGTTGTCGTCAATGCACCAGACCCCGTTGTCCTCTTGGCGGCAGCCATGTCCTTCGATGACAACATCGACGAACTCACCATCGCCGCAGCACTGCATGAGAAGTTGTATGGGAAACCATTGAGGTTAACCCGCATGCCAAACGGTGTGCTCGCTCCAGCTGATGCAGAATATGTTCTTTGGGGTCGCATTACAGGTGAAAACGATGACGAAGGACCTTACGTCGACATCACAGGTACGGTTGATGATGTTCGTCAGGAACCTGTGATTGAAATCGACGGTGTAGCCCATCGAAATCATCCCATCTTCCACGCCCTGATTCCTGGGGAAGCAGAGCATAAGACATTGATGGGTTTGCCTCGCGCGCCTACCATCAAGGCTGCGATTAACGAAGTCTGTGAATGCCTTGATGTTCACATGACAGAGGGTGGTTGTGGCTGGCTTGCGGCGGTCGTCAAAATTCGCCGAGTGAACGAAGATGATCCTAAGAAAGCCATCATGGCCGCTTTGGCCGGGCATCGAAGCATGAAAATGGTCACGATTGTTGATGAAGACATCGATATCAGTGACCCGGTACGTGTCGAATGGGCGAAAGTAACACGTTGGCAACCCGACACAGACACCATCATTCTCTCCCACCAAAAAGGAAGTTCTCTCGATCCCTCGAGGGACAGCGACGGACTTACCTCCAAGGTCGGCTTCGATGCAACCCTGCCTTGGGGCGTGGACCATGAAGGCTTCAAATCGGTTCAATGATGCGAACCTTCCGCAGGTTTGTTAGGTGAACCTCCTCAGTTCAGGCTATGTCCGGGGACAATGCCGCGTTGTTGCAGCACCCCCGACGTAATTTGGGCATCCGCTATCGCTCTCAAGCACAGAAATTTGCCCGTTTGGCTGCAAAGGACGAAGCCCGTTTTGCGGAAAATATGGCATGGGCTGAGCAAAACGCTCGACAAGCTCTGCTCCATGATTTTACAGATGAACAAAATTGGCGTTGCCTCGCAGACTTGAAATTGATTCTTGGGGACAGCGATGGTATCTCTGCATTGCTAGAGGATCTTTTCATCGTGCTTGGTCGAGATCCAGACCAAGTCAGCCAACTTCAAGAAATTGATTTTCTCCTCGTTGGTGTCGAACTGCTGGAGGCAGCCTTCCTTCACGACCCGCTTGAGCCCGATGCGTGGTGGCTTTTGATCAGTGAAGGCGAGGATACTGATGTGGCTTTAGCAGACTTTGCTTCTCGGTGTCGCCGACTTGATTTCAGCGACCAAAGGGCGAACATTGTCTACGGGCGAAGGCTGGAACGTATCCGTTCAAGCGGTCGCGAAGATCGCTTTATTGAATTGGCTCGCCACCTGCTTGCCCATCGGCCGAATAACCATGAATTATGGATGGAATTAGGGCGGTTGTTTGAACGCCGTGGAGAAGCCGATGAAGCATGGTTGTGCTACGATCACGTGCAGAGCCTCCGTCCACATACTCAGCCCCGTGATGAGTACCTTATTCGCCTCAAGCAGAGCATGGATGGAGAAGACAGCAGTCCTTGGACTCGGCCAACCGTCGAAAAGCGATCTGAATTCCTTAAGCAGATGCAAACCCTCTCCCAACGAATCTCCACATCCGTCCCCGATTCATCACCTCCGGAGGCTGAGGCGGTCGAGCAGAAGAAAGACCCTGATTTGGCCCGGCTCGAGACCTTACTGGAGGCCGGCGATGCTTCTGAAGCGTTCTTCTTCGCTCGACGCCTTGTTGCCCAAGGAGAATCGTGGGCAGAACCGTGGGTCGAAAAAGCAAAACAAGCATTTGAGGTCTGACGATGGGTCAGACCGATCCGGTTTTTGTTTTGGCATGGGTCACGGTTCGCACCGAAGCATGCACCCCGATGGGAAAAGGCGGTCGAGTGTTGTTCGTAGAGCATCCAGAGCGTGGTTGGGAGATTCCTGGTGGCCACGTGGAACCAGGAGAGTCGCCTGATGAAGCAATGCTACGGGAATTGCTTGAAGAAACCGGTCTCAAAGGTGAAGTTCGAAGTTGGAACAAAACCTACTATCCAAAAGGATGGGTCGCTCACGTTGTGGTTGATCCCACTGAAGCTGAGGAATGGTGTGTCGCTGATACAAAAGTGTCCAAGGTGGCCTGGTGGGCGAGTGTACCTCCGCTTATTGAATGGACGTATGATGAATTCATGGACCTATCCCAATGGTGCACTGCGCACTTAAATTAAGGGGTAAACCCTTTCATTTGGTCACGGTGACCTCACGGATTGATCCTCAACAGAAGAATCAGTTTTCTTCCTCTTCAGAACTTGCAGTCCTTCACCTTTCAAAGCATTGTGAGGGTCGCCAAACGAACGCCCCATGCTTCCTTGAGGACTTCATCATCAAGGCATGACTGAGCAATAGCGGCAAGCATTGGATCTTCAATGTCATCCGGATTTTGCAAGAGGGTGTCAAACGTCTCCAAACGGTCAAGACGATGCGATAACGTTAGCATTGCTCGTAAGTCGGGTCGGTCTTCGCCGGCTGTTGAATCTGGTAGTTGTTTGCAACACCAATCAAACACCCCATCAATGTCATCTGGATGGACGCTGAGGGTTGGTTCCTCATCGTCCACACTGCGAGGTTTTGCCTCAGCCACTTGGATTTTCATTCGCGCTGCATCTGCACTGACCGAAGCACTTGAGAAATCCAAAAACAAGGCACCAGCCTCAACAGCCATCTGTGTTTGATGTGCCAGTATGGCGTGATTGTGGGCGTTCCATGCGTGCCTTGCTGCATCAAACATGTGGCCAAGCCCAGCTCGAATTCGGCTGGCACCAAGGCGAGAAATGGCTACGGTTTCATGAGCGTGTCCGGCATCTCTTGCGATTTCCGAATAAGTCGTCAACGCCATCAAGGATTCGCCGCAAGCGACATGGTAAGCAGCCTTATTGATCAGTGAAAGGTCATGGTCTCTGCTGGCTTTAGCGACAGATTTCAACCTTGTCTCAGCCCATGCGAGATCTTCTGCGGCACCCTCATTGTCACCTTGTTCGTACTTTGAAAGCCCACGTTCCATACGGAGCCTGCCTTCTAATGCCAAATCTCTGGTTTCTTTTGCACGGGTGATTTCCAATGCTTCATCGATGGCCGTTTCTAATCGATGGTCGCCGAGCATTCGACGACGAACCACGTTCAATGTAGCCTCTTCAGCTGGTGAAAGAACGGTTTGAATCAACGCTAAAAGTTCCGCAGCATCGAGGAACAATGCTGCTTCTGCCAGTGGAAGCCAACTTGTCCAGTTCATTTCATCTCGCCAAAGGGTGAGTGTCTCAATGTTGACAGGACCTTCTTCACGCCACTTCGAGATGAAGTATCCAGGCGCTGTTGGCATGTTGATCTCACTCATCAGAGGTCCTCCTTACGTTTCGCTATGGCTACTTGAGCGATGAAGGCGGACTCAGCAGCAATTCGATCTGTGTTGCCAGACCAACCTGCTGCGCCATCATGGCCACCGCCCTCCCCACCAATACGTTCTGCAATGGCAGACATGAGGTGGCCTAGGTGGATGCCTTGCTGAGTGCTTGAACGTGGAGCGCGTGCTGTGAGGCGGGTCTGGCCGTCTCGGAACCGGCTTACCAGTGCAATTTCAGCCCCTGTGCCGACAAGCATACCTGCCAGTCGACCTTCGAGCGTACCTGAATAGGTGTGGACGATGTTCCAGGGGCCCGATTCAACCGATTTGGCTCTCGAGAGTCCCCGTAAAAGACTTCCACGTTCACTCGGAGAAGTCGTTTCAGATTCTATAAACTGGAGGAAAGAGGCGTAGTCGATGCTTGAATCAGTTAGCATATGTTGTGCGGATTCAAACGCACCAGCATCAGCGTGTCGGAATCGACCGGTGTCGGTGATCAACCCTGCGAGGAGCATTTTTCGTACATCATCAGATCGGGCCATCGGTGCGTAGGCCATCAAATACCGATCGATGATTTGGGTTGTGGCCCGGACTTCCCATTGGAGGTTCATGTCCCCATCCTTGAGTTCCCAATCAGAAGTAGCATGGTGATCGATGATGCACATTGGCACCCCTTCAGGCAATTGTACGCCAACTTGACCCGGGGCAGCAGCATCGACTATGATCAGACCGCCCATGGCGGCAGGCCACGATGTTCGTTCTGCAGCAATTTTACGAAACGGTGCTTGTAGGTTCTCGACAACCCGTTTTGCGGTGCGACCAATATGGATGCCGCACGCCATCAACCGAGGGTGTGAAGCGGAAAGAGCGATGGCGGAACCAATGGTGTCCATATCGCCGTTTTTTCCTGTTAGAACCGGTACGGGGCCGCGTTCACAAGCTTCAGTCAACCATGCATGGAATGCATGGAGTTGCTCTTGCTCAGCGGCGTTCATGTTCACTCCGATCCTTTGAGAACGGCCTGTAGCTCTTCATAGGTCGCCATCAACTGGGCTTCCCTTTCAGTGAATCGATTGAGATGTTCATTGAGTGTGACCAAAGTTTGTTCTAATTCGCTAAGAAGTGTTGGACGATCGCCGACTTCAACGAGGACACCGCCCATTTGTTGATGCAGTGCGAGTTCAGCAGGCTGGTTACGAACCGAGTCAACGGTCGTTTCCAATTCCACGACTTGAGCGCGTAGGTTTGCCACCTGTTGTCGAGCTGCTTGTACTTCGCCGACCACGGCTTGGAGTTGTTCCATGTTGTCCATTGTGTTCCCTCACGCGTTGGGCGTAGATGAATGCTCGCCTTGCTTTGAATCACTGAGCAATGTCAAGAGGGAATCAACAGCAATCAATCCACGAACTCGAGTGTTCCATACTGCTCGCGAATCTTTTGCTTTCGATTCCTCAAAGGCGATGCTAAATTTAGTCGACGTGGGGTTCCAAATGACATCGATGTCTGTTGTCAAAGCGTCCGCAAGAGCTTTTGTGTTTGCTTTTGAAGTCGACTCAACCTGAAGGGTCAGCCGCCAGGTTTCTGTCACGGTGTTCACCGTACAGACCCCTGTTCACTCTTCTTCGGTGATTTCGCCTGCTGCCAATGCACGTTCGTAGTCCATGGCTGCTTGTTGGGCGATGTACGCCATATCAGCGGTTGTAGCGCCTTCAACGGATCGTCGTAGAATTCTGTTGTTTGCATCGGAGGCTCGGGTGAATGGTTCCCAAGCGCCGCCTGCAAAGGTGTGGTCGCACTTACTGCAGGACCAGATACCGATGGACTTGCGTGTCACCTTGCGGTATTGACACACAGGGCATGTGTACTTTGCACTCTTCTTAGCGAGTGCTGTGCCGGAGTTTCGTCGGACGGATACACCATATCGTGCTCCGAATCGTGCTGTTGCGCCTGCTTTCTGTGTTCGCTTTGCCAATCAGTTCCCCTCCTGGTTTGCTACGAGTTTTCGGAGTTCAACACATCGGAGATGTGCGACACCAAATATCTCTGCAAATTCGGCGGGCGTGAACACCCCTCTTAATCCCTTTTGCAGGGAGTGGAGGTGGCCTTCGTCGCCTAGGGTGATGTGAATGCGCTCATCGCCACCCAATTCTTCTTCTTCGGACGGGTCATAGACATAGCGTCCGCCGACTCGAGTGAATGATGCCATAATTGGTGTTCCCTTGACCTTCAATGTGTAATCTTCACCGACGTCAAAGCGTTCGGCAGGGACCACTGCGGTTCGCAGAGCAGCAATAGCAGCGAGGCCACATGCGTCGAAGATGTTTCCACCATCTGACAACACGTGGATGTCGATCATAACGCCCCAGACCTTTTCGCCAGGGACAATGCACAGACTTTCCATGTCGATGCAACCAGATTCACGGATTCCACGATCGACCACACGGCCAAGTTCAATGGATTGCGGGGAAGGTGGTCCGGGCTCATACTTTCGGTGAGCGACGGGTCGAAGTTCGGCCCCGCACATGAGGGATCCTTGTGCTGGTCGGTCGGGCCATGGTGTTCGGAGTTCGAACTTGACACCAGCGTAAACGATGGTATCGCCCATGACGACTTTGGCAGATCCTTCTGCATTGTACAAGCAGTCGGTTTCGAGGGTGACTTCACGGCCTTCCCATTGTCCACGACCATCAAGGCGAAGGTCGTCTTCAGCGAGACGAGAGAGTTCTTGGCGAAGCAATGTTGGAACGAGTTCGACCATCAGTTCTCACCTCCTTCGTAACGGCGCTTGAGGGCATCGACCATGATTTCATGGATCTCTGCTGCAGCCTTGAAGTTGTACTCCATGGCGAGATTGTATTCATCGGGGGACAGGTCACCATCCATCTGCAGGAAAGCAATTTCTCCAGTGTTCGGGAGGATGCCAACAGGCAAATCTGCTTGACCATAGTTGTCTTCAGCTTTGTCGAGGTCGAGGACAACGATGCCTTCGACTTTACCCGATGCAACACCAACAATGAGGTCACGCATAGGGATGCCAGCGTCAGCGAGAGCGACGGCTGCGGCTGTAAGGCCTGCACACCGTGTGCCTGCTTCTGCGGCTAGGATTTCAATCTCTACACGGATCTTTGATCGTGGGTAGCGTTCACAAAGAACGACTGATTCGAGAGCTTCTGCGGTCACTTTGGAGATTTCACGGGAGCGTCGGTTGAATCCAGGACGAATTCGGTCGCTGGTTGAGAAAGGTGCCATGTTGTAGCGGACATCGATGACCGCACGGTCTTGGCGTTGAATCTTACGAGGATGTGCTTCCATTGGGCCATAGACAGCAGCAACAGCCACGTTCAATCCATGGGTGACCATAGCAGAACCATCTGCAGCAGGCAAAACACCTGCTTCAATGGTCATTGGTCGCATTTCATCAAGTTTGCGTCCGTCGAGCCGTAGCCCGTCTTCGCGTAGCAGTTGTACATCACCATATCCACCCATCAAGCATCACCTTTTTTCGGAGCATTTTGTTCAAGAGCAGAAAGTTCTGCTTCGAATGTTGTTTTGTGGCCAGAGGCCTCAGCCAGAGCAATCGCTTGGCGAGCCCAAGCGGTTCCTTCTGCATTACCATCGATCCAAACCCTTCCGTTTTCGCCGATGATGATGCGGCTATCTGCTGCATCTCGTAGGCGTTGCACGGTTGCGTTGCCTTCTCCACGAAGGCGATCGATGTGATTGATTGGGACAGCGACGGTTGTGCCTTGAGTGAGGCGACGTAGGCCAACACCCTTCATGGTCAGAACCACGTTGTGGCATTCATCGACTTCTTGGACACGAGCCAGGACGACATCTCCGATGCCCATGTGTTGTCGTGCTGCTCCAAATTCGACCTTCCATGGTGCGAGTGACATAGGAAGAAGACCCTGGAACGGGCCATTGACGTTCATGAACCAGAGGTTGTTTCGAACTTCGGCCACAACAGCGACGATGAGGTCGCCCGAACGTGGCATGTAAGCGCTGTTGATAGGATCAACTGAAACTGTGTTATTGAATTCTTTTGTCCACCCAAGTCGGGTGGCAATGATGGTGTCGTTTTGTGCGATTGTACCGCTTCCTACGCGCTTCCCAGCGAGTGGCCCGATGGCCATTCCTGGGGTCACGAGGCGCAGCTCGGCGCCGTTTTGACCGTTGGACATTTCTTTCTCTCCATTCTGCGCCACCAACCATCCCATGATAAAGCCGACCCTCAAACAAACTGTCGACGAGCAAAGGTTTCAGGGGTCAGACTCACAGTTCTTTGACTTCTGTATCTGATGATTGGCGCATGACTTGGTCAATCAAATCTGGTTTCATACCTGCTGGGCATTCAATAACCGAGGCCCATGAACCATTTTCCAACCATTGTTCTTTTTGCTGGTAAGGTCGCAAGATTCTGGACACTTGTCCATATGCTGCACCGGGGACTTTGAAGGCGAGTCTGATCGATTCAAAAGAAAGCGGAATCATCGGTTTAAGGCGGTTGATCGCTTCTTCGACTTGGTCTTCTAAACGCTTGAACGGGTCCACGGAATAGCGTGATTCATCCAACGCAAGTTCGATTCGAGTTTTTGGGTGAGGGCTTTTGGTTTTTGGATCGACAGCTTGAATGTGAATTTGATGTACGATTTGCTGACGCATTCGTTCCACCATTGCCTTTCTTTGTGCAGTGGTTAGCTGGATGCTTCCTTTGCTCAAAATCACGGTCGCTATTGTCTTTATGTCCTGGGTTGCAAAGGTCTTCTCAATCGCTTCTGCGGTCGGACGTTCGCCGCCCCGTGCATCATGAAAGACCTCGTCCATTGCCATGAAGGCATTCAAATCCACCGAGTCTGGATCTGCTTTGAAAGCCTCAACTAAATCTGGGTTGAGAAGAACTTCGTACCTCTTCCCACCTTTTTCCATCCGTGCAAGCACTGCATCATCGAGACTGACCATGGTTCTCCCTCATGTCGGGAAAGATGGAACCAGCATTTCATGCTGGTGGTCAAACTTCACTCTTCGAGTGGTTTCAAGCGGTCAATTTGTTTGTTCACTTCTGCACGGTCAAGGACACGATAGCCATCTTGGTCGATGACAGTGACTTCGACAGCCTCTCGGTTGAGTTCTGTGTCGTTGGCACTCCGGAGCGCTTCAAGACCGAGTTTCATAGCGGCATTGAGGGTCAAGCCTTCTTTCCAATGGGTTTCGAAGTGCTCAAACACCGTGTTTCGTCCGCTGCCAATGGCACCAGCATGGTAGGATTGGTAGGCGCCGCTTGGGTCGGTTTCGTAGAGGTGGATGCCGTTGTCGTCAACGCCGCCAATCAGGAGTGCGGTACCGAATGGACGTGAGCCGCCATATTGAGTGAAGGATTGTTTGAAATCACAAATTTTCTTGACAAGCACGTCCACTGGAACGGTTGCTGCGTAGGTGATGCGATTGACTTGGGATTCAACCCGTGCTCGAGCAACAAGTTGTCGAGCGTCAGCCACAAGACCGGATGTTGCGATGCCGATGTGGTCATCGATCTTGAACATCTTTTCAATGGATTCAGGGATGATGAGCCGGCTGACGATGCGCTTGTCACAGACCAGGACCACGCCGTCACGGAACTTCAGTCCCGCTGTCGTGGTTCCTCGCTTGACTGATTCCCGTGCATATTCCACTTGGAACAGTCGTCCGTCTGGGCTAAAGGTGGTGATGCCGTGGTCGTATCCTCTTCCGCTTGGTTGCATAATATATCCCTCATCTTCTTGCTTGAATCGACGCTTTATGAGGATGCGGGTAAAATTGGTTGAACCCTCACCTTCATTTGTCGTCGCTTATAATTCCAATAAAACTCCACCTCATATGAACCCTGACACGGTTCTGTACCCCTAACCTCATGAGAAAGGGCGACTTGCATTGGTCGTGCGAGTTGCAGTGTTGTCCTCAGGCGGCAAAGATTCCGCAGCCGCATGGTGGTGGGCTCAATGCAGGGGTTGGGATGTAGCTTACCTCGTGACAGTGAACATCACCGGTGGTGATTCATGGATGTTCCAGGTACCGGGAACTCACCTCGTTGAGCATCAAGCTCTTTTGGCCAATGTACCATGGATCAAGGTTGACACACCGGGTATTCAAGAGGAAGAAATAGCAGATTTAGAAGCTGCTTTATCTGGTTTAGATATCGATGGCATTGTCAGCGGGGCCCTTCGTTCTGACTATCAAAAATCCCGTCTTGAACGAATGGCAGAACGCCTTGGTGTTCGAAGTTGGACACCCCTTTGGCACCAAGACAGCATTGAACACATGAGGGGCCTTGTCAACAACGGCTTCAAAATCATGATCACATCGGTCAGCTGCGAAGGCCTCGATCAGGCGTTTATTGGGCGAGTGCTCGATGCTGCGAGCCTGAAGGAATTGGAATTAAAGGCCCAACACCATCGGTTCAACGTCGATGGTGAAGGTGGCGAGTATGAGACCCTCGTGATTGGGGGGCCTCATCTTTCCGGACGACTGGAAGTCAGCGGTCAAGTCGATTGGGATGGCGTCCGAGGGACGTTCGATTTCGCTGAAGTCAAATGCATTCAAGGAAATTGAATTCATTTGATGGCCGCTCTTGCCAATGCAACGCATTCGTCGACAAGTTCACCGGACACACCGATGTGGTTTGCAGGGTCAAACATTGCTTCCAACTGTTCAGCATTAAACGCTGCAACAATGGCTGGAGTGCGGCTGCATACATCGATCAACTCTTCTTTGTTGGCAACGGCTGTGAAGGAGGCTTCCCGGAGGATTTCATGTGCTTCATCCCTTGGGATTCCATGGTCGACCAAATCGATCATGACCTTTTCGGCCATAACCAATCCTCGTTGTGCCTTGATGTTCTCAAGGCACCGTTCAGCGTCGACCCACATGTTGGTCAAGACATCGCGTGTCTTTGCGATCACGTCTTCGCACAAAGCGGAGCCGTGCGAGAGGGTGAAACGCTCACTGCTTGAATTTGCTAAGTCTCGCTCGTGCCAGAGCAAAGCGTTCTCGTAGGTCGGGATGATCATCGAACGAACAATACGTGCCAGTCCAGAGGCATTTTCAGATTTGATTGGATTCTTCTTGTGAGCCATCGTTGAGGAGCCGACTTGCTTTTCGATATCGAATCCTTCACCTGCTTCCTGAATCTCAGAACGCTGCAGGTTTCGGACTTCTTGAAGGATTTTCTCACACGTAGTCGCAATGTTGGACAACCAGGAGACGTATTCGATATAGCGGTCACGACCGACAACCTGAGTGGTGGCCAAAGGCACACCAAGGCCGAGGTGGGTCAGAATCAGCCGCTGAAGTTCTCTGGCATTTTCACCTTGTGCTGCGCCTGTACCGACCGCTCCTAGGAATTTGCCGACAGCAATGCGTGGTGAGGCTTCATCGAGGCGAATCAGTTGGCGACGAAGTTCATCCAACCAAACGGCTGCCTTGAGTCCGAATGTGATCGGAACTGCTGCTTGACCGTGGGTCCTGCCGAGCATGACGGTGTCGCGTTCACGTTCAGCAACATTTGCGCAGACACCGATGAGGAGGCACAATTGTTCTCGAAGCAAAACCATGCTGTCTCGGAGTTGTATGGCGACTGCAGTGTCCACAATGTCGTTTGAAGTTGCGCCAAGGTGTATGCACCAACCTGCATCTCCTGCAGCTTCAGCCATCGCTTTGGTAAGGGCCATGATGTCATGGCGGGTTTCGGCTTCAATTTCGGAAACCCGTTCTTTGGTAACGGAGGTTGGATTTGCGATCGAAGCAACAATATCGTAATCGGCCTGTGAAACACGACCGAGTTGCATGTGAGCCCAAATAAGTGCTCGTTCAACTTCGAGTTGACGCTCATGGCGTCCGACTTCGGACCAAATGTGCTTGAATTCTTGGCAGCCGTAACGGTAGTCGAGCGGGCAGAAGGACATGTCTCTAGGCTTACGCCTCGATTCATCAACATTGCCGTTGGACTGTCTTGGCCATAAGGAGGTGCAGATCGGTCAATTTGCGGCTTCGTCGCCTTCTAATTGGTCCAATGGTCGAATTGCAGTGCGGATGAGAATCACGGCCACCCCCGACGAGAGAACAAAGAAAATCCCCACATAGGTGGAGATGTTATACCACATCAAAGCCACACCGATGAGTGAGCCATACGCCACAATTTGGCAAACAGCGGATGCATTTCGAAGGCGCTGCATGTGGGGCTCGGTTAATTTCCCCTCATGTTCCAGAATATAGGTGTAAATCAGGAAATATATGCCTTGAAACGGGAGAGCGACAGCAATGAACGTGAGGGCAACTTCCCGCACGGCTGTGTAAGTTCGCTCTTGTTCAATCCCTTGAAAGAGCATGAAAGCAGTGTTCGTTCCCAACAAAGCGGCCATGATGGTCCAACGTTTATCTTGGGAGGATGTACGGCTTTCCACATTGACCGATTTTTCATCCATATCCTTACGAAATGGTGGCCATGGTTTGATGTTTACCGTTAAACAGAAACAATCAGATGGTTTTCAGCATCAAGTTCGAACCACCGTTCAAGCAGACGCTGCAAGTTTGATGATAAAACCCGTGACGCCAGCAACGACCAACAGCAGAAGCATCATTGCAAGAGGGCCATATTGGTTTTTATCAGCGACGGCGGTCCCAAAAAAACCATCCCGCTTCATGGCCTCGCTAAAGGATCCCACTTCGGAAAATTCAGGAAGTGGCCGGCGAGGAATTCGTTCGCCTTCTCGTACCACAAGTTCGTCGCTCATGCCTTTGGGTTGTGCAGGTAGGGCATGAAGGTTGCTCTACAACGCGCCATCGGAAGTATATTGCACGGTGGTCACAAGGCCAATCCATGAGTCGCATGTCGTTTGCCGTGGATGGGACTCGCATCCACCTCGCTGTCGAAGGAAGCACAGGAGGCACAACATTGGGACTCCATTTAGCAGCGGACACGATTGAACAAGGCGGCCGTGTGTTATGGGCTTCACCGGAAATGCCAGATGGCGTGCGTTTTGGTCAACTCTTCGAACACCTTTCGTTGGCTGATTCTTCTCGGTTTCACGCCATGAATCTGGTGGGTTCACTGACTCAAGCTGTCGGTGTTTTGCTCGAAACATCAACAGCACTCCCAAGTGTTCGATTGATTGTATTGGATGATTGGTGCGAGCCCAGCGGTCGAATACCTGCTGCGAGGGTGAAAGACGCATGCACCTTGGCCGCTTCGCTTGATTCCAACATCACCCTTGTCCTGATCAGCAAAGCAGGAATCGATGCAAGTGATGGTGATTCTTTGCTCACAATCCGTGGGAAGTCCGGTATGGAAGAGGGTGGATATCAAGTCTGGACGCTCGAACGGCCAAAGGACGGGCCTGAACGTTCGCTAACGATTGATGGGGACAAGCGTCTATGCCGAGTGCAGGATGAAGGGTTCTACGAATCTTAATCCTCGGGATCATCTTCACCGAGTAATTCAGCCATCTCGTCGAGTGCATCATCATTTGGTTCATCGAACTGTTCGGGGTTTTTTGCACCGCCATCAAGGGTGTCCTCTCCGGCAACTTTTGGTGCTGATGCATCGAGCATACGAGCACGGTTTTCTCCAGCCCTTCGGGCGATAAACCATGCCATGACAATGAATATAACGGCGAATAGGGCATAGGCTACATTCTTCGTGATTTGTTCATCCGCCATGGCCCAAGCACAACGATGTCGCCTTTAGCCGTTGTGTGCCTAAGCCGCATCCATCGGTTCGTCCAACCATTCTATGGGTCTGGCAAGATGGCGTCGTGCATCTGGCGGTGGCTGGACCCAAGCACCATCATGATTTTCAGGCTGTGATACAATCCATGCTTGTGTCTGTCGTTGCTTGCAAACCGGGCAACGAACACCCTGGTCTTGGCCCATAGACTTCATTGTACGCTGGCATACTGAGCACTTTGGTCGCCATCGAGTTGGTGCCTTTTGAACCGTCCGTAATTTCTCAATATGCAGCACATTGGCTTCAGCAAACAACCCAAACGCTTCGATTTGATCGCCATTTACCAAGCCCTGAGCCATTAATTTCACATCACCACTTTCTGCAAAAGCTATCCATTGTCCGTGTTCTGTTGTGATGACGGTTGTTCCACGTGCGAGAACTTCAACGCTTTCCACCGTTCCAATGATTGATCTTTCCAAATGGTCATCACTGGCTTGATTGGTGGCAAAAACCCGCCAACCGAGGACGTCCTCAGTGCCTGGGCCCTCCACCAATACCTTCGCTGCCGCAGTGGTTATTTCCGGCGTACGGCCACGCACACCGAACAACACTGGGCATGTTCCACGTGGTGAAATTAGGCTGTGTTGAGATCTTGGATTACGGGTTAAAAACATCCCCTTCATACCAGTGACTGTGGTGATGGCTTGTTCACAAACCATTCTTTTTGTTGTGTTCCATCGACTTTCAAAACGCCAAGCAATCGCTTCCCATGTGAGGTTTCTCTTCGGCCATACCACGGCAGCAGCCGCTCCAATCCGACCACCGCCACCCCATGAATGGGTGGGCGTTGGTGCCTCATCAAATCTGACCTCCCGCCGAACTGCATCGAGGTAAAAATTCGAACGATCCGGTATTGAAGAATACCACACCATTCCAGGGTCGGTTGGTGTTTGTTGGCGTTGATGGTCGGTGGTCTGATCTATCTTTCCTACAAGCGGTTGGAGGGTTTGTTCCCAATAGAGATTGAGCAGGTTCAGTAATTCCTTCTCGTCATTGGTTTTGAGTTCAACAGCAACGGCCGCGTTTCCCCGAGTTCGGTTGTGTGCAAACGGCCACAAACGTACCAAACGCAATTCCCCAACTTCAATGTGCGGAGGGAGGTGATTCAGGAAGAGGTGCAAACTGAACGTGGTGCAACCCTCCTTCACGGTGTCAGTGTCATCCAAACCCAGCCAACCCATTCCATCACCTCAGTGGTTCGAAACGATCGCCTTGGTCGCCATCATCGAGGACCCTCATGGTCACGCTCGCAAGACCAAGATTCCAATTCACTTTGAAGCAACGTAGTCCTTGAGCCCAACCTGCACCCATGTCGCTGTCCCTGTCACCGACCATCACATCCAGCGGGTGGTTTGCAGTAATTTTCGGGTCCCACCAATTGACTTTGCTACCAGCATCGATTTCGATGATCCTGCGTTCTTGATTGTCCTCATGTCCTCTCAACAAACGTTCTCCAAGCCTGAGCATACCTGGCATTGGTTTGCGGCAATTGCAACGGTCTCGGTGTCGATGTGGGCAGACAAGAACCGCATCAAGATGGGCATCTGAATCGATTTGCAGGAACATTTGTCGCAAAGCATCATGAATTTCATGGATCTCTTCGACGCCCCATAAGCCTCGCATGATTGGGGACTGGTTGGTGACAACACAGACTCGATATCCGGCCCGTCGTAAGTCACCAATGGCTTCCGCAGCCCCAGGAAGGAGGACAAGTTCGCTTGGATTATTGATGTAATTGGCACTGCCGACATTGAGAACCCCGTCCCTGTCGACAAATGCGATAGCGCCGTGGTTGGGGGCTTGACTTGGCAGCGCGGTAGGTGTCGATTGAACAATGACCCCCCGCATGGTTCGGGCAAGCCCCTTCACATGAAGGCGTTTTGCGTAAAGTGAGGGTTTGGTTGAAATGTCACCGCTCTATGGGGAAATCATGCTCGTATCCAAGGAGGTGATTTCAATCATTGGCGCTGTTGGCCTGCTTGCCTTGGCGTTATCGTGGCACCGAAGGGAGTCTTCACCCCTGAGGTTATCTCAGGTTGGATGGGTCTGCGTTGGTCTTTACTTCTTCAACGATGCCACGACGTATTTGGAGCATGATGATTTAATTTTGACAGTATTTTCGGTCATGGCCCTGCCAATGGCCGTTGGAATGGCGGTTTGGGAGGCTCGGGCCGACGATGATCGCACCCGTTCTTCTCTGATTTGGGCACGGGGTGCTGTTGCCTATGCAGGTGGCCCATACCTGCTGATTGCCCACGTTCCTTGGCTCAGCGTTTTGGCCATTTGGTTTGTTGCCAGTCAAGCTGCTGTCTTCCTTCGCTTCTCTGGCGGTGATGATGTGATGCTCGGAGAAACATGGGTCAACACCGCACAAGGTCAGGTCACTTGGGCTGAATTCGAAGGCAGCAGATGGTTCATGGGATCATCTGCGGAAGAGTATATGTTTCAGACTGAATTGCTTGTGGATGGTACGCCAATTGGAATCAATTTCGTTCTTGCTTGTACGGCACTTCAATCGATGGTTATTTTCATCGGCGCCATTGCCGTTCTCGACATCGACTGGCGCCGTAGGAGCAGGGTCCTATTCCTGACAATACCACTGATACACGTGCTTAACTTGTTCAGAAATGCGGGCCTCATTTGGCTCCACACGACCTACCAACAATGGACCTTACTCGATATGTCGGTGTTTGAATTTGGGCACAGTTACGTGGCGAGGTTTGTTTCACTCTTTGCGATGTTTTTAATGGCCTTGATTATGTTCGACTTGTTACCAGAATTACACCGGCACATCGTACGGTTATTGGCTCCATTGGGCGTCCTTCAACCACCAAATCAGAAGATTTAGCGTTGGTGCCAATCTTCAGTTGGCGAGGAACGGGTCCACATCACACCACTTGAAGCAGGGAACTCCAACACTTCAGATCCTTTTGCGTCCAGCATTCCCATGAGTTGTTGGGAAGGTGGCGTTGCACCTGTTGTTTCAAGCAGGTCAGAGAAAGCATCCATGCTTGGCACGCTGAAGGAATCATGTGGCTGTGGAGCAGGCGCAAAAGATTCTGTCATTGCCTCGGTTTGGCTCGCTTCAGCATAGGTCGCTTCCGGAGCGCCGATCAATGAATCAGATGAGCCCGTGATAACGTCAGATTCGCTCAATCCCAGCATTTGCGATGCGAAGTCATTTTGTTTCAATTCCCCCCAATCATTGGATTCTTGATTCTCTTTGTCACCTCGGAATGAACCCATTCCGAGCAAGACCAAAACAAAGAACACAACGGCCCCTACAAGTCCAAGCGAGCCGTAAATGAGATCGTTTGCAACGCTTGGTGCTAGGTCTGCGTTGTCGCCAACACCGTCACCATCGGTGTCTTTTGATTCATCTGGATTTTCGGGGAAGGCATCCTCATCGTCTTTCACACCATCTCCATCTCCATCAAAAGCATCGAATGTTGTTGTGCAAACAATGGCAATGATTTCCAGTTCTTCTTCAGTGACATACTGATCGTCATTTTGGTCGATGATGCTAGGGTCGTATTCGTTCATCATCTCCAATTCAGCAAACGCTTCGAGGGAAATCCCTTGACCATTTGAGGACATTTTACCAGTGAGTACAGCGATTTCATTCGAGCATGAGCAGACTTCTTGGAGAACTTCACGGTATTCGATTTCACCGTCGTCATTCAGGTCGACATCATTGAAATTGACAACCACTGTTTCAGCATCGTTGTCAAATTCACGCTGGTCAATGACGCCATCCTCGTTGGCGTCGATGGTGCTAAACAACTCCTGTGCCATATCTTCACACGACCCTTCAATTGCCTCATTGTCGTTGGTTTCTTCAGGATCCTCGATCGGTGGGATTGGAGAGTCTTCCCACGCAGCAATGATGCTGACATCATCGATAGCGTCGACCACTGTGAGCGTAATGTCAAACCTTCCATTTGCAGGCATTTCAACATAGAGGACATGTGTTGTGCCTTCTCCCATGGATTCGATTTCAACATCCTCACTGGTGAGGCTTGGTTCTTGTGGCCTTCCTTGACGTCCAGATGCGTCACCACCTTCATTATCGAATCCACCGAACTCGAAAGCAATTACGCTCCCTGACCCTTCGAGCACCAATGTGCCTTGTCCGCCAAAGGTGTTGATCTTAAGGTAGGTTCCGGGCAGTTCAAGTTCAACATAGAAAAACAAGGATTCGTCGGTAGGTGCTGAAAGTCCAGTGATTTCTTCACCATTGAAAAGTTCGATAGGGGTTCCATCGTAGCTCCAAATGTAACGGTCTTCAAAACTTGCCGTGATCATGACGTTAGCGAACACATCTTCCGTTGAAAGCAAAATATACCAGGTCCCGGGTGTCGGATCGTTAAATCCAATTTTATCGCCAGCACCAGGTGTCGCTGATTGGACATCGTACTGGCTTGTGGTGGGGAACTGTTCCAAACTCATGAACATGGTTGCTTCTCCGTAGCCTTCGGCAAGGTCCACTTCCAGTCGTTCGGTTCCGCTAGGAACATCGATTTTGAAATATTGCTGGAGTCCATCATAGCCCGTGAGGGGACCATAAGCCACTCCTGGTGAGAGTTCGATTGCATCTTCCGGTTGGGTATTGTCGGGTGCAACGACCATTTTTGCGACGATGGTAAAATCGAACGCACGCATGAAGGTGTACGCAGTGACGTAATAACGACCTGGTTCGACGCCGTAAAGCGTAGCATCATGTTCATTCCCTTGGCCGTCTTCATAGGTGATTTTACCTTCATTCGGATTGTTGTTTTGGTCCATCTCATCATTGTCGTCAAATGACCAAAAACTGAACGGGTCTGGGACGGTGCCCCATGAAACACCGATGTCGATGTTGCCAGTTCCACCATAGGTGCTCACAGTCAGGCTGCTGAGGTTTTCCTCGACATCGACGTAGTAGTAGAGCACCCGATCTTCGAGGTCTGCTTGGCGACCAACGTCGATGGTTTGTCCAGTGATTGCAATTCCATTGGTCAATTTCGTCATATCCTCTTCCGACGGTGGAGGTGCTGCAACTTCCCATGTAGCGGTCACTGCGTGATTTACCATTGCAGTTTGTGGAACGAGCAACACCCACCAGGTGCCTTCCTCTGGCCAACTGAATTGCTCTAAAGCGTAACCCCAGTTCACTTCGACATGCTTGTCATGGTCCCAAGAACTTGGGGTACGACCGCTGGCGAAATAGAGGTCAATGACCACACCGCGATCCTTGAATTCACTAGGATAGAGGGTGAAATAGGCTTCTTTCGTCAATGGTTCCAGTTCTGCGAAAAACAGGAGGTTATCCCCTGCATCTGCAGAAAGGCCGTCAACTTCTTGACCGCTGAACAGCTCAATTGCTTGAGCGGCGATTGTCCCATCAGGCATGACCCAATCTGCACCGAAAATCGTTCCGGATGCTGAATCGGTGGTATCGTTGGTCACTGCCCCTTCACCTTCGGGGAAGGACCAATTGGAAACCCAGGTGGGTTCGTCTCCTAAAGCGCTGAAATTGGTTCCAATTGAGATGTTGTCTAAGATACCATGGTAGTAATTGCACTCACAACCTGCACCCATGCTTCCGATGAACAGTTCGTCGCATTCATCACCAGAAGTAAAGCAATCGTTGGAACCAAAATCACCAGCGGGGATGTTCGCATCTGTGCTTGAGATGAAGCCTGCGGAAGCACCGTTGATTCGGAACGCCCCACCGACGCCCTCAACCACTTCGATTTCGATGTGTGACCATTGTTCGCTGGGCACGGTTTGATTGGACGTCGGATGTTTGGCTAAACTGTATTCTGAAGCGTAGGCCAAGGTGCCTTCGTTGAGGTACATACCCCATCCGTAGTCTCCTTTCATGGTGATGAATTGAACGCCTTGATCGGTCGATGGATAAACCCATGCGGAAACAATGAGGCTCTCTGTGACGTTCAGATTTTCCGTGTGTGGGACTTCAATCCGGTCACTTTCACCATCAAATCGAAGGGAAAAGTCGGCACCTGGGCCGATTTCAACCACACCGTAAACTGGGAAGTATTGCGGATCAATTTCTAGGTCGTTCCATGTACCAGGCATGATGTTGCCCATGTTGGTCCCTGCAATGTGTACGTAGCCTTCATCATCGCTTGCTGAGGGCTGATCAGCACCCCAATTTCGATAATAAAAGGGGGCTCCATTATGCCAACGGTATTCCCCATCATTATCGACGTCTGATAGACCCGTCCACAGGTGATGGGTTTGATTGTTCCATGCAGCAAAGGTGTCGAAGATCCATTGGTTTTCTTCTGCATCGTCAATGGTGACCAAAAAGCCGTCAAGACCTCGCGCCACCTCCGCTGCTACGTCCCACGAACTTTCGCTCAACAAGTGGTACGTGTGGTTGTTGGCTGGGTTTACAGCCGTATCAAGAATGAGAACATCTTGTGGTTCTTGAGCGCTCACGGGGGCAGTCATCGGAACAAGGAGGCTGAAAAAAAACAGGGCAACGAGCACACTAGCCTTGAATCTCATGGCCTTGTTCGGGCCTCGATGCACTATCAAGGCATTGGTTCCCTGATTTTTCATAACACATCGATAAGGTCGATTCACTTCAATCGCTTTCCACCGATCCGGAGTTCAGTCTGTAGCGGCATCTGATGTTCCCAAGCAAATTCCTTGACGATTCTCCAAGCCTTTTCTGAGCCTTCATAGTCTTTAACATCGATGATTTTGTTACGCGTGTTGGCCTTAAACGCAGCAACTGGTTCTGCATTCTTGAACACCAGGTAGGCCGAACCAAAGCCAAAGCGTTCCTTCATGATGTCTGCAAAGTAAGGGGCAATTGGATCGCTTGGTGGAAGGACAAAATCCCGAATGGGCGGTATATCTTTTGCTTCTTCTAGGAGGTTCTTTCGCCCCCAGCAGACCTGATCTAAATCATCGATTAAGAAGCCTTTAACCAATGTCTCATCCTCTTCAAAGGAAGTCAACACGGCCTTGATTTCCTCAGGTTTGAACGGAGTTCCTGCAAGGCGCAAAAGTTGTTTGAGCGTGATGACTGGGAAGTCCTTGACAAGTGAACGAATGTACTCTCGCCTTAATTCGACGGGGTCGACTCCAGCTTCCAATTTCACAGTTCTGAACCCACCACGGAAATCTTGGACAATGTGGCCGGATCGGATCAGTGGTTGCACCAACTTTCTGAATTCTGATTGCGTCAATGCGTGACGTTCCTTAAACAAATTGGGATCGGAATTACTGCTGAAGAATTCGACAATGTCCCACAGATCTTCGTCAAAAGGTTCTCCACGAATGGCAAGGAGGTTTTGGAAATGTTGGTAGGTTGCCCAGACTTGGTGACCTCTCAGGTTGATGCCTTGGTGCAAACGGTTAGCGCTTGCCATACTCTTGAGGTCGACCCGATACAACTCGCACCGACCCCTTAGAGCGAAATCATCGCGAATTTCAGTCACTTCTTTCAAAGCCATGACTTCATTCTCCATTCGTGTTTTTTGGTGAAGGTTGTGCCGGTGGAACAATGCACGTTCTGCGATTTCTCTTGGTTGCGGGTCAACAACACCGCCACGAATCATTCGCTCTCCAGTCATTTTGAAGCCAATGCGTTCCAGGGCTTGGCGCGCATTTTCGTTCAAACTTGATACTGGTTCGCTGTTGAAATTAGAGAGTACTGCCACATCGACCAACTGATCGGCGTGGTTATCGAGCAGCAATTTGAAGGCGTCACAGAACTCGTCAATGTAGGCTGTTGGCACATGTAAGTCTTTGATTACTAAGTAATCATTGACCTTGAACATCAAAACTTTTCCGATTGGGTCGATGCCCTTGAACACCGGTAGGTACCAGCCTCTGTCCAACACACTGCGTACTTCCCAAATGAAACGGGAAACATACGGATCGGATTGTGTGAGGATCCTCATGGTGCGATCTTCACGACGTGGTTGCTGCAGCAATTCCACTTCTTCTGGCATGCAGTAAAATGCCTCGGGATCGGGAACCAACGCCATCACCTTAGCGATTCGACCAGCCTTCTCGAGGTTCATGAGAGCCAGCGTCAGGTCTTCGAAAGCACGAGTGACATAAAATCGCAGTGTGTTGCCTTTGACTGGCCCCATTCGTCGAATCACGTCAACCAGCGCACTTTCGAAATCCAATGGTTCGTAGACATCGTGGACCCTGTGGAAGAGCGAGAGGCGACGACGACGACCAGGGACATCCTCGAATTGCTTGACAACAAGCATTTGCCGTTCTAAGTTGGACATCGCGTACTTGATGTCCCGCTGCAAGGACCGGTGTTCATCGCCTTTGGGGAAGTCAGCCATGATCTCTTGACGCGTTACATTCTCTCCGATCGGAATTCGCTTGAGGAGTTCTTCCTCCATCGGTCCCACCCACGGTTCGGGCTTCAAACCGAGCAGCATTGGAATCGTATCTTTGGTTGTGTACCCCATTCGATTGTGAAGCAGGCGACCCATGATGACATCGGAGTCCAGCTGCATATCTTGCCAGTCTTTGAATCTGAAATCTTTGATTCTATAGAGTAATTCCTGTTGCTTCTGGAACAATACGTGGGAATCGAAGGCTGAAAAACCATCTTCATATTGTTGGAATGTCTTGTCGAGGACCAAGTTCTGAACCCAACGATATTCGACAACATCTTCTGAGTTATCGATCAGCCGATGTTCGTCAATCTTCAAGATATATTCGGCTTCATCCGTCTGTTTATAGAAACCAACCGACAGGACATTTCTGGTTTCAAGTTCGTGAAGGATCTTATCCACCATTGCACGAGGGAAGGGTAAGCGGTCCTCCAATTGGTCACCAGTTTGAGGACCTTCGCTTCCAAGCATCTCAATGATTTTGACTCGCATTGCTTCATGTGGGTCGCCAAGACTCTGACTTTCCCATGTCGTTGGTTTGCGCTCATCAAAGGCTGTGGCAATTGTATAGGACAAATCTCGAATGTGGAGTTCCCGCAAATCAGTCACGTCTTTACCGCCGTTCATTGCTAAGCAACCGAGCGTACCGTGGATTTCCGCCATGAAGGACGAGAACCATTTTCCATCGAGTTGTTCAGATCCTGTGCCATCGAGTTTGGTAATTTTACCCTCATTGCTGAGTTCAGTGACCCAGCCACGAATCTTATCAAGGTCAATGCCTGCGAGTTTTTCCTTGTAGAGTGGGTTGTGGAATTCCGGATCAAGGCCACCCCCGTGAGACATCAAGGTCAGCAATTCCTTTGAGTTCTTTGGAATCGGAGCTTTATCGAGGTAGAACTTGTCCAGTTGATCGGCACTGAGCTCTGTTGCCAGACTTCGAGTACCAAGCAACCGCCTTAGGATGGCTGGGTCGATGTCCTTGACCAAATAAGCCCGAGTCTTCATCGCCATCAAATCTTCAAAGGCAGACATAAAGAGGGACATTCCAAGCCTTGATGGCACAGTGACCCTGTTGTGCACGATTCGCGCCTCACCTGTAACACATGATTGTAGGAACACTTCCAAACTTTTCATATCAATGTCACCAAACATAATTTCGTTCTTTGCCTCACGCATCAACAAACTGTCATCGGTGGTTCGGTGCTTGTTCAGCAAGGCTTCTGCCTTTTGTTGGAATTGTTGGGGGGTGATTTCTTCTGAGCCGATTCGCTTTGGAATAATCATTGAGCGTCCGGCAACTTCCCTGAACCTCTTGGCAAAGATCTGTGTATTGACCACATAGCGTTCGATCACTTCGGTGTGGTTGTTGTCTCTAAACGCTTGATACATTTGGCCAGGATCGACTTCTTCAGAAGTTCGAATCAGCAACCCATTTTCATCAAAGGACATTTCAATCACAGCAATGTTGTTTGATTCTGCTAAACCGGCCATGAAGTAACCTAGAGCGGTGTTGAACCCTCTGCCTCGACATGTTGTGATCATGTACGTCGGGTGACCCCCGCTGATCACTTGCTCCACAAGGATGCGGTTTGGATCAGGTACTTGGAACGAATCAATGCTGTGTTCCTCTAGGTGGCGAGCAATGGCATTTGCGACATCATTGGAGAGCCCGTAAGCGTCCTTTAGCACCACGCGTGGGTCTTCTTCGCGTCGCAACGAAACGATGCAGTGCCCGATAAGATCCAACAAGGCATTGGAGAGTTCCCTTGACCGGGAGCGTGCTTCACCGGACCACGAAGGAACGGTTGGACGATGGCCAGTTACCGAAGCAACATTCACCCGGGTTCCTTGGATGTTGGTCACCCTGTATGTCGAACCACCGAGCAAGATGACATCGCCACCGCGTAAATTGGAGACGAAGGAACCAGAGAGTTGGCCCAAAATGGAACCTTCTGCATTGAACACGAGGTAGGAATTGTCCGGGGCGATGGTACCGATGTTGGTGTAGTAGATCATTCTCGAATAACCTCGTTTTCCGTAGAGGTTTTCTTCCCAATCAACCCAAACACGTCGTTCTTCTTCAAGCATGTCGAGCACTTCGATGAAATCATCGTATTTGAAATTCCGATACGACCAAGCATTGACGATGATTTCGTAGGCTTCATCGATGTCAATTGGATTGATGATGACCAAGCCGATCATAAATTGAGCCACAACATCTAAACAATTTTCTGGGAAATCAAGTCGATCCATATCGCCTGTTTGAATCGCAGCTTGGAGGGCTGCGAGTTCCAGTAAATCATCAACGCTTGTCGGTAAGAAACGTGCTCTTGGAATTCCGCCTACATGGTGACCAGCACGCCCAATTCGTTGGAGTGCGGTCGCAATATCTCCTGGGCTGCCAATTTGGAGGACAAGGTCCACTGAACCGATATCGATTCCCATTTCGAGGGAGGAAGAGGTGACGACTGCGCGCAAATGGCCATGCTTGAGTTTCTTTTCAACATCCAGCCGGATTTTCTTATCCATCGAACCGTGGTGACCTGCGACAAGGTCGCCCAAATATGGACGAAGTTTCAAAACAATATTTTCAGTCATTTTTCTGGTGTTTGCAAACACCAAGGTGGTGTTGTGAGCCGCGATAAAATCAGCGATAGCCTCGATGTTTTTATCGAAGACTTTCATGACGGATAGGTCACTAAACTTAGGGTCTGTGATCAAGATGTCCAAGTCCAGTTCCCGAGAGCCAGACACCTTCGCAATGCATACTTTGGTAGCTTCTTTGCGACTTTCCTGATCATCACTTGCAACTAAAAATTCTGCAACTGTTTCCAGTGGTTCCATGGTGGCAGAGATTCCAATTCGCTGTACTGGTCGTGTCAGCAGCGTGTCAAGGTACGACAAAGTGAGGGCCAAATGAACGCCACGCTTGGTTGGGACCAAGGAGTGCAGTTCATCGATGATCATGTATTCTACATCGCTCACAATTGGTTGGAACCGGGGTGAAGTGATGGCGATGGCCAGGCTCTCTGGTGTCGTGATCAAGATATGAGGTGGCTTTCGTAGCATCTTCTGCCGTTCGCTCTGTGGGGTGTCACCTGTTCGTAGCCCAACCCTGATTTCTTGTGTCTTGTCGGGCAGGTAACGTTCTGATATTTCCTTTAGCGGACCTAACAGGTTTCTTTGAATGTCATTTGCGAGGGCTTTGATCGGTGAAATGTAGACACAATACACTCTTTTCTCCAATTCACCATCGAGTGCATGGCGAACCAGTTTGTCGATGATGGTTAGGAAAGCAGTCAACGTCTTACCAGACCCAGTTGGTGAACAGAGTAAGAGATGCTCTTGGCTTACAATTGCAGGAATCGCTAGTTTTTGTGGCCGAGTGAAGTCTGGAAACTTGTCTTTGAACCAGTTGCGAACGGGTGGACATAGCAACTCCAACAAGGCCTCCGTTTCCAGAGGTTTGTCAAGATAATGAATATCTGCCATTTTTTTCTCACGTGCCCGTGAGTTGGAGTGCTAGGAACGAGTAATTGAACTTGTTGTTCTAGGCCCTCGCTATCGAACGAGAATCGCACAGGTTATGCCCATCGTAATCCGCCCTTTTTCCACCTGTTGACTGGCTCTGTTTGTGGTGGTTTAGGTGGGTTGAGAAGTGGGGATTTTGCAGCGCTTGGAGGGGTTATGAGTTCGTGGAGTGCTTGAGTGGGGCACGACCCGATGCATGAAAGACAGCCGACACACTGAGATTCAACAACCACCACTGGGCGTTTGGCTTTTGTTCGATTTGGAGGGGATTCAAGGAGCGGAAGCAAAGCCTCGAACGGGCAGTGTGGAATGCACAAATCACAACCAGTGCAATCCGATTCGATGATTGCTACCATGGATTGTCCCATGTTTTTGGCAAGTCGCCATGCTTCTTAACGCTACGCTTAGGGGTTTTATCCACGAATTGAACGGAGAGGTTGAAAGGCGGCTTGCGTTACGAGGGTTGAGCGTGGAATCAATGACACATGACGCTGAACGACTCGAGCGAATGTCTGGAATGCTAAAGCGCAGAGGCATCATCTTGCCAGCGTTTGAAATTCACGGCGGTGCAAAAGGCCTCTATGATTTCGGTCCAGTCGGTGGCCGGTTGCGAAACCGAGTCAATCAAACATGGATCAATCATTGGCTTGCGCTTGGGAATGTTGTTGAACTTTCATGCCCTACAGTCACTCCATATGCCGTTTTGGAAGCATCTGGCCACGTTGGTGAATTTTCGGATTTTATGACCGTATGCACGGCGTGTGAAGAAGCAAGTAGGGCAGACACTCTTCTAGAAGCGTCGCACCCCAACCCCGATGCTTTGACTCAATCAGAGTTGCAATCCCTTTTGTTTGAAGTCAATCCATCCTGTCCCAATTGCAACGAGCAATCTTGGAGTGAAGTTACAGCTCAAAATTTGATGTTCAACACCACCATTGGGGCTGGTTCTTCTGGTCGCCCCGGTTTTCTACGCCCAGAAACAGCCCAAGGTATGTTCACTTCCTTTTCTGCTCTTCTGCGGCACAATCGCGACCGCTTACCATTTGGGGCAATCCAAGTTGGAAAAGGCTATAGAAATGAAATTTCACCTCGTCAGGGTATGATTCGCCTTCGAGAATTTAACATGGCCGAACTTGAATATTTCATCAACCCGCATGAACAACAACTCCATGATTTCAGTCAATGGGCTGAAATTGATATGTGCTTGGTGCCTGATGGACAAGACGAAGTGAACATGTCCATCGCAGACGCAGTCTCCTCAAACACCGTACGACACTCAACGGTTGGGTTCTTCATGGCAGAAACCTACGATTTCCTTGTCAAAGTTGGCATCGATCCTGCACGACTGCGATTCCGCCAGCACGAAGCCGATGAAATGGCTCACTACGCAAAAGACTGTTGGGATGCTGAAATTCTCGGATCCTATGGTTGGGTCGAATGCGTTGGCATTGCTCACAGAGGGTGTTATGATCTGGAAGCACACGAGAAAGCAACTGGAAAAACCCTGAGGGCTCGACGTGAGTTTTCAGAACCACAAGTTGTCGAAATTGATGGCTGGACCACGAATGGCGCCACTGCTGGGCCTGCATTTAGAGCCCTAGCAGGTGCTGTGAAGAAGGCGGTAGAAGCACTTGAGGTCACCACTCCATTCCCGACCCTCATCACCTTAGCATCTGGTGAAGAAGTCGAAGTGGCGCCTGAGCACGTAAAGCGTGTTCAGCGAACTGAAACGATCACTGGGGAATGGTACATTCCACACGTTGTTGAACCAGCGTTTGGGATTGACCGTATCATCTGGCATATCCTCGATCACGCCTACGATGACGCTGGGAAAGACGGTGATGATTACACCGTTTTGCGATTAAAAAACACCATTGCTCCCGTCGATTACTGTGTTTTCCCTCTGTTCGAAAAGGATGGCATGGGCGAAATGGCACGGACCCTGCATCGTACGCTTTGTGCCGCCCCTGGCATCGTCTCTGTGTACGACAGCAGCGGTTCGATCGGACGGCGCTATGCTCGCGCTGATGAAATTGGGGTTCCTCACTGCTTGACCGTCGATCATCAATCCATCGAAGACGGCACGGTCACGGTCCGCAACCGAGACACAGGCGAGCAACATCGTGTTCACACAGATGATCTCCTTTGAGATCAGACCTCGTTCGTTAGCCGATTTGACCATCAATGTTGAAGAACCCTCGGAAGAAGGTAGGCCTATGGCTGAGGTGAGTGATTGGACTGAACGCCATCGTCCCACTTCAGAGCGCGATCTCGAGGGCAATGAAGTCCAGAGACGAAAAATCAGAGCGTGGTTGGATGATTGGCAAAACAACACGCCCAAAAAGAAATCCATTCTTTTGGTAGGTCCTCCAGGAGTCGGTAAGACATCCGTTGCTCGAGCCATCGCCAACGACCTTGGCTGGAACGTCATCGAACTCAATGCATCAGACGCTCGAAATGCCGCTGCAATTCGAAAAGCAGCGACGCACGGTAGCACCCATCGTTCACTGTTTCACGATCCGAAGGCGAAGAAACAACGAACCCTCATCCTGCTGGATGAAGTCGATCACATTTCGGGTGGGCTTCGTGCAGTCAGTCAGGACCGTATCGACCGAGCAATGCAAGGGAATGATGAATCTGGCCCGGATGTGAAACTCTCCGGTGATTCTGGTGGGAAAGCAGAACTGCTCAATCTCTTGGCCAACACCAAGCAGCCAGTCATTTTAGCTTGCAATGAAGTCATGGGTTTGTGGGGTAAAGGCTCGAGTTGGCGTTCAACCCGGGACCGCTTCAAACCTCACGTGGAAATTATCACCTTCGAAAGGGCAAGCAATGAAGCCTTACGACGCATTGCTAAGCGAGTTCTTCGAGATGAGGAATTGGGTTTTGATGAAGCAGCCGTTCAAGCATTGGTTGACCACAACCCCGGTGATTTGAGAGCATTGGTCCGAGATTTGCAAGTGCTTTCTTCAACCGCTAATGGTGAGATCACCAAAGCCATGGTCGAAGCCCAAGCCCTCTCGGGTCAACGTGATTCCACCCTCGAAGTCTTTCCAGGGCTCGATGCGCTCTACAGATCGACTGAAGCAGCCAAGGCTGTTGCTGTGGGTCGAACCATCGATAAACCACCGAGTGAATTGATCAACTGGGTTCATTGGAACAATGCTTCTCTGTTTCCTGAAAAGCAATCCATCGAACGGGGCAATCAGACCCTCGCCATTGCTGCTCGCATGTTGATGGGCCAATATCAGAACACAGCCCACCGCTCGTGGTATTGGAGCGGTCAATTAGCCAGCCTCTCAGCCTCGGTTCCAAATAAAGTTCCCTTCCGCGAACGAATTTATTCCTCCTACCCCACGTTCTTGCGACGCCAAGCATCGTGGGTCCGTCCTGCCATCGTGGACCGACTGTCACAATTTTCTGGATCAAGCAAGGCGACAGTCCGAGATGAAATGATGCCACTTCTGGCAGCGATGGTCAAGGACACGCCAAGCATCGGTGATTCGAATGAATTTGATTTATCCATTCGATTGGGCTTTTCGGGTGAAGAACATGCTTCAATGGCAGGATTACCTCTTTCAAGGCGTTCGACCAAGGACCTGATCAAGGCCTATAATCTCAAACTCGATGCTTTCATTGAAGCTCAAGAATCAATACCTCTACCAATCGTTGTGGAGCCTCTCGAAGCGGATGTAGGCGGTGTGAAAGATCAGTCTGGTAAAGACGAGCCATCTTCCCCTGGTCAAATGAAGTTATTTTGAACGGTTAGGGTTTTTCCTCATCTTCCATAATTCGTCGGAAGAGAGCGATAGCACGTCGATCAGACTGTACTTTTTCTTCCCTTCGCCACGTGTGTGGATGAATCAAGATAACCGCTGTAAGCAATTCCAGTCGTCCAAACCACATCAGAATCGATGTGATGATGAGGGCACCAGAGTTCATACCCGCCCAAGTGGAACTTGGCCCATAATCACCTAATGTCGGCCCCGTATTACCAAGAGAAGATGCAACGACCATTGTGACACTCTCAAACGTATCTCCCGGCATGAAAATGGCTAAAATTAGACTTGATATGAAAAACAGGCCAACCCAAACAAATAACATTCCGATAATGAGGCCGATCTGGTTTTGTTCGACAACTTCACCGTTCATTCGGATTTGCTCAATCTTTCTCGGTTGCGCAATTTTGACCAGTTCTCTCATCGCTACTTTGAACGCCAAATTGACCCGTAAAAGTTTCAGTCCACCACTGGTTGAACCTGCACTCGCACCGACGACCATGAGAATGAACAGAATCAAATGCGTAACCAAGGGCCAAGAAGCATCCATGTAGTCTGTTGATGTGTACCCCGTACTGGTACCAATCGAAACGACTTGGAACATGCTGTCCCGCAATGATGTTCCGACAGATGTCCCAGAAGCAATCAGAGCTCCAAATATTGCGATAATAGCAACGGTGAGGTAAACCAGATAGTTACGAAACTCTTCATCTCCAAAGGCTCTCTTGAAATCCCCGTCGCGGATAAACCAAAGGAGGGTGAAATTGACACCTGCTAAGAACATGAATACAATAATTATTGATTCCACTAAAACAGAGTCATAGAATCCTATGCTTGCATCTCGGGTGGAAAAACCTCCAGATGGCATCGTGGTCAAAGCGTGATTGATCGAGTCAAACAGGTCCATTGCCCCAGTAAAGTAGAGCAGCAAGAATTCAACGAAGGTCAAGAAAAGATACAATCCCCATAAAGCGAACGCAGTTTGTTTTAGTTTTGGACGCAGACGATGCAACGACGGTCCAGTAAGTTCAGCTCGAGCCAGTGCCATCCCACCCCCAATGATTCGTGAGAGCACCATCATTCCGAGCATGATGATTCCCATTCCCCCGAACCATTGAGTGAGGGAACGCCAAAGGAGCAGTCCACGAGGTTGAGCGTTGATACAATCGGCGGTCGTGCCTGGAATGCAATTTGGGCTCATGTTATGTGAAATCACAGTAGCCCCAGTGGTGGTGAATCCTGACATCGATTCGAACCAAGAATTAACACCACCTCTTGCCATGTCCATAAGCGATGCATCGACTGTGAATGGGCCGACAAAAACTCCACCGAGCCACAATGGCAGGGCACCAATCAAGACCGCTATAGGCCAAACAAGAGCGACGCCTGCGAATGCTTCCCTGTCCCTCAGCCGCTCGCTCGTGTTGGTATGTGTTCCAAAACTCAACATCATGAGCCCTGCAAACAAAGAGATGAGGCAAGGGATGGCGAACGCCTTGATTGCAAGCTCGATGGAATCAATGCTTGCAGTGATCAAACCACAAAAAAACAATGGAAAGACAAGGGCAATCAATGTCCAACCCAAGATAAGATACAACACGTCAGAACGCATGGATCACACCTTGAATTGTTTCTCGATATCAGTAATTCTGTCTGGGCTGCTAAAGATGATCAATCGATCGCCATTCAGCAAAGTTTTGTCAGGTGATGGTCGCAATGATTCCCACATGCCATTGGTGTTGCGTCGTTGAATAAAGGCAATTCTCAACCAGTCCGGTAAGTTTGCTTCAACAATTCTTTTGCCTGAGAATTTAGCACGTTCATTGACTTCCATGCTGACACCGATGATGTTTGGTATGTTGGTCAGAAGGGCATAAGAACCAGCGGTTTTGGTGTGGATTTGAGCCAGCATGTTGTCCACTGCCACACGTTTTCGGTCAACTGCGAACGTGATTCCCATACGTTGAGTCACCTTGACCAAGTCTGCATCATTGAGCAACAAACCCGTTCGATCTACGCCCATATCACTGGCGAGAAGCGCAGCTGCAATGCTTGCCAAATCGTCGGGAAGTGCGGCGATGGCAATGTGATGGTCTGGTATGCCGATCTCGGTCAGTATGTCACGGTCAAGATGGTCACCATGAATGACCTCGAGGTTTGGATGAGCTCCGGTTCGAGAACCAGACAGTTCGTTCGCAAGTTGGAGGTCGCGTTCAATCACAGTCACCTCAGCACCGGATTGCAGCCAATCATCAGCAATTCTTCGACCAATCGTGTTGGCGCCAATCACAGCAACCCTTGGGCTCACTGGGAAATCAGTTGCAACGTGGCCAAAGATGTTGAGGATTCGATTGAAACTTGTGAGGCCTGTTGTCGCCACTGCGATTCTGTCATTTGGCATGAGCATGAAGTCACCATCGGGTACGATGCTTTTCTCACCCTCACGCTTTAATCCAACGATAAGGGGCATGCCTCCTTCGATGTGGTTCGATGCTTCACGGAGGGTTTGGAACACGACCGTCGTGGCTTGATTGGTGATGTCCAATTCAATGATGTATGCTTCATGCCCGAAAGGTATGACTTCCTCGATGGCTGAGGAACGAAGTCCGGAGTGGAGCCTTTGAATGGCGCCTTCCAGTGGATTGATCGCGTGGTTTACTTTTGCCCACTGACTCAAGTATCCATTCTTTTGTTCTTCGATGAAGTTGGTATCATGGACACGACAAATGGACAGGAGAGGTTCTGCATTTTCGGGAGCAAGTTCCTTATGAGCATGGTTCGCCAAAGCGCATGCGAGAAGATTCCGTTCATCTGAATTCGTTGCGGCAACAAACACCGATGAGGTACCAATTCCTGCTTCGTGCAACTTATCCCTTTTTGTCAGGTCACCATGAATTACAAGAACATCGAGGTTTTGGGCATTTTTGACAGCTCGAGAATCTGAATCCATTAGGACAACATCGATGTCTTCTGCTCGCAATGCTTTCGCAAGATCAGTACCGACCCTACCTGCGCCTCCGATAATAATTCTCATGATTGTCACCCGAGGTATTCTTCGAACTTAGGCACCTTGAACTCTCCACCATTAAATTCAGGTTCATCCACTGTTTCGTGGACAGGCGGTGTTCGGGCAATGGAACTTTGTTTTAGGTTTGGGTGATAGTAGGAATAGACAAGATCACCACTGGAATCTGGTTGCTCAATCCATTCAATGAAGGCTGTTGGTGTGTGAAGCAGCCATTTATTGTTGACCACATCAACTTGGCCTTGGACGAAACATTTAGACAGAACTATATTGTTTTCATTGCACCAACTTTCACTCATTGGTAGTTGGATGTAACCCCATGCGTGCGCTTCCCATTCCCAGTTCGGTTTTGCAAGTGCACCAAAGACATACCAGCCAGGTATTTTATTGACACGGAGGAGTGCTAAGAAGGCATTTGTTTGTTCATCACAATCACCTGTTCCTGCTTCGAGGCATTCAGCACCACTTCGAGCTTCGCCATAGAGTGGTGGCCTCCCGGGCGCATCGCTGTCATATGTTGCGGAAACGTGAAGATAGTCGAAGGCAGCACGTGCGTAAGCGTAGGCGTTTTGGCTCTCTCCCTCTGGAAGATTTTGTGATATGATATTTGATGCTTCGACCACTTTTTCATGTTGGGAATCAATCGCCCATCCGCCAAGCGATCTTGGATCCTTCGTGCTTGGTCCCCTGTCGTACCATTTTATCCCTTTGAATTGTTGTGAATCACCGGTAGGGTCTCGTGAGGCAATATCTTCGAACGTACCACTGTTCTCCATGTTGATCCCATACTCAACGCCTTCGACGCGTGAATCAACACGGCTGGAATCCCACCAAGAGTGGGCGTTGCTTGTGAGGGAAATTGAATATTTGATCTTCGAACTTTCCCCGACTCCTAAGTTGGTCTTGACTTTGACACAGACCCCCACACCGCAGAAGTTGTTCCCGTTGCCGTGTCCTGGCCACCAGATTTCGTGGCCGTTGGAAGTGGTAATTTTGTCTTCGAATGAACGTTCCGGTACTCCGTTAAGAGGTATGTCAATTGGTTCTCCACCGTCGATGGACATTGTTATTTGATTAATTTTTTGGATGGTTGCAGTGGGATGGGCAGCACTACCATCTGTGTAGGTGAATTGCGTTAGCGAACCGTTGAAGGATTGAACATCCGAGGGGATGATGAAGTTTTCAATCGAATAACCTCCCTGCGTACTGCTCGCCTGGACATCGATGCTCTTGGCAATCGTGTAGGTTGATTCGAAGGGGTAGATGTGGTGTGCTGCGGTTTTCATGAGGATGTTCTCCTTGACTGCTGCGTAATTGGCGATGGTGGCTTCTTGAATTGTAGGGGAAGTAAAAACGAACGCAATAAAAACGACCATAATCAACATCCTTGAACGGTTCCTTGTTCGTTTCATGATGTTCTTAGATCGCCCTGTGTGCGTTTGAATGACTCCTCGTCCGGTTGGTCTCTTGGTCATTTTGTATGCGGTGTCAGCCGTTCCCTGGTTGAACTGTTGTTCCATGGCGAAGCTTTTCGAGCGGATATTTGCTAGAACGCGCCCGCAAGAATAGCAAATGGTATCACCCGTTTGAGTGAGACTCTGGCAATAAGGGCAGGAACCCATGCTTGTTTGGCTGGGCGGGCGTTGTATAACCGTTGTGTGCGGTACGCCCGATAAATGCTTATTTCAGATGAGGGGGGTTTTCGAAGGTTAAAGGGCGTACTGCTGTGAAGTAGGTGTAACCTTACCTATCTTAATTGATTTGTTCTGCCGGTTCAGGCACAAGACGGCCTTCTCTGATCTGCCGCGCCCACATTTTTCGGAGACGCTTTTTGCCTTCACTTGGGATTGAATCCCAAATCCATTCGTTCGCTCTTCTGTTGATCAAAAGCGAGAACGGTACGATGAACACCCAAGCCAGGGGGTCGACAACAGCAAATGCAAACATGACAAGATAAGCGCAGCGCCAAAATGTGGTCCGGAGCACAGCACCCCAGCGTTTCCCTTCCAGCATCAAATGGCCATGAAAACAACAAATCAGGGCTTCTGTTCTCGGTGCAAAGATGGCAAAACCAAGGACGGTAATGATAAGTCTGAAACTAAAAACAGTCTCTGTTATTTCGTAAACACGGTACAAGTGCAGCATACCAACCATGGCTCCAATGGCCAAGCCAAGGGCCCAGCCACTGGTTGGCTGAGAGGATCCCGAACGAACACGTTCTCTTCGCAGCAGCAAATGTGCTGCAACCGACGCCACAAGACAAACAAAGAGTAAATTGATTGGATTCACCACTGCTGCATCTTGGTTCTGAACCATGCCGAGGTAGGGGACGAGAATGAAATTATGCGATACTGAAGCATAGACCCCACCAACCAAGATCCCCCAAAATACGTTGCTCCATGCAGTTGGCAAATCATAGAAACCGGAATACTTTGTCATCACACCGCGCCAGCCAAGCGTCATTCCAATCAATGAGGTGACCGCCGCTGCCTGAAACAGAAGGAAGGATGTGGCCATGGTTGTTGGTACGCATCGCCCTTCATCAAAGCGTTGCCTCGTCTTTGCCCCATCGTTGGATTCAAAGACCCCGATGCTTTGGTTGGAACATGGCACGACTGTTGTTGTTCGGTGGAAAAGGTGGCGTTGGCAAGACGACCACATCGGCAGCTACTGCTGTATGGCTCGCAGATTCAGGTCTTCGTGTCCTTCTTGTTTCCAGTGATCCGGCTCACTCCACTTCGGACTCTTTAGGGGTGGAATTGGGCTCCGAGCCCAGCGAAGTCGCCGGTGTGAAGGGACTCTTCGGATTGGAAATGGATCCTGAATCTAAAATCTCTTCAATTCTTCCTAAAATGGGTGAAATGATGAATGGTATGAATGGAAAAGGGGGCCTCGGCGGGCTTGGTGGATTGAGCATGATGCTTGATCCAAACGCCAAGGAGGAAATGGAATCTGTACGAGATGAGGTGAAAACTTCGGACATGGTGATTCCTGGCCTCGATGAAGCGTTGGCGTTTGATGAATTGCTGCGTCATGTGGAAGATCCTTCTTGGGATGTCATCGTCTTTGACACCGCCCCAACCGGTCACACACTACGGTTCTTATCGCTCCCTGAACTTATCGAATCTTGGTCTGAACGCCTTATTCGGATGATGAGGGTTTCGGGCGGTTTGCGGTCGATGTTGTTTGGTCGTAAGGAAAGTGATGCAATGAAAGACGAACTTGAACGTTTTCGACGTCGAGTGCTCCATGTTCGTCGAGTTCTCTCAAATGAAGACATCACATCGTTTACGCTTGTTACCATCCCTGAGCGGATGGGGATTAACGAGACCTTACGAGCCCACACTTCATTGCGTGAATATCAACTTCCTGTCCCCAATTGCCTCGTGAATCGTTTGACACCAGAATTTGATCACCCTTTCCTTGCTCACCGTCGCGCTGCGGAACTTGGCCGTGTTGAAGAATTAACCACAAGCATGCCAGATGTCAACATAGCGACAATGGAATTGCTTGACGATGAAGTCGTGGGGCTCGATTCCCTTCGGGCTGTTGGTGTTCGCCTCTACGGCGAAGTTCAACCCCACCCAGCTGACCTCGGACCTCACACGATTGGGAGTGCGCTAAAACATTCTATACACCGAGGTATGACGAGGGAGATAGACGGTGAATTCGAGCGTATATCACTTCACTATCCAGGCATTGATCGTGATGATCTTTCCTTGCGAAGTGAAGATGGAATCCTGTTCGTAGGATTGAATGGTCGTGAGCGAGAAGTAGTCACCAGTGTCCCGACGAAAGCAAGCAGAGTAAAGGCCAAACTCGACGGCGATGTTCTTCACCTCGATGTGCCACTGGACCAAGAATAGTCCACCAGTGTCCATGAATGCATTCAAATGGGGAAGCCGCTAGGCCATCACATGGCACTTGAAGGACTTTCTCGTGGCATTTTCCGCTCCATTGGCTTGCTCAAGAATAAGCGTAAGTTGGATGATGAAGAATTGCGTGAGATGACTCGCAGTCTTCGACGTGCCCTCCAAGAAGCTGATTTCAACGTCCGCCAAACAAAAGAAATTGTAGAGCGTATGGAAACCCGCCTCCTCGAAGAAGAACCAAGGCGTGGCATTACACTCCAAACTCATGCAATGAACATTCTCTACACAGAACTGGTCCGACTTCTCGGTCCGGGCCATGAATTCCAACCACATGGAGCCACCTTACTTCTCGTCGGTCTTTACGGACAAGGAAAAACAACGACCACTGCAAAGCTTGCAGAATGGTACCGTAAAAAACACGGCTTGCGTGTCGCCGTGATCGAAGCTGACGTTCACAGACCTGGGGCGTATGCTCAACTGACTCAATTATTGGAAGACACCAATGTCCAAGTCTATGGGGAACCAGAAACCAAGGATGCACCAACCATTGTTCGCAACGGTCTGAAGGCTTGTGCTGCGGCCGATCTCGTGATTGTTGACACCGCAGGGCGACACCAACTCGATCAAGAACTGGTCGATGAACTTGAGCAAATTTCCGGATTGACACGAGCGAACGAACGCTGGCTTGTCATCGATGCACAGGTTGGACAAGCAGCTGGTCCCGTCGCCGCGTCATTCCACACACTCGCAGGGGTAACCGGCATTGTCATCACCAAACTCGACGGTACAGCACGCGGTGGTGGGGCCCTTTCAGCGGTGGCTGCGACAGGTGCACCGATTGTTCACATTGGTGTGGGTGAAAACATTGGAGATCTTGAAAAGTTCGAGTCCGATCGTTTCATCTCTCGTTTGCTCGGAATGGGCGACATTCAGGGTCTCATTGATTTGGCACCAGAGGACATGGACGAAGAAGAAGCCATGCGACTCACTCAACGTTTGATGAGCGGCCGATTTACCCTCAATGACATGTACAAACAAATGGAAATGATGGCCAAAGTCGGCACCATTGACAAACTTATGTCCTTCCTTCCAGGCAGCATGCTCGGTGGAATGGGTGCTATGTCAAAGGGCCAAAAGGAAGCCATGCAAGGGAACCTTGACCGCTACCGAACCATCATGGACAGCATGACGGCATGGGAAAAGAACGAACCAGCGAAAATTAAAGCTGACCGTATTCGAAGGGTTGCCCGCGGTTCTGGTGTCCGAGAGAAGGATGTCCGAGAATTGATTGCGCAGTGGAACCGCTCACGTAAAATGATGAAGGGCATGGGCGGAAATCGTAAACTCAACAAACAAATGCGGAAGATGATGAAGGATGGAGAGATGGACATGGACCCGTCTTCCTTCGGCATGTGACCAAAACAACCCTGAATCAAACTCAGATTCACTTGCCCGTAGCATCAGTTTGATGGAGATGTTTTTACCCTGTACCCCTCACCTTTGGTTATGCGTCTCTCTGTGTTTTTGGTTACAGTCGTGTTACTCGTGGTCTCATGTTCGCCCATGATGCAATTCGGTGATGTCCCAATTTCCAATCAAGAACTCGTTATCGACGAAGTCCAACACAGCGCCAAAAACAGCGCGAACTTCACAATCTCGCCCAGCAGCGGCTGGACAACGGGTGGCGAGGAAATCACGATTACTGGAACTGGCTTCCTTGACATGGCATACAAGAACGTCACCAGCGATGGCGAAGCCTACACGTGGACAACGACAACAGCGAACTATCTTTCATCCAGCGGCTGGAATCCTTCTATTGGCGTCGACTCAAATGGAACAGTTCACATTGTCCATGTCATTTTGGATAGCGATGAATTATGGCACAGCACCTATGATGGTTCCACATGGAGTCATGCGAAAATC
>MEHZ011654340.1_pt1 | contig 66412 bp, 40 predicted proteins | sample 897221 | NCBI WGS metagenome assembly MEHZ01 (sample SAMN05514161, study PRJNA337945) | marine metagenome | isolation source: marine surface water | place: Arctic Ocean | collected 2007-12-13 | reverse complement strand
CGCCCTCGCCGCCGCCGCCCTCGCCGCCGCCGCCGCCCTTGTTGCCGCCACCGTTTCTGCCTCCCCCGCCGCCGTTGCTGCCTCCACCGACGCCACCCGCCCACCCCCCTGACGTCCCCGGCGCCTGCTCGGCGGCCGAGGCAACAGCTGACCTTCCAGTTGTGCTCAAGAGCTCGCATGCCTACAACCCACAGTTTGTGTGGGCAGACAAAAATCACTCTTCCATTGAAAGCACCGAACTGGTCTCGCTTTCCAACGGACTCACCACAGCCATCGGAACCAAGTACGCCACGCAGTTCACTGGCCTTTACAAAAAGATTCAGCACGCCCAGCAGAGTGGCTCTCTCCGCGCGTACGTCGGCAGCTACCAGTGGCGCAAGTGTGGCACCAACTCGTGCCAAGATTACGCCAAAACAGCCATCAGCAACCTCGAAACTGAACACATGGACGTCAACACCGTCGTGTCCTACCTGCGGATTCCCACGGTGTACGTTGACAAGCCACAGTTCTGGGTCTACTTCAAGGTCACTGACGAATTCGGCTCTCCCATCTTTGCGCACTCGTCGTCAAACACGATCACACTCGCAGGTGAAACGGCCGGTAGCTTTCATGCGAAGCTCACAGGTCTGACGTGTACCACTAGCACCGCGCTCGGGCAAATGCAGTCAAGCCCTGGCACGTGGATGTACAACTGCATGGGCGAGGGCACACCCGCAGAGTTCAGCAGCTCGCAACCTTATACTGGTGCGCTCAATATCACCGCCACCCGTTTAAACGCCTCGGCTGAAACGACCGTGGGTGGAGCGGACGCCAGTAACAACCAGCTCACTCTGGCGCGGATGCCAACCTGGTGGCACCAAGAACTTCGGAATGCGCGGACGTCGCTGCCATCCCACTTTTCAAGGCCTTACAACTACTCCGGGTACAACTTTCCCGTCAGGCCCACCCAACCACTCGTGATCACGTCGCCGACGTACCCAATCTACGAATCCGAAACCTTTGACGTGCACGTCTACAACGTTGCCGATTACCAATCCCTCATGGTATCCGCTTTTGAGTTCTACCTCCATTTCAACACAAGCCAGGTTGAGTACGTGAGCGTTACGTACGACCCGCTGTACTCTACGGCCAATACGAACACCGACATTTCGGGGCAGGTGACAATGATTGCTCAAGGAGTAAACAACGACCAAGCATCGTACTCTTCCGATGAGCCAGATAAAAATGTCAACGGGTTCTTCCCATACACGAAAGTGACATTTCGGCGAAAAGTTGGCGCAGATATTGATTCGGACGGTGTGCACATAAACACTGGAATCAAGCTGGCGGCGGGGGCCGTGCAGAACGACGGAAACATAGCAATGAAAGTTTCCCTTGCTGACCCCAACAATCCCAACCTGTTAATGGCGGGAGAAATCTGGGCTTCTGTCTTTGACGCACGCACGGGCAGCGGCCCCTTTGGTGGCAATGCTTCGGACGCCGTACACATTCGAGCGGCAGCACCCACGGGCTCTAACACCAACAGGTTCATGATGTACAATTACGCCACTGGCAGCACCACCAAGGACCACGGATACGTATTCAACCGCCGCGCCATTGACGGCTCCGATTCGCACGACACAAATTTCCAGGCCACGGTTGTCAACGACTACATGACCTACGCGCTGCGCAACACTGCTTACAGCAGCTCCTTCTACAGCACGGCGGTGGCACACACGTGTGCTCCCGCAGCGTCATCTACAAGCTCCAACTACGAGACACTGCCAACGAACGCCTCCGCGACGTGCAGTTTGCGCACAAAGATCGCGCTCAATTCTGACACCACCAACTCACGTGTGCAGGGAACTGTTTCCAGCTCATCATGCGAGGCGCAGGCGTTTCAATTGTGCACTGGCGCGGTTGATTTGCGCATCGTGTCTCCAGAAACGCTCACCATGGAGCTCAGCGACACGACGCTGAATCGCATTGTGCCCGTTGCCTCCGCCGGTTCGTGCACAACGGACGACCTTGCCACCAGCGCGTACCAGACGGCGCGCGTGCGCGTATACGCCGATGGGCTGGACATCACAAGCTGGGCCACGGGCATGCGCGTGAACAACACAGACATTGCGGACTTCATGGCAACCCCTGGCTCGACTGGTGATGGCCTGGACATGCAGGACTTGGTTCGCGGGAAGAGTGCCGGCAACGCCTTTATCAAGCTGCACGATCAGGCGGGAGCCCCAAAGGTCCCCTTCACCGTTGATAACGCGCTTGTTGCCATAAGTGAGGTGATCGCGAAGGTTGTGACCGAAGTGACGTGGGCGAGCGCTGCGCCAGGCACAGTGACGCACCAAAGCACAACAACCGCGGAAGTGAGCGTGAAGCAGACTTTCAGAAGCAAGCCCGCTGGCGCCACGCGTGGCCACTACGGCTACCTGTTTGTGCGCGCACTTTACGACGACGGCAGTTACGAGGAGGTGCAGCCCGACGACATTGTCCCCATTGTGAGCACAAGCAACATATTACTGACGGCACCCGGAGAAAGCGACAATCACGCGAACTCGTCGGCACTAACAATGCACAATTCCAAGACGTCTCAATACATGGTTACCCTTTCCAAGACGGCCGTCTCGGAATGCGCCGAGTTCTCCGTTCAGGTCAATGTCACACGTTGCGGCGTTCCGCTCGGCGTCGGCTTTCCGAAGATCTTGGTGACCATGCCGGACCCGTTTGGAATCGTATTCAACATTAGCACCAACCTCGAAACTGTCAACCTCACACCGACCAACGACGGTGCGTCATTTTCGCCGTTTATAAACGTGGACACCCGCCCCACGAGTGGCTTCCGACTTGAGGTATTATTAAGTGACGGCTCAAGCGTGGACACATTTGCAGACGAGACGGACAGTGAAACTGTGCAGATTGTATACTACTCGTACGACACCTCTTGTGCTACCATCAATAACGACGTCAACACCGTGACCGTCGAGGAGGGCGCGACGTGCTCAGAGGTTGATATCGGTGTCAACGTCACCATAGACGGCACAGTCTTTGTGGGTCGCGATCAGGCCCCCATTGTGCGGCTGCAGAATCTGAGCACCACGGCAAAAGCGTACCCGAAACTTGATTGGGACGTGAGTAACGCTGCCGAACTTTTGCCACTTGCCTGTAATGTGGGATACGAGAAGTACCAGCTCTACACACAGGGAACTCTTGATGACGGCACGCGGCGCGCGATTGGCGCGATTGGCGCGATTAACGACAGAATCGTGGCCTACGAGTCAACCAACGAGTCGGTGGCTGTCATTGAGAGCCTCGTAATTGTGACCGCCGAAGGCCTCAGCGGTGTTGGCACAGCCTCCTTCGGAGGGACAGTGGCAGAGTTTCAACCTGGGTGGCCGACGTGGAACTCCTTGGGCGTGACAATAAACGGCTTCAGTGCCACGGTGTCGCGCACGTACAACGCCAGCATCTACGATTATTCGTTGTCACGTTGGGATGGCGTCCCCGGTGAAACGGCCAGGGCCCTGGCGGTTTCGGGATCACTTTCAGTTCTCTCAATCGGTGGTACCAACACTCTCAATCTGGAACAGAATGCCACTCTTGCCACATCGTTCCACCTCCAGTACAGCCGCGCACGAGCGGGTGGGTCAACCGTCACCTTCACGTTTGAGAACTTGGCTACAAGTAACTGGTTTGACTACACAAAAGTCGTGTCGTACTGGGCCGGCACACCGGTCGTGATTGACGTCAACCGCAGCACGGGATTGCTTACGCTCAAACAAAACTACCACAACCCCGTCAAGGTGGAATCTTTCATATGTCCCAATGGCACGCTCGCCGACGGACGACCGTATTCTCACGCTGGGACAATTGCTGAAGGGGCACTCACCGCTTCCGCCCATACCGCACAGTACCTGTGGGCCAACCTGAAGCCTGGTGCGGAGGACGTCGACGTCGGCTCGTCGTCTGAATCCCAAATAACGGGCACCGACCAGTTTGCGCCCTTTTACTATGGAGACACTACAATTCCCCTGGAACTGCACATCGTAGCAAGGCCCATGGCCGGAAAGTGGCTGCGCTCGGCTGAGCTGCAGATTGTGCTCCCCGACTTTCAGGGTCTAAGCTCCAACGACTTCTCGTGGACTCCCACTACAAGTTCGTGGAAGGGTGGAATTTTCTTCAACACCAACTTTGAAGACGCTGGCGACGTGGGAGACGGTCGTCTGCAGCGAGTCCTAAAGATATCCGCGCTGCACCCGTCAAGCATCCCAAGCGCTGGTCCGGTCTACCTGGGTTACTTCAGCGGCACTTTCAGCTCACTCCCAAGCACGCTCCTGTTTTCAACTGGAATCGTCACCGAAATCAAAAAGATCATATCCGTTGACGGCACAGACGGCCAAGACGACCAGGGGTCGTTCACGCCTCGCAACGCCATTGCCGGGACCGGCAACTTCTTGGTGGGCAAGCCAACACGGCGCCGTCTCGCGTGGGGCGGATGGGGCTACCTTGGTCCACTCATTTTCCCAGAGTCTGGCATGCCTCTCGCCAGCAACGGGCGGCGCTTGCAGACCTGTGACCCGTGCGCCAACGACATCGACCGCGTCTTTGGCGACGCCAACGGCGATTGCCAGCTTGACGTGAGCGATGGGCTTGCGGTGCAGAAGATGGTGGGTACGCGCGTCAACTACGCCGGATCCGGAAACATGGGTGGGTCAATACAGATTGACCCCCTTGACCAGGCGGCGCCGTGCGAGTTCACTCGCGCCCAGTACAATCCACTCCACGACACCATCGTTGACTTCGACGCGCCGAACGACTTCCGCGCGACTATGGCCGCGCCTCACATCGGCGTATCAGATGTGATCCACATCATGCGGGCTGTTACGAAACTTACGGTCTTCATTGAACCATCAATAGAGTGCACGAATTCATCCGCTGAGCTCGGCAGCCGGCCCGACACGATCGTGCGCACAGGAGTTTACCAAAGTGACGGCAAAACGCCTGCAAAGACTAAGGTCGTCAATTCCAACTTGGACCTGCACTACGACGTGCTGGTAGTGGGCGACGACGCAGCGTCCAACCCCAGCCCGGAGATTTTATTCAACGTGACCCACGGCACGCAGGTGACGCACCGCAGCGTTGATGGCACTAACTTAGAGGTTCCCGCGTCTTCCAACTACGCATTATCGCGCGCTTCTGGACTGAGTGCGCACCGCGCCGTCTTCCTGGCCGATTATAACGCGGTGTCCCAGGAGTGGGTCGCGCAGTTTCAACCGTTTGATTACACGGGCGATGCGCACTACTACGTGGCCATTGCGTCTGGCACGTACGTATCTGGAAGTATTAGCATGCCGGACAGCTACGCCGTGTGGCTAGGGTCCGCAATCGCACCCTTTGGCCAAGACCGCTTTGCCGAGGGCGATGGCCTCGGCTTCAAGTCATCCTTCAAGCCCGTTCTCGGCGCCAAGAACTCCGCCTTGGAAAACACGAATAAGACGTGCCTCGGTCCCCTCTCACCACCCTTGCCGCCGTTGCAGCCGCCCAGAGCGCCGCCACCTGTTGATCCACCGTCGCCGTCGCCTCCTGCCGCCTCACCTTTGCCACCCTTTCCACCTCCACTCCCGCCACCATTCTTGCCACCGCCGCCCACGCCGCCGCCCAGCCCTCCACCGCCCAGCCCGCCAACGCCCAGCCTACCGCCCTCGGTACCATTGCCCAGCCCGCCACCTCAGCCACCGCTCGGAGCGTGCGAACTCGACTTCCTCCGCTCCGCACACGCCTCGCTTTACCAGGACGAGTACGAGCACGGACCCGACGGCACGCTCGTTGCCGAGTTCCGCGCCATGGAGAACTACCACCGCCACGCCATTGAGCGGGACTCCTACTCCACCGATGACGCGTCGTTCGCGTGCAGCGTCGCGCAGGCCCCGTACCTGGCATGCTTGGACATTGCCGGTCCCGGGACGTTCACCGGTGACTGGGCCTCGCCCGCGATAGACTGGCGGATGCTCGCGTCCGACGTGAACTACCGGAACGTGTCGGCGGTGTACCTCAACGACAGCGCGCCGAGTGGACGCAACCTCTTTGGCGTTGACTGCAGCAACGCCCCGGGCACGTCGGGCGGCACGCGCCATGGCGACGGCGTTGTCAACAGCTTTGACATTGGCGTGCTCGTCTTCACACTGTTTGAGGACCCTCCCTACGACCAGCTATTTTCGGCCCCTTCCAACAACTACGCCCAGGTGACTACAGTGGACCAGCGTCCGGAGACGCAGTCGCGGTGCAAAGACGGGATGACGCGCGCCGAGTGGCAGGTGGAGCTGTACAACAAGAGCTACTGCCCTCCCAGTGTTGACTACAGCTTCCGCCGCCATCTAACCGGGCCGGAGGGGTCGGAGGAGTGGCAGGTGCGGCGGCGGCTCTCGGACGGCGGCGACGCCGCCGCCCTGGGCGAGGCGCCCACCGACCTGCTGGCGGCCGCCGGCGACGATGGCGGTGGAAGCCACGACCCTGACAATGAGTTTGTGCGGTCGCGTTTTGCGGGAGCTAACGCCGAGGGCTCGTGGCACAGCTTTGAGTTTGCGCCGAACATCGTGCCTGTCATCGTTGAGCTGCTGATCAACAACGTGTGGGTTACTGGGCGATCGCAGCTGACTAACGCCCCGCCACCGCGCGACGGCAGCGAGGTGCCCATCGCGCCGGAGCACTTCCAGGTGCGCTGGTCGCGGACGCTGCAGCAGCAACTGTACGCGCAGAGCTCACCTTCCTACGACGTATTACTGCCGCCTGAGCTACAGGGGTGCAAGAGCATCGTGTCGGGCGCCACCGGAACCCGGAGCATAATCGGCGACACGCTCAGCGTGCGCCAAGAGGGTAAGGGCGTGCCCTGTCCATTCTGGCTGTACATGTGGGTACCGGCCCAGTACTCGCTCGTTGATTACGGGCGCGCGCTTGCTGAGGCCGAGGTTGGGGGCGATATTTCGGATGTCCTCTTCGTGTGGGCCAAGCGCGGGTCCACGGCGATGACCACCACGGGTGGCGTTGTTCTCAATACAGCAAGTGGGATGCAGCTAGACGCGTACTCTCCACCACCCCCTTCCCCCTTGCTGCCACCCTTTTCCCCTCCAGCTCCGCCGCAGCAAGTGCAGGCCCTCAACGTTGTCCAAGACTTTACTATACCCGGAGCTGATACTGAGGTGGTCATCAAAGAGCTCACTGATCAAATTGACGCCATACAGTCTGCCGTTCAAAGTTTTATGGCCAACCTGACTGACGTTAAGGTGTCAATTCTTACCAATGTCAAGTCCTTGCGCAACGAGTCGGAAGCGTTCTCCGCAGGCGTGAGTGGAGAACCGCCACCGCTCGCGCTCCGGAGACTTGCCCAGGAGATTGGTGAGTGCGAGAACGGGGCACGTCTGCAAGTGTCAATTCAATTCTCTTCGCTTGTAGATATTGGTGTGGTTGAGGCGATCAAGGCAGAGTGGCCGCGCTTGGTCAACGACAGTTTGTGGAAAACGACTGCATGTACTGACCCTGACTTTGAAGCCGACATCGTCATTCCTGGTCCTGCAGAAGACTCTGGCAATGACCATCACATGCTTGTAATCTACATCTTAAGCGGGGTCGGTGCGCTTCTTTGTTGCTGCTGCATTGCCACACGCTTCTTTTTCTTTGCCAAGAACCGCAAGAAGAAAGGTCGCAACGGTTACTTGCTGACATCCACTACCCGTACACCCAATCCGCCACGGAGGGTGCCTCCTTTGCCTCCAACGTCGATGACAGAGAAGATCCGCATGAAATCTACAATTTCCCGTGGGAAAATGATAACATCGACCTCCCAAGCAATATACCAGGTCACCACAAAGGACGATCTAACCAGGCCGACGCAGTTTAATTTACAATCATTGTTTTGAGTTTGGTAGAGCATATGAATAACGGTGTATTAACCAAGCACACATCCCATCGCGTGAAGGGGCGTTTGTGCGTATCCAAAAGGGGCGATTCGTGCGCTGGCAAGAATGGGGTCCATATTCCACGTGTTCCGGCCAATAGCCGCAGCCTACCACACTCACCCATAAATCCGACCACACGAGCGCCTGGGGCGGCGGTCTAGCCGCACAGCATCAACAGCTGAGATCGCTGGTGGAAGAAGACCCGCCGCCGCCAATACCGACTTCTTACTGGTGGCTTTCGCGGCGATGAGAAAATGTGCGTGTGCGTGTACACGTGTTTTTAAAAAAAATCGAGTGCGTTTTACACCACACCCTTGTTTCGACTCATCGCCAACAAAAGTCCGTGTTCTACCCCCAAGTTTGTCGTTTTTCCACGCGCAAAGTCGCTCAGTCGTCGGTCTATCGATTGCAGCTCCGCGGAACGCTTGACAATCTCGGCGTCGAGCGTGGCCAATTGTTCCAATTTCTGTCGCTCCAATCTTACGTTGCGCGTGAGTGTTCGCGCGAGTGCCGTTTGGGTGAGAAAGGCGTCCCCGAGGAGAAGCGCCACAAACACAGACAAGAAGAAGATGGACACCACCATTGCACCCGAAAACTCGTGCGAGACCTCGCACTCTGACAACACGTCCATTTTTTATGCGCGGACGCTCGCCTCTCCTCCTGCCTTTACAGCCGACCTGGTTATCTTAGAAGCATCATATTGGACAAGACCACAATCACGAAGCAGATAGCGGCTGTAATCCCGAGCACGCGCACGAGCAGCGACAGCCAACGGGCCGCGCTCGAGTCCATTGCCATTGCATGAGCACGGTACAATTGCTCAGACCCAGTTGGAACAAGCACTTGAGTCTCACTCTTTCCGTTTATTTCGTCTTGTATCGTACAGACGGATGCAAGGGGCCATCGTCTTCGAAGCGCGTCAGCGACGCCAAACGACGATCCCGATTCGGTGCGGACCTTGAGAAGCGTCGAGTCGTCGTGCTCCCAGCGCGCTACGCTGCTAATGCGCGCGGTTGTGTCCACGCTGCGCGCCGTCTTCAGCGCAGCGGTGCAGATTCGGTCCGCTAGTGTCGGCGGTTGCGACGCGTCGTCGTTGGCAGCGGGTGTTGGCGCCTGCATCCAGCCAGTGCGCCTTCCTGGGGGGGGGCGGCGCGCGCGCGTGTGATTTTTAGCGCGCAGACTTCTTGCGGAGGCTGCTGCCCATTGCTGCTAGGTTCAGGCGGCGCGCGCAGTGCGCCGCCGTCTTTTAAGAAAAATGGCTCAAGATCCAGACTACGATACATTCGATGACTTGGACACGAGCACACTGACCACGCTGTCCGACCTGTACGAGGCAATCTTGGGTCCGGCGTTGCGACAGCCCGGCGTGTTCGGAATTCTAATCACCGGAATCAGGGATATGACGTCGACACAAAACGCCGCCATGTCTTGGGGGACCGATTCGGTCGAGTTTGAAAAATACCCTGAGAATTGGCAAGTACGTTCGCATCCAAAGGGCCGCATGGGCACGCTGTTGAAGCCCGACGAGGTGCGCAAGGTGGCCGTGCTCGTGCGTTCGAGTGCATCAAATGGCAAGGCCGCGCGGATCTCCGTGATCAAGCTGTGGCTTGTCCCACCAAAGAACATCTTTGCTGTGAGTAACGAGCGCCATCGAGGAACGTACGGTGCGCATGGCGTGAACACGATTGGCATTCATTTGTTCGAGCATCACGGGCGCGCACAAGAACGGGGCATTATAATGGGCCGCAACCAGTACAGGGCGGTCCTGGGCAGCTATGTGACTGCGACGACTCAACCACCACCTCATCTGGAAACAACAACCGCGGATTCTACTGCGCAGTTTTTCATCGATGGCAAGATGATGGTCGATTCTGTACAAGCGTGTCCGCTGCATGTTTGCACGATTGCGGCGAGCCTCGCCGCATGCGAGCTGCAACCTAGCATGTCTTCAACAGACATTCCCGATACGCGCCAGCTCGACGTTAAAATCCTCGACGAAAAGCGGTTTGTCGTGAACTGTGGCATGGCCGAATTGCTCTTGAGAAAGGAGCATGCCCGCCGCGCGTACGAGCGCGCCGCGTCCAGTGTCTTTGAGGATGACGAATCGTTCTCGGACGACGATGAGGAATGCACCCTGCGCCTGGCGCCCGAGCATCTCAAGGACTTGCAGTCGGAGGCTGCGGCGCTTGTGGCCTCGGCGGAGATGCTTTGTGAAAACCTGAGTCACGGCGGGTTTCTCGATATGATGGCCGATTCCTTCTTTGACGGCGCCATGCCCGATTCGATGCACCGGCCGTCGGGAATGCCACTACTCGTCGCATTTGCGGTTAGGATTGCCTGTTACCCAGACCGCGTGGGCATCCCGGTAGGAACACCAGACGACCAGTTTGCGGCGCGCGAGGCGGCCAATCTATTCGAATCCTTCCAGTCAGCTGTCTTGCCGCACGGCATTGGCGATTTTAAGGGTACGCGCTCGGAGCCGCAATTCGCGATTGACATTGTAATTCAACACTCGGTGGAAAAGATGCTCAAAGAATTGGATCGCATCAAGAACGCCACGCCTTCCTCGGCCAGCGCAGCGCTCAAGGAGAAACTAAAACAGCAAGGCACCCAAGTCGACGCGATTGAGCGCAAGGTGCGAGAGGCATTGGTCTTCTTCCACCGCGCCGGAACAGCTGTGATTGTCGACTTGTGCGGCTTTGCCCCGCGCCGAGCGGATGGCACGACTGGCGTTTACAACAACCTCGGTCTTGCCGAGAGCTGTTGCGACCCGGTTGATCAGAGCAAGAACGCTGAAGCTTACAAGAACAACTTGGGGTATTTGACGCCGCGGGTGGACCCTATGCGCTGCACAACCGTGGGCGCGCGTCAGATGGCCTTGGCGCGCGTCTTGGCCCTCGTGGAGCGATGGCTGTGCACCGGAACCTATTGCGGGACGCTTTTGACAGTTCCGGAGTCGCCAGGCCCCGAGCTGGTGCACCTGAGCGTCGTGCACGACGCGGCTACGAAGACGCTTTCACGATGCTTTTCGCCAAGCGAGGAAGAACCCAAGCCTTCAAACGGCTCGTTTGAAACTCTGAAACCGCTCTTTGAACAGGCGCTCGAGAGCACGGCAACCATTGTCAAGGCAGGTGGGAGCAAGAAGAAGCTGCGCCGTGCTCAGCTGCGCAGCGCTGCATCGATCAAGGATGCGAGCAAATATCACGTTCAAAAACTTCTCGAAGACGAGGTTGCGCAGATGAGCATGACCGCGAAGAGCCGACGTCGCGGAGCAGCAAATTCGAGGATTGTCGGGGAGGCGATCGACTCCCTGACAAAGTGTCAAAAGACTGGTACCTCTTTTGTCGATGCCGTGCAAGGACTCGAGAGAGGCTCTGGACAAGCCATTGACGACGCAACCTGCATCTTCGGGGCGGCGCTCTCGTGCGGCGCGGTACTGGGAGCGACCCAGGTCATCGACTTTCAAACGTTCTTGGTTGGAAACGGGAGCGAAAACCAGTGCTGCAATTGCGAGAAGATTGTAAACGTGGTCGAGTCCATTGCCTTTGGAGGACACGCGGCGTGTTGCCAGAGATGCAAGCACCCCCGCTGTCTCGATTGTGTTCAGTTTGACATTGACGTCTTGGGCGGCGAGCTCGATGGCGAAGGTGCGGGACCGCCCTACCGCGTCCTGGAAAACTGCCTCTTTTGCAAGTGAGGTTTTTTTTGGAGTGTGAGTGTTGTAAAAAACACAAGACTACAAATCATACAACTTGTGCACATGAACGTACCGATCCGTTGCCGCCGTCCAGTCGAAGAAGAGTTGCATGAGCTGCTCGGGTCCGAATCCATTGGAGTATTTTTGAAGCGCTTCGCCATAGATGTTAAACGGGTTGAGGTAGGTTTGCTCAAATCTTGTACAAGTGTCATAAAAGGTTGTTCCTTTTGCAAAACGCTGCTGCCGGTCGTCTTTTCGTCCGATGAAGAGCCGACGCATCGCCTTTACATCTTCTTTCCAAGTCTTGACATTCCATCCGGGCACCTTGTCCGCGTGCTTCTGCACCATGAGTGCAATCGTCTTAAAAAGGTGATCGACTTTGTCTTCATTCTGAATGGCGTATTCATCGAAATCGTTCTTCTTGGATAGCTCCCAGAGTGCGTTAGACCACGTGTCCACGTAGTAGTGCACGAGGTCGAAAGCTGTCGTGCGGTCCATGCGTGGTGCCGAGGCATTGACGCCGAGCGGAGCGAGGTATTGCTCAAAGAAGCGCTCGATTGTTGTGAAGATTTTGAAGTCTGTCTTCGGCGCGTACATGCCGCGCCAGCCACCAATTAACGCCTCAAAGTCCTTCGTAAGACCCATGTCGCGCCATTTTCCAAGGCTTCTTCCTGAAGCCTTTTCAACCATTGAAAAAAAAGTCTCTCTTTCTTGCGCATTCAGAAAGGGCGTAGCGCGCGGCAGCAACTCCCGATTGTTACCACCCACGCCGCCGCCCGTGGGCGCAAGAGACAGCCGACCAAGGTCGGGCAGCAGCATCGCACACACCCTTTTATAAGTGTTTGTAAAAATCACGTATTATTACAAACATTCTAACGCAGGTAGTGGAAGACCGGCTTGTGCCGCGCGCTTCATACGCGCCACACTCCCACGCACTGCCCCCCTCACCCTGACCACACGCCGCAAGAATTCGCGTAAAACCTGTGCCCGACATTCTCGCATTTTTTTGCAACTATGCGCGCAACGTAAAACCCAAGCACTTTCTAGTTCTGTCGTCCCGGCTTCTAACATCCCCTCTTTTTTCTTCTAGAAGTGGGCCAACTCTTCTACTCTTGGGGCTGGCGCACAGGCCACGGCAGATGGATCTCTGTGTGATCTCACAGGTTTCTATTTAAACTATGCATACTTTTTCTGTATCTCGCGGGGAGATCCATCTGCCGTGGCCTGTGCACGGCTGGCAAAAGTAGAAGAGTTGGCCCACTTCTAGAAGGAAAAAGAGGGGATGTTAGAAGCCGGGACACCAAAACTAGAAAGTGCTTGCATTTTACCGTAAAACCCGAGCACTTTCTAGTTTTCCGCCTCAAAGGCGCGCAGCCGGCAAAGTCCACTGATCACGGCTGCCTGCAGCTTGAGATGCTTCTTGAGCATCTCGACTTCGCCGGGCGTTGCATTGGTCACGTCTCCGAGCGGTGGACGCGGCGGTTGTGGTGGTACGGCTGCCGGTGGCGGTCCAATCGCAGCAGGCCACGCCGACTCTTGCTGCTGGTACGGGGGCAGACGTCCCAATGGGTTGAGTTTTGGCATCATGCGCTCGTCCAAGTCGGCCGAGACGATGACACCATCTCGTACGGCGTCCCATAGATTGTCCTCGCTCGCGTGCCTTGGCACGATGCGCGAGTTGCGTTGTTGGCGATTGTTTGTGTCAGAAGGCATTTTGACAACACACCAGGACACCAGGCACTCTTACAAGACACACATGCACACACACTCCGCAAGAACTACTGGCTGTCCTACGTAGGGCCGTTTGTCATCGGAAGCACCGCCATCCCGCGCTCGTCGGCAAACCACGCCAGCACGACCGCCTCCTCTGCTTTGCGCATCTTGAACTGTTCGTTGGTTTTTAGAATTTCGTAGTAGTGATTGCCGTCAGTGGACTTGATCTCAATCACAGTCGTGGAAGTCTCTCCCGTTCTGGACGTGCACATCAAGAAGACGCGCTTGGACGAAGAGATAGAGGTCAGTGCGTGGTGGCACGTGCGTGTGATGCGATCGAGATCGGTTAGGCTCTTCTTGCAGCAGTTGATTTTGGCCCATTCGTAGGACGCTTGCTGCACCGACTCGTTGACCTCCTCGACGGCGGTTCCGAGTGATGCGAGTACCATTCTCGTAGACTTGCCCTGGATGGGCTCCTTCAATGTGTAACACAAGGCGTCTGAAAAGTCATCTGCGCGACCCCAGGAACGCAAGAGCTGTCCACGGCTGGCCGCGTTCAATTCGACCGGCTTTGAATCCGGCACCGGCGGCACCGGCGGCACCGGTGCTGCCGGTGCTGCCGGTGGCACCAGCGGCACCGGTGGCATGGCCCTTGACACCTTGAGCTCAATCTCGAGCTCCTTGACCTTGTTTGTGAGCGCTTCCATTTGAGAAGTCATCTGCAAAACGCTCTCGGCATTGGTCGAAGCCCATCCGAAGGCAGTATTCACAGATTCCTCCGTGCCGAGTGCTGCTGCCGCAGACAAGAAGAAGCACGAAAGGCCGCTGGGCACTTGCGACGACTCTACTGAGGAGGCCGACTGAAGCGCGTTTGCAACCTCGCCAATCCGGAACGCCTTGCAGGTCAGTGGAAGTCCAAGCAGCATTGTGATCATGGCCTCCGAAGGAGTGGATGCGCGGGCTTGCACTGGTGGTGGCGATGGCAGGCGCGTGTGTGCAACGCCACCCTTGAGCAAAAGGTGCTCATACGCCAAAATTGCGCGCTGCGTGCTGTCCCTGAGCGATTGGTTGGTCTCCTGCTGCGCACTGTAGACGAGTTCTTCATGGCATGGCAAGACAAACACCGTCTCCTTGAGCGCTTCGGTGAGCGGCAAGAGACGCCAGTGGAGGCAGGGAAGACTGGATCCAAAGCTCTCGCCGGCGACGCAGCGAAGACCAAAGCAAGACAGTTGAGAGTCAATATGTAGCGTGTCGGCATTTGCCAAAAGCACATGCAAACAGGTGGCAATCTCGGTGGTATCCAATGGACCACGCAACCCGAAGCAACCCTTGACGTTTTGCTTCGCCTCCTCATCACGCACTCGACAAATGTACTCCCGCGCCTCGTCACGGTGCCCCTCTTGGTGCAGTAGGAGGCCGTGTGAGACATTGGGTCCATCGAGCGGCGAATCGCGCGGCACAATCTTGGCCCAGAGGTTGGACCACTCTAATGCGCCGCGGTACCGAGAATCCTTGGCCACAAAGTCCGAGAGCTCGGCCTCGTGGTGCGGCTCGAGCTTGTCGCAAAAGTCGCGCGCGCACGCGATGCGGTGCCGTGCGTAGGCGTGCACGGGTGACCCACAGGCGGCGTATGAAGCCATCAGGCGAAGCGGGCCGGGCACGACGCCGCTGTCATTCCAGAGTTTGGTGATTGCACCGAGCAGAGCCTCGACGTATTCTTCTGTTGATACCGAGTGTCGCAGTGCGAGAAACTCGGAGCGCATGCGTGAGTGTAGATTTCCACCGACCTCGTCCATGGGACTGGCCTCGGTCCAGGTGATGCACACCTCGTTGCACGGACAGCGTAGGCCTTCGCACTTTGTGGTGATGCAAAACGCCTCGCGACTGCGTGCATACTCTCGGGCGGCGTTTCCAAACAAAAAGGACATGCGCACCTGCGACGCCGCCCGAATCCCGTCGGGTCCCGGTTCGGATGCGAGGTGCGCAGCCGCATCAAGAAGCAGCTTGAGGTTGGGCGTCATAGACGTCGAGGGGCCGATGCACAAGACTGTAATCGCCATGGAACGTGCCGCCAGTGTGCCATCGGGACTCGGGATATTTAATGCCGCATTCTGAAGCTCGCGTTGCTCTGCCCGCTTGAGCGCGGAGAGGTCAGCTTCGGTGCGAACCACGGTGAGCTCACGCGCCGCGCTGTAGCCGTCTTGGAAGAGGCGCGTCTGGGGTGCCGTGGCCGTTGCCATTGGCAACTTCTTACGAGTGGGCCGCATTTTGAGTTGCTCGAGGACGCACGCAATCGTCTCCGAGTCCACCTCATCGGAGGACTGGGGAAGGGTCAATGTCGAGTATATCCGATTGACTTGGATCGAAGCCATTCCTGTGTATCCATAAGTTTGCATGGGAAGCGTCTCGGGGTCATTGGCCCACGGTTCGGGTGGCTTGGACGGGATGACGTCCAGCTTGCGCTTCCGGGGTGGGTTTACGCTTGGGTCAGATCCAGGTTGCACTAGATTTCCATAGTCGTCAAACCCGTCGATGCTATCCTGATGCCGGGGGTGCGGAGGTTGCAAAGGGCAAATCAACCCCGTGCTGTTCGTCGAGGGTTCGAGTTGTGGTTTGGCTTCTGCTGCATGGGCTTCGAGTTCGTCGTCCAATTCTGCATAGGGGCTGTCGCTTCCCACGGTTGTCATCTGGTTGGGGTTGGTTGTGTCGGCGCCTCCACACGCGCGTCTGAAACGCGCGCACTGGGTTGCGGGTTTCACTCTACCGACAGCCTGGTGCACTCTCCGCAAGATTTTGCGTGTGCAGTCTAGCGGCTGTGCGCGCGTCACCGCTAACGCTACACATATATTCTTGCGCAATGTCACGCTCGGAGTGTGCGTGTGCGTGGTGGTGCACGGTTTCCGCATGCCACGCGGTTCCAAGAAGCGGAATTCCAAATCGGCCGTATGCCCACTAGACCCAATCGTGCCGCACCTCGCCGCGCTGCTGCGCGAGGCCATTGCCGGTCCGTCGGAGAATATGGACGCTCGCGAGGTTGTCTTTTGGGCCTCGTGGACGTTTCCACTCGTGTGTCGCGAAGCGCGCCAGCTGTCGCAAATCGACGGCCTGCCTTGGCTGTGGCTTTTTGAGCGACACGTGCAGAAGCAGTTTGTCGAAAAGCAGCTTCCGAGTGGTCGACTTGTGCGCCACAGTGAACCTTTGCGACTGTGTGATGGGCTTCCGCCCTGGTTTGACGTCTATTCGCAAGTACGATTGTCAATGCGCTCAACAGAATCCAGGTGGTATTCGAGTCGAAAAATCAACGACACCGTTCACGTGGTACGGAGGTGCGACATGGCAATGCGTTGTGCCACTGGAGGTCTGTTTCCACACCACAAGGACCTCATGGAAGACCAATACCAGCCAGACAATGCGCACGAATTGAACTTGCGTGCGTGCATGGGCAATCCAAACGACTACCAAGCTCCCGACTTGAAAGACCTCGTGCCCACGGCCGTTGTTCAATTCGTAGGATTTTTGCGATGGTGGATTGACTGCGCAATCTTGCGCGATCAGCACGGCTGTCTCTACAATCTCTTTTGCAGCGCACGGGGATGCACGCGCCCGGCGAGTGTGAGAGCGCCAAGAACCACCGCCGAATCGGACAAACTGCACGCGCCTGGATACTGGCCACTTGTGCGGTGCGGTGTTCAGACACTGCGCGACGATTCACAGTGGCCTTCAAATTTGCTGTGGTGTTGTAATGCGTGCGAGGAAGCCGGCACGGCCGAATTCTTCGAGCGAGTTCACTGTTGTTCGGAAGCGGAACTCGAGGCACCCCCAATTGCGACGCGGGCCACACGACGCCTCAATGACGACAAGAAATCTCCAGCGCGCTTGTTGACGACGGCTCTCGAGCGAAATGCCCGTGTCGCCCGTCGGATGCGCGAGAGCCAGCGATCAAATGGACGATTACGACACTTTCCACTCGAAGGCGAAGCATTGAACATTTATCACGCAAGTGTCATCGATGCACTCAACGTGGACTCTGGCATCCTCTACGCGGCCGCGCATCTGTCTTCGTGGCCACCAGGTCAGCGTCCTGCTCGACAGTTGCCGAGTACGACAAACTGGCGCGACAATGTCCATTTCTACGTTCGTGCTATTTGCAACGTGCGTCGAATTTATATTCGCAATGCCGCAACGCCGCGAACAGTGTCCGACTTTTATACAAACCCGAATGTGCCACCAAAATGGGTGATTGCATTGAAAGATCAGCTCCTGGACATTTTTTGACACAATTCTTGCGGAAGAACAAGCCAGAGGCAACCATCGAGCAGCCGTCCGGTGGCGCCGGCGTGATGGCGGTTTCGAGCAACCAGACCAAGCGCACCAAGACGTCCTGGTGGACTTGCGACGCGCGTGTGTGTCGTTTGTGTGCTTGTGTTTTTTTTGAATACAAATAGTACTCGCATTTCTAAAAAACACAATTCTTACAACACAAACAGTGGGTGTGGCCGCGCCGTTTACAAGACGGAACCGGTCCCCTGCAAGTGTCACAAAACCATGCCGACGTTGAAGTGCACAAGGTCGACAGTGCGCGCCAACCTGTGACCCAAGTGTGAGGACTGTCCTTGAAAACGTCAAATTCACTTTGCTCGAGAACGGGTGTCCAGCTGGCTTCAAGGATGCAAGAAAAAAGCCAGAGAGCATTTCTTCCGTGTCCCTTTTGCGCAAACTTTGTAATCACTTGACAACAGCGAGCTGCTTCTTCGTGCCACTGATCCAGTGAACACTTCAACTTTTCGTCGACTGTGTCGTTCAACTCAAACGAACTGAGCTTTGCTCGTATCAATCGCAATTGGGGAAGTCGTATGCCCATTGTGATGCGCAGGTGCTCATCGCGACCCAAGATTGACGTTGTGGTACTCAAACTCAACTGCACCGCGAGCGCGGTGCAGCTACGAGGGTTGCTGCAGCTACGAGCATGTTGCGAGTCGATGCACACAAAGGTATTGTGCAAATCGAGCGAGATGGCACACGGCCAAAGGTCTTCGGGTCGGCGACTGGTGGGCTGTGTCACGGATAAATTTGTCAACGCAAAAAGCCACCATCGCATCAATACGTCGGGGTGGCGCGGCGCGGGCGGCAGGATGCTGCCGAATACTGGCGTGGTCCACGGACATGGAGGATCAATTTCGCGCGTTCCGTTTAGGTACGCGATGGCAACGTCCCGAAGTTCAATCTGACGAGCGCTCGGTGATGTATGTCGATGGAAGGACTCCTCTTCGATGCGCGCCACGTGCTTCCACGCCATGCCGAGCACCGAGTCCAAGCGGCAAAAGTACGCAATCATTTCGGGATCGGCGGGCAGTCGTTGGTGGTGCCACGCGTGTGGCGTCTGGTACAGCCGCAGGACGTTTTGAAACGCCTCGCCCTTGTCGAAGATGCCATCTTTCAGCTGTTTCAGCGGTTCCCACGTTTCGAGCAACGTCCAGTTGTCGTCGCGCGCGCACGATTCCGTCTCGGCAAGCTGCCCAAGGACCAGGATTGCCAGATCTGTGACAGTCACTGTTGGCGCCACGCGGCTGGGATTCTCTCGACCCAGTCCATCATACCAGTGATCCGGATGGAGAAACTCCACCCCTCGATGGAAGGCCGTGCGTCGATTTGGCAGCGCCTCGCTCAGAGCCATGATGGCGCGCCTCAATGCCATGCCCCTCCAAGCCTCGGCCTCCTCCACCGCGACCTCCTCTGTCAGGTTTTTATAAGAGGCAGTGGGAGGCAAAGGGAGCGACGATTGCCAGCTCGCTTCGAGAAACTCGTGCTCGGTCAATCCAAGGACGTGCATCCAGCTATGCGAGCGAAGCTTTCCGTGCGCCGGGAAGAGTGGCAACGAGGCGTGGAAATGGTCGGGCCAATCAAAGACGTATTGGGCCATCTGTGGATGCACATTTGCGCCATGTTTCAAGATGTTGTCGCGCAGTCCCGAGGATCTGATCGAATGCATACGTTTGTCGGCGAGTTGTGCAATCAGCCAGCGAGCAAACGTGCCGCCCTTTGTGCGATCTACACAGAGGTTGTTCATGCGCGCGAGGAGCAATTCCATGTGTACGTGTGCTTCAATGGACGTGCTAGGCGTTGTTGTGGTCTCGTCAACCACAAACTTGTACTCGTTGGAGTACAATTGCACGGTGACAATGTGGTCGGGATGCGTGTACATCCAGATGCTCGTGGAGAGCGCCTCTATTGGATCATTGTTGACGGACATCGGCTCGCCGAGGGTCATTGGAAGCATGTAAACCCCGTTGACTGGCGCAAGATCCCATGGCACCTCGATGCGAGCGTGAAGACGGGTGTAGATACTGTCCGCTGGTGCCGAAGACTGCGTTGTTGGGTGATTTGGAAGAAGCGGGGAGGTCAGGTCGGCATTGGTGGCCGCATGTTTCAACATGGCGCTACGTGTTGCACACTGGCACACGCGTCCGCAGACGCTGCAGCCGCGATGGAGCGCCAGCCACAGGGACTCGACGTCCTCAACTGGCGGTGCGATCCAAAGAAGCTCGTGAACCCACCTTCGTACCCAATGTCCAGCTGTGAGACATCGACGCCCAAACGATGCACGTTGAAAGTCGCATCCGTGGCCCAGGAGAGGTTCAGGGCTGGTGCCAAAGGGCTCCTCAAAGCATGCGCGCACGACCTCGAGTGCCTCTCGACCTTCCTCGAGGTTTGGATAGATGAGAATCGCATCCGAGCGCTGCACAATCGGAAGACGTATGCCGTCGTACTCGTAGGGTTGCTCTAGTAGGAATAGGAGCGTCTTAAACCGCATTTGTGTGAATTGCCGGTTGACTTCTTCGAGGAGCGCCCACACTGCCGGTGCCGTTGCTTGATGCAACACGCGGTTGACGCGACTCGTCGCGTTCAGCATGACGAGCAAGCTGCGCAGCTCTACACGTGCCTTCTTGGCCATCTCGTCGGGTGAGTGGGTCTGGGGGCAACCAGGTCCCCTTTTTCGATAGTCTTCGAGAATGCTGTACAGCAGCAAGTTGACAACCAAGTCGCGATTGGAAAAGACAGCGTCCATGTCGGCCATGCTGTGCTTGTTTATATTGTACGGACACACACTCCGCAAGAATCGCTAGCGGCGGCTGGTTGTCAAAAAACATAAACCGAACACCAACCTACCAAATTGCAAAACCGACAACGACTCTTGCGGAAGGTGCACCCGTTGATGACCCCACTAAAACGGCTGCGCGCAGAGGCGGCGCGGCATAGTGGCGCGCCGAAACAAACCACTGGTCCGTCAAAGAAGGAACTGGCAATGAAAAGGGTGGCCGAGGAGCACCACGCCAATGTCGACTTGTATTTTAGCAACCTGGTAGAATCGGTTCCGATTGCGGAGCGCGGCAGCGTCCGCGTGAATCCCGACATTGTCTGGTTCAACGAGGCGGCGCATCATTGGGGACTCTTGCGTCTCAAGGCGGACAATCAGGTGCGTCGCGACGTGCTGAGCAACAACCAGACCGCGGTGCTTCCCAGTTCCATTCCGTCTGCCGAACAGCGTCAAGTCTACAAGCGCGGCTATGTGCTTTGGTACCTTTGCGGTCGGCCCAAGCCCAAGCTGGATCCAATGCACGCCGAAGGGCAATTGACCGAGTTGGTCAAATATACGGCGACAATCGATCCCGCCAATCCACAAGGAAGCGGCGCCGATCGTTTTAAAAACACTCTGGTGGATCTAAATCAACTCAACTCGTACGCGAGCCAAGCCTACGACCACCACTTGAAGAGCGCGCCTACTCCCAGTCGACCCATTGAAGTGAAGCGTGTCTTGCCGCAGCCAGCAAGCGAGCGCGTCGTCATTCAGCGGCAGTTTGTTCCACAGGCTTTGGTGCCGCTGGCTAGGGCAAAGGTTGCAGAGGTCGGAGTACAATTTTTGGAAACGCCCGAGAGCCTTTACACTTTCCGCGCGAGCAATCTCGAAGTGATTCGGCGGCAGGTGGCACAGCATCTCAGCACCGACCGAGTGTTTCGGGTGTCGCCGATGTTGCCAGACGGCGCCGGAGGCGGAAACCGTCCTTGCGATTATAAACTTGCGAATGGTATTCAGGCCAATGGAGAGATGATCTACAGCACCTTGCGTGACAGGCACGGCATCGACGCGCTATTCTCAATGCCAAGCTCGGACATTTATGCTGCTTCAAACTGGCCCGTATCGTTTCGTGAATTGGGACTCGCGCTCGTGGCACGTGGGTCTTACAACTCCGTGTGGCGACTTGCGCGCGGGCCCAATGGGTCAGACCCATTGGTCCCCGATGCGCTTCGTTCACTTTTTCCAGAACACGTCATCGAAGGATTTGTACGGGACGAATTGGTCTTGCGCATACCAAAACAGTGGGCTTCCTACAATGATGTATTATCGGAGACGGTCAACGTGACGGAAGCAGCGCTTGGACGGTATGGACCGAATGTTGCGGCAATGTGGGTGGGACGCGAGTCCAAGCCAGAGATGGTCGGAACCGGGTCGACGCAGGGGCGCTTCAAGCTCTTTGCAATCCTGGAGCGCGGTACTGACGTTGCGACGCGTATTTCCCAAATGACAAACCAACCCCATGCCGTGTGGCAGCGTTATTTCCGAAGCTTGCGGTTGTGTATCTGGCGAGTCTCAGCCAACCGCTGTTTTCACTTTGACGGCAAGTTGGCGAATTTGGTGGATTCGTTCCCTTCCAGCGGGGTGACAGTCGACGACAAGACGTCGACGATCAAGGCAATCGACCTTGCTTCTGACTTTTATCGTCGTATTGAGCGTTTGACACCAGAAGAAGGCACATCGGCCACCATGGCCACGTCGCCCGAGATGGCGCAGGGGTGGCGATTGGTGTGGCTTTACAACATCCTGTTCGTGACATGCTCGCTTCGCCTCGTACTAACGACTGACGTCTATCTCAAAGTATGGTGGCCTTCGATTTCCAAGGCCGTGAAGTCGGTTCTTCAGGAGTGCGTTTCGGGACGCTCGCTTCCCAACCATGACGCCGAGTACATGCGCGCGCGTTCCTTTTTGATGCAGTGCAAGTGGAGCGGTGGCTTTCTAATGGCCGCGACTCCCAAGAAGCCGCCTGATGGATATGATCCCAGCGCGATGTCCGCAACTGCATTGGGGATGGTTCGTCTTTATTTTCACGATCATTGGTATAACGATGCCATGAAACGACTCGTGGAACCGGCACGGCGCGTTCGGTTGGCAAGTCGCAACGACGAAGACGCCACCCAGCTTACAACCCTCCGTCAGGAGCGCAATCAGTCGTGGGCATGGTACAACGTGGTGTTTCGACCGAGGGCGCTGCCAATGGTACGATTTTTTGCGGGAAAAATGGAAGAGGATGCCCACCGAGCGTTGCCCATGGTCCAAGTCCTTTATGACTATGCCGATGCTCCTGAAGAGGACCTTTACCCTCTGACTGCGGGGTCGCGGCATCCATTGAGACCGATGCAAATCGTCAGCTGGCCGATGGCGCGCAAGGTGTTCGATGAAAAGTGGCTCGATTCGGTCTCTTGGGAGGATTCGAGAGTTGCTGCGCGGGAAATAGGGTTTCGCGTGTAGGATTCTTGCGGCAAGTGCATTTTACGCATTTGCTGTGGAGGCTGTGATGTCCGCCACGATTCTCAACCTGTTGGTCGAAAAGTGGGAGGCGCAGCTCGACAACCTGCAACGCATCGATAAAACGACCACAACACTTCCTCCCGAAGCAATGGACATGAACGACGATGCCGATATTTGTACGCTCGAAGTCCTTCCCAGTGCCACACTTTCAGAGTGTGTGCGTGGGGGCACGAGTCTGTTGTTGCAATGTGACGCGTCGTGAGTGCTCGGGTTTTACGTTGCGCACATTGTTGCCACAGAGTGTGACGAGTAAGAACGCAACAGGCATGACACTGATTGGTGCTGGATTGATTTTATGTATGTATTACTGCCACGCTCAGTGGTGATCCTTCCAGTAACAAACCACTTAGCCAGCGGCCCAAGGTTTGCGCTCCAATAGCGGGTACGCGCGCGAGGCGCTGGCGTTCGGCCGACGGTGCTAGTCGGCGGCGCAACTGGTAACGGGTCGACAATTGGTTGACCTGCATCTCATAGCGCTAAGAATATTGCGGGCATGGGGGATGCGAGCCGTAGCGCGGCCGGGACTGGTTGAGTGGCACGTTGTTTGCGTTTGCGTGGCGCGCCGTCGCTGCGCAGGCGCTCGCCCTGCAGACCCACACTGCAAGAGGTGAATGAAAGTCCGAACTTGCGATTCCCACATACATGCGAAGCTGCAGGTGTGCGAATGCACTCCTGGGACGCAGTAGGTCGCCTTCTTTTGGCGTCACTCCTGAGTTCAGCAAACCCTTGTGTTGCATGAAGCTTTTATACCTGCTCTCGCTGGTCTGTGCGGCACCCGCCAAGTTGGTATTCCGGCACGGGGCGAAAGCAGTCACCGATGCGCCAAAAGCTGGGTTCGGCCAAGCTTGTCGGCGCGTCGGATGCTCGCTGGTCGGCGATGCCGCACTTGTACAACACAGCCAAGCGAGGGTGGCATTCTCTCCGGGGTGTGCTGCCCCGAATGACAGGGCCGCTATTCGCTGCTGCGGCGGCACGGGTGGGCAATGCTTCTCAATATGCGCTGCGGAAAACGCGTGGGCACTGTCGACTCACTTCAGGCGCACACGGCAGCCACGCACGTGCGGCGTTGAGCCCCGCCGCGCAACGCACGACGAAGCTGTCGCCGAATGCGACGCGCAGGGCCTTCGTCTGTGCTCAGAGGCAGAGCTCGATAGCTGCTGTAAGACGGGCTGTCAGGCAGATAAAGTACCTGTATGGAGGAAATGCGTCCCTAACGAGTGCCACTTGGCTGTGACGCCGCGTAACCTCACGCACAGTCCAACCAAGCAGCCCAACCAAGCAGTACAGCCAAGCATCTGCAGACGCCAGAGCAACAGCATGCAGGGGCTGAGTGCCAGAGAGTTCTACTGCACGCATGGCCACTGGCACCACGGCATCTTCTGCAATCGCTGTGATGTTGGCATGCAGAATGCGCTTCTGCGGGCGGCACGCGAGGCGGAGCCCGAGGACGCACACACTGTTCTCGCCATGGGCACACACGACGGATCCGATCTCGAGCACACCGTCAACGCAAGCTGGTATGACGCCAAGCGTACGAAGATTCACGGCTTCGAGGTTGAGGAGGTTGCCCTTGTGAAAGCCCGAAGAAAGTTTCTGTCCCATTCGGAGGTGCAAGTCCATAGAGCCGCGGTGACGGACGCCGACGGCAAGTCCTTACAAATGAGCAACTCCGGCCAGCACACCAAAGTGCTGCCTCTGTTGGGCAGGACAAACACGAGTGGCTACACCGTGCCAACCGTGTCGCTGCATGGCTTTGTCAGTGCCCAAAGAATCGAGCGAGTCACCTACACACTGATCGACGTTGAGGGTAACGAGGCGACGATTGTGCGCGGCATGCGGCTGGACTTGCCTGAGAACCGCGCAACATTTGCCATATTTCAGTACGAGTCTTGGAACCCTTACCTGAACGGCATGACGCAATGGCAGCTCGCTCAGTTTCTTGAGCAGTGTGGCTACCGCCTTTACGCGATCGGAAGCCGATCGAGCTCTGAGGCCACAGCCGAGCCGGTGCCGATGCACGCGCTGGATTCGTCAGCAGCTGGTGCAGTCCATAGAGAGGTGCCGGTGCTCCTGCGGTTCAACTCATCGACATATATGGATTCCCTATGGTGTAGGTTTTCCCGTGGCCAACGCAAGAATGCACCCCCGCCGACCCCCCAAACCACGTCGATAGGTAGCAACACGCTCGCTGTGGCCGAATCTGCCATCCAAGCTTCGCCCTGGCTAAAGACTTTCTTGACCCGTCACGCACTTGTGTAAAAGAAAACGCCATCTACGCCGCGCCCACCGCCACGGAGACGCCGCGCTCCGCGGTCGTCGCTCGCGTCCCGCTGCTCCAAAAATCGTAAACACATCGTGCACGCTCACAATGGTACTCGCATTTCTAGTTTTGTGTCCCGGCTTCTAACATCCCCTCATTTTTCTTCTAGAAATGAGCCAACTCTTCTACTCTTGGAGCTGGCGCACCGTCCACGGCAGATGGATCTCCGTCTGATCTCACAGGTTTCTATGTAAATCATGCATACTTTTGCTGTATCTCGCGGGGCAGATCCATCTGCCGTGGCCTGTGCGCCAGCCCCAAGAGTAGAAGAATTGGCCCACTTCTAGAAGGAAAAAGAGGGGATGTTAGAAGCCGGGACGACAGAGTTAGAAAGTGCTTGGGTTTTACGTTGCGCACAGCCTCGCAAAAAAATGTGTGCGCAACTAGTACGCACATGTGCAAGTCTAGGGGTTGCAGAATTATGCACAAACATGCGCGCTAACCAGGTTAGAACTAACAATCGCACGCACACATGCACACGTCCATGGCCAAAGCCATGGAAGAGTGCAACCTCGACAAGCTCTTTGAAATCGCCGACGAAGCCAAGCGACAAACCACTGCCGACGAGGGCGAAGATGATCTGGACGAAATGGACGAAGACGAAGACGCGTTTCAACGCATGTTTGCAAACTCAAATGGACCATTGCGCACCGGGAAGTCCGTGTGCATCGACTTACCAAACGGTGACGTGCACGTATGCTACGGCACGCAGTGCCCGCATACCGAGGTGACCAAAGAACGTCAGATTGTGTGCACGTGCACTGGAAGAGTCGTTGGCATCGAACACAGCAGGGAGCAAGAAGCAGGGTGGACGGGGCGCTCCATTGGAAGTGCAAACCCGGACGACACGGCAGGCACGCCTCTCGGAGGCTGGGTCAAGCGTCGCGACATGTTCAGTGCCAGCGCGCAAGCCTGGCAAATGGCCAGGAGTTTTGGAGACGCCGACCACAAGTCGTTGCAAAATTACATTCCTCCTCCCACACGACCCGCAAAGTCAAACGACCATGTTCCGATCAAACGCGGCGCGTTGTGCGTCGACGACGGGGTGTCGCCTTCCAGTCCCTCTGCCAATCGCCGACAGCGCACGGCTCGACGCGAAACGTGGACGCGGGATGCCATCGAAAAGCTCACCGCAATCGCATCAACTGTGGTTCGGGACTTGTTTATAGTCGACGAGGAGCCGCCTGCTGCACAAACAACGACCTCGTCAAAGACAGCCGAGGACGATTGCGATCCACGACTGCAAAACTTGGACTTTGTACGATCGCTCGCACTTCGGCGTTATGCTCAGTCGTCTGCGCGTGGATTACAGCGACTCAACATGGACGTCATCAACGACGTCTGCATCCACGCAAACGCCTTTGTTCACACTCAACGCAAGCGCGCCCAAGCAGCCGTCTTTTCCGACGCGACCATTGCAAGTTCCTCAAAGAGTCGGCGACAAGGGGCTTGCTATCAGGGTCCTGTGCGCAGCTTGATTGCGAGACTCATTGTGACACTTTGGCACGCCTCGTGTCTCACTCCGCACATGTGCGACAATCGACGTGGCAACGACTCGTTCCGGCCGTTTGCGGCGGGCGTCTTGTACTCGCTGAAACGCGGCGTCTACCTCGAGGACGGGACCTGCGTCGTTCCGGAACTCGACAGCCTGGCAGTGCATCTCCCCGCACTGCGCTCGACGCACAGCACAGCCGCAGCAAAGCAGCTCCAGAGCTCGAGTCATCGTGGCATCTGTTCATTACACCGCTCGATTGCGTCGATTGTAACCATGGATGTCGAGGAAACGATTCGGCAAGTGCAGCAGCTGCTCACCGACGCTGCGCGTCAGGCGGCATTGTTGCGCGAGCTGACGCACCGTTTTGATGGTTCAAAATCGAAACCGTAGCGTTTTGGAATTTAGAAGGTGTTTCTAATGTTAAAAAAATGCAAGCGTTATAACACTGTGACCAACACAAGCTACCGTCACCTCCTCCTCCACCATCACCGCCATCACCGCCATCACCGCTACCAATGCATCACCGCCTAGTAGCCAGCCGCCGCCAGCGATGCCATGAGGTTGCCCTCGCCACCCGCCGCACCGACAAATGCGTGCTGCGTGCCCGATGCGGTCATCCGCAGACCTCCAGTGCTTCGTGAGAGCAGGTTCATGAGCAAGTCCTGCTGCTGGATGGGGTTGGCCGAGGGCCCACCGGCCGCCTTGGAAGCCTCGGCCTTGACAGTCTCAAGCGCCGGCGCCACCATGGCGGTGTGCGGCTCGGTCGGCTTGTCGGCGTCGGCCTCGCGCGACGTGAGCTTGGAAAAGTCAAACTTCTCGTTCATGAGACCCGCCTGGGAGAGCTTCTCCTGCAGGACCTCGAGGCCCTTTTGGCGCTCGTTGGCCAGGCCGATGGCCTCGTCGTAGTCGCGCTGGAGCTTGTCCTTGCCCTGCTTGAGCTCCTCGTTCTCGCGCATACTCGAGGCGAGCGAGTCCTGGAGCGTCGGCAGCTTGGAGGCCTCGTCGCGCAGGCGCTTGATCGACTTTGAGGCCACATACGACGCCGCCGCGAGCGCACCCTGGGATGTAATATCCTTCTTCTGGTGGAACTCGTTGGCCCACACGCCGAGCGGTGCAACGTCGCTCGCGAGCGATGTGCCAGAGTGGTGCTTCTCAATCTCCTCCTTCATGAAGTCGTTGAAGAAGAACTGGCTCTCTCCCTGGAAGGCGGAGATGCGCTCGCGCTCGCGCCCGTTGAAAAACTCGAGCTGCTGGTTGGCCTGCGCCGCCTTGGCGGTCTGCTCGGCCAGCTGCAGCTTGAGTGTCTCCATGACGGCCGACTCCTCTGAAACAATTGCGGAAGCGACGGAATCGGTGGTGTCGACCATTTTGGTGAGTGTGGGGGGGGAAAGGAGCAAGCCGGGGTGGAGGGGTGAGCAAGAGGCCCGCCACTTACCCGTTTGCAAGTGTGACGCGGGTTATCTTGTTAGCGGCAGGGATGCAATGTGGTGCTTCATCGTCGCGCGTTGCGCGACGCGGTTTGTATGGTGCGCGCGCACCTTTTCTCGCTTGAACCTTGGACGCGCACGCGACTTGCATCACAGTCTTGCCATTGATCGTATCCACCCACGTTCCGGGACGACGTCCCTCCGCACAGACACTCAGCTCGCCCTGAGCGCGATACAAGACATTCTGGTCCTCGTCCAAAATCATATTGGTACCGAGCGACAACCCGCGGAGCGAGCCATCGCGCACGCTTCTGATGGCCGCCGGATCGGTGACGCGCGCAGCGATTCGAAGCGAACCGTCTGTGCCTTGCCAAGAGGCCATACATTGGCCCACTTGGGCGTTGTGGTCGTGCTCGTTCAACAATGGTCTGCCCGCAATATTTGTCGCTTGGATTTCGGCACGCGACAAGTCGGCGGCGCAACCGCGTGCCCCATTCGCGGGCGGTGCCGGGTGTGCGGTACCGCGAATGTCAATGTACTCGGTCATTTGGAGAGAGGGAGTCTTCTTCTTACACGATTTGGGTTTACATGAAATTCTAGCGCAGTCCAACACACGTACTCACACACGCACACACACGCAGGTCCGGTGCCTAGGGTCGAGCGCGCGTCGGGCGCGTTCCGCGCGCTCGGCGTGCATGTCCCTTGCACGCAGCGTCGCGCGCCAGGCGCGACGAGTGCAGCGGGCGTGGGCATACGCGCACGTGCGGGCGCTTCTACCTTGGCTTTTTTTCCGCGGTGCTCGTGATAGCCTTGAGGTACGCGATGCGTTCGTTGTCAGTTACGGGTGTATCGGCTCCCAAGTCTAGATTCATGGTTAGCAAAATAGTCTCGAGAAACTCCAGGATTGGCCGTTGCGCGTGCGGACGCGCATCCAAGGAATGGGCCATGATGCTGCACGGGTCGTAATTGTACATGTCTCACACGCACACGCACATTCCACATTCCACGCGCCGCAAGAGTACCAAAACGTGTACTTTTTTCAGAAGCGATCCGATTCGTGAAAGGGCGGCAATAGATTGCCGCGAACGTCTCGCTCCACCCAATCATTCGGATTCCTCTGGCCGGAATGAACAAAGGCACAGCCCTCGTAACGGAATCGGCAGTCTGGGCCGTAGCGACACGGTTGGCTGGACTTGAACTTGTAAAAATGCCGATTGGTCGGGACGCGACGCGTCTGTGCCTCGAGCTCCCTTCTGGCGGCCTCTGCCAGATCCAATGCGGACCGCCTCTCCCAGTTGAGCGAGTGGGGACGAGGAGGGGCCGTCGTGGTGCTCGATGGCGGAGCGCGCGGAGCGTGTGTGTCGTACGGTACAAGTTCGTCGAGACTGGGGGGGCTTGCCAATCCATAGGGAATGGTGGCGTTGGAGTCTTGGTCCGATTCGACAATGGTCCCAATCGTCGCAGACGTGAGGTAAGTGGACGTGAGGGTTTGTGTGGGCGTTTTCACGACGCGCCACGAAGCCCGGGCGACTGCGCCCTTTTTCACGACGGGTGGTTTGGTCCGCTCGGTCCGCTTGGTCCGCTTGGACAATGGTGTGTTCTCATCGTCGTCGTCATCGTCGGCGTCATCGTCGGCCGGTTGCGGAGGAGCCGGTTGCGGAGGAGCCGGAGGAGTCGTCAAAAAGGACACCTCGCGTGGCGCAAACGCCCGAAGAAATGCAACCGACTCGAGCGACACGCCACGGTCGCGGCAAATGGTGACAGCGGAAACAACCGGGATGAGCGAGACGACGTGTGCGCGTGAATTGAGAAGCGAGTTTGACGGGAGGAGCTCTCGAAAGGTATGGATTATAAAGTCGGCATTGTCCTGCGAAATCTCGCCCCGTTTGACGGCAGCGGGGCTGATGATCCACGATGTTGGACCGAGACCCATGCGTTGCAGCGTCTTGAATATGACACCGGTGGTGGCACCGTCGTAGCGAGAAAAGAGCAGCATTTCAAGGTACCGCACTGGTATCCACGATACTTGGGCTTGACGCGTGGCGCGACCATCGGGGAGCGTGAACCTGGGTATGGTGATGCCAATTTTTCCATCTGGCTGCACTAGAAGGGCAGTGTAGACGACTTCCGGTGGGGAGCGCATCGCCTTGTTCGGCTCCTTGGGTGGCTCCTTGGGTGTCTCCTTCTTCGGCGCCTTGTTCGGCTCCTTGGGTGGCTCCTTCTTCGGCTCCTTGGGTGGCTCCTTCTTTGGCTCCTTGGGCGGCTCCTCAATCTCTACGTGGTCGTCGTCGGTGTCATTCCAACTCGATGTGGACTTTGGCGACCCTCCAAACTCGCTCCGCACGGCACCCCAACCTTCGACCGGGTCGGTGTCTTCCGCATGCGGCTCATCATAGGACCTGTGCAGATTGCCCACCGTTCCCCTGTTGGTCTTGATGTGAAAGCGGTGTGGTGCCATACGCCTGCGCTTTGGTATGAATGCAAACTGCTCGTGGTCGGGAAGCGCATCAAATGCAACGCGTTCCTTTTGAGACGGTACGGCTTCGCGATTCCGTCGGATGACCCGACGATACGCGCGGGACTCCTTGGTATCGTCCTCGTAATCCGACTCCGAATTGGAAGCCGCGGCATCCGACTCCCGATCCTCATTGTTGCACACACGCTTTTGCTGGGGCGACGCGGCTGGAGGGAGCGGAACCGGAACCGGAACCGTCTTGTGCCGCTTCGGGTTTGGTGTCAGGCGCTTGCGACGGCGACGCTTCCGAAGGGCGCTTGTTTTGCAAACGCCCAAGATGATACAGTCGTCGTTTACGTCTTCGTCGTCGTCTTCCGAGGAGTTGAGATCCATGCGTCTCTGGGTCTCCCCTATACAAGTACAGCAGTGCACACGCCGCAAGAATCGCTGGGCGGCAACCGCTAAAAAATAGCGCTTAAAAAAATACACACACACACCACAAACACATACCACAAACACACATTCCACAAAACTGTCATGCCGGTGCTCGTCGGCGTCACGATTGCCTACCTCTTTTTTGCGGTGGCCTTTTTGGTCTTTAAAACACGCCGGCAAACTCTCCGAGAAGGTCCAGCTCGGGTGAGCTAAACTCGGAAACCGAACGCGAGCTCTTCGATACGCGCAGGCTCTCCCCAGCCTTGGCAGGCATCACATGCGGTCCGGTGAGACCAAATTCGGTCTTGAACATGGGCTTGTGCTTTGCGTGGTACAACATTTTGATTGTTTCCTTGTCCGAAAAGAGGTTTACAAAGCGCGATTGCATCGAGAAGAAGGCGTAGACCATGGCACGCGCGATGACCTCGAACGAGGTGCTGCTATACTCATACTTTGGATTCACCATGCCCATTTGGGCGTGCTCCAGAACCTTCCACGGTTTGGGAATGTCGCCAAGGCCACCCTTGAGCTCAAGCAGCGCTTCGCGTGTCGGAATCGGTCGCGTGTTTGGGCCCATGGCCTCGAGATTCTTGTGGTCGTGCGACTGCTGCGCGGCGATCCACTTGAGTGGCACCAGTGCCAGCCATTTGTCGTGCGTGTAGTTCATTTGGGATTGTATGTTGAACGGCTTGGTCATGTTTGCGTACTGATCGTTTGGATTCCACACGGACAACCGCGTGAGCATGGGAAGCACACCCTTGATTGTAATCTTGGCGCGAATTTTGAGGCCCTTGCACAAGGACATGAGCGTCAGCCGTCCCGTTTGCGCCCCGGCGTGTGCGTGAGGAATCGGCATATAACGGTAGCGCGAATCGCAAAAGATTCGGTGGCCTCGCGCCGAGAGGTTGTTTTGGAAGGCGCTGATCTGGCCGTAGGCGTCGGCACCCGTAATCTCAATCTCGTCACACCGGTGCCGCTCGTCGACAACTTCGGCCTCTTGCCGGCCAACGTGAAGCATCACAGTGCCATCAATGTCCTTGAAAAAGCGGTGGCGTCCCAAATGGTGGGCAGTGTCATCTCCCTTGTGCGTCGGTGTCGCAGCATTGTCAACGCCGCCTTCATCGTCTCGTTGAATGTGCGAGTACCACTCGCCGTTGTCGGTGGCGTCCTTGTAGACATTATCCTGGTCGAGTACTTGGTGCTCGCCCAGGAAGACCTCGGCTTCCTGTGGCATCTCGAGGAGGTAGAGGTCGCCGTTGCATGGGATTCCTCGGACCACGTAGTCGACGGCGTCTCCACCATCAAACGGAGCCAAAGGTTGGTTAGGGTTTTCATTGACGGTTGTCGACGTCGTTATGACAAAGTCGGTCGAATTCGTGTCGATCAGGTATGCCGACACATGTTCCCACAGGTCGTCTGGGAGGCTCGCAAATGGACACGGTTTGGTCGGATCGGTGGGCTTTACTTCCGGTGCGCTCATGGTTTCGCTTGTGATTACTACCTGGTGCACTTGCCGCAAGAATGCGCCGTCGCACCCTACAAGAGCGCGCAAGGCCATTCGTCGACTTCCGTCAAGTCGTTCTTGTAGGCCCACACATGGACCCGATCGGTCTTCAGCGAGTCGTAGCGGATGTAAACGGTGAAATTATCGCAGATGACGTTGCCGTGTCGGTTTGGAAGTCCAAACGTTTGAACAACGCTCACGTGCATGAGTGACGGCGCAAGAATGGTGTTGCTGACCTTTGTGCCACGAATAGTAACGTGGTCGACCAGCTCTTCGACACGGACGCTCATGAGATGTGTAGAGTTTAGGCGTTTTTTGGAAACCCAAGACTACAAGAATTAGCGCATACACACACACAACATTACTGGTGGGGCTGTGATTGTACGAGGTGCGGCTGTGGATGCACCAGGTGCTGTGGATGCACAAGGTGCTGGTTGAGATGGGCTTGGGTGTGGCGCTGCGCCGCCTCGGCCTCGAGAAACTGCGTCCAGCCGAGCAGGTGGCCGAGGCTGGACATGGCCGCGTTCATGGCCATTTGTGGCGTTCCAAAGGGCTGTGGAACTTCGGGAGTGGTGTTGGGGACGTTGGGAATGTTCAGTTGCGCGCATTCGAGCTCGCATTCAAGCGGTCCGGGCGTAGACGTTTCCTTCCAAATGGACGTCTGTGTGGCAATCGTGGTGGTGGTGGTGGGCGCTACAGGTGCAGCCGAGGCCACCGCCCACGGCGGCGAATCGGGCAGCGCGGCGTGGAGCTCCTCGGGCAGGTCCTCGGCCATGATGCACCCACTCGAGGTCTGGGTGGCATTGTGGTGGTGGGTCGACGTGCCCTGCGAGTCGGTGCCGCAGGAGACCGACTTGGGTGCGGCACGCTCCGCATCTTGACTTAACTTGCGCAGCATCGTGGTCTCTTCCTCAAGCGCAACAATGTGCGTACAACTCTCGGCCAGACGCTCGCGTGCATCGACGAGCTCGGCCAGTTTGCAGTCGTTGTTTTCCACGAGCTGATTGCACACCTTCTCCTTCCAGTTTAGCGTCTCTTGTAGCATGGCGCGTTTGCGCTCCGCCTTGGCCTCGAGCTGCTCGATGGCATGGCTGTGGGCCTTGCTCAACTCGGCCGTCTGTTGCGCAGCCGTGCGCGTCTGAGCCTCGAGGCGATCGTTGAGCTTTTTAATCTCGGCGGTCTGCTTCGACGCGGCGGCATTGTAAAGCTTGTCCTTGCTGAGCTCTTGTTTTTTGAGCTTGTCCATGCGCTTTTCAATATCAATCTTGGCGCTGAGCGCCTCGTCCATCTCGGTGAGCAGCGAAATGTTGGACGTGCGTAGCATGTTGAGCTCCTTGAGATTTGCCGCAACCTTTTCATCGGCAACCCGCTCACGCTCGATTGTTTCAGCCTGCACCCTTTCGATGCTCGCAATCGCCGACTCGTTTTGCTTGGCGAGGGCCTTTTCGTGCTCCAGTTTGAGACTGGACTCGGCCGTTTTGAGCCTCCGAATCTCCTCTTGGTCGGTCTTGCGGTCCAGCTTCATCTGGGCGAGGGCACTCTGCAGCACGGCGTTTACTGCAGCAGAAGAACCTCCAACGCTCCTCTCCGACTCGTCATGGTTGGACAGGTGCGCCGGCGCGTCGAGGTCTACAGCGCGATATGCATTCGCGAATGCGCTGATCTGCTCGTCTGCGACAAAGCGAAGCGTGTGTTCAGCCGAGGTCCCCACAGCCATCGCGACGCCAGAGCCATTGCAGAGGCTGGTGCGCGCTTCAAACATGGACGTGGACATCGAGCTGAACGAGAACTCGCGGTCGCGCACGCACCGCTTCCCCGTCTTTGTAGTGGCAATTGTGACAACATTGAGCTCCCAATAGGCGGACGAGATGCCCGCTTGCCACGGCAAGGAGTACGTGATCAGCACAAACTCCATCAGTTCAGACTTTGGGACATTGGCATGCGTCAATGCTTGTTGGTGCAAGTGGCGCGAAAACTGCGAGAGCTGGTCTGCGAGACAATCAGGATGAAGCCCCCACGAGTGAGCACATAGTTTCCGCATCAAGGCGTCGTCTTCGCTGGTGAGCATCATCCGCTGGCCGGACAAGTTGACGACTGCAATGTATCTTGGAAGTGTCTCGGGAAGACCGCACGGAAACGCCCGTCCATGTGTTAGGTTTTTGTGAAGCGCCGAAAGAAAGGTTTCGCGATTTCCAATGGCCTCTTTGATCGAGCCCTCGCGCCCGCGGGAGCTCAAGCGCTCCTCCATGCAGGCCAGATGGTCTTGGAGCGAGCGCGCGCTTCGGCTGCGTCCCAGACGACTCAGCCAGGCCGCATCACGCGCTTCGAGGCTCGGGGTTGCTTTAAGGCTGGCGCCGTGCGCATCGGCGACGCGCGGTACGGGCCGTCGTATTCCCTCCATGGATTGTCTACGCCCTCACCAGATTTGCCGACCCGTGGCGCAGAGTTAGTGAGAACTCCTCGACAATACACGCGCGTACAAGACGCAAGACGCGCGTGCACGCGCACACGCGCGCACATGCCAATGGCTTCACCAATTACGTTTCATTTGAGCGCTTGTTCCGTGTCCAATGGCGTTCATGCACGCGACGCCAAGTGCTCGACCGAGGACTGCCTCTTGCACATGCGATCACGTCCGCTCCTTTCCTCGAGCAGCAGCAGTTCCGTGGCATCGACTTCGAATGGTCTCAGTTTGTGTTTTGGCGACACGTCCGTGGCCACACCGCCTCCATGTGCTGGCGATGCGACTGGGTTTCGGCTCGATTTTGCCACGCTGCTTTCCAACTCGGTTGTCGGCAATGCCGCCTCGGGGCTCGAAGTGGTCGGTCGTCTCGCGCCCGCGCCCGTGGCAAACGCGGCCAAAGCGCTACGTGCGCACATCGTCGTCGACGAAGACGAGTGCGTCTTCATTGACCAGTACGAAATCGGAGAAAGAGATCCCAATGATCCGACTCGGCCGCTGAAAAAAGGGTGCAGTCGATTCTTGGAAGTCGTATACGGCGTCTTGTGCACCAACCCGCGTACCGCTGTGGTCAATGGTAAATCGACCAAGTGGTCGGAGCTGCTGGGTCCGAGCGGGCACTACGAGCGATTCTCGGCGTGGTCGCACATTTTCGGCACACTCGTCTTTCTCGCCTATGCCATTGTGAGATTGGCGATTCCAAAGAACAATGACGAGGTCGAGCAGATCCTCGCAACCGTTGCTGCGTTCGGCACAACCTTTGTATTCCTCTCATCGTCTATTTATCACGCGACTGCGCCTGACGCAAAGCTCGCGTTTTACACGCGGTTTTTGGACTTTTTCGCCATCTACCTCGGCATCGTCCTCACAGCTACGGCCGACATTGCCGCAGCAACCAAAGGTTTTCGCAACGTGCCAATAGTTACGATTGTTGATTTACCGATTGCCGGCACCATCGTCGTCGTATTCTTCTTGTGGCGACGGCATCGCGTGTCACAGGAGGATACGTGGGTCGGTGTACACGCGAAGGAAGGTGGGTGTGTCTTCAGCGACGGTTTGTTCTCGCGCGGCCACTATGACCTTCATCACTCGCAGCTGCGCGAGACCACGTCGTTGCTGCTGACGAGCAGCTACTTTATGAGCGTTCCGGCAGCAGTCATGACACTTGACTCCACGACGTCCATGGTTGTGCTCACGTTGCAAGTTGTGAGCTTTACTGTTATCGTCTCGGGCATGGTGCTTGACCGGGTGTTGAAATGGCCGAACAAACAGCTTGCATCTGGCAAGTTTTCGTGCCTGGCTTGTCCGAGTCCAAATGGTCCAGGCTGTGTCGTGAATTCGCACGGGATTTGGCACGTCGTAGCGATCGTTGCCACCGCGATCACGTTTGTAGCCCGTGAGTATGCCCTCGACTCGTATCGAAAAGAATAAAAAATCACGCGTTTGCGAAGACTTGTAGTGTGAAATCAGATGTTTTTTTGACCCTAACTTTGTATGTACACTCTTCACTCCCTCAAGTGGTGCGCTGTGAGCAACCAGTCACAGTTGATCGAACCCATATTTGAGGCAAGCACCTGCGCCTCTTGGGTATTGGTCGCGGGGTGCGCGCGCTCCTTTGAAACCAAATACGAAACAATCTTAACATGGTCGCGGGCGGCGGCGCTGAGGAGCGCGCTCTCGAGATCCCGAGCGCCAAAGATGACTAAAAATTCGACAATACCAGCATGCCCGTGCGCCGCCGCGGCGTCAAGCGCCGAGTCGAGGCAGAGGGTGGCTGTCGCATGGTCGAGAAAGCACCGGCGCACGGCCGCAAAGTCGCCGAGACGAGCCGCGTGCACGAGCTGGCCGCTCGGGCTATTTTGATCGGTTGGGAAGACCTTTCCGATGCTGAGTGCAATCGGTGCAGTGAGGAGGAGTGAAATCATTTGTCTTTCTTCTTTGAAAACAGAACGCTTACAAGACGCAAGGTGGAGATAGCGCTCACACTCACACACACTCACACACACTCGCGCGCGCGCTCACATGCGCGCGCGCGCCGCCACAAGCACACTGGTGGCGGTACACACGCGCACTACCTAGGCCGAGGGAAACGCATCATCCGGGAATTGCACGAGGTCATCGTCTCCCGCAAAGGGCTCGTTGGTGCGGAGGCGCTTGGGGGGCTCCTCGTCCTCACTGTCGTCCTCGATGACCTTGACATTTGAGAGGTTGATCTGTGGTCCAGACGTCTCCGTCATGTTCGTGTACACGTAGGCTTGAGCAAGTCGAAATTTCATACCCCAGCCCGTGGGATTGAAGTAGATCCCGCGGGAGAGCTGACCGACGCACGCGATGGCCGACTTGGCGACCAAGTTGTTGACGTCGCCACGCTTCGGCTTTGTAATGCAAAACTCACCCTTGTCGTCCTGCTTCCGCTTGCACGTGAAGATGGTGGGCATGGTGCGAGGCTGTCCCGTGCCCGAGTCGATGGCCTCGTGCTGCACGGCCAGGCGGAAGCCGTGTGGGTAGCCATTGACGAGGTCGGCCGGCTTCAAGATGGAGTTGAACTTGCCCTCAAACTCGGCGTCGGTGACCGAGGGAGTGCGCGACGACTTGGGGGGAAAGATTTGGTCGCGCGGAAGCTTCTTGCACTGCTCGATGAGGTGGTTCTCGATCGCGGTCCACTTGTCGGCCCGATCCTGGGTAAACTCGATTGAAATCGACCAGGCGGTGCCGAGCTGCTGTTTGTCGCGGTTGATTGGCGGGCCCGCCTTGAAGGGAGAGCGAACGTAGTCGGGCGGCTCGGCAAAGTCGACGCAGAAGTTGCTGCCGTCGTACTTGAGCTCAATGTACTTGTCGCCGTTGTTCCCCGTTTTGATCTCCTGTCCAACCTCGAGCTTGGTAACGTCGAGTTTGTCGATGTGGATGGTCTTGTTGCCGGCCCTGCCGGCCGTGCGCACCGGTGCCGGCGCGATGTCCTTGGTGGCGTCGGCTCCGGCGACGGTGAAGGGGGCGGCCTTGGCGGTGGGCATTCTGAGCTGGTGGGTGGCTGGCTGGCGGGTGCCTTCATGCAAATAGGGGTGTGCACCTGCCGCAAGAAGCCTGCGAAAACGCACAGCGAGGCGCCGACACACACCGCATTAGGGCTGAAAGTGCTTGCCTTTTGGATGCACACACGCACGCTCACAACGTAAAAAGGCAAGCACTATTTTCTTAACAGATCACGACACCCACTACCACCCACGGCACTAGGGCGGCAAACGTGGCGATTGCCAAAGGCACCGGCTCCCCAGTGGTAAAGTACGGCATATCGCTCTCGAAAAAGACCAGCGTGCCCGTCCACAGCGCCACGATGAGACTAGGCACGGAAAACCAAACTGTCTGCAGAATACCTCTAGAAATCGTTGGGTTTTGCGTTTCAAAGCGCCCACCGACGAGCGCGGCCGCAAAGAAGAAGGAAATGTTGTGTTGCGTGGCCCATTCGAAGCTCGTCTGTCGCCACGTACGACCATTTCCAATCCGCGCGCCGTCGTATCCTGATCCCAAGGACAATGACGCAATGCTGAGCAGCAGCTGCAACGATACGAGTGCCACAAGCAGTATCGCGGTTGTCGTGTCGATCCATTCAATGTATCGGCCCTTTGAAACCCAGCTATTGTATAGCAGTGCTGACACGCCAGTCGTCACGGCGAGGACGACCGTTATCAGCAAAGTCGCGGCCACAAACCAATGAGTTAGGTAGGAGAGGTCGTACCCAATCGGTCCGCCGAGTCGCGTGGCAGTGTATACGACAATGCCAGCCACGTGCAGTCCACACGCGAGCCACGACTCGCCATACCACGCCAATGGAATTGAAAAGTAGAGCAGTAGCACCTCGATGCTCGCCAGAAAGGAGGTCGAATCTGCAAATAAAAAGACGACCCCAAGCGCCACGAGCGCCGAGAAGATGGACGCCGCCGCGCTCGCAGTGGCCGCCTTGCGTCCCGTGAGATCAACGATTCCATTGAAGTAGTCACGTCGACTTCGGCACCGTCGGTCATAGGGAAATGCAAACAATGTCAGCCCGGCGGCGCACGCCCAGAGCACCGCCGGCGAACCATTGGCAGAGTAGAATCGCCGTGCTCGAAAGGCTTGCGAGCAGACCTCAACGTCACCAACACACGAGGCATCGTTGAAGAGCACATCCAGGTCATCCATGCGCGCATACGAGGCAATCTGCACGACGAATGCTGCGGTGAAGACGACCACCGAGTAGACCCCCATCGTTGCGCAAATCGGTGTGCAGCCCCGTTCGTAGACCACCTCGTGGTTTGAGAGGACAAAGACGGCCGCGCATACGCACAACAGCCCGCCAAAGACGAGCGCCGCCGCCACCAGATCGTCGGCGAGCGCAATCCCTCGCGCCGTCACATCCTCGTGCGACATGGTAAACGAAATGGCCTCAGTGGCGTGCGTCATGCCCGCGCGCACCACGCGTATTCCCGCATAGCCCAAGAAGGCTGCCGAGAGCGCCACCACGTTTTCGCGGCGCTCGCGTGGGTCGTGTCCCTTTTCGCCCGCTTGAGGTCCCGACCAACCAAACAAGCCCACGGCCGACCAGCCTCCAAAGAGTGTGTAGATGGCGTCGGCGATGCGCGCATTGCTGCCGCCATGGTGCAACCCAATCCACGAGGCGGCCACGAGCAGAATGCACGCGAGCCCGCGCTGCTCAAAGAGGTAGCTGGGCTCCACGGGCGGCGCGCCGATGAGCCCCACGAGGATGAGCGAGGTGGTGCGTAACGAGGTGGGCACGTCGGCGACAACGGTGGTGGGTAGCGCGTTGAGGGCATCGAGCGCAATGGACGAGGCAAAGATGCAGCACGCGGCCACAATATTTCCCTCGGCGGCAAGCTCGCCGCGCCGCTCGGAGCGCTCGACCGACGTCTCGTCGCGTGAGATGGTGCGGTCGGCCACCGCCTCGGCCACCACCGCCGCCGCCGCCATGTTTAGCTGCTCCTCCATGTCTGTTTGACAACGGGCATATCGATAAGGACTATTGTGTAGACGTGGAAGAGCAGCGCGCATGGCACTTCCCAACCTCGGCACGCTCTCGCTTGGGCCGGCGTCCACGGGGGCAGAGGTGCCATGCCGGCACTTTGGAGAGCCCGTCTCGGAGGAGGAGGAGCTCGAGCTCGCATTCAAGCGTTTTCAGGCTATACATGCACTTAAGGGACAGATTGAACGGGGCGAGGTGTCCAATGAGCCACCAGGCAGAAGATCTAACCGCGGCATCTTGAGCAACCTCTACAAATCGGTCCAAGACGACAGCGACGATGACCCGCTATTACTAACGTCGCTCGCACTGGGGTACCAACGTCACGTTGGCGACTCGTGGTCGATGATGTTTGACGACGACGTGCAGTGTCCCGAGTCATGGACCACCCCGGGTCCGGCCTCCATTATCCGCATGCGCAACTACAACTGGTGCTATCCCGAATCAAAATTGGACAATGACCGCGCACAGAGCTACATGCTCAAGGCGTCGCTCTTTGTGGATTTAACGCAGCAGCGACGCACAAATCAGTCCCGCAAAACCTTTCCAGCCGACTACATCAACCGGATCACGTCGCATAAATTTCATGGAACCGACACGGAAGACATTCTGGCCAGATTCTTGGCCGAGTGTGCGACATACACCTTTACGACAACGACGACCAGGCCGCTCTACGAGGACAATACCTTTCCACCCGCTCGGGGCGAGACACCTTTGGCTCCCGACGCTCCCGACGCTCCCGACGAAGACGAAGAGGACGAGGACGACGACGAGGAGGACGGCATTTCAACTCGCCAGATGCAGATCTTTGACACCTACTACAGTCGGCGAGCTGCACAATACTCGGAACCATTGTCAAACACTCAAGAATTGCAACACCTAACAGCCTCTGCGGTGGACTTGTGGAATGTACCTTGGGAACAGCGACTTGGTCTGCCAGGGCGTGGACGGATCACTCGCGAGGGCTATACCTTCTGGACCGCTGACGAGTACCAAACGATTTCCGATCACATCCAGTTTCTTCTTCTAAACACATCATCCTACATGTCCGAGCTCGAACTCCAAGACGACACTTCTGGAACCACTGCATACACAGATGGTGAACTTGCCTTCAAAGGACCAACTACAATGAACTACCCCGACTTCCATCCCAACCGGTCGCTGTATTCGCGCTCTTCGCACCCAGATTTCGTCGGCCGATCATTTCATTTGACACCCACACACCAAAGCGCCATCGATTGTTTGGACATATCGGTCCACGTGCCCATTAAGGAGCGCGTAGACCTGAACGATCGCACTGAGCACCCAGACGACAGCTGCAAGATTGATACACGCTCGCTCGCGTATCCGGGCACGGGTAGGGACGCCATCGTGATAGTGCGACCTTCTTCCTACCACTCGGAGAATCTCGATGACAACGAACCGCTGCACACCGACGTGTTCGCAGGCAATCCCCCCAATGAGCCACAGACGAGGGAAAACATCTTCTTGCAATGGCTGCAGCAAAACGAGCTCCGGAGGTGGGGCGTCGCGCGCACCGACGATGGCAACATCGGTGATGATGGCTGGTACACTGGCTTTCGCGACAGCTACAAGTTTAGGCACTTGGTTGCTACATCCGCATCCTCCATCTTGGGGAGCATCTTCAATAGAAGCAGGGGCAACATGACCAATACCAGCGCAGTGGCCAAGGTGCCCGGGGCCAACGTTCGCGACGTGATGGTGACCGAAGGCGATTTTTACAATGCCGAGGTGGGCGACGTGCTCCCGTCGACACTCTCCGACCTTCCGACCGTGCACAAGGTTCCACAAGGCCTTGCATTTTTCGTAGGGGTGAATATTGAAAATGGCGAGGACCAAGATCCGTGCCGATACGTCGAAGCGATTATGAATCAGTGTTTGCGTCGCGGGAGCGAGGGACAAGATCATGGCTGCATTGCCTGGCTCCTCGATGAGATGGGCAAGACTCCGGGCTATGAAGCCATGGCAAACGCAGAAGTCTTGTATTCTGACAACCATTGGGTGTCGCAGTCGACGCACATGAAGTCCACGAAGACTCCGTATGAACGCCAGACTGGTATCATTTTGACAAACTTTAGGGTCGCATCCTTGCCCCTTGATCCTCCGGAAGGGCCAGCGCACAGTGGTGGTATTGAAACGTCCCGCTTCACTGCCGGCTGCAAGCTCGGATTTGGGATTGTTGAGTCGGACCACCGCGCGCTCCACGGCGGTGATGGGGCGGCAACCGCGCAGCGCAGACGGGGTGTGGAAACCGCGCGTGCCACCCTTCGGGCTGATTGGACAGCGGCGCGCGCACAAGTCGTCGACATCTGAAAAGGTGCTCGGGTTTTACGTTGCGCATTTTCGTGGCGGGTGAGGCCAGTGAGGCGGTGAGTGGCGGGAGGGTGGCGGAATTCTCCATGTGATCTCTGGCGCCTCCTCCTCCTCTGCGCCGTTTGGCTCCGCGCCAAACGCATCCTCTTTCCGCGACATGCCGCGCGCGTTTTCTTCTCACGAGCATCACACTCGTAACCAAAGCTCATGCCTATTAGCGGCGAGCACGCATTCCAAGCAAGTGGAGCCGTCTGAAGAGCGCACGACTCGTTTTGCAGATTTTTGCAACGCTGCGCGCAACGTAAAACCCAAGCACTTTCTAGTTCTAGTGTCCCGGCTTCTAACATCCCCTCATTTTTCTTCTAGAAGTGGGCCAACTCTTCTACTTCTGGAGCCAGCGCACAGGCCACGGCAGATGGATCTCCGTGTGAGCTCACGCGTTACTATTTAAACTATGCATACTTTTTCTGTATCTCGCGGGCAGATCCATCTGCCGTGGCCTGCGCGCCAGCCCCAAAAGTAGAAGAGTTAGCTCATTTCTAGAAGAAAAAAGAGGGGATGTTAGAAGCCGGGACGGCAGAGTTAGAAAGTGCTTGGGTTTTACCGTTAAATGCAAACACTTTCTAGTAGTCTTGCGGCGTGTGGTCTGGGTGAGGGGCAGTGCACACACGCGGAGCGCGCTCCTACGAAAACCCATTGGCCCAAGCGCGTGCAGTTTCAAGGCAAACAGTGTTTTCTCAAGGCCGAATCGGAGCATGACCGAAAACGCATTGCGCTGTCGTAAAAGGAGCAAGCGTGACAAAGAAGTGCTAGTTTTTAAACAATCGTGAGTTTTCTAAAAAATTTCTAACGGGTGGCAAGGCCCACCACCTCCCACCCCGACGCATGTCTATGCGTCGAGAGCCGCGATTGCATCGGCGTGCCGTGAAGAGCCCGACGCATCATCATGCCCACTGCGTGGTCCTCCACACTGCTACCCGCATCCATGATGGCCGCCCTCGCCTTGCCCAAGTCGGAGTTCTTGTCGCGCAGCGCAGTCCAATTCGGCGCGCTCACGCTCATTGTATACGCGCCACTAGCGTGCACCAGCCGCTCGAGTGCTACGCGTGCTTGGATCGCGTTTGTATTCATCGCTTGCGGCGACACGTACATTGCCGACGCCCCAGTCGTCGAACGCGCCTGCACAAGCACGTGCCCCGCAAACTCGGCGAATCGCGTCGTCAACATCGTACACCCGCCTTCCACAGTCTCCCACAAGCTGAGCCGCCGACCAGCGCCGCGCAGGCCCAGCTCGACATTCATGCGCTCGTGCGCAATACGAATGGCCGCCACCGCGTCTGGTCGCAGCGTCACAAAGTAGCAATTCGCCGGGTGCGACAGCTCGGCGAGCGAGGCGCTCGCCGTTCCCGGCTGCGTCAATGTCTGCTCGAGCGAGCGCTGCATTTGCCCACCCACTTGCGACAGGCTTGCCAGTAGCTGCGACAGCGTCGGCTTTGGTGCATTCGAGTCGCTGCTCTGCAGGTTGCGCACGGCCACGTTGGCCTCGAAGAATGGACGCCCCGACTCTCCACTCGCCAGATCGTTGAGCTGCTTGCGCGCCTCTGCGTCGACCACCACCAGCTGGTTGCCATTCTTGTCAAGCGTTAGCTTTGAGTCCTTGGCCATGCTGCCCACGACGGTCTCGACAATCTTGGCCTGCATGTCGGAGACGCGCTTTGCGATTTGCACGCGCTGATCTTGAATCGCCTTTGTCGCTCTCAGCGTGGCTTCGTCGGCCGTGGTGATGACCTCGTTGACCTCGCCACCCACGGCACCCGACAGCAGGCGTAGGAATACCCACAGTCGATCTTGCGAAATTGCCGAGTGTCGCCGAAACTCAGTCCAAAGCCCGTCACGTCGCTGCTCGGCCGTGACGCCCTCTTCGCCCACGGCGTCGAGCAAGCCCTCGACGCGCTCGACGGCCGCGCCGTTTTCGGGCACCAAGGCGCTGGTGGCCACGAGGGCGCGATTGACAATGCGCAGCCAGTTGGCCGTCGTAAAGTCGTCTGGCGTCACGTCCTCGGTCACCTCCACGTCCTCGGAGAGCGTCGCGCCCGTGGCCGCGGCCGATGCAAACCTGAGCTCCCGCGCCGGTGGCGCCACGTAGATGTTGGTGGCGCGGCCTTTGGCCCGCGCCTGTGTGCGCACGCTCAGCGTGGCCTCGTGGTACTTGGCCTTGGCGGCCTTGGCCTCGGCCGCGTCGCCGAGCACGCTCGTAGCACACCGGTCGCACGCCACGCGCGCAATGCCCGCATCCACTGGAAAGGAAAGCGCCCCGCGCACAATGGCGCACGGGCGCGTGACGAGGATGCCGTGCTCGGCCGACGCCGACGACGTGAGGCACCCACTGCGCTCGGGCTCATCGTAGGCCACGGCCTCGCGCGTCGCGTACAAGGGCGCCATTTGCGCCAGCTTGAGCGTGGCCGCCGCCTCGCGCAGCGCCGCCTTGACGGGCGTCGACGTCGCGTCCGACTCGGCCAGCTGTGCGCAGCGCGCCATCACGTGCTCGAGCATGGCCACGCGCGCCGCCGCGCGGCCGGCGGCGCCCGTTGCGGGCATCCAGCGCACGGCGTGGGGCACCTCGATGCCGCCCCGGTCGTCGTTGGCGTCGACCGGCTCTCCGAGCACGGCGTAGTTGCCCTTGAAGGCCGCCAACGTCTCTACGGCCGTCGAGGCATTGCACGCGTCATTAGTGTCGTCTGGCAGCGTCGCAAGCGCCGCGTGCACCTCGGCTTCGGTGGGCTCGTCGGTGCCGTCCAGGAGCAGCTTGAGGTGCGGCAGCACGGCGCCGAGCGCCTCGGGCGAGGGCAGCGCATACTCGAGACGGGCGTCGACGGCGGCGATGGCGGCATCCGTCTCCTGTCCCACAGCCGCGCACGCGGGTCCACGCTGCCCCACCAGCCCGCGCGCGACGACCCAGTCCGAAAAGTCGGTGTCATCATTGGGGGCGGAAACGGAAAATGGATCAAACCAGAGTGAAATCATATTCAGCAGTATCGCCTTGGCCGTCTCGGCCGCGACATTCGGGGGAAGGGGCATATCGACAGGCTGTTTGTTGTCAACGGCCGTGTAGATGGCCGCTCCCCACAGCACCATTGCGGCCAAAGCCACAGCACTGACCGCGGACTCTGTCAGCATCGCCAGCCACTCGCTCTCAAACTTCTCCTTGGTGCCACTCTTCTCTGCAAGCGCAGCAACCTCCGATCGCAAGCTTTCAATGTCTGGAAACAGGTTGCCAGCGCTGGAGTCGGGCTGCGCGATCGCTCCCTCCACGGGCTCCTCATCGGCAGCGTCGGCCTGAGCTGCCGCCCTCTGCACCGCGTCCGCCAACTGCCTCCTCCTCCGCAGAGCGGTATTGCGTGTCTTCTTCATCTTTGCCAGCTCTGCTTCCATCGTTTCCATCTCTGCTTCCATCGTTTCCATCTCTGCTTTCAACGCTTCCGATCCGGTCCTGGAAACATCGAGCTCCACTCCCAATTGGTCCACACGGTCCTCCCACTCCGCAATCTGTTGAATCGCCTTGTCCCGCTCGCGCTCCGCCTCGGCTCTCGAGTTGTGCGCCGTGGTCAGCTTTCCCTCGTAGTCTTGTATGTCCGACGCCGTCTGCGCCTGCAGCACCGCCTGTGCCGCCTCGCGCGCCTTGAGCGCCTCCTCACACCGCGCCGCCGCCAGCTCTTTCTCACCGAGGAGCCTCTTCAACGTACTAAACTGTTCTCCCTGCGCCGTCAGGGCTGCATTCAGCCGCACCTCTTCCGCTTCGCAACTTGCCAGTTTGGCCTTTTTGTCTTCCAGGGTTGCCTCCAGCGCGCGCTCCCGGATCCCGGCCTTTGCAATCGCATCGGCCAGCTGCGACTTCCTAACCTGGAGACGATGCACTTGCTGTCCGAGTGTGACCTTCTCGTTGGCCAGTACCGCCTTCTCTCTCTTCAATGTCGCCTTTTCAGTCTGGCATTGCTTGAGCATTTTCTCCACCTCGGCCTTTTCGGTGCGGAAGCTTTCCTCGCGCTCCTTTTTTATCTGACGCTCCGTCGTCAATTCCACATTCAACCTGGCCTTGTCCTTCTCGCAGCGATTCAATTCTCCTACAAGTGTCGCCTCGCGCTGCTTGCACGCCTCGACCGCTGCGTGCTTTTCGTTGAGGGCTGCCTGATTTGTGGCAAACATTGCACCGAGCACCTCCCGCTGCTTGTTGCAATCGACCAGCTCTGCTTCGAGCCGCGCGATCTCGACACGGGTGCTTTTGAGCTGCGCACCGCGCGTCTTGGCGAGGTCCGCTTGCTTGTCGCGCTCAATCTTTACCGCTTGCAGGGACGCCTTTGCACGGTTGAGCTGTTGCCTGAGGGTTCCGATCGCATTGAACCGCTTGGCGGATATGGATTCCGACTTTGCGAGATCCCGTGCTTGCTTCTCGATGGCCCCGAGAATGAGGTCCGCGACTCGCTTGGCCCCTCCCTTGCGACCCTTGGCAGACTCCAGGTACGTTTTGAGCTTGCGAAGCACCTCGAGCAGCTCGGTTCGCCGCGTCTCGCGTTCTGCGTCTTTGGCCACATCGGTCCACTTGTACTTGAGAAGCTCGCCCAAAACCGGTTGGGTGATGTCGCCACCGATGACGGCTTTGCGAATGACCGGTGTCTCGAGGAGCAGGCGCAGCGCCGGGACGAGCGCCGCGAGGTCGGCGGGGGCGTTGCGCTCGAGCGCCTTGGTCTTGGCCTTGAGCGCACGCACGAGTCCCGCGCGAATGCCACCGACCGCCTCCGGCGTGTACAGCCCCGGCGGGGCGAGCGCGAGGCCCTTGTCCAGCCCATCGGTGGACGCGTCTGTGGGCGCCGTCGACCACAGCGTGGCCATGCCCGTTTGCAGGTAGGCGGAATCGTCGGCGCCGAGCACGAAGCGGCCCTCGAGCACGCGCTGCGCCGCCGACTTTTTATTGTTGAACACGTGCGTTTGCAGCGCGACCGCAACGCGTTGCTTTTTATCCGTGTGGTCGAGCTTAAGCCCCGCGTGCAGCTGGTGCATGCAAGTGTCCACAAAGGCATCATACGCCTCCTTCTCGGTGGGGGTTGTGCCCATGGCACGCGTGCACCCAAACGGTGTTTCTTTTTGTCGCACACACACACACCCCACACCGACGATCAAACGGGTCGTTTAACTCACACACTACGACGGAATGGTTATCCCCACAAGCGCAGCGCGCTGACGCGCGCGTAGACCTCGTCCACGACGGAGGCCTGAACACCGACGCCGCCCATCGGAACCGCCTGCAGGGGACCAAGGCCAAGAAGGTTGTCGATTGGCCCGTCTCCCGTATCCGGTTGTTGACCGGGATTGGGCACGTTGAGCTGTTCGAGAAGCCACTGTATGTCAGCAGCGTTTAGAGGGGGAGTTGGTTCCGGCGGCTGTGGCGGCGTTTGTCCGACCGCCGCTGCCGCCTCCCTTTCATCCTTCTTCTTTTTCTTATCCGTTGCTTTTTTCTTCGCCAAATCTGCAAAGCCAGGGTAATATTTTTCAAAGAGCGTCTCGAGCTTGTCTGTCAGTGCATCGTCAAACTTATCTAGCTTGATGTTTCTCCTCTCTGCATTGTGTGGGAGCTCCGATTGATTCTTGGAAGCATCGGCCAGGCTTTGAATCTCATCGATCATTGTGACAAAGCTAGGTCGATTTGCCGCAGTGGCCCGCGCATCAAACTTCTTTTCGGGTACTTCGCGTATCCTCGAGGGATTGATCCCACCGATGATGTACGCGTGTTGGTACTTAAGAACCGAGTAAAGTTTGAACCATAGCCCACTGAGGTCATTTGCGGTAGTCTCTCCAGCGAGCCAGTTGACGGACCGCAGTCCCTGGTTATTGTGAGCATATTCGCGTATGGCTTTCCAAGTCTTGGACCATTCGGTCCAGTTATCCCGCAGCGTTTTCATGCCCTCCCGCATCGGATCGGTGAGCATAAACTTTTGCCTCAGTATCCGTTCCATTTCAACAATGGGCTCCTTCCACAAGTGTACCCCCTTTGCCGCATTGATGATCTCGTCGGTTGACTTGTCGTTCCAATCCACCTGCTCCGCATACCACTTCTTCCACTGGCTGGTCATCTTTTGCGTCGGCTTTGTTGGGTCTGTCAGCTTTGGCATCCAGGCCTTGATTGTGGTATGCGGGAGCGGTTCCCATGTGGCATACTTGTCGCCGCGGTACCTATCCCCCCCGTCGCCGTAGAGAATCGGCAAGACCTCACGCGCCAGCTCCTGATTCTCCAGCATGGACTTTTGGACCTCATTCTCCGGATCGTTCCAGTAGAGGTAGAGCCGCGCACGGTCGGGACGATAGCCGTCGCGCACAAAGCTGACCGCCTTGTATATTGTGGACATGGCGAGTAACACCGGTCCGGCCAAATTTACTCCCACCCTCAGATCTTGCCACAATATGTCGGTAAAGTCGCGCACCCATTCGCCACCCATGAGCTCCGACGCGAATGACGAATCGGCGAACTCTTTAACCAATGTGCCTAAGTTGCCGAGTTGTCCACTTAAAAACGAACTTGGAGTGTCTCGAATTTTCCTGTATGCACCCCTGATCTCTTTTGCTTTTGCAACAATGTCGCCCAATGGTACCGCTCGGCTACCCCACCCCGCATTGTTCATTCGCCCCTGCAACGCCTTCAATAGCATGTACTCGCTCTTGGCGGAGAAGAACCAGTTGGTGGCGATTGGAAAAATTGTGGTGCCCATAATTCCTCGCAGCCACTTGGCACTATCGTCTTCGACACTGAGCGCGCGTTTTATGCGTTGGATTGCGGGTGGCCAGAGCGACTGGCCACGATGGTACCGATTGTGGATGCCCTTGAGGGTTTCGCAAATCGCAAACCAGGTCATGTATATGGGCGTCGTGACCGTGGCCACACCAGAGACGCTTGCAATACCGAGCGCAATGGGAACCGCAGTCAGAGTCGCCTGTATCGGGTTGTCGTGTGTCCACATGCTGGCATACTTGGCAAAGCTGCACACGTAGGCACAAGCTCCACCAGTGTCGTTGACAAACTCGCCTCCCGCCAAGACTCGCCTGTTTTCAGAGTCGCGAAAGAGCCGCTTCAGCTCGGCCATCTTCTTCTGGCGATCTTCAAACGGCGTTCCCGTGACGACGCTAGGAAGCGGTGGCAGTGTGCCATACACGTCCGAAACCGCATCTGTAGATGACGACGATCCGGGCGAGCTCGGCTCGCTGCGTGAGCGCTTGGACGCAAGCTCCTTGCAATGCACCGCTGCGATGCGCACATACGCCGGGTCGTTGGTGACGAGCGACCACTGACCAATAGCGGTATTGTTCAGCGGAGTCGTTTTGAACTGCTCGTCGACCGCTCTCACCACGCCCTCCATCAGTGCGAGCTCTGCGGCTTTTAGCTTGTCCGCTTGGTAGCTCGCCACTTCTCCGATACGCTCAAAGGCATCTTCAGAGTTCCACGCGTCATCAATCACGCGCTCCAATGCTTGCCGAACCTCGATCTCGACCCCAATACGGCGACTCTCAAGCGTGCGCAGCTTCTCGTCGTCTCCGAAGACTGTATACGGAAGATACGGAAGCGCTTCCGGATACAGAGCATCGGTGCGCATGTACGCGTTCATATTGGGGCGCAGAAGGGCATTATCGGCTTCCTTTTCGCGCTCCATGGCAATGTGCGCGTCAATTAGTTTCATGAGCGCGTCGTGCCCACCCGTTTCTTCGTTTAGCATCTCGCCTAGCTCGGTCGTATCATCGTCAAAGACGCCCAGAGCACCGAGCGCATCCGCTTGGGCCCGAAAGGAGTAGAGCAAATTGACCATGCGCGAGTCGGAAGGCTTTGCCTCAATGGACATCTTGATGGCTTCCACTGTAATGTTTTTTGCATGGTTGTAGCTACGGGAATCGAAATCTTGATCGCGAGACACATCACCAGAAGCCTTGCGCTTCTTCGAAAGAACTTCTTCCTTTTTCAGTACAAACGGCTTGGAAGGGGGCATGGACATGTGCACGCCACGAGCTTAAAAGAAACACTGTGCTATTCTTTATACAATGCACTAGTAGTAAAACTAGGTTATCCATGCGACGTGGCTGATTAATCCACCAATACCGATTGCGCGATGGCACACAGCTCTCCGAGCCGGAGCGCAGCGGGGGGGTTTGCGCCAGGCCCCAACAATGCGCGCAGCGAGGACAGCACCGCGCGGGCATCAACCTGGTCGACTATCGGGTTTGGTCCTTCAATGGCACTCAGCTGCGGCGCGTCGCTGCCCATGACACCTCGCGCGAGGGCGTTGCCCACAATGCCCGCGGCGAGGGCGTGCATGCGCACGTGCCGCCGCACCTGGTCTCGCTCCGTCGCTCGCTGCACGCTTCCCGCCTGGTGGTTTGCCAATTCCGTCTCCTTTTTCTTGTAAGCACCGAAACTAATTGTTGCCCGATTTCCATAGTAGATCAGGTCGACTCCCTCGGCATACTCTTTAGAGTCGGGACCCACGAGCTCCTTCATATTGTCTTTTACGGTCTTGTATGCTTCCCTACGCGTGGCCGTGGCAGGATTTGCAACCGCGGACGACTTCGCTTGCGCCTCCCCCTTGGGATTAAGATTCCACATGGTCACCTCATCGTCCAAAAAGACGGCGAGCGCACGCTCAGTAATCTTCTCCCACTCGAGCACCCAAATCTCCCATGGCATCGCCACACCTATTGTACAATTGTTCGCATTGGTGAGGTCGTCGATAAACACCAGCTCAGAACTGCGCAACCGCTTGAGCTCACTCGCCAGTCCGTCTGCGAAGCTCGGCTTTCCCGCGACATCCCAATCCACTTGTGCATCTACCTGCTCTTGTGTATCGCCCTTTTCCGGCAATGGCTTGCCATTCTCGTCCACGGGTGCCTTTAGAATCTCGCGCTTTGCATCAATGTCAAGGTTTGGATTGGTCCAGCTCTGCCACCGCGCATCGTCGTCGTAGCGCAAAAAGGGTAGCACACATTCCTTGGAGGCCGTTTTCCACCTGCTCGCTGCCGTGTCGCGGTACCCCTGTGAGCGCAGACTCGCGGCGTAGGCTTCTGCATCATTGCGCACCTTGTGCCGCTTCAATGCCCTACCAGTCACCTGCTTGGCCTTCCACGTTAACCCAAGGGTACCGGTCACAGCTGCTGTTCCGAGGAGGGCTTGTGTTGTGAAAATAGCCGGACTCCAGCCTTGTAACATTGTCCAGGTCCATCCTAGCCCGTAGAGGACGGCTTGGGCCGCAGCTGGGCTGACACCCGTGGCTGGGTGCACGGTGGTGCCATGGAGACCCTCCAATGTATCGCCTCCTGGTATGACGTAATGTGCCAGGTCGGTGTCGCTCATTGCCAGGGTGGTAGCGTCTGCAGAAACGACACCGGGGTCGGTAGCGGCAGGCACAGCTGGTGCCGGTGGGGCCTGTGTCGACGTTGTAATGTACGATTCGATAATGTTCATTGTCCGGCGCAGCTCGGCAAAGTGCGAATTGGCGTCGCGCTCCGCCACGTATCTGGCCTCTTCAATCTCACGCTTGAGTCTGGTTTCGATTTCATCGTCCGACTCGACTCGTACAGGTATGGCGACACGCGCGTCGCCATCGCTGAGCACCAAGGACGTGGAGAGTGCCGAGTTGCTTCCCTCACCGGCGAGTAGTAGCAGCGCCTGCAGTGTGCGCTCCGCATTCCACGCCAATGTCGACACGCGACTCGCCAACTTTCGTTCCTCCACGCCCAATGTGTGCTGCTTGGCCGCGCCATTGGCACGTTTGGGCACATTGGTGCCGTTTGGACCGACTGCGTTACCGAGCTCCGGCTCCGATGCCCAAAAACACACATCGACGGCGTTGGTCGATGCATCTCGAATGCGCGCATCAAGAATTGCCGGATGCATCGGAAGCGGTCGTTGCGGTGTGCCGCCACAAGGAAAAACGGGACAGATGCGTGCCGCTGCCACGGCAGCAGTTGTCGGCGTGCCCTGTGCAGCATCCAGCGACGCAAGGAGCGCATCGATGGACGCCAGAACATCCGCGGTCCACACGGGCACCGATCCAAACATGGGCGCCGGAACGGGCGGGTAGACGAGTCGCGGTGGCGCCTGGCCGTAGCCATAGGGCACGTAGAATGCGAGTGCGCGCGCTCCCGATGCGACCGAGAGGCTGCTCATGGCCTCGACGAGCGCCTTGTCGGAGGCGTGCAGGGCCTTGGTCGCACCGTCCAAGTGAACCGTATCGGGATAATCGAATCGCAACGCGGCCATGCGTCGCTGCACGATGCGCGCAGCGTCAACTTGCACGGGTGGCCGTTGCGGCTCTGCGTCGGCACGAACCAAGCCGTTGACTGCCGCATCGAGCGCAATGTCCGACAGCAGTAGCGACGATGGGTAGGCGGCGGCAATGGCGGCGGCGACGCGTGTGTCCAGGTTGGGCAAGGCCGTCGCACGCGCATAGGCGTGCAGGCCGTGTACGGGCTTCATGAAGAGCGACTGCAACGGCTCCGATGGCAAGACATCGGTATCTGGCTTTGCCGAAAGCCGATTGCCCGTGGCAACGAGCGTCGCCCCAATGGCGCGCATGCGGCGCACAATCGTCTTGCTGAGCACCCCACGTGCGGTAACGGGCTGGGCCACCAGCTGCAAGCGGCGCGCCAAACGCGCCGCGTCGCGTCCCGCTTGCGTCGCCAGCAGCGCGGGGTCGGCCGTTGCAGACTCGGACAGCGGCACGAGGCCCGACCACGCCTGCACGGTGACCGCCTCCAAGAAGGCACCGCACGCGATGCAACGACGCGCCGCGCGCACCTGTGCCGTTTCCACGACGGAGACGACGCGCGCGGTCGGTTCGGGAAGCGCGTGCAGTTTGAGCAACTCATCCGTCCAGAGCTCGGCAAAGAGCGACATGGCCACGAGCGCCGCCTCCGTGTCGGGCAGCTTGGAATGAGCCAACAGCGTGCCCGCCTGTGCGGCGGCGGAGCCCTTGTGACAGAGCGTGAGGATGCGCCTCTCTACCTCCTCGTCGAGCTGTTCGTATGCCTCCGCGGCCCGAATGTCGCCAGGCAGCTGCAGCACCAACGAGTACGACTCTTGCTCCAAGCGTAGTGTATGTATTACTGTTACCGTGGTCCAATAGTCTGTAGCATTGGAAGTGCCGTCCACAAAGGCGTGCACAAAGAGGCATCGAGGTCCCTTTGTCTCCCAGGTGCGATTGGCTTGCACAATCGCACTTGCTGCGGCACGTGCTGCGCGCGTGCCAACCTTGGCCGCATCGTGCAGTGGTGAAAACTCACGCAATGTGCCCGTCTGTAGCTGCACGTCGACAAAATTCGTATCCGCGTCTGCGCTTGACGGGAAGAGGTAGGCCGGGTTCTGAACCTTGTGAGGAAGCTCGCGAAGGTATGCCGGAGCCACAGTTATCCGCTGGTCTTCGTCGGTTTCAATCCGTGGGAATTTTTCCTCACTGGCATTGGTGAGCTGCTCCATGAGAATGGCCCCTTCCGAGTGTGGTGTGGTAAACCGAGCGTGCAACTTGGTTTGCACGTTGTTGAGTACATATTTGAGTACGACACTTCGTTGCTTTCCAAGTAGCTTTTTGAGCGTCTCATCCGGGCTTCCTTGGTTGGGATCCGGTTGTGGACCCAGTCCCTTGAACTTGGCCGTGATTGTTGAAAACACAGAATCGAAAATCCAATAGTCAAACCAAGTCCATGCGTAATTCTTGTTGGTAAAATCCAGCGATGGTTTGGGCGTACCGTCGGGTTTGAGAGGGTTGGTCTGCTCTTTGAGCATACGATCAAAGGCGTGGATGGCCACCTGGAGTCGCCTGAGATCTTGGATGGATCCCGACATCACGTGGCCCAAGAGCTGCTTGTCGGCGCGATCTGTGGAAAATCGAAAACGCAAACGTGGTCTGCCCTCGCACGCCGCTCTACTCTCATTGTCTTCCACCTCCACCCGGAGGTCGGTCTGTATGCCCGCCGCTTCCGAAATGGTAAACTCGGAGAGGTCAACCCGGTTGGGAATCTGCGACAAGGCGTATGCGCCGCTTGCCACAGTGAACGACTCCCCAGGCTCCGCTGCCAACAGCCACTGCAAAACGACGGCTTCGGAGGCAAACTTTTCATTGGCCATGGTACTGGCAAGGGCAGGTGTTTGCAGAGACATGACTGCCGACAGGGACTCGATCACCGTGGCGAGCTCGCCAATGGTAAAGTAGCGCTTCGCGGGTAGCGGCTGCACACGCGCTTGGAGCGCTTCTGCAATGCCAGAAATTCCAGCGGTTGTCCACGTCTCCGGGCTGGATACAACCGTTCCTACGCTTCCCGCGACTGCTTCGGCCATTGCACTCCAAGTCTTCTTGTTGCCGACTCGCAAATCGAGTTCTGCTTCAAGCGCCTCACCAAGGACCTTGCCAGCGGCGAGTGCGCCAGGGTTGCCCGAAACCAATGCCCAAAAACTGAGCACTCCAGCGCTTAAGCTCGCCGCTTTCATGGCGGTTTGCGCGTCCACTTTTGGGTCTGCATTGGCATCCTTTGGCTGGTCCCAAAGCACTTTGAATGATTCGAACCATGTAAGATCGTCATCATTCACGCCCGCTTCTAGTGAAACCGAATCGTCCGTCGGTTGAGGTACTCCAAAGATTGTACCTAGTCCCAATGGAACGAATATCGATTTTAAAAGATCATTAAACGAGGTCGGTCCGCTGGTAATGGTCTTGCCGAGCAACATCGCCATCATCAAGCCATAGTCGGACATGAACTGCACCACTGCTTTTTTAAACCCCTTTTCGCGCGCAAGCATCACAGCCGTCATGTCATTCACAATGATGCGCGGAGGTCGACTGTAAAAGGAAGGATACGGCGCGTAGACCACCGAAGTTGTGGGGTCGGATACTCGAAAGGATCGAAGCTCGCGCTCACCGAGCTTGAGCTCATTCTTCCCAGTGAGGCGTGTAGCGCCGCGTGCTACCATGTGTTGCCACACGGCCACGGCGCAGCGCTCGGGCAGCGCTTGGCCATCCTCAATGCACACAGAGACGGCGCATGGCGAAAAGACCCAGGTTTGCGTCTCCTCGTCCTCGTACATGCCGCGGTGGTGGTTGATCAGGTGGATGGTCTCGCCGTCGACGACCTCGTGGGGCGGTATCAAACCGTCGACGATGGGCACGTAGGCGCCATTGTGCTTGACAATCTGCACCTGGACCATGCCGCTCTGCGCGTAGCGCGGCGGGTCGAGCACGCCGCTCGTGCTGGCATAGTCGCGCGTCGGTACCACGAGCGCAGTGCCCGACGGGTCGAGCTGCTTGCGCGTGGCCACCACGGTCGTCTCTGGTTCGTCCGCCTTGCGCCACACGGTGGTGCTCTCGCGCGGCGCGTAGAGCGTGCGCACGCCCTCGTCGGCCATGCCGGACCACCCCAACCCTAACCCAAGGCCCCCGCGCGCGCAATATTCCACAAGTGGTGCAGCCTGTAAGGAATAGGAGAAACGTGCGCGTCAATGAGCGTTCGCCGCGCACCCGAGCTAGAGGCGGCGCCAACGTCGGTGCCAACGTCGGCGCCAACGTCGGCGCCAACGTCAAACGACGCGGCATCCACCCCCACGGGCTGCGGCATGTCGTACAAGTTTGGCGGCGCGACGATGCCCTGTGGCTTCTTGCTCTCCTATGGAACGGAACGGACGCTGGCCAACACCTACGTCCTGACGGGCAAGACCAAGTACAGCCTGCGCAGCGAGGACACGCTCGCAGCCTGCACCACCGCGCACCCGGCGCCGACCGAGGTCATGAGCGTGAAGACGGCGCTGCACACCAACATGGAAACGTCCATTTACCGCGACGTGTACCGATACCAAGTGGGCAGCCAGAATGGCGACTTTGACGTGAGCGCCGAAATGGACCGCATGGGCGTCGTCGACTGGTCGGCACGCATGGTCGGCGGTGGGCTGGATACGGCGTACGAGGCCGTGCACCAATCGTGCCAAGCCGCATTTGGCGCCGACAATTACGCGCTCTATGCGTTTCGTGTGGGCCGTTAGAGCACACGTGTGTATTCGTGCGCCCGGTGATAATGGTATTGTTTAAAACCCAAGAGCAACAAGCGCCCATAAAACTCTTCACCATGGCCGACACTCTGGACCTCCCCTACTTTTGGTCCGCACAGCTCGACGGCACTCGGGGCCAAGGTGGCCGTAATGACAGCGCGCGCATGGAGGGTTGGGTCGGACTCATCGTGTTCAACTTTTGTGTGTGGGTCACGGTGGTCGTGCTGGACATTCACCTGCTAGCGTACGAGTTCAATACGACCAACACGCAGGTCCACATGCTACAGACGGCCGCGCTCGTCACCGTGGCCATTCCGGCGATTACGATGATTCTCTTTACACTGTTACACTACATTGCACCGCGCGCAGACCGCCCCTTTTCCTCAGACCCAGGCCTCAACAAGAAGGCCCGCACGCTCCCGCCTTTTGCTACCGCTCTCATCTCGGGCGGCCTGCGCACCACACTCATCTTCACCGTTGTCATTCTGCTCCTCAACGCCCAGACTCTGGGAGCCGAGACCACCGTGGTCAAAATTGTCGTCGCACAGGTCTGCCTGAAGAGCTTCGGATCGGCCATGGCCCTTGCCAACCAGCGCTTGCAGATGTTTACGACCGGTGTCATGTGAAAGCACTACACGACACCGCGCGGTTGTGCATTGTTGGACAGCCCCAGCGGTGTGTGGTAATCTTCGGTCCTGAAGCCCCTGTACTTTGGGTCTTGAAAAAACTGCGGAAGAGTGTGCGGAGGAGTGTCGAGAGTTTGTGTTTGAAGGGGATTTGAAAGTGCATATCAAACCTTTTGACATCCAATCATCGCAAGCTGAAGTGCAATGGCCAAGTCGTCCTGTTTGCCGTAGAGCTTGCCCGTGTAAGTCTTCCTAAACTTGCCAAAGGTGGTCTTGGGCGCCTCGTTGACGACACAAAAGCTCGAAAGCTCATCCTTGATCCGCTGGCGCGCCTCGCGGTCTCCCAATTCGGTGGAAAAGAAGCATTCTGACAGTGCGATGCGTCCTACGCTCATCGCCTCGCGCAGTAGCAGGCACATTTGCTCCTGCGTGCAATCGCAAATGGTTTGTGAGCAACGCGTTCGCGGCGTTCAACGAGTAATCGTGCACCTTGCGCTCGTGAGTCGTGAGCCACCCAAGGGAGCCCTGCTGGCCCTCGCTCAGCGAGACCCAATTCTTGACGCCGGCCGTCTCGAGCGCGTGCAGCAGGTGCTGGCTCTCAAAGGCAAGGTTGCTCTCGAGGATGAGCACACATTTTGTATGACTGAGAATGCTGATGCTCCGCAGCGCTAGGATGTGCTTGATCAGCAACCGGTGCGTGTGTCTCACATCGCGCGTGTGCAACGCTTCGACGCCGAGCACCTGCGCGCGCACGCACACACGCACATCGGATGCTGACGCGACCAAAGGATGAGCTTCGGGGGTTGCTGTTTGGACGACCGCTGCTGGCGCGTGAGCGGCTCCAGCCCGAGGCCTTGGCCAATGATCTGAATGCGTGTCTGCGTAGGGCCATGCTCATCTTGGCCGAGGACGTCGGCGAGTGCGACGCATTGGACCAGGCGAGACTGGAGTGGAATCGGATCGTCGACATGGACCCCACTATTGAGGGCATCGCGGCCAAGCGCGCGGCGCTGTTGTTTGCTCTTCATAGGGAAGTGGGTGTGCGCGAGTCGTTTGCGGGCTCGGATCCGGAGCTGGTGGCCGACTTGCAAGATCGCGTGCTGCCGATTGCCATTCCCAGTTTTGTGGCCGGCATGGCCCAAAACCCCGACGCACTCGTGGCGCTCGTGTGCACACTGTGTGAGCTTTGGCCAGGCGAGCCGTTGGGAATGGGGTTGGAATAGAGGTTTGAGTATTGTTCTTCGCACATGCATAAAACCATTGGGACCGCAGCAAATCGTCGCGATTGAAAAGGCCGAAGCGCCTCCCCCCGAAGGGTCGACTGCCAGGAAGAAATGTTGGGTGTTCCTTCGAGGGTCGCGCGCCGAGTACTCGAGCTCGGGTGCTGTTCTTGCGAGCATGTTTTCAATGTCGCGTTGCGCGAATGCTTTTTCGCTTCCGTCGGCGGAAATGCCCAAGGACTCGCGTAAACTGCGCACGCAACGCTAACGGTGAGAGTCTATGGGATACGCAAATGCGCAAACGCAAAGGCAAGCGATGGCGCCCGCGCGCGGAACGTGTGGGACCATCGTATTCCCAAGAGCGCGTACGACCACAGCGACCCGGAAGACGTCCGTCGTTGCTGGTCGAAGCCCAACATGCATCCCATGCATTCCACGGCCAACAAGGAGAAGCTAACCACGCTGCTACCGGAAGAGGTGGCCAAGGTTCCACAGGAGCTATGGCCCAAGGCGTGGGAGGGAGTGGCGCGCACAGCATAGCTGGGTCCTCTGCGCACGCGCACAAGAAAGGACGTTCAGAATGGAAAAGAGGCATTGGTACACAAAAGCGGGCTCACCGGCTAGGAGCTTCCTCACGACTTCGACCTTGGCGCTGGAAAGCCAGCGGGGCATGGAGGCGAGCTTGTGCCTACACTTTTCAGGGTGGTCGCCGAGAAGGCACTCGTCGCAAACGAGCGTAATTTTAATCGTCTCGAAGACAGTTTTCCCGAAGTCATCGACGAGTTCCATCTGCCCGAGGGAAGCACAATGAGTGTTGCCGTACGTTGTATTGTGATTCGAGTGGCGCTCGGTACCATTTTGGTATAGTGGTTTCCCGAGTCCAAAATGGTGCTGATACAGAGCAAAACCGACTGCTGCATCGACAGAAGTGGAACCACGACCTCGCTGACGAGGCCCTGGAAACGTGGGGGGAAGCACACGGGTGAATACTGCACGCAACCGTGATCGGGATTGAATGCAAACTCGCCGGGTCGCAATAGGCCGCCTCCTCCAAAATAATGACGTCGCCTTGCCAAAAACAGGAGTGTGGAGTTGGGAAAGGGAATTGTTTATCAATTGTGATTGTAATGGTGCAGATTCGAGTGTGGGCACAAACCAGAAACTCCCTTGAGACTCTGTTGTTTTGCGCACGCACACACACGCACGTCAGCGCCCTAACCCCAACCCTAACACCCACGAGGAGGAAAAGGGCGCCGCCGCCGCCGTTGAAAAAATGTTTGCGCGTTGCTGCAATTAGCGCGCGCACGCGTGTGCGCTAAAAAAATGAATTCTTGCGGAAGGTGCACACGTGTATCAACCACATACGAGAGCGGCCATGCCGCCGCCAGAGCCAGACAGCGACACAAACCGGCCCAAGCGCCCACGCCTCGCCTCCCCGGCCACAGCCCACAACTGCGCCGCACACTACCTCCAGAGACATCCGCCCGCACCGCGTGGACTGCACAATTGGGCCTTCGCCCCTGGTATCCTCCGGCACCGCAGCGCTGCCCACACGCACACGGATGAACCACGTAGTTCAGGGTAGGCCGCCTTCGCCCTGCTGTGCCTGACAGAGTCGTGCGCGCGCGCAGGTTCGCCCAAAGTCTCAGTCCGCAAGGCGGTCCCCGCAATGTCCCGATACGATTCTCTGGGGCCTTCGTCACGGGTCAGGCGCACATGGCCGCTGTGGGTGCCGGGGCTCATCTTGGCGTGTTACATTCTCACATACGTGCCCAGCACCGTCGGACAAATGTCCCGACGATGGGAGATTCGCAGCGAGATCAAACGCCTCAAAGTGCAGCGCTGGACAAAGCACCTGCATATCACAGACCAGCAGCTAGAGTGCTGTGCCTCAGAGGTCCAGTCGCAGGATTTGGAGGACATGCACATCTTGGAGATCTTACTACTGGCGGCCAAGCACGAAGGGCAGAAGACATTTGTTGAGCTTGGTGCGCTCGATGGAAAGACGTTCTCAAACACGTATATGCTCGAGCGCTGCTTTGGGTGGCACGGGCTGCTCATCGAAGGTAGCCCACAAAACTTTGAAAAACTGAAACACAACCGTCCTTCGCCGAAAAATGTTCTGAAAAATCTGGCCATTTGCCCGCCCGGTGGAGCTGGATACGTCAACTTCTCCTCGACCGGCTCAGCTGTGAGCGGCGATGCCAGCGCCATGTCAGATAGCTTCAAGGCGAAGTGGAAGACACAGCAAGGCAGCCAGTTCGTACGCGTTCCGTGCCAACCACTCGAGCAGGTCATGCGTGAGGCAGGCATGCCAAGCGTCGCGTTCATGTCCCTCGACGTCGAGGGCGCCGAGCACAAGGTGATCTCGTCTGTCAACCCGGCCGCGTTTCAAGTCATCATCGTCGAGCTCGACGGGCATGACATGTTAAAAGACTTTGAGGTGCACAAGATTATTACGCACGCAGGGCTGATGCAGCCTTTCAAATCAATGGGCTATAGCGAAAACCAAGATAGGAACCCAACAGCTGTCAACATTGCACGGAGCGGCATTTACATGAAGGAAAAGCTGGTGACGGACTACGTGAAAGCAGCTTTGTGGTTCAACCTATTTTCGTCGCCGGACCATGCGTACGAACCTTAGGGGCGGATCTCGAGTGCGGGACGAGGTAACCAGAAACTCCCTTGAGACTCTGCTGTTTTGCGCACACACACACACACACACACACACACACACACACACGCTGCGTTTTCAACAAAAAGATCATTCGACCCGCGCCAAGCGCGGGTCGAAGACCAATTGAAAGGCCATTGACGCCACCGTCGAGTCCTTTGCCTCCGCCGTGTCCCACCAATCGTCGTCGTCGCTACCGTCTTCCACTTCTGCGTCGTCCGAGACGGCGTCGTCCCACCAATCGTCGTCCTCGCCCTCGTCCTCGTCCTCGTCGCCCTCCATCTCCACCGCCAGAGGTGCCTCAGGAGGTGCCTCCGGAGGTGCCTCCGGCGCCGGCGCCGCCGCCTCGTCCTCTCCGTCGTCCTCCATCTCCACCGCCGGAGGCGCCGCCGGAGGTGCCTCCGGAGGCGCCGCCGCCTCGTCCAAATCCTCTGACTCGAGGCGTCTGTCTTCGAGGAGCGCTCTGGTTGCCATTGCCTGGCGGACCTGAATCATTGTGTAATCCGCGATGGGATACACTTCGACTCGCTCGTACTTGTCTTCGGCATAATAGGCGTGCGCGAGCACCGCCACGGCGGCGCAGAGCGGCGCCACACCATCCCCTGGCGACTCCCAGGCCGCGCGCAACATGCGTTCCTCGCTGGTGGTACTGCGCTGCTGCGAGGCCGCGCGCAACATGCCTTCCTCGCTGGTGGTACTGCTCTTCTGCGAGGCCGCGTGTGCAATCGCCATGGCACGCACGACGGCGGTGAGAAGGCCCGATTCGACAGACGCAGCCTCGACCGTACGCTCCACCCAGCTGGTTTGAATTAGCACATTGGGAAATTTTCCGCGTCTGCCGAGGGGATCGACCAGTTTGAAGTTTGTTGTTGTGCCACTGCGATGCTTGAACAACACGCACGTGCGTCCCCCCCACGAGACCAGCGCCACCTGCTTGGACCGGGAGTCGCGAAAGGTTGACAATCGTTTCTTGTCCGCGAGGATGATCAAATCGCCCTGTATGTGCAAGCGAATGTGCTCTGGGTAGAGTGCACACATGGGATCGTAGTCGACTTGCGCGCACGAGGACCCATCGGGAGGACTCGCGATAAACGCGAGAAACGCGTCCACATTGGAAATGGAGTCGACACCAAACTCGATTTGTACATTCTCAGAGTCGACAACGCCGTCGATGCCTTCGGCAAAGTCGGTGGCGGTACCGATGCGCGCAAGTCGGCGTGTACACTTGTCCATGAGTAACCGACGAGCAGTGGAGCGTGCAAAAATGGCACCCATTGTCTTGGGGGCTTCTTCGCCGCCCATTGACGCGATGGCCTCCACCCTTTTTCGTGCCCAGCGGTTGTCGAGGGCATCCAGTTTGAGCTTCAAGTCCCAGCCCAGCAGACCCACGGTGACGCCTTTTTTAACGGGCTTGTGTTTCATCCTTTGCGTTCCAATCCATCGACGCACGCGGCGCGCTGCCGTTTCCACCGACAGCAAGAAGCTCTGGTTGCGAACGCCTTCGTCTTGCTCGTAGGGGCGTGTAAACGCGCCCCCTTCTGACGGATTGGTCCATTCGTAGCAATTGAGCTTCCACTTCATCACCAGATCTTGGGCTTCGTGAGAGTGTTGCACTGCCTTGGTCGTCGCCTCCTCGGCGAGCTGCAACAACACACGCTGAAACCGCAGGTCCTGCAACCACATGGAGCCGACCACCCGACCGCCGCACTCTTGGGTGTTGTTGCGCACCGCAACGGGGAATTCGGAGTCTCCAATGGCAACGTCCGCTTGGCCCGCGTCGAACAAACCAAACGCCGACTCCCACGTGCGGTAGTAGGTGTGCGGTTTGCCATCTTCCATTCCGTGGGGCTGCGCTGAAAGGATCCTGATGGCGGCCTTGGCGTGCTCTGCCAGCGCTTCCGATGGCGGGGCATTCTTGAGCCGTTGTTCAATGTACCTGAGGCGCAAAAACCTCCAAGAGGAGGTGAAGTCGGTGTAGATCTCGTAGCGCTGTCTCAAATACGCACGCCTCTCCAGACTCAGCTTTTTTTGCCCGCTCCGATGCAGTCTGGCCTCGTTGATGATGTATTCGAGATTTTCTTGAATCTTTGTGTGTCCAAGGGTTCCGTGACTGGAAAATCCTTGGATGACGCTGTTGTATTCGGGGCCCTTTTCGGGATCGCCATTGTACAGCTTCGAGCGCTCCGCGCTCAGGGCGACAACCTCCTCTGTAATCACCCGTTTGACCGCCGCGACGCGCCGCGCCTCGTTGGGCTCTTCGGCCGCCTTGGCCACAGCCATGGCGGTTTCAAGCGCCCTGCCAAACTCCCTTTTGAACCGATTGATGACCGCATCGACGCTCAGAGTGGTCTGGTTTTTGAGTTTGGTCTTTGGACGCTTGCGCTTTACGCCGGTTGCATCGGTTGTTGCCCCTCCAAAGTCCAGGATGAACTGATTGATGATCGCATCGATGCTCAACGCGTCCTTGGTTGCATCGGTTGCATCGGTTGCATCGGTTGCATCGGTTGGCGCCGCATCCTCGAGCGAGCGCGCGGCCAGGTGTGCAGCAATCGACAGGTGAGTGAGCGGAGGAAGCGACATGGCCGCACGCGTCGTTTGCACCCGTCTACCCATTACCTAACCATGGCTGCATTATTCGCAAGCCTCGCGCTATTGTTTCCTTGCGGAGCGTGCCACTCGGTGCACGCGCATGCACGCGCGCACAATGGTCTGGCCAAGGGCTGTAATTCGAAGACGCGATGAGCGATTTCAACAACTGGCCTTGGACTCGACAATTGGCCAGTTTATCCTAGACCAATTCGAGGGGTGGGTCGAAACACACGGCCCGGAAGTTGAATTGGAGCGAGAGGCGGTCGTGAACCACATCGTCGACAGCGCGCGCACTGAACTCTTAAACCACGGAGTTCCCGTTGGATTTCACAATAATTGTCTCCGTCTACTTCAGCATCACCCCGTCACTGGCTGCAAGCCCCCACTCAATTGTCAGACGTGTCGGATCTACATTTGCGCGACAACCGACTACGCGTGCAACATTAAAAGTCCACTGTGCCACGTGTGCGCCTCGTCTCTACAAAGTGTATAGTTTTGTGTTTAAGATTGTATTGTAAACAAACTCCAAAATACACACACACACACTCGCAAATCCTAATCCTGGAGCGCCGCCTCCGTCTCCTTGTCCTTCTTCTTGGCCACCGCCGCCGCCGAGGCCTCCTTGCGTCCCTTTTGGGTCTCAACGTCCAAAATGTGGTCAACTGCCTTGGGTGCGTTTACGTAGCTCGTAAAACAGAAGCCCGAAAAGGCGCGTGCCAGGTCAGGATCGGAACGGGCGGCCGCGACAATATGTTGGGCCGTAATCCGCTTGGAAGCGTGCGTCTTGCCCTCGATGCCATCAGCCTGCTTGTCGGCATTGGCCAGCACTTCCTGAATCACGCGCTCGACGACGGCCGTGAGGTGAATCGACGACGCCGAAGCAACCGTCTTGCAAAAGTTGGCCTTGCGAAGCTTCTTCTCGACGCGAGATGTGGAAAACTCCAGACCCGCACGGTTGGACTTGCTCTGAATCTCGCGCTTGGCAGCGGGTGCGTGCTCCACTTCGGCCATGTGTGTGTGAGTGTGCGTGTGTGTGTGTTTGCGTCGTGTCTGATAACCCCACCCCGCATTTGCGCGCGCGCACGCGTTAGCGCGGAGCCGCTCAGTTTTCGGTACGCGGAATCGAGTCGAGAACTGCTCTGTGAAAGAGGGCGGCCGCGTTGTGTTCTTGCATTGTGTGCACACCCACCGCATCCAGATCGCGCTTTTGCGACTTGATAAAATCCACAGCGCCACGATCGCCGCGCGCGCGGCGCGTGTCGGAAAGCGGCCGCGCAATACGCGTACACAGCGGCTTGACCAGCTCCAAATTACATTCCCACGCTGAGCGATGCAGTTTGCACATTTTCAATTTCTCAGATCGCGTGCCAAAAGCGGCGTCGTCGCCCTCTACGTTCACCACCGAGATGGCCTTGGAGCTGCGCTCGCGATTCTTGGACGTCATAATATCGGCCGCGGCGCTCGGGCGATAGATGAGACCGCCAAAATTATGCGCGTACTGCACAAGCACCCTGGCATCATTCGCGGCGCCCATTAGGAGGTGCAAGACTTGCTGAAAGCCCATGGGCATGCAGCCCACGAGCGACGAGCGCGCGGGCACGTGCTTGCCAGTTGTGGCGTGCACGTGGCCCACAAAGATGGGCGCGAGGTGGTCGGAGCGGACCTGGGTCCACGAGCGCACGCCCGCGAGAGGCGACGGGTACGAGGGCGCGTGCTGGCCGTCGGGCGAGGCCACGTACCACGCCGCCGCACGCAGCAGCGCGTCATTGGCGCGCCAGAGCCCGTCGAGTGTCTCGATCCCATTGTCGTAGCTGCCGTCGGCCTCGAGCAGCGCAAGGAGCAACGGCTCGATGCCGCGTATCCACGCATTGGTGCTCGCATTGGCCCGTGCAAAGGGTGCCCAAAAGGCTTGGGCCTCGGCGAGCACGTCTTCGGGGAGTCCCATCTGAGTTAGGGTTGGTCCCCTGCGGCCGTGGACGCTATGGCCCTTGGCGTCCTTGGCGCGGATGGCGGCGGCGCAGAGCGCGGGCGCACGCGCGTAGGCGGTACGAATAATGACGCCCCCCATGGCGTGCGAGGCCGGAAAGATCACATTGAGCAGCACCATGACGCTCGCCGACAGGTAGTGGTTGACGTGGTCCATTTCCTCTCCCGAGTGGAAGCTCGAAAGCTGGCGATGCAAAAAGGCAATCTCGTCGCGCGGGCGCGAGACTTCGCCTGGAAGCTGCGAGTGTGCCAATCGGTAGGATGTGCGAGCGTGGCGCGCGATGACGGCGGCGGCGCCAAAGACCGAGGCCAAAAAAGGTTGGGCTTGTGCGAAAATATTGTCTTGCGGCGAGGTGACGGCCACCGAAGACACGAGCGGCTCGCGAAAGATGCCCAAGTCGGGGCAGGTGGCGTCGGCCTGAAAGGCGCGCCCGTCGGCGTGCGTCTTGTCGTCGGGGTTGCGGAAGCTCTTGGACGTGGTTGGGTCGGACTGTTCGGACACGTAGGGTGCGAGGCGCTCGGCATACGGACCAAAGGTCAGGGCCTGGAGCGAGTCGACGGTGGCGTGCTCTTGGACACCCAAGAGCTCGCGGGACCGTTCCATGGCCGTCTCGTAGTCGTCGAGGTAGGCGTGCAGTCCGGGGATGGTCTGATGGGGTACACCACGGCACTCGCGTGGAATGGCAGCGTAGCGGTGCTCGTCGATTTGAACGTAGTGTGCATCGGCCAGGTCGGCACACCAGTCGTCGACCTGCTCTTGTCCCATTAAGATCTTGCCATGGTTCCTGTAATGAGTAAAGTGCTTGGGTTTTACGTTGCGCGC
>MEHZ011407236.1_pt1 | contig 67684 bp, 58 predicted proteins | sample 897221 | NCBI WGS metagenome assembly MEHZ01 (sample SAMN05514161, study PRJNA337945) | marine metagenome | isolation source: marine surface water | place: Arctic Ocean | collected 2007-12-13 | reverse complement strand
CAGATATTCTTTGCTTTAACGACCCAACAACACAAACTTTTGCTGTTTTTGATAAAGGACAATTCTATGATATAGAACAACTCCCCATGGTTCGTTATGAGTCTGGAAGGGGGTTTGTTGTTTATGAAGACAATAGCGGTAACCTCTGGCATTACAAAGAGGGGGAAGTTTCTCAACTCTCCAATTTTGGAGCCGATTCTTGGGATGTGAAGGATGATATTGTAGTCTGGACAGAAAGCTCTTACTTTTTCGCTTATTGTGATGGCGTAAAATCCGAAGTGACTAATTTTAAGCCTTTGGATTATAAAATTAAAAATAATGTTTTGGCGTACAGAAATATTTTAGGGGGTGTAAATGCATTTGTTAATGGCGAGACCTTTAAGTTGACAAATATGCCTGATTCTTCTTATGAAATTTACGGCAGCCGTGTTTTGGTTGAGATGTTTAATAAATCCTTTATAGTTCTCGAAAATGGTGTTCAATACAAGAATTAACCCCCTTCTTTTTACGTTACTTTTTTTAGTAGGAATACCTGCCGCCTCTTTTGGACAGCATAAAAAAATTGACCGTCTGGAGCAATACTATGATCAGCAACATTATAAGTCTGTTCATAGAAAGGCCGGTAAATTAATGAGAGACCCTCTCTATAGTGATTTTGTTTTGCCCAAATACTACAGCGCTATGAGTTCATTTCAATTGATGCAAAATCCATATTGGATGAAACGAAATCTGGTGAAAATAGATGAAAGCTGTCGATTGATGAATGCCGTTTTTCAAAGCGAACAATGGTCTGTGATGATGGAATCTCATGCTAAGGAACTTGGCGATATGGCCGTACTCTTCGATCAGTGGCTCAAGGAAAAGAACAATGTTGTTGAACAAGATAACAGAAAGCAAGTTGAAGATTGGATTCAAAATGTTTATAAAAATTATAAGTTTAAAAATCCAGTTTTAGAAGATGTCGGCCCTGAGGGGTTAGTTTTTGAAGGAATGGATGTCTCTGAGCGCTCTAGGCTGATTCATTATTCTTATGAATTTATTGGAATTCCATACAAGTGGGGTGGAGTAGATTCGGAAGGCTTTGATTGTAGTGGATTTACAAAACATGTGTTCAAACACTTGGATCTCAACATACCTAGGGTTGCTGGAGATCAATATAAGAATGCAAAGACGATCCAAGCTAAACGGGCATATATGGGAGATTTGGTTTTCTTTTCGGAAGGTAAGGAAATCACGCATGTAGGAATCCTTGTTAACCAACCTCATGAAAATAAAAGAATGATACACTCATCTACGTCAAAAGGGATTTCTGTCGTTGACATTGAAGCATCGTCTTATTGGAAAAACAGACTCGTTGGCTATGGCCGGATTATACGTTAACTGTTTTTTTAAGACTAAGTATTGTAATCCAAATGCATTGTACACCGAGTCCAATCAGAATAAAGAGGTCTAGGTAAGGGCTGTGAAAAAACAATCTCATACTTAAAACCAATGCTACAGTTATGCTAATACATAGAAATACATTAGTGTATTTGTTTTTTCTCCTTGCAAACATTGAATAAGGAATTGTACTAATAGCAAATAGTATTGGGTAGGCAAGGAGATGGGGATATTCTAGAACCCATTCCTTTTGCAGAATGATGAATCCAGCTAATATGAATTGAAAAATAGAAATACCCAAATAAAACCATCTACTTTGATCGCTAGGCTTATTATTCAATTCAGATACCGCTAATGTGATTATGGAGGCCACGATTATACTTGTGATTTGAATCCAAGGGTAGATGTTATAAAAATACAATTGGACTGCACAAATTAAAAGAGCAATGCACAGTACTAGGTAAACGTGTCTTTTGATTTTAAAGAGATTCATTATTTATACGTTCTTCTACTTTTTATAGCGATTTTATAATTGCAATCTTGAAGTTGTGACTTGGAAATCAAAAATAATTCCGTTTCGAATACCCAAACCATTTGGTAAAAATCACTGATGATTGCCGTATGCCTTTATTGCTGCTCTCACAGAACCATGTTTAATGAGGAGTTCTTTTGCATTATCTTTTTGAATATCAAGTGCCTCACAAACCATACGTGTACCTCTTTCAACCAATTTATTGTTACTTAATTGCATGTCAACCATCTTATTTCCTTTGACATGGCCAAGCTGAATCATTAAAGCCGTAGAAATCATATTAAGCACCATTTTTTGAGCAGTACCTGACTTCATACGTGTTGACCCTGTGACAAATTCCGGTCCTACAATTGGAGTTATAGCATATGTAGCCGCCTCTGCAAGTATAGAATCTGGGTTACAGGAAATCCCTGCAGTTAACAAACCATTTTGATTGGCTTTCAAGATCGCTCCTATAACATAGGGAGTACCTCCAGATGCCGCTATTCCCAATAAGATATCATTATCGTTTGCTTTATATTCGCATAAATCTAACCAGCCCTGCTCCGTATCATCCTCAGCAAACTCAACAGCTTTTCTAATTGCTTTATCCCCTCCCGCTATGATTCCAACGACAACACCATGGGCAACACCAAAGGTTGGTGGACATTCGCTTGCATCAACGACGCCTAGTCTTCCACTGGTTCCTGCTCCGATATAAAAAAGACGTCCGCCTTTTTTCATTCTTACTAATGCCTCATCTATAAAAGCTTCTATACTAGGAATTTCCTTTTGAACGGCAAATGCAACGCTTTGATCTTCTTGATTGATACCTTCCAGTAATTCTTTGGCGCTCATCAATTCAAGATGGTCATATTTAGAGGTCGCTTCAGTTGGTTTCTTCATGTCAAAAAAGCTTTGGTTTCTCCTTCCGCAAAATCAACCTGCACTCGATCTTGTAGGGTCGTTGATAAGGATAAGCCTACGAAATTTGCTTTCACAGGATACCTCCTATGTTTTCTATCTACTAAAACCACAGTCTTAATTGCTTTGGTTGGCTGTTCAAGAAATTTAACAAGCGCATATTGAAGTGTTTTCCCCGAATTAATGACGTCATCTACTAAGATGATATATCCTTTCTTTAATTTTGATTGTTCAATGCCTAAGGAAATAGGTTCGCTCCATGGTTCGCTCTTATTGATAGAAATATCGAAACATGTTGCTTTTATATCTGAATTATTTTCAATAATATGCCCTAATATTGTTGCCAATAGAAATCCATTTCCTTTAATACCCCCAATAAACACCTCTTCTTCTTCAAAACAGTTTTCAATGAGTTCATGTCCAAGACGTGTGATTTTTTGTTGCGTTTGAATATGATTGAGGATGATTTGCATTTGATTTGGCTTTATACAAAGATATTGCTTTTAGCAATTAATAGCGCCTGCTTTGATATAATAATAAATGTAAACAAGGATGAATCACAATCTAGTCTATTGATTCATGTTGTTACAAGGTTGATATTTATTAATTTTACCTCATGTCAAAATGGAGAGATTCAATTCGAATAGTAAGACATCTAACCGCTTTTAGGATTTGGAATATATTATTATTACGTGTTAGTTTTTTAAGTGCAAGAATCTTCTCGAAGCCGATTCATTTGGGCTTGCCAGCATCCATGAGTATTGAGCCTACAACGGCGTGTAATCTTGGCTGTCCTGAATGCCCTAGCGGTCTTAAACAATTTACGCGCCCTACTGGAAAATTAGATTTAAACTTGCATCGGAAGTTGTTAAATCAAATAGAAAAGTCAGTCTTTTATATCAATTATTATTTTCAAGGAGAACCTTTTTTACATCCCGAATTTTTGGAATTAATCAAGGATGCTAAGCGCTCTAGAATTTATACATCAACCTCAACGAATGGTCACTTTATTACACCTGAAAAGGCCCTTGAGATCGTTGACTCTGGTTTAGATCGGATTATTGTTTCAATTGATGGGCTTACACAAGAGACCTATGAGCAATATAGGGTTCATGGAAAACTATCCAAGGTAATCTCAGCGAGTCAGAACCTTGTAGCAGCGAAAAGAGAAAGGAATTCACATACCCCACATCTTATTTTTCAGTTTTTGGCAGTTAAACCCAATGAGCATGAAATCCCGCAGGTATTTGAACTAGCTTCTGAAATGTCTATCGATGAGGTTCGGATAAAAACAGCTCAACTGTACGACTATAAGAACGGAAATCCTTTGATGCCTGAAAACGAGAGGTATTCTAGGTATAAAAGGCAAGGTGATGGGACTTATAAATTAAAAGGGGACCCTGGCAACCATTGTTGGAGAATGTGGTCTGGCTCTGTCAGCACTTGGGATGGAAGTATTGTTCCATGTTGCTTTGATAAGGACGCAAGTCATGTCTTGGGAAGCGTTCAAAATAATCAGTTTAAAGAGATCTGGAAATCTCCTGAATATAGAGGATTCAGAAGTGCTGTGGTGAACAACAGGTCTCAGGTCGATATCTGCAAGAATTGTTCTGAAGGAACCAAAGTTTGGGCTTAAGAAATCAATTCAATTTTTGATGAATTTAATGATTTTCGAAGCTTGTTTTAAATAATAAACTCCGGGTCTAAGTTGACCTACATGAGCCCTGTCTCCATAGAAATCTAAAACAAGAGCACCCATAGGATTCACAATGTGTTTTTCCTCATTTGTAAATCCTTTTAGATACAGTATATCTTTAACAGGATTAGGAAAAACACCTGCTTTGAACTTGTTTTCCTCAATTGACAAGTCCAAACTATTCATAATACCGATGGCATCGAGGTCAAAACCTCCAGAATCGAAATTGGTCGGGTAGGGGTCATTGATTGTATTCCCTTCGCTGTCATAGCTTGAAAACGTTGGTGCAATACATCCGACGACGTCAATAATACGAATGCTAATAATATGATTTAAGTCAAGTCCGGGGCTGCCTTCTAGATCAGACAGGTCAAAAGGAGTACCATAGTAAACACGGTATTTTCCTGCAAGGTTATTGACGTACCTGCAATCGGAAAACGTAAAGTTGTCTATTTGAATATCATTGGGGATCTCGGAAATGGATTGAAAACGAGTGTAATCAATTCCATTAGAGCTCACCTCAACATATGCCAATTCCATATAGTGGTCAGAGAATCCATTTTCAAAAACCGCAAAATCAGGACCGTCTTCATTTTGAATCGGATTTGAGAAGTTTGCTATTGCGCTGCCGCCATCTCCAAGGGAAACTACCATATTGTCTGCAATACCTGTCGCGTCAAGGTCTTGTCCGTAGTCTGTGAGACCTAATTCTGGTTGCTGGATGTCTTTATAGCCACGGTTTACCGTGACCTGATCGGCCCATCTGGCAATGGCTAAAGAATCTTTATGAATAGCTGTAGATCCAGCTGCTCCTGGCTCAGGTGCATAGGATTGTCCAAACGTAAGCTCAGAATGGGTAAAGCTAAGCATTACAAGTGATAAGGTTAGGAAATAACCGTTGGTGTTATTCATAAAATAATAATTTTGAAGGGTTTAAGCCGACATGAAAGCTTTGAATAAAGAGACCTGAAGAACTGTATTCGTGTATATAACCCGTATTGGTATAGTTCATGGCATCGGAGAGGTAAATCTTATTATTTATTGGGTTGTAAGTTACACCATAAAGAGTCTGAACCTGATTTAAGCTTATAAATGCTTCTTCTTGAACTGTTTGTGTTGTCGTGTTAAATATGCCGACAGAGCTTTCTCCTGAAGAGAAGTTGTGCTTGGTAAATAAAAAATGACCGTTAAATTCACTGAAACTAGAAATATCAAAGTCAAATTCTTCTGAAACCTGATCCGTCTGGCTTTCAATTCGAACCATTCTAGATGGAATCGAACCATAGTTTCCTCTTGTAATCACATAAATAGCGCCATTTACATCCGACTTTATACCTCCAGGATTTAAACCAACAGTGACTCGGTCTATTTCTTCCAAGGTAGAGAGGTCTATCACCGAAACTGTAGAATCCATTGAGGAACTGTTGAGCCCTCCGGAATTTGCGACATATAATTTGCCATTTGCTATAGCCAATCCTTCTGGGTTTGCGCCGACTGGAATGCGTTCTGTAATATTTAAGGTTGCGGTATCTATACGGTCTACATAGCCATCAAAGCACGTTACAAAGGCAGCACCTTCATGAAAAACAATTGCCCTTGGCTGCTTTGCGCTTGTGCCGTTCATCATGTTGATCTGCTTGATAGAAGAAAAATCATTGGCATCTACTATTTCTATAGTGCTGGAAACATTTACGAGAATATATATTTTACTTCCATATCGTTTTATATCATTCCCCGTATCACCGAGCTGTCGACCTACACGATTTAAGAAAAAGTTATTTTCTACTTGGGCATCGCTAAAACGGATAAAAGAAAGTTGGGTGTTATTTTGCTGAAACAATCCTTCGCAAAGAACGATGGCTCCGTTTGATAGTGGATTGCTTGTAGGAACAATTGGATCGACCTTATCGCATGCCGCGAATAAGAAAAGCACGAATAGTATTTTAATTGAACGCATATTTCATTACGATTAAATAATTTCTTCCAGGCATTACATAACTTCTCATATAGGCGTAGGAATTGTCTAAAAGATTCTTCACGGTGAATCTCATATTTATGGAATGATGATTTGGGAGCTTTAAGTTGTAAAAAGCACTAATACTGCTAATTAAAAACCCATCAACTTTATTGTTGGCGATGTTTTCATTGAGGCAATACCTACTTGATACGAGGTGGTTCGAGAATCGAATTCCTGCACCTCTATAATTCATCGAGAGGTCAATGTTAGAGGTGTGAAGTGGAATATATGCGATTTGATGTCGAAAGGTCGGTGCACTTCTATCTGTAATGTCCAATGCTTTTTGCAGGCTATAGCTTGCGCTCATAGCAGCTTTCCAGTCTGCTGAAAGCTTCCATTCCATGCCCGTTTTTATATCGAGCCCGTAGACTCTTGCTTTATCAATGTTTTGGATTGACCAAACAAAAAGGTTTTGGGTAGGAATAGCCACAATTTTGTTTTCGACAAGGTTGATATATAGGTTATTTCTGAGGTACATTTCAAAATTGTTTTTTTGAATGGGTAATAAAGACCATGTATAATTAATTTGATGTGCTTCTTCAGGTTCAAGGTTTATGTTTCCTATGTTTTTATAATAAAGTTCATTAAACGTGGGCATTCTAAAAGAGCTTCTATACCACAAGGAATGCTTGAGGTTATGTTTAAATTCTTTGGTCGTTAATTCTATAAAAGGATTCAACCTAAATTGCTCACCTGCGCCTCCTGCAACTGTGTTTTCTTCTGTTATATATTGTGCTGCGAGCTGTGCTTTTAAGTGAAGCTGATGTTTTAGATTGAAAGTCAAACCAATCAGACCATAATTATGGATTCTTCTAGGGCGAGCAAAGCTGCTGTCACTTACATTCAGTTCGCTTGTGACTTGCTCTAATCCGAAATGTATTTTTAGATTTTCAGAAAGTTCTACTCCCCCTGAAGTGCCTATTTGTAGTGTCTTGTTTTCATACCGAACCTGAAGTCCCCCGATTTGACCGAGGTAATCCGGATCCTTATATAAAAGTTCATTTTTATTAAGCTTTAAAAAGCCTCTGAAAAAGTATTTATTTTTTTTGAGTACGTAGTCTACGAAGATGTTCTGTTCTCCACTAGTCATTCTTTCATCTGAAAAGGTGTTGTAGAAGATTATGGCACCTGGGAGTCCTTGATTGAAATTCTTTTGAAGGTATCCCATGCGAACAATTGAATTTCTACCTTTAAACCCTATGGTTGCTCCAAAAGAGTTGTCTTGATAATCATTGTTTTGTCTGATTCCATTTATGGTAAGGTCTCCATTAGGTATGGTGTAAGGGTAGGTGCCGTCAGCATTCCTGAAACTGCCATGGGCACACAATAGTATTTTTTTATTGGTGAACTTAAGCGCGCTGTAGGTCCCTTTTTGATTAAATGAGCCTAGCTTTCCAAGCGTTCTATATTGAAGCCCCGCATTACCGAAATAATTCTCGAAGGTTTCTACTAAAAAAATACTCCCAGAAACTTGTGCGGAAACGGGAAGCATTAGCATGGGTTTTCTTGCACTTCCTCCGGAGATGTGTGTGATATTATCGGTATGTATTTGCCCCAGGTTTATTTGGCCATTCTGTGTGTTTTGGATGTTGAAGCCATCTGCAATAATCGCTGAGTGTTTAGCTCCTAGACCACGAGAAGAAACAGTTTTCAGGCCACCCAGTCCTCCATAGGATTTAATGCTAGTACCCGTGAGTTTTTGAATCAAGTCAGCGGCGTCTTCAGCTTGAAGCGCTTCTATTTCACTTGTTTCCATTTCTTCCCATTTCTTCTTTGAAGAGATAGAATCTAAGGAATAGCTAATGTTTATTTCTTGAAGTTCTTGTATTGCCGGTTTTTGACCAAAAGATGGAGCGGCAATAAAGATGAAAAAAACAAAAATAATTCTCATGGTTTAATAATGAACCGAGATGAAAGAAAAGTTCCTCATCTCGGTTCTTTATATGCGTTACTTTACAATTCTTCTTGACACTGTTCCATTTTCTGTATCTATTTTCAATAGATAAACACCTGATGGTAAATCTGAGCAGTCTATGCTAGAGATGGTGTTGTGCTCTCCTTTAAAAATTTCTGTGCCGTTTGAAGATATTAGAGAAAGGTGTCCCTCAGCTCCTTTAATGTGAAGGATGTCTTTCACTGGATTGGGGTAGGTTTGAAAACCCGAGTTATTTACTTCAGAAACACCAAAGGTACCTTCCCATCCGATATTATCAATCGCAACATAGCCTGGTGTGTTCATTCCAAAGGCTCCTATGTCTGAGGATTCAAAGCGCATGTAAACGTGAGAAACATCAAATGAAATTAAACTTGCTAAATCAATGGTTTCCCATGTGTTCAGGATGTAGTCTTCCGAATTGTCTTCAAAACGAAAGTCAGCCAAATAGAATTCAATGGAGTCTTTGTCTTCGCCAAATAAGTTTTCGCAAATGACCCATACACGGAAAAAATCATCACCTTCTGTACCATCAGGCTCACCTGCAGCGTTATTTGGAGAACCGAATTGTTTTGCAAAAGAATCTCCGTTTAGCATTGACAGGCCTGCATAGGTTGTGTTTGAAACATCGAATGAAACAATTCTTGCTTGTTCTGAACTGGAATGTATTTCTGGATTAGATGTCCCTATGGCATAAGTGTTCGAGCCGTTTGAACCAGAACCGGAGTAAGCACTGTATTGATTTAAGTACCCCGGTGTTGTATTATCCGTTACATTTGAAATTGCAAACCCTGAAAAGTAATTAAAGTCAGCGTCATAGTAATTGTTTAAGGTAATGGGAGAGAAATCAAAATCGCCATTGCCATCTGCTCCATTGTCGTAGGTTTCGGGATCGGTTAAAGAGGACTCAAAATCAATTGTTGGTTGAGCCTGTAGTTGTGCGCCCATAAAAAGCGCGGTTAAAAAAATGTAAACTTTCTTCATCGTTAAAAAAATTAAGTAATTAAAAAAAAATAAAACGTTGAAAAAATCAGCTAAAAGAAATTAACACCCCAAAGGATGGGGGATTAAGTCTGACTTTAATCTGAAGTCTTCTTATTAACATTTAGGCAAGTATTCTGGCTCATGTCAAATTCGACTAACCTTCCCGAGATATTCAGTGGTATTTTAAGTCGTTTTTAAGACACTTACAGCTGCAGATACAGCTCCGGATTTACACCGGATTCCTTTTTCAGCAAATAAATTTGCACCTAAAAGCACAGCAAATATAAAACAATTGGGCTATTCATTCGACTTTTAAGTTGATTTTTCTTAAAGAAAAGACAGCCTGTTAAGGCCAGTGTTTACTATCCAATCAAGGTGTACGCACAGTCTAATTGTTAATAACTTGATTTCCTAACATTCTGTTCGTCAATTATTTATAGTTAATTTAAGTTAAATCTAAAATTTATAATTATGGAAAATTATGTAAATCAAGTACTGGATCTACCCAAAATGATTGGTGAAAAATTACCTGGGAATGTATTTAATTCTATGGTGGATGACTCGGAGAGTAACATTGCAAAATGGACAGGTATGCTCTATAAAGTGGCAGCATTAATACTTGTTGTTGGAGCCGTTTATGGACTTATTAGTCCATTATGGGATGCCGACGTTAGCTTAGGCGAGGGTAAAGAAATGTTAGGTGCTATTATTTCTATGCTTATTGCGCTTTATGCAGTTTTCCCTATCGCTCAAGTCGTAAGAACAGCTGGTGATAGTCTGGGGAAATCAAATAGCTCAATAGTCAACTTTATTTTCAAGGATTTAGTTATTGAGAATATAAAGCTAATTGGAAAAGTCATGGCAATTGGAGTGGTTTTTTCTGCAGCTTGTATGTTTTTGTCATGGTTAACTGATATAACCATAATGGGAGGTTTTTCTTTTCTAGCTATGGATAGCGTAAATCAATTCTGGAGTCTTCCAATGGAAGGGCTTGCTGCACTTTGTGGTATGTTCGGTTTGGATTTCGTTTCAGGTGTAATCTCGGACTGGATGTCATGGGACGTGTCGGTTTCATCGGGTGATGCATGGTCTTGGAGTGGTCTTGTCGCTATTGGTTGGAATTTGGTCGGTGCTCTTTTAATTCTAGCTAGAATGTATGTTTCTCTAGCTGTTTACCATTTTTTATACGGATTGATTTCCACATTTGCGGGATGGCTTAAGAGTCCATATTTACCGTTTAAATCGCTTTAATCAAGCTAGATTAATTACAAAGAGGGGCGTTGAGCCCCTTTTTTTTGTTATTTATTTTTGACTTTTCAAACATCGATTGTCTTTCTTTAAGATGTGTATGTAAAAAACTTATTGTTTATTTAAAAAGTATCGCTAAATTTGCACCCGTTCAGAGTGAACTACATAAGAATTATTTACAAAAATATTGGCATGTACTTAGATACAAAAGTAAAAAAAGAAATTTTCAAGAAGCACGGTGGTTCAGACACCAACACTGGTTCTACAGAGGGGCAAGTTGCTCTTTTTACATACAGAATTAGTCACCTAACAGAGCACTTGAAAAAGAATAGAAAAGATTATGGTACCCAACGGGCACTTCAATTACTTGTCGGTAAACGAAGAAGTTTATTGGATTATCTTAAGAATAAAGATATTGAAAAATATCGTGCATTGGTTAAAGATTTAGGGCTTCGTCGTTAATCTTTTTCATTGCAAAACGTATTTAAAGAGGGGACAATCGATAGTATCGGCTGTCCTTTTTGTTTTAAATAATTTGATAATAATAAATAGAATATGAATTTAGGAATTACAAAGACCATCGAAATCGGTGGCAAAAAAATCTCCATTGAAACCGGTAAGTTGGCTAAACAAGCTGATGGTGCTGTTGTATTGAGAATGGGAGATACAATGATTTTAGCAACTGTTGTTGCAAACAAAGGTGCAAAAGAAGGCGTTGATTTTTTACCGCTTACTGTAGATTACAGAGAGAAATTTGCCGCTGACGGAAGAATTCCGGGTAGTTTCTTTAGAAGAGAGGCACGTCCTTCTGAAAGAGAGATTTTGGTAATGCGTATTGTTGACCGTGCATTGCGTCCCTTGTTTCCGGATGATTTTCATGCAGAGGTTCAATTAATGATGCAGTTAATTGCTTATGATGGTGTAAATAGTCCTGACGCGTTGGTAGGATTTGCAGCTTCCTGTTGTATCGCAGTTTCTGACATTCCTTTTAATGGACCAATGTCTGAGGTTAGAGTTGGTCGAGTTGATGGTGAATTCGTTATTAATCCAACGCTAGAAGAAATGAAGGTTTCTGATCTCGATTGTATCATTGCTGGTACGATTGATAATATAGTAATGGTTGAAGGTGAATTGAATGAAGCTTCTGAAAGTGAAATGGTTGATGTGATTAAAGTGGCTCACGAGTCGATCAAAAAGCAATGTCAGTTTCAATTAGACTTGGCTTCTGAGATTCCTGCTGCTGCCGTTAAAAGAGAATATTCACACGAAGAACATGACGAAGATGTTCGAGCGAGAGTTGCTGCATTTTCTTATGACAAGTGTAGAGACGTTGCTCGACAAGGGCTTGCGTCAAAAGACAAAAGAGCAGAATTGTTCGGCGCTATTAAAGAAGAGTTTCTTGCTTCGTTAACGGAAGAAGAATCAGCAGAAATCGGTAAATATGTTTCTGTATACTTCAAGGAGTCTATGAAAAAAGCAGTTCGTGATACGATGCTTAATGATAACATCCGTTTAGATGGTCGTAAATTTGATGAAGTTCGTCCTATATGGTCTGAAGTGAATTATTTACCAACCGCTCACGGTTCTGCAGTTTTTACTAGAGGTGAAACTCAATCCTTAATGACCTTGACACTTGGTGGTAAGATGGATGAGCAGATGATTGATGATGTTACCTTCAAGGGAACAACACCATTTATGTTGCATTATAACTTCCCGCCGTTTTCAACGGGTGAAGCAAGAATGAAGTTCAATGTATCTCGAAGAGAAATTGGTCATGGTAATTTAGCTTTAAGAGCATTAAGACCAGTTTTGCCAGATGATAATCCATATACGATCCGTTTGGTCTCTGAAATTTTAGAATCTAACGGTTCTTCTTCAATGGCTACAGTTTGTGCTGGGACATTGGCGCTTATGGATGGAGGTATCCAAATCAAGGCTCCTGTTTCGGGAATCGCGATGGGATTGGTTGCTGAGAACGGTAAGTTTGCTGTTTTATCTGATATCCTAGGTGATGAAGATCATTTAGGTGATATGGACTTTAAAATCACAGGTACAGCTAAAGGAATAACAGCTTGTCAAATGGACATCAAAGTTGACGGTTTACCATATGAAGTATTGATTCAAGCATTGGAGCAAGCAAAAGCTGGTCGTCTTCATATACTAGATCGTATTTTAGAGACACTTCCGACACCAAATGTAGAGTTGAAGCCTCAAACTCCTAGAGTTGAAGCGTTCAACGTGCCAAACGAAATGATTGGTGGAATCATCGGGCCTGGGGGAAAAATCATTCAAGGTCTACAGAAAGAAACCAATACCTCAATTACGATTGAAGAATTAGAAAATGGAGAAGGTCGAGTACAAGTATTGTCTAATAATGCAGATGATATGGCAAATGCCATGGCCAAATTAAAATTAATTGCCTTTCCTCCTCAAGTAGAAGATCAAGCCGAATATGAAGGTGTGGTTAAAAAGGTAATGGATTTCGGTTGTTTCGTAGAAATCGTTGCTGGTACTGATGGTCTTATTCATATTTCTGAGTTTGCCTGGGAAAAAACAGCGCAAATGAGCGATGTGTGTAAAGAAGGTGATGTTCTTAAGTTTAAGGTAATGGGTAAAGATCCAAGAACTAGAAAATGGAAACTTTCTAGAAAAGTTCTTTTGCCAAGACCAGAAAGAAAGGAAGAGCCTAAGGCTTAACTTTAATTCATATAATTTTAAAAGGCGCTTCGGCGCCTTTTTTTATTTGGTAACAATGGTAGTTTTGTTCAATTTGCTTTTGTACTTTTATCCTTCAAAAAAAACGAACAACAATGAAAAAAAACTACTTTTTTACTTTATTATTAACGCTGTTTATTAGCATTACCTCTATAGGTCAAGTTATTATTACTGAGTTGGCAGACCCTAATGATAACGCTTTAGCAAGATATGTTGAAATATACAACGTAAGCAACGCATCTGTTGATTTAACAGACTGGGAATTAAGGCGTTGGACAAATGGAAATGCAGCTCCTCAAGGAACTGGGATCGATTTAACTTCTATAGGTACTCTTGCCCCTGGTGCATTTGCAATCATTGCGGCAAATGGTGCTGAATTCCAAACTGTTTATGGTCTTGTAGCAGATATAGATGCAGGTACCGCTGGAGCGGCCGATAGCAATGGTGATGATCAAATCGCTATTTTTGATGCTGCCGATAATACAATCGATATTTTTGGTGTTCCTGGAGAAGATGGTACGGGTACATGTCATGAATTTGAAGATGGAAGGGCGGAGAGAATCGCCACTGTTACTGCATCAAATCCAGTTTGGAATGAATCTGAATGGAATGTCTGGGCTGATAGCCAAGTAACCGGTTGTACAAGCCATACCCAGTTGCCCATTAACGCTGGAGATAATGTATTTGATCCAGGTGTATGGATTGGAGCGACACCAGGAACAAGTCCTACAGTTTCTCCTTCACCAGCCGATTTAAGTGGATTTGTTCAATTTGTAGGCGCTCCATCTGATGAGCAAACAACTGAAGTTTCAGGTTCAAACCTTACGACTGATGTTACAGCTACAGTGAATGGTGATTATGAAATTTCACTGACAACAGCTACGGGTTTCGGTCCTAGTGTTGTTTTGTTGCAAACAGCAGGTGAATTAACAGCAACATTACTTTATGTGCGTTTAAATGGCGCAGCACCGGCTTCTCCTTCAAATGGGGAAATCGTTTTAAGTTCAACTGGTGCAGATGATATCATTGTTCCTTTAATGGGAGAGATCTTAAATCCAGATGCGATTTTATTTAGCTCAGCGGATACACTTATTGATTTTTCACATTTTGTGGGTACACCATCCGCTGAACAATCTTTTGACGTTTCAGGTAACTATTTAACAAGTGATCTAACAATTGAAGTTACTGGAGAATATGAGGTTTCAGAAACTTCAAATGGAACTTTCTCAAACTCATTGACTTTACCATCTTACCCGAATGCAACCGTTGTGGATGTAAATGCGAATTGGGGCGGTTATATGAATGTATTTGAACTTCCTGAGAATGGTGGTGGCTATGTATTTGGTTCGGCTTGGGGTTTTTCCGATTTGAAATCCTCCGTAATTGGAACGGCATTGAGGCTTCAGCCTAATTTCAATACCTACGGTGACAATACCGCTGATCCATTTTGGGTAAATCAAACGACAGGTAACGGAAATAAAACGATGGAGGCAATTACGCTTTTAGAGCCGGGTGCTTCCGCTAATGATAATGACTTAACTTTTGCAGGGACCGTCGTTTCTAACACTTTAGATCTTGGTTATGAAGCTAAGTTTTTCATAAAGGCTTTAGACCCAATTACTTTTGCTGATGTTTTTGGAGGTTCAAAAATTATTGATTTACCGGCCAATGGAAATTTTAGTGTTTCTGCTACTGCTGCTGAATTGCCTGCAGGATTAATAGTTCAGTATGGTTTTATGATCGTAGGCCCTAATGCGAATCCGGTTGACGCTGGAGTTTTAGGTTCTGTTGTTGTGAATGGGGAAATTGTTCCTGGTGAAGTTACAAGTACACCAATCTATGTTAGACTTAATGGATCGGCTCAAAACTACAACCAGACGGGTACAGCAACGATTTCTTCAGGTGGTGCAACCACGCCTGTTTCACATACTGTAAATGCAGGAAATTATTATTATGCTCCAGCATCATTGACAATTAATGCAGGTGATACTGTTTATTGGGTGAACGATGGCGGAACACATAACGTCAATTTCACTAATAGTACGATTGACGGAAACAGTTTCAATAATCCTGAGAGTTTTATATCTACGGCAACTACGGATGTCTCGATGTACTCATATGTATTTACTGTTGAAGGAACCTATCAATACGATTGCTCAGTAGGAAGCCATGCGCTTAATGGAATGACAGGAACAATTATTGTTTTAGGTAGTGATTCACCTGAATCCAAAACTGTTGCCTTGTTTGGAGAAACACTAGATTATACTTCTTCAACAATTGCTGATATTACTACAAGTAATGTAGATGGAGTGGCTGACTCTTTGGATGTTTATGTCTCTATAGAAGGTGTTGTTCATTGTATTGATTTTGATGGTGACGAAGGTTTAAGCTTTGCGATTATTGATATAGACAACAACGGAATTAATGTATATAATTTTGCAGATGTAAGTGCTTACGTTGTAAATGAAGGCGACATGATTCGAATACTTGGTCAAATAGATCAGTTCAATGGATTAACACAGGTACTTGCTGATAGTATTCTTGTTATTGCGGCAGATATGCCAACGGTTACACCAACAGTCGTAACGGCTTTAAATGAGGGTACCGAGTCGCAATGGATTACATTAGAAGGAGTTAGTTTTGTGGATCCAATAGCTACATTCCCTACAGGATCTAATAATATTGATGTTACAGATGGTATAAATGTTTATACCTTAAGAATTGATTCTGATACAGATATTCCTGGAGGAGCAGTTCCACAAGGTTTATTCGATGTGACTGGAGTTGGTGGGCAATATGATTCTTCAAATCCTTTCGATAGTGGTTATCAATTATTCCCTTGTGGATTAGGTAGCTTTGTCCCTAACGATGTTTCGGGTATCACTGAGGCCTTTTTAGAGCTTAAAGTCTCTCCAAATCCATTCCAAGATTATGTATCTATCCATACTTCAGGAGCAGACAATGTTTCTGTTAGCATTCTAGATGTTCAAGGGCGATTGATTTCATCTTTAGCTGTCAGTAATGGTATGAAAATAAATACTTCAGCTTGGGTTAAAGGAATGTATCTTTTCACATTCACGGATGAAAATCAAAATATTCGTACCGAGCGAATGATTAAATAGGGTTTCAATTATGTAAATTTATGGGCTGCAATGTTGCAGCCCATTTTTTTTGCTATGAAACTCCGTATTGTATTTAATTTATTTCTATTTACCTGTCTTAGCTTTGGGTCTTTATTCGCACAGGATTATTGGCAGCAAGAGGTTAATTATAAAATAGCTGTTGCGCTAGATGATTCTAGCCACGTGTTACATGCTTTGGAGTCTTTCGAGTATATTAATCATTCTCCGGACACACTCAGAGAGTTGTATATTCACTTGTGGCCAAATGCATATAGTAATGGGTCTACGGCATTAGCAGGTCAGCTTAAGACAAGCGGCAGTGCAGATCTAGACCGGCTTAAGGAAGGTGCTTTAGGTTATATTGATTCTTTGAGATTTGAGGTTGATGGGAGTTATGTCAAGCATGCTCCCTTTAATGGGAATCCGGATATCGCCATCATACAACTGGACCATATTTTACTGCCTGGGCGTTCTGTTCAAGTTTCAACTCCTTTTCGCGTCAAAATCCCATCGGGTAGACTATCGAGGCTTGGACATATCGGACAGTCCTATCAAATCACACAATGGTATCCAAAACCTGCAGTTTATGATAAGAATGGTTGGAATCCGATGCCATATCTTAATCAGGGCGAATTCTATTCGGAATTTGGAACTTTTGATGTTTCTATAACCTTGCCTTCTAATTATGTTATTGGGGCTACAGGAAACTTGCAAAACGCAAGTGAAATTGATTTCATGAATGATTTGGCGAAAAAAACGAAGGATAATTTAGTTTCTTTGGTTGCTAAATCAAAAAAAGGAGGCGTTAATACACCGTTTCCTCCCTCTTCGGATAAGTTTAAAACGATTCGATACAAGCAAGAAAATGTGCATGATTTTGCGTGGTTTGCCGACAAGCGCTATGTCGTCTTGAAAGGGGAAGTAGAGTTGCCCGAAACCAGACGCCTTGTTGATACATGGGCTTTGTTTGTCCCTCAAAATGCCAGAACTTGGCAGCATGCAATTGAATATTTGAATGATGGAACCTATTACTATTCCAAATGGAATGGGAATTATCCTTATAGTCATGTAAGTGCGGTTGATGGAACGATTAGTGCTGGAGGAGGGATGGAGTATCCCAATGTAACCGTAATTGGAAACGCATCCTCCAAGGAAGAATTAGAAATAGTTATCGTTCATGAAGTTGGGCATAACTGGTTCTATGGAATTCTTGGGAGTAATGAACGGGTACACGGGTGGATGGATGAAGGGATCAATACTTTAAATGAGGTTCGGTATATCCAAACAAAATATCCAGCAAATACGAGGCTTTCGGACATGGTATTGAATGGCCGCTTTCACCTCAATGATTTAGATTACCATGACATGGGGGATTTAACTTATCGATTTACCCATACAGTAGGTGCCGATCAACCCATTGAGACGCATTCTAAGGAATTCTCTTCGGCAAATTATGGAATCATAATGTACCAAAAGACGGGACTCGTCTTCTATTATTTAAAAGATTATTTAGGTGATGATGAATTTGATCGAATCATGCATGTTTATTTCGACAAATGGAAATTTAAACACCCGCAACCTGAAGATTTAAAGACGCTCTTTGAAAATGAAACGGGAAAGAAATTGGATTGGTTTTTCACTGATTTAATCCAGACGACAAATCATATTGATTATAAAATTGTAAACGTTCACCAACAAAAAGTGGGTTCATTAGTCAAAGTGAAAAATGTAGGTCAAGTAAATGGCCCAATTGAAATTAATGTATTTAATGATTCAGAATTAGTGGAAACTGTTTGGTTGGAGCCTGGAGGAAAGGAAGGTAAGATAAAATCCAATCGTTCTGAGTATACACACTTGTCCATTGATGCTAGTAAGGATATACCGGAGCTCTCTAGACAGAACAATTTATGGCGAAAGAAAGCCCTTTTTCATAAATGGGAGCCGCTAAAACTTGAGTTTTTATCAGGTGATCATGAAGCACACAGAACCAATGTATTCTGGACCCCAACAATTGCTGGAAATGCCTATGACGGTTTAATGCTAGGAGCCGCATTTCATAACCTAGGAGTACCGCTCAATCGATTTCAGTTCCTTTTGGCACCTCAGTTTGGCCTGGCGAGTAAGAATATGGTGGGGGTAGCCGAGGCTTTATATGTGATTTTACCTAAAAGAGGCATCAAGCAAATGAAAGTTGGCGCATCTTTAAAATCTTTTAGCCATGGAGGGTACCTAACGTCGCAATTTGTTGGTTTATCTCCCTATGTGAAAATTATTCTAGGAGATAGGAGTATAAAGAATACTTCATATAGTTATTTAGAGCTAAAAGGAATTCTTAAAGGGGATTATGCGAATGGTGCCTTATGGGAAAGAAGTTTAGGTTTTAAATCCAAATATGTTTTTCGAAAGAAATTTAAAAATGCTACCTTTTCTGTGTCACCAATCTTAACCTATGTTCAACAAGATGCTAACTTAATTGAAGGGGGTCGAGACATGTTTCTGAGAGCGGAAATAAAGTCTAGTTTTTCATTGGATTATAGAATAAGTGAAATGAAACGCAGCATTGATTTTAGCGCCTATTTCGGAAAGAATTTCGTAACCCAATTGAATACATATGATTCTGACCGTCTATCCATAAATATGTCTGGAGTTAGGGGGCGTCAAGATTTATTTTTAGAGCAATATTATTTTGCGAGAGGAGGAGTTCAGCAGCAAATGGATGGTATGGGTGGTTTTTATAGCACGTCAAATGTAGGGTCGAATACAAATTGGATAGGTTCCTTGAATACCTATATTTCATTACCTGTTAAGCCTAATGTTTTTGGTCTATTTTTAAATCAAGGTTTATTTCCAAAAGGTCAAAAAATGGAATATATGTTTAATACTGGATTGGCATTAAAGGTCGGAGAAGTCTTTGGTGTTTACTTTCCATTGTACCGATCTTCTAACATGGGTAATCTTTTTAATGGTGGCTATGCAGATGAAATACGTTTCACTATTCAATTTAATATTGTTGAGAATGGACGGAATTTAGGAGACTTTATCAATTAGATTAATTATAGAATTTAAAATATGGAAAATCAAAAATTAAAAATACCTTTTAGCAAAGTGTTTTGGGCTGTATTTCTATCTGTTTTTTTAAGCAGTACTTTACTGTTTTTTCTTGTTTTCGCAGGGCTCTTAGGAAGTCTTTCTTTATTTGGAGAGGATAGTGAAGGTGTTAAAAGTAATACCATTCTACATTTAGAATTGGCTGGTTCTATTTCGGAGAATTCTTCTTCTGATATCGATCCATTAAGTTTATCAGTGAATAATACCAAAGGTTTGTCAGCTATTTTATTTGGCTTGAAGCAAGCCGCAAAGGATGACAATATTAAGGGGCTATTTTTAGATTTTGGAGATTTAAACTGCGGAATTGCGACAGCCCAAGAAATACGCGAGGGACTAGCGCAATTTAAAAAAAGTAAGAAGTTTATTGTTGCTTATAATTCTGGTGAATATGTCTCTCAAAAGGCCTATTATTTGGCGTCTGTAGCTGATGAGGTCTATGGCTTTCCTTCCTCAGCTTTTCAATGGTCTGGTCTAGGTGGTGAGGTTTATTTTATTAAAAGTCTACTGTCAAAACTAGGCTTAGAAGTCATGATTTTGAAAGGGGCTAATAATGATTTTAAAAGTGCAGTTGAGCCCTTGTTTTTAAATTCAATCAGTGATTCGAGTCGTTTACAAATGGATACTTATTTGAATTCCACATGGTCTACAATGCTTCAGGATATTTCAGTTTCTAGATCTATTTTAAAAGAACAGCTTAATACTTTGGCTAATGAAATGCGTATTAAAAATGTAAAGGATGCCGTTCGGTTTAATCTTATGGATTCCTCTATGTACCTCGATCAAGTCTATGGTTTGTTGATGAAAAAGGTAAAGGTTTCCGATAGAACGGATTTAAATCTATATTCCTTTTCTACTTATAGCCAATCTGAATTTAAGGATGACCAATTGTTAGCTCAGTCCAGTGAACCAGTTGTTGCTGTTATTTTAGCGGAAGGTTCAATATCTAAAAATGGTAAAGGATTTACAAGTGAGAAGATTTGTGAGTATTTTAGAAAAGTTCGAACGATGGAGTCCGTTAAGAGTGTTGTATTTAGGATTAACAGTCCAGGGGGTAGTGCCTTGGCATCAGAAGAAATTTGGCGAGAGGTTTACCTCACCAATAAAGTTAAAAAAGTGGTTGTTTCTATGGGGGATTATGCGGCTTCGGGTGGTTATTATGTCGCGACCCCCGCGCACATGATCTTTGCGAATAAGACTACAATAACAGGGTCTATAGGTGTCTTTGGTGTATTGCCATATACCAAAAATATGCTTGCTAAAATTGGTGTAGAGGTTGATGGAATTGGGACGAATGAGCATTCTATTCTTTCTACAAACCGTAAGCTGACAGCCTCTGAATTCAGTATGGCTCAAGCGGAGGTTAATGCTATTTATGAACAGTTTCTTGACCGTGTAGTTACTGGAAGGAAGTTGTCTAAAGAAAAAGTTCAGCAGGTAGCTCGCGGAAGGGTTTGGACAGGTGAGGATGCGCTTGGTATTGGTTTGGTAGATAGCATTGGTTCTCTTGAATCAGCAATTTCTTACGCAAAAGGGATTACAAAGTCTTCGAGTGATCGAGTTGTATATTACCCTGAGATTAAAGAGAATCCTATTGCAACTCTTGTTAAAATGATCAATGAAAAGAATATTAAGATAGAATCTGGTGTTTCTTTTTTTAAGCATCCCTTAATACGGTCCCTCGGAAACAGATTGGAAACTATTTCAGAATGGGAGGGGAACGTAATGCGATTGCCTTACCAATTTGAGATTAGATAAAAGCTATATTAGTAAAGAGGAGGGAAGCGACTTGGGGCAACTTCACTCATAATAGCATAACATTTCTCAATGATATCATCAATATTAGGCTTTGAGAAGTAGTCACCATCTGAACCATAAGCAGATCTATGGTCTTTAGAGCTCATCGTATGAGGTGCAGAATCCAAATGATAGAAGCACTCTTGCTCGACCATGATTTTGTCCAACATATAACCCGTTGCACCGCTGCTTACGTCTTCATCAATAATAAGAAGCCTATTTGTCTTTTTTAAGGATTCAGAAATTTTGTGATGTATATCAAATGGAATTAATGTTTGAATGTCCACTAATTCTACTGAAATTCCAAACTGTGACAATTGCTTAGCTGCCAATTCACAAATGTTAAAAGTAGATCCGTAAGAAACCAATGTGATATCTGTTCCTTCTTGAACAATTTCAGGAATACCAAGGGCTTCTGTAAATTCCCCAATATTTTCCGGGTACTTTTCTTTAGTTCTATAACCATTTAAAGGCTCAATTACCAAAGCGGGTTCATCAGCTTGTAGCAGGGTATTATAAAAACCTGCAGCTTTCGTCATATTTCTAGGGACGCAGATTAACATTCCTCTCAATGCATTAATAATCATACCCATTGGAGAACCACTATGCCAAATGCCTTCGAGTCTATGGCCTCTCGTGCTAACAATTAGTGGTGCTTTTTGACCGCCTTTGGTTCTGTATTGAAGCGTTGATAAATCATCAGATAAAACTTGAACGGCGTACAGTAAGTAGTCGAGGTATTGAATCTCTGCAATAGGTCGAAGTCCACGCATGGCCATCCCAATTCCTTGTCCAATGATTGTACATTCTCTTATTCCAGTATCAAAGACCCGATTTATTCCATATTGCTCTTGGAGCCCCTCGAGGGATTGATTGACACCACCAATTTTCCCAGCGTCTTCTCCGAAGATAAGTAATTCAGGGATTTTTGCGAGCTGTGCATTGAAGTTCTCTCTTAGGATAATTCGACCATCTTCCATTCTGTTTTCTTTACCGTAGGTAGGAGGAACGGTCTTTATTTGATGAATACTTGAATCCGATTCTGAATAAAGATGTGAACTGTATTTGTCGTAACATGTGTTGATGGTTTTTTTTACCCAAGCTCCAAGATTACTTTTTTGAGGCGTTTTTTCTTTAAACATCATTCTAATTACCTTTCTAGCAGAATTGAGAAGGTCTTTTCGAATAGGCTCGTATGTTTTATTTAGGTTTTCAAGTTCTTTGAGAATAAATTGTTTTTCAGAACTGTTTTGTGCGGTAGCTTCAATTAAAGCACTTACTTCTTTTAATTCTTGTTGAATTTCAGAAGTGTATTTCTTCCATGAATTGTTTTTGGAATCTCGTACTTGAGCCTTAGCCTCTTTGTGAATACCGTCAAGTACATTCTCATCCGCAATTTTATTTCCAGAAACATTAAAAGCAAGGATCCATTCTTTAAATTTTTCAATGCAATCATATTCTTTCTCCCACGCTAATCGTTCTTTGCTTTTGTAACGTTCGTGAGAGCCTGAAGTAGAATGACCTTGTGGTTGATTGACCTCTTTTACGTGGATCAGAACCGGAACATGTTCTTCTCGTGCAAGTCGAACCGCTTTTTCATAAGTTTGACATAGGTGGGCGTAATCCCAACCTTTGGTAACAAATATTTCATATCCTTTTTTATCTGCAGTACGTTGCATTCCTGCAAGCGCTTCCGAAATAGAGCCTTTGGTTGTTTGTAAGTCTCTAGGAACTGAAATGCCATAACCGTCATCCCAAACTGACATCACTAAAGGAATTTGCATCACTCCGGCGGCATTTATAGATTCCCAAAATGGGCCTTCACTAGTCGAGGCATCACCTATTGTTCCGAAGGCAACCTCATTTCCATAGTTTGTGAATTTTTTAGCCGATTCTGTTGCGCTTAGCTCTTTGTTTTCTCTGTATACTTTTGAAGCTTGGGCCAGGCCAACAAGTCTAGGCATCTGCCCGGCAGTCGGAGAAATATCCGAGCTACTATTTTTCTGTTGCATTAAGTTTTTCCAATGCCCTTTATGATCAAGACTTCGGGTTGCATAATGTCCTCCCATTTGTCTACCTGCTGATTGAGGCTCAACCTCTACATCGGCATGTGCATATAAGCCAGAAAAATATTGTTCAATGGTCAACTCATTGATAGCCAACATAATCGTTTGATCTCTATAATATCCGGCTCTAAAATCACCTTTTCTAAATTCTTTTGCTAAAGCAATTTGCGCAAGCTCTTTTCCGTCTCCAAAAATTCCAAATTTTGCTTTACCGGTTAGCACCTCTTTTCTTCCTAGTAATGAAGCTTCTCTTGACAAGCAGACAAGTTTGTAATCTTCTATAACCTGTGTCTTAAAAGCTTCGAAATCGACGTTTTCGTTCTGTTTTTTTTCTTTTTTTGATATACCTTCCATTGCATGCAAATATAAGGAAAATTAGAGCATTATTTTGGCGTCTTATTATTCCTAATTAACCTTATCTTTAGTAAACAAAACAGTTGTATATTACTTTTATAAAGGAGCTATGATCGTTGAAATTTGTGTTTCGAGCTATGAGTCCCTCATGTTGGCTCATAAATATGGTGCAGATCGTGTCGAGATTTGTCAAAACTTGTCTTGTGGCGGCTTGACTCCTTCACTAGGTCTTGTTCAATATTCTCTTGATCTCGGATTTAATACACAAGTTTTAATACGCCCAAGAAGCGGTGACTTTTGTTATTCAAGTTTTGAAAAAGAACAGATTTTGGATGAGCTTGTCCTTTATCAAAAATTAGGCATTCAGGGGGCAGTGGTTGGGGCTTTGGATAAGGATAGGAAATTAGACATCCCTTTTCTAAAGCAAATTAGAATTTTGACTCCGAAAATTGAGCTTACTTTTCATAAAGCCTTTGATGATGTCTTAAATTGGAAGGTCGCTTTAGAGAACTTAATCACCATGAAGTTTAATCGAATTTTAACTGCTGGATATGCCATCAATGTCGATGAAGGAATGAAAAATTTGAAGGATATTATTTCATTATCAAATGGAAGAATTGAAATTTTACCCGGGGGTGGCGTGCGTGAAAAAAATATTAGGGATATTATAGATACGATCCATCCAAAAGGAATACATTTTTCAGCTACTAAAGAAAAGTCGCATGAAAATTCAAACTTTTATTCAAGTAAATCACTTCAGGTGGATGATTCCACCTTACAGAAGATGATACTTCTTTGCCGGAAGCAATAGCGGCTATTATGTAATAGGTGCGATTTCATCTGCAATGTAATCTCCGGCCTTCAGTTTTCCGACGATTTTAGAGAAACAATCAAGTGTGTAAGAGACATCCTCTAGGGTATGTGAAGCCGTTGGTATCAATCTCAATATAATCATACCTTTAGGTACAACAGGATATACAACCATCGAACAAAATATATTGAAATTCTCGCGTAAATCAAAAATAAGGTTTGTCGCTTCAGGGATCGAGCCACTTAAATACACTGGTGTAACACATGAGTTTGAAGGTCCTATTTCAAAACCATTTTCTATCAAGCCTGATTTCAAAGCATTTGTTATCGCCCACAATTTATCTTTATGAACGGTACTTCGCTTCATGATTTCAAGTCGCTTTAAGGCACCTTTAACTAGTGTCATTGGTAATGATTTCGCAAAAATCTGTGACCTCATATTATAACGTAAGTACTCTACAACTTGTGCATCACTAGAAATAAAACCTCCAATTAAAGCAAAAGACTTTGCGAATGTGCCAAAATAAATATCAATGCCTTCTTGACAATGTTGTTCTTGACCTGTACCGCCTCCTTTAGCACCTAAGGTTCCGATTCCATGTGCATCATCAACAAATAATCTGAAATTAAACTTTTCTTTAAGAGCAACGATTTCTTTAAGTTTTCCTTGATCACCGCGCATTCCAAAAACACCTTCGGTAATCAATAGGATCGCCCCACCTGTTTCTTCAGCTAGCTTAGTTGCCCGTGTGAGCTGTTTTTCACAATCTTCTAAATCATTGTGTTTGAATACATATCTTTTTCCCATATGCAGTCGAACGCCATCTAGAATACAAGCGTGTGATTCAGCATCATAAACGATTACATCCTTTCGATCGACTAAGCAGTCAATACAAGAAAGAACCGCTTGGTATCCGAAATTGCATAAGATTGTATCTTCTTTTTCTACGAATTCTGAAAGTTCATCTTCAAGTTTTTCATGGAAATCTGTATTTCCACTCATCATACGAGCTCCCATTGGATGAGAAAATCCATATTCTTTAGCTACCTCAGCATCTAACTGTCTGACTTCAGGGTCGTTTGCTAAGCCCAAGTAGTTATTTAGTGACCAATTCAACATTTTACGACCTCTAAAAACCATATGAGGGCTAATTTCGCCTTCAAGTTTAGGAAATGTAAAATATCCATGTGATTGTTTGGCGTGAATCCCTAATGGGCCTCTGTTTTCTTTGATTTTCTCGAAAATATCTGCTGACATAATTTTAAACTTAAAATTTCAGTTGCAAATTTAGGTAATTATAGTAACAGGGGCATGTTTTAAACGAAAATTATCAACATACAATTTAAATGGTTATAAGTGTCATAAGTTCTATTCCTGTTATTAATTCAAATCTCTTGGGTGCGATTGATTCCATTAGGGGCATTCCCGATTTTTAACTTGTGACCGTATACAGTGGGATCGCTTAGAATTATAAGTCTCATTACATATTATTTGACTTGCTATTACAAAACTTGAATAATGAAAAATTACACGCGAATTAAAAATTGAATTAGTAACGAAACTTAATCATTAATAAAGACGTAAGTAGTAGTATGATGGATAGACACAGTAAAAGAAGCACAATAGCGCTAGTGATTGCCATTACTGCACTTGTTATTTCTTTAATCAACCTTTACTTAGCAACAGAGCAGCCAGGAGTATATCAATAATAGATAGCCCGTCTTACTTTTGTTATATACTTTGCAAGCCTAATGACTTGTTTGGTATAACCGTATTCGTTGTCGTACCATGTATATAGAACGACACTTTTTCCATCTTTAGATCCTATCGTTGCTTGTGAATCGAAAACAGCACAGCACGTATTTCCAATAATGTCATTAGAGACGAGTTCACTGTCCATTGAATAATAGATCTGATTGACAAGATCTCCATTAAGGGCTTCATTGTGAATCACCTGATTGATTTCTTCTATCGTACTTTTAGTGTTTAAATCTAAACTTAAAATGGCTAAGGAACCATTTGGTGTCGGTACACGAACCGCATTTGCTGTCAATTTATCTTTTAATTGAGGTATAACCTTAGTTACAGCATTACCTGCGCCAGTTGATGTAATAACCATATTTATTGCTGCAGAACGACCTCTTCTAGGTTTTTTATGCATATTGTCCAATAAATTCTGGTCATTGGTATAGGCATGTACGGTTTCTATATGTCCTTTTTGAATTCCGAATTTATCATTAATAACTTTTAAAATAGGAGAAATTGCATTTGTCGTGCAAGATGCTGCAGAATAAATATCTTCCTCCTCTAAATTAAGTTCTCCTTGATTGATTCCATAAACGATGTTAGGTATTTCCTTTCCAGGAGCAGTTAGCAAGACCTTTTCAGTGCCTTTAGAGCTCAGGTGACGGGATAAAGCCTCTCTGTTTGTATAAACTCCTGTATTGTCAATAATTAAGGCCTTATCAATTCCATAAGCAGTATAGTCTATCTCTTCCGGTGTATTTGCACTAATCATATGAACCAGTTGTCCATTAATGATGAGTGCTTTTTGTTCTAAATCTTCTTTAACCGATCCTTTAAATGCTCCATGCACTGAATCATTCCTTAATAATGATGCTCTTTTTATAATGTCAGCGTCATTAGAACTACGAGTTACAATCGCTCGTAATCTAAGCTGCTGGCCTTTACCTGCTTGTTTGATTAGTTCCCTTGCAGCAAGTCGGCCAATTCTACCAAAACCGTAAAGTACAACGTCCCTAGGTTTTACTGGTTGTTCTTGGTTTTCTTCTAAAATTGAAAGCTTTTTCAAAAGAAAATCTTTTTGATTTGTAAACGAATCTTTTTCCGAAATCCATTCGTCGGCAAGCTTTCCGATATCTAATTTTGAAGGAATAATATCTAACTCCAAAAGCTGCGTTGCTAGATCTGCTGTCGTAAAGACATCAATTGGTTTACTGCTAACTTTTCTAGAGTAATCATGTAGATTGATGATTTCAGAAATGGTAATATCCGTTAAATGATGTCTAAAAAGGACCAATTCAATTCCTTTTTCATAGAGAAGTTCTCCTACTTTACTTTGAAGCTTTACAGCTGCTCGCTCTTTTTCTATATGAAGGTGCAAGCCTTTTTCATAACCCAATTCGAATTTCATTTTTATTGTTTTGTTGATTGATTTCTAATAAAAAAAGCTGCCCATTGGGGGGCAGCTTATATTCCTTATCCTAGGTAAGATTTAAGAAGTTTATTTCGAGATGTGTGGCGAAGTCGTCTAATGGCTTTTTCTTTAATTTGACGAACACGTTCACGTGTTAAATTGAATTTGGAACCAATTTCCTCTAAGGTTAAACCATGGTTCATCCCAATTCCAAAAAACAATCGAATAATTTCACGCTCTTTATCTGTTAAAGTACTTAAAGAACGCTCAATTTCTTTTTGGAGTGACTCTGCCATTAATGCTTGGTCTGTCTTAGGTGCGTCATGATTGGCCATTACATCCATCAAAGTACCGCCATCTTCATTGCTAGTTAAAGGAGCATCCATAGATACATGGCGTCCAGAAACGTTTAGGCTTTCTTTAATTTTGTCTTCAGGAACTTCTAATGCCTCAGCGAGTTCTTCAGCTGAAGGAGGTCTTTCATACTCCTGTTCTAGCTTCGAAAATGCCTTATTAATTTTATTTAGTGATCCTACCTGGTTTAATGGTAGACGAACAATTCTTGCTTGTTCCGCAAGCGCTTGAAGAATCGACTGACGAATCCACCAAACGGCATATGAAATAAATTTAAAACCTCTTGTTTCATCAAACTTCTGTGCCGCCTTTATCAAACCAAGGTTTCCTTCGTTGATTAAATCCGGAAGTGTTAGGCCTTGATTTTGATATTGTTTTGCAACTGAAACAACGAATCGAAGATTGGCTCTAGTAAGCTTTTCTAAGGCAAGTTGATCACCAGCTTTAATTTTTTTCGCGAGTTCGACTTCTTGTTCAGCTGTAATCAAATCTTCACGTCCTATATCTTGTAGATATTTATCTAAAGATTGACTTTCACGGTTCGTTATCGATTTAGTTATTTTGAGCTGTCTCATGAGCTAAAGGGGGAGTTTAAAATGAGTTAATTTAATCAATTGCAGATGACAAAGTAAAACCAAAAAAAGGAGAATGAAAAATATTCGAAGTCTTTTTTTAAAATGAAAACACATCGATTTTGACACCAAAAATCGTGCCCAATAAATAGGTGCTTATAAACCAAATCCTACGTAGTCTCTTTTCCCACTTTCAGACATTATTTCCAGAAGAATTCCTCTATTTGAATCATTTAACTTTGTGGTCAGTTGCTCTATGTCGTGAACAGGTTCATTATTTATCTTTGTGATTATAACGCCTTCTTTTAGGCCTAAAGATTTTAATTTCCCAGGGTTTAAAGTTTTAATTTTTACCCCATGATTAATTTTGAGAGATTTTTTTTCGCTAGAACTTAGATTTTCAAATGTAGCGCCCAAGGCAACATTCTTTTTAATCTCTTCTTTAGATACTAGTTTCGTAAAACCTTCCTTATTTCTTAAAATGATTTCCTTCGTAAGTTCTTCTCCTTTAGAATTCCTAATCGTAACAGCAACTTTGTCTCCGGGTCTCATTTTTCCAATTTCTTCTTGTAAGGCAGCCGAAGAGTTTAGCTCCTTTGTGCCAATTTTCAAGATGACATCTCCTTCACGAAGTCCTGCCTTATCCGCACCCCCGTCATCGATTACTTTGGATATATAAACTCCTTTTAAGTTAGGCATGTTATTTTCAGTCTTCAACTCCTGCGTTATATCAGTAATTTGAACCCCTAAATATCCGCGTTGAACAATACCATAATCTATGAGATCTCGCATTACTTTTTGAACAAGGTTGACCGGGACAGCAAATGAATATCCAGAATAGCTACCAGTTTGAGAGGCAATAGCGGTGTTGATTCCGACGAGTTCACCGGCTGTATTTACCAATGCTCCCCCACTATTCCCAGGATTTACTGCTGCATCAGTTTGGATAAAAGATTCAATGGGTACAACGTTTTTATCAGGGCTATTTAATAAATTAATGTTTCGTGCTTTGGCAGATACAATTCCTGCAGTTACAGTAGAGGTTAAATTAAATGGGTTACCAACTGCCAATACCCACTCTCCAATGGCTAGGTGATCACTATTTCCAAGCACAATCGCTGATAAGCCTGAGGCTTCAATTTTAATAACCGCGATGTCTGTTGCAGGATCTGTTCCGATAACTTTTGCAGTGTATTTTGAATTGTCATTTAAGGTGACTTCTATTTCGCTTGCATTTTCAATAACGTGATTGTTTGTAACGATGTAACCCTCAGATGAAATGATTACGCCTGAACCGGCTCCGGCTCCAAATTGCTTGTATTCTTTTCCTCCAGCGCCAGGACCATAAAAGAACTCTTGAAATATATCTCTTTGGAAGGTCGTTTGAACAACCTTGGTTGTTACGTGAACGACCGAATTTATGGATTTTATAGATGCCTCCTTGAAATCAGTAGTAGCCAATCCAGTGAAATTTGTTCTATAAATAGGAGCCGTTACCCCCCTGTTAATTACCATATCTGATAATAACCCCTTTGACTGGGGCTGCTTTGGAGTATTATACCCTATAAAGATTATAATAGCCATTAAACCTCCTGTGAACCCTAAAGCAATTGTTTTTAAACTAGAATTTTTTTTCATTTGTCATTGAATAATTATGTTGTTACAAGGTTAACACCAAAAACTATTGTTTTGGTACAGAGACGGTGTTAAAGATTGTTAAGCACTTTTAAACTGAAATACTAACCATATTGATTACATTTGTTACGCGATGAAGGTCAACTTTTCAAAGTATCAAGGTACTGGTAACGATTTCATTCTTATCAATAACATAGAAGGTTTATATAGTGATCTCAACCTTAGTCAGATTCGTTTTCTATGTGATAGAAAGTTTGGAATTGGTTCTGATGGTGTCATTATTATTAAAGGAAATGCCAATCATGATTTTTATATGGATTTTTATAATCCTGATGGCTCAAAAAGTTTTTGTGGCAATGGTGCGCGCTGTGCAGTGAAATTTGCAGGTGATCTTGGGTTGCTGGCTAACGAAAATCTTTCTTTTGAAGCTATTGACGGAATTCATGAAGCTTTGCTTTGTGGTGATGACGTCAAATTACAAATGTCCTACCGCCTCATGCCAGAGTATGTTCTATCTATGAGTGAAGATATTTCGCCTTCTCAGGAAGCCTTTTTTATGGATACGGGTTCACCTCATTTTGCTGTTTACGTAGATGAGCTTAGCGACTTGACAACTTCCAATGTTCTTTCTTTTGGTAAAAGGATACGTAATTCATCGAAATATTTTGAACATGGTATCAATGTGAATCTCATGTATGTGCATGGGCCAGATACCTTATCAATAGCAACTTATGAGCGGGGGGTGGAGCATGAAACGTTATCCTGTGGCACAGGGGCTACCGCATGTGCATTAATTCATGCGCATTATCGTGATACGTCAGTCCGAACAGTTCTATTGAAAACCAAAGGAGGCGACTTGCAAATTTCTTTTGAACGTAATTCACAAGGAGAGTTCTCAAATGTCCATTTAATTGGTCCAGCTAATTTAATATATGAAGGCAGTATCAGTATTTGAATATAGCTTTGAACCCACGGTTGAATTGTCATCAGTTTCTGAAGAGAATGATGTATTGTTATGGATTTTTCATGTAGACAAAAGACCTCCCCATATCGGTATTTCTAGTCGTGGTATGTTTTTTAGTTTAAAGAGTAATGGAAAGGATGTTTCCAAATGCATTGTAGTTAATGAAGTAGTTGATAATAAAAGCATTAAATGCGTAAAGGTGAAGTTAAGATTTAATATTTCTTTGACTCAAATATTGGGTACTTTCGATTCTTTTACCTATGCGATGTCATCAGATAATTCATGCTTGAGTCCCATAAAAATAGTGTTGGAAATGCCTAGTTATATTATGAAATTAGCTGATTTATTGAAGGAGCTAGAGCGCAGAAATAAAATAGAAGGTTGGGTTTCCAAAAATGTAAAAAAGAAAGAGTTGGGAATACTGAAGTATAGTTTAACTGATATAGATGCACGACTTAATCAATTACATGATTGAAGCTCAAGGTATTTATATTCGACTCGTAGAAAAAGCAGATGCGCTGCGCGTATATATGTGGGAGCTAGATCCTGAAACACAGCTTGTAACTCAAACTAAAAATAAGGTTTCTTTAGAGATGATCTATTCAATGATTGAGCAGCAGACAGATGTAAGAAATTCAGGCCAACTGAGAATGATGATTTGTTTACATTCGAATAAGGAGGCAATTGGTATAGTGGACCTCTATGATGTAGATTTCGCGAATTCGAAAGGTACTATAGGGGTTTTAGTATACGAAAAAAAGCTGCGTAGGATGGGCTTCGCAAAGAAGGCGATACTTGAGTTACAAGAGTATGCTCAGGTGGTTTTAAGCTTAAGAAAAATTGATTGTTTGATTCAGGAAAGTAATAAGGCAAGTATTTCTTTATTTGAATCCTTAGGCTATACAAGAATCATCGAGAATCCATTAAAACCTGATCAATTAATCTATCAAGTAAGTATATGACAAAACTTATAAAATTTTCTGTCTTAATTATTGTATTGGCCATTGCTGCGGTTTTTATGTATCCCAAATTTGAGTTGTATTTGGCTTCCCAGAAAACCACAATCAATTTGAAAGATCATTCTTTTTATATTACAGATTCAACAGGTCTAGATACATTGGCTGGTCGTTTATATGATTTAAAAATCATTGATGATGTGGCTCTTTTTTTGGCCGTAGGAAGGTATAAGAGTATGAACCAAACCAACATAGCCTTTGGAAAATATATAATTAAACCCAAGCTTTCTTATCGTAACCTTTTGAATGGTTTTAAATTGAATCGTCTTGGTAATGGAAATGCTGAAATAGAGGTTCAAGTTACTTTTAACAACTGTTCAGGCCCCAATCAACTTTCTAAAATTGCGCAAAAAGTAGCCCAACATATTCAGGCTGACAGTTCGAGTATCGCTGACTTTTTATTAGATGATCAAACATGTGAAAAGTATGGATTCACGGCAAATGAATTTCCTTCAATGTTTTTATCGAACACCTATCTTTTTTATTACGATACCTACGCAGTTGATTTTACAGATAGAATGGCTACTGAGTTTAAAACATTTTGGAATGAAAATAGACTTTCTAAGCTCTATGAGATTGGGCTTAAAAAGCCTAGTGAGGCATATACATTAGCAAGTATTGTTTATTCGGAGCAGTCTAGAATTCACGATGAGTGGCCGGTTATTTCTGGTTTATATTTAAATCGTTTAAATCAAAATATTAAACTTCAATCTGACCCGACTTTTAAATTTTGTTGGGGTAGTGAATTAGATGGAGTGCAAAGATTGCTATATGAACATAGAGATATTGATTGCACTTACAACACCTATAAGAATACGGGCTTACCACCTGGACCCATTTGTATCGTTAGCACCGATGTTTTGAATGCGGTGCTTCAGCCCTCTGATGTTGATTATATTTTCATGTGTGCAAAAGCTAATTATTCTGGCCGACATAACTTCACGAAATCTGGCCGACAACATGTTAATAACGCCAATGATTTTCACCGTTGGCTTACTCAGGAACAACGCAAATAGAAACTATGAAAAGAAGATCGTTTTTTAAATTTGGGATGGCATCGGCATTTATATCTGTCCTTAAGCCGAATAATCTAATGGCTTTAGCAGAAGAAAATTTCTCGCCGAATTTTACTGTAAAGAATCCTATCGTAATTTCAACATGGAGTCACGGAATAGCTGCTAATGAAGGGGCCTGGGCTATTTTGGACAATGCTGGAAAATCAATAGATGCTGTTGAGGCCGGTGTAAAAGTGACGGAGATTGACATCACTAATAGAAGTGTGGGGATCGGCGGAAGACCTGATCGCGATGGTCATGTGACATTAGATGCCTGTATTATGGACGAAAATTCTCGTTGTGGTGCCGTAGGGTGTATCGAAGGAATCCTTCATCCAATCTCTGTAGCAAGAGCTGTTATGGACCGGACGCAGCACGTAATGTTAGTTGGTGAGGGGGCCAGGTCTTTTGCCATTAGAGAGGGCTTTGAAACGGCTAAAACACCATTAAAAGAGGTGAAAAAGGATTGGAAGGAATGGAAAAAAGAGCATAAGGATGAATTTAAAAAACCTACGATTAATAATGAAAATCATGATACCATAGGAATGCTTGCTATGGACGAATTTGGCAACATAAGTGGTTCGTGCACGACAAGTGGTTGGGCGTATAAGCTCCACGGTAGAATTGGGGATTCTCCAATAATAGGCGCAGGTCTTTTTGTCGACAACGAAGTTGGAGGGGCTTGTGCCACGGGTTTGGGAGAAGCTATTATTCGCATTGCTGGGAGTCATACGGTCGTTGAGCTAATGAGGCAAGGTCACCACCCACAAGCGGCTTGCAAAATGGCGGTAGAGAGAATTATCGCAAAACACGATGATGTTACAGGTTTACAATGTGGATTCTTAGCAATGAATACCAAAGGTCAGGTTGGTGCTTATTCAGTTTACAATGGATTTAATTATGCCGTCAAACGAAATGATAAGAAAAGCGATTTAATCGATGCGCCATTTAATCGTAAGTGGTAGATTTCTGACAAAATTCATATTTAATCTGCGATCTCATTTAATCTTAAACTAAATTCTAGGACTTTTGACCAACCTTTCCAATGACCATAGTCACCAATGGTGTCATTGTGCCAGAGGAACAGAAAATCACCGCCTTGGGATTTTGTCTCAAGATATAATTGTGCGATTCTTTCTTCCGCTTCATTTGTGGATAGTTTTAAATATTCGTTTAGTGTGCCATCCATGTATGCAAAAGGATGTATACGTAAACTCGTATTCTTGTTTTTGGATACATCGAACCAGTTGAATTCTCTTGCAGTGCCAGCTCGAAACCCTACAATATCGGCATACCCCATACTATAATCATGTTCAATCTCTTGTTCTATAAGGGCTTGGTATGTTTTAGGGAAGGAGAGTATTAGGAAATGTTGCCGACTGATTCTAACATGCTTTTCTATTATTTTTTGAAGTCTTTCGATTTCATTATGTATGAAAAAATCATTGCTATTTGATTTGTAACTGGGATGAATGCCAATCGAAGCAATTTTATTCATCTTGCGTATCAACCGAATATGCCTTCTATTTTTGTGGGAAATGTTCTTGTCAAATTTTCCGTAATTACCGAGCATCCAAAATAGTTTCACATCGAATCCTCGTCTATGGATGTCATATATTTTATCATAATTATCAAAAGGGTCTTTTTCCCTCCCTTCCAAAACTGATTTTCTTTCTTTAGTTTGTTCTTTATTTCTCGAATAAAGGTCTTTCAAATAACCTAAAAAGTTTCTAAATAGGCCTTTGTGCTTGTATGCGTAAGCCTTATCAATATCGAAGGTTGGAACAATTTGTGGCAGGTATTTTTTTCTATTATAGGCGTAGTTATACTTTTCATTTAAATAGGCTAAAAAGTCTTCACTCCAACGATCGCACATTGCTTTTTCGTGCCATCCAAAACGATACAAAACGGATTTAGTTCCTTGGTGCCTACCATGCTTATCTGTTAGTGAAGAATTGTATTCCTCATAGCGCGTGATGATGTAAAATATACTAGCGATCGGGTCCATTACGCCGTTAATGGTTAGACATTGTTCTTTGTGAAATAACTTTTTGTCTATGGAGTAATGTTCAAGTCCAAGGTTTAAAAGTAAAGGAGATGGTTTGAACCCTATTGCTTGGTCTAGATCTATTGATGAGTAATTGAATTTAGGCCCTTTGAATTCTATAAAATAATTGGTGTCAGAGCTTAGGGTGTAATTTAGATCCCTCTCCTTGAAAATAAAATCGAAGGTGTATTTTAATCGTTCGTTCTGTTGCTCAACAAATATTAACATTTAATTAAAGGTCGCTTAAAATTTTGGAGCAGATAAATTTACCAGCTTGTCCATCTCCAAAGAGATTAGGGTAGGTAAAATCACTTTTCATTAATAGATGGTCAATGGCGCTATTTATTTTCTCATAATTAGCTCCAGTAAGTATTGCGTTACCGTTCTCTACTATTTCAACCCATTCCGTTTGGTCTCTTAGTATAACGCAGGGTTTTCTAAAAAAGTATGCTTCCTTTTGAAGTCCTCCGCTATCCGTAATAATTAAACGTGCATTTTTTTCAAGGGCTATAATGTCATTGAACCCGGCCGGAGGCAACAAGTGTATGTCTTTATTATCTACAAATAACTTCACAAAACTTTGGTCTTTTAATTGCTCAATTTTACCCTTAGTTCTAGGATGTAAGGGCAGGACCAGTTTCATTTTTGTTTCTTTTTGACAATTTATTAGTGCCTTTAAAATATTTACAAGATTCGATTCTTTATCGGTATTGCTATCTCGGTGAATCGTGCATAATACATAGTTGTCTGTCTTCAGGTTTAATTGACCCATCAGTTTTGATGAATCGTCCTTGAGTTGACTAAAAAACATACTATTGTCAAGCATAATATCTCCACAGTGATACATGTGGGGTTTGTCCATGGATGCCTTTCCGTCTTTATTTATAGAAAACCCCTCGTTTTTTAGGTTTAAGAGACCTTGTTTCGTTGGGGAGAAAAGCAAGCTAGACATATGGTCACATGCTATTCTATTAATTTCTTCAGGCATTTTTTTATTAAAACTTCTCAGGCCAGCTTCAATGTGAACAACAGGTATGTGAAGCTTAGACGCAGCAAGAGCGCCTGCTATTGTCGAATTTGTATCACCATAAAGAATAACCGCAAATGGGCTTTCTTTTAAGAGTATTTCTTCAATACCCTCTATCATTTTTGCAGTCTGTTGTCCATGTCTACCTGAACCAACATTGATATTATAGCTAGGGTTCGGAATACCAAGTTCTTCAAAAAATATTTGAGACATGTTTTGATCATAGTGTTGACCTGTATGCACAATTACTTCATTAATCTCATTTTTATAATGCAAATCAATTGCACGACTAATAGCTGAAGCTTTGATGATTTGAGGCCGGGCACCTACAATCGTTATTATTTTCTTTTTATCCATGGAGCTTTATCTCCCGTAAAATTAAATATTTAACTTACAAAGGATGTATTACTTTTGCATCAGTTTATAGAACACAAAGTTTAAACATGAATAAGAATAAGAAAAACCGAGTAAATATTGTGTATTCTACCAATCCAGATTTTCAATTTGATAATGAATCAGATGGAGAGCAAGAAACAATGGAACCTTCAAATCAAAGACTTTATATTTCATTAGATCGAAAAAACAGAGGTGGTAAAGAGGTTACCTTAATTGAAGGGTTTGTTGGAACTGAGGCTGACCTAAAAACTTTAGCAAAGGAGCTTAAAAGTAAATGCGGTGTTGGGGGGAGTATTAAAGATTCTGAGATTCTTGTTCAAGGAAACTTTGTAGATAAGATCTATACAATCCTGGTAGATAAGAAATACCAAATAAAAAAGAAAGGTGGTTATTAACCTTCACCGTATAACTTATTGATGTGAAAAGGGGAATTCTATACGTTGTTCTTTCAGGTATTTGTTTTTTAGTCGTCAATTTTATTGTGAAAATATTTGGACAGGGAGGGAACTTTGCTTCCTATGAAATACAGTCTTTACCTGCGCACGAACTCGTATTAGCGCGCTCAATCGTATCTTTTATATTGAGTTCCCTTATTATTTCCTTTAAAGGACTGCCTTTTTTTGGAGTGAATAAAAAATGGCTCATAATAAGAGGTGTTGCCGGTACGGTAGCTCTGACCTTGTTCTTTATGACGATACAAAATATACCCTTTGCCATTGCTGCGGTTATACAGTATTTAGCCCCTATTTTCACGATGTTATTTACTTTTTTACTTCTTGGCGAGCGTATTTATAAAATACAATGGTTATTTGTGTTGCTTGCCTTTATAGGAGTTTGTTTAATATCCCTTCAACACTATGTATTAGATTATGTGGGGGTCATATTTGAGACTTATTGGATTGGTCTAGGTATCCTTTCTGCTAGTATATCAGGGATTGCGTATACGGCAATCGTAAAATTAAAAGGAACTGATGCTCCTATTTCTATTGTATTGTATTTCCCAATGATCTCTATTCCGGTAATGACCATTTTGTGCTTTTTTAATTTTGTAATGCCAATTGGTATAGAATGGATTTTGTTACTTGTGATAGGTTTGTTTACTCAGTTTGCTCAGATACTTTTAACCAAAGCACTTCATCTAGGCTCTTCTTCTGTGATTATACCATTCCAGTACTTGGGGATTATTTATGCATTATTGGTCGGGTACTTGGTCTTTGATGAGCGGCTCAATTTATTTGTAAATATTGGGGTTTTGTTAATTTTAACTGGAATTTTAATGAATGCATATTTTAGATTCAGAAGAACTCAAAAGGGCTAAAATTTCCTTATTTTTATCACATGCCAATAGAACGTATTCAACTTGCCGATTTCGGAAACCTAGAGCTTCTTGCTCGACAAGTCGTAGAGGGCTTTATTACCGGATTGCATAAAAGTCCATTTCATGGGTTTTCTGTCGAGTTTGCAGAGCATAGGTTATATAATACGGGAGAATCCACGCGCCATATTGATTGGAAATTATACGGCAGGACGGAGAGGATGTACACGAAAAAGTATGAGGAAGAGACCAATTTACGTTGCTTGTTTGTCATTGATTCATCAAGCTCGATGTATTTTCAGGAAGGAAATTCTTCCAAATTCGAATTTTCTGTATATGCGGTTGCTAGTTTGATGGAGCTATTGCGTAGACAGCGCGATGCGGTCGGCATATCGTTTTTCAGTTCACAAATTGATTTTATGTCGGAAATAAAGTCGTCTCAGCGTCACCATAGAGAACTTTATGACCGAATGGAGGAGCGTCTTATCAATTATGACCCAAAGCAAAAAGAAAAGACAAGTACTGCAGGAGCCTTGCATGAAATTGCCGAATTAACCCCAAAACGGAGTCTCGTTGTTCTCTTTACAGATTTATTGGATGACCCTGGACAAATTGACAATATCGTTGAGGCGCTTCAACATTTAAAGCACAACAAACATGAAGTGGTCTTATTTCAGGTGATGGATGTGAAAAAGGAGCTTGATTTGGACTTTGATAACAGACCACATGAACTCATTGATATGGAGACAGGGGAAAGATTAAAGCTAAATCCTTTGGAGATCCGAAAGGAATATGCAAGCAGATTAAAGGAACATTTTCAGGAGATTCGAATGCGATGTGTTAATTTACATATTGATTTTATTGAAGTGGATGTGGCTCAGGGTTTTGCACCTATTTTACAGCAATATTTGGTTCAAAGGCAAAAGATTCATTAAATCGAGCGATATCGATTCGCAAAAGAAGCGATACGATGCCCTTGCCTCAATTCTAGAAAATATATTTGGTTTATTTATACGTTCAAGGGGTTTTCTTGTTCTTTGTAATTATACAATGAATGAATTATTAACAACATCTTTTTAAATATCGTACCTTTGCGCCCTATTCAATTAAGATGTCACATAAATCTGGTTTTGTAAATATTGTAGGAAGTCCGAATGTTGGAAAGTCAACGTTGATGAACCGTCTTGTTGGTGAGCGCGTATCCATTGTTACATCTAAGGCTCAGACGACAAGGCATAGAATCATTGGCATTGTCAACGAAGACGATTTACAGGTTGTTTTCTCTGACACGCCAGGGGTTGTGAACTCCGCTTATAAGCTTCATGACAATATGATGGATAGTGTTCAAGGATCCATTAAGGATGCGGATGTATTGCTTTTTGTAACGGATACGATTGAACGTCAAATGAACCACGTTCAAACTTTAGAGCGAATAAAGAAGTTATCAGTACCTGTCTTTTGTCTGATAAATAAGATTGATTTATCCTCACAGGAGGAGGTCTTTAAAAGAATTGAATATTGGAAAAAACAATTACCGAACGCTAAAGTTTGTCCTATATCTGCGTTACATGATTTTAATGTAGTCGAGTTGTGGGAAGAGATTATACAGCATATTCCTGAAAGCCCACCGTACTATGATAAGGAAGACTTATCGGATAGGCCTTTGCGCTTTTTTATTTCTGAGATTATTCGGGAAAAAATATTTTTGCTTTGTCAAAAGGAAATCCCATATAGCTGCCAAGTCCTGATTGAAGAGTATAAAGAGGAGGATTTTATTATTAAAATTCGTGCTCAAATCATTGTGGAAAGGGATTCTCAAAAAGGGATTATCATTGGGAAAGGTGGAGAGATGCTTCAGAAAATCGGTAAAAAATCTAGGATAGATTTAGAAAGTTATTTAGATAAAAAAGTGTTTTTAGACAATTACGTTAAGGTAGATAAGGATTGGCGTAGTTCTGAGCAAAAGCTTAAGAAATACGGATATTAAAGAATTAGCATATGTCAAATATAGTTGCCGTTGTTGGCCGACCAAACGTAGGGAAATCGACTCTTTTTAATAGGTTAACAGAATCTAGAGATGCAATTGTAAAAGAGATTAGTGGTGTAACTCGTGACCGTATCTATGGTCACGGTGAATGGAATGGATGTGATTTCTCTGTCATAGATACAGGGGGTTATGCGAAAACAAAGGAAGATATATTTGAATCGGAGATTCGAAAACAGGTTGAAATTGCAATTGATGAGGCATCGGTAATTCTTTTTATGGTCGATGTGACTACTGGGATTATAGATATGGACCTGGTTGTTGCAGAACTGTTACGAAAAAGTAATAAGCATATTATCGTTGTTGCAAATAAGGTAGACAATACAGCTCGTGTTGGTTTGTCTTCTGAGTTTTATTCTTTTGGTTTGGGAGAGGTTTATGATTTATCGGCTACAAATGGATCGGGGACAGGTGAGATCCTTGATGAGGTCGTTACCTATTTTGATGCACACGACCACTCAGTTCTAGAGGAAACTGATTTGCCGAGAATTGCAATTGTAGGTAAGCCTAATGTTGGGAAATCTTCACTGATCAATGCTTTTACAGGGAAGGATCGCAATATTGTTACAGACATCTCAGGTACAACGAGAGACTCTATACATACAAGATATAATGCTTTTGGTTTTGATTTCTTATTGATTGACACCGCGGGTATTCGTAAGAAAGCAAAAGTTACAGAGGATATTGAATATTATTCAGTTTTACGTTCGGTTCGAACAATTGAAAATTCAGATGTATGCTTGTTTTTGATGGACGCATCAGAAGGTTTACAGAAGCAAGATTTGAATATTTTCTATATGATAGAAAAGAACTCAAAAGGTGTTGTTGTATTGGTCAATAAGTGGGATTTATTAGAAAAGGATCAAAACTCTGTTAAAAATTATGAGGATAAATTACGTGAGCAGCTTTCTCCGTTTAATGATGTTCCGATTGTTTTTACTTCAACGCTATCCAAGCAAAGAATACATAAGTCAATTGAGACTGCAATGACTGTCTTCAAAAATAGAATCCAAAAAATACCGACCTCTAAGTTAAATGACATCATGCTTGATGTTGTGCACGCGACGCCACCTCCATCTGTGAAGGGGAAGTATATAAAGATTAAGTTTATTCAACAATTGCCCACGCATGCACCTTCGTTTGCTGTCTTTTGTAATTTACCTCAATATGTGACCGATGCTTATAAGCGCTTTTTTGAGAATAGGCTTCGCGACAACTTTGACTTTGAAGGTGTTCCAGTTAAGATTTTCTTCCGTAAGAAATAAGAATAGCCTGAAATTGAGGTACTTTTAATTCATGATGTATAGCAGCACACAATACGGTAGGTTTACAATCATACCACTATTAATTATCGGATTAATTGTACATTTTTTTTCAAACGATTTGATTTGGCAAGCGCTCAGTATGGATGCTTTATTTCTCTTGCTGATATTCATGTTTTATAAGCTAAGGATCGAGGTTTATTCTGATAAAATTAAGCTCATTTATGGAATAGGTATCATTCGGATTACTTTTAAGATCATTTCTTATTCATCCGTTCAACAAATTAAAACGCCATGGTATTATGGTTATGGTATTAGAATCACACCAATAGGATGGCTTTATAATATTCAGGGACCTCATGCTGTTATCCTCAAATATGAAGGCGAAAACAATACACGCAATGAATTCTCGATCGGCACACAATTTCCTGAACGCCTAGAAGCCTGCATTGAGAATACATTTATATACAAACCCTAGTGTTTTTATCAAATTAAGGAAATCTATAATCCATTTTCAACTATGAATTTCATTCGTGGGCCTCATGTCTATACGTTTATAAAGGTGAGATGACCATTCAATCCCAAACCTTTACGGCCAAAGTTGCTTGAAATTATATTTATTGTATAGGTGAAAGCATAACTACTATCTATGTTAAGATCAACAAGGTTTTTAAATAGTATATAAGCTTGTTAACCAGTATAAATAATTTATACGAGAAGAGATTGAATATATTGAACCCAGCATTAATTTTTTAGTTGGTCAACTCTTATCTGTCTTTGCATAGGGTTCTCCCTTTGCTGCATTCTCATTTTACGTTCTTGAAACAAGTCGTATCGTGATGGAAGCATCTTTTTTGGCCACGCATTATTTTGTAAATCAGTATCTGCAGTTTCTAGAAATGGATCTAATTGAAAGCTAGCAACCTCTTTATTGAGTATCAAAACTTTAGTGACAACATTCTCTTTTGCCCTCCACACCTCAGCAGGTATTCTGACCACCTCAGATGTATTGTCCAGATAAGAGATTTTAATAATAAGAGGCATAACCAACCCTCCGATGTTGTCAAACGTCAGCTCATAGAAAAAGTGACCTGCATTCAATGAGTTTATTTTACCGTCATCCAATCTTTGTTTTAAGCTTTCATATTCTTTTAAATCCAGGGCATCCACCTTATATATGTCACGTTTCCCATAGAAATCATCAATAAGGGTATCTCTTTCATTTATGGTTGACTTTATGGATTCTTTATTTTTTGAGTCACCAATATGGATATCTCTATTGCTATTTTGGTCTTTTAAAAATACCTTTTCGATTTCGGGATTTTGCGTATTTAGTTGAAAAAGTTTAACATTTGAAAGAGCAATATCTACGTGGTCCGTACTAAAAAACCATCCTCTCCAAAACCAATCTAAATCAACAGCAGAAGCATCCTCCATGGTCCTAAAGAAGTCGGCAGGAGTAGGGTGCTTGAACTTCCAACGTTCACAGTATGTTTTGAATGCAAAATCAAAAAGCTCACGCCCCATGATCGTTTCACGCAAAATATTAAGCGCTGTTGCAGGTTTTCCATAGGCATTGTTGCCAAACTGTCTAATGCTTTCAGAGTTGGTCATAATAGGAGAGATGTTGGATTTGTCTCCTCTCATATAATCTGCAATCTTATAAGCGGGCCCTCTTCTTGAAGGATATCCTCTTTCCCATTCTTGTTCTGTTAAATATTGAACAAAGGTATTGAGCCCTTCATCCATCCATGTCCACTGTCTTTCATCAGAATTGATAATCATGGGGAAGAAGTTGTGACCAACTTCATGAATAATAACGCCCCACATGCCATATTTTGTTCTCTCTGTGTAGGTTCCATCTGATTCGGGACGACCTCCATTAAAACAAATCATAGGGTATTCCATTCCAATTGATTTAGAATGTACAGAAATCGCAACAGGGTAGGGGTAATTTGTAGTGAATTTTGAATAGGTTTTTACGGTGTGGGCAACGAGTTTAGTTGAATACCTTTCCCATAGTGGATTACCTTCCTTTGGATAATATGACATACACAATACATCATGATCGCCTACACTTGAGTTCTGACCATCCCAAATAAATTTTCTTGAGCTTGCAAATGCAAAATCTCTTACGTTTGAAGCCTTAAATCTCCATGTTTTTAAAGATTTCACTTTGCTTTTTTCTGCTTTTTCTGCTTCCTCCTGTGTTACGATGAAAACAGGTGAGTCTGATTTCCTTGCTTTTTGAAGACGTTTTCTTTGAGTAGGAGACAGTACGGTGCTCTCATTTTGAATTGTACCCGTTGCAGAAACAACATGATCGCCAGGAACAGTCAAGGAGACATCATAATTTCCAAATGGCAGGGTAAATTCTCCTCTACCCAAGAATTGCTTGTTTTGCCATCCTGATACGTCATCGTATACGCACATTCTCGGAAAGAACTGAGCAATTGTATAAATATAATTGTCTTCTTCTTCAAAATATTCATATCCAGATCTACCGCCAACAGCCATTCTGTCGTTGACATTATACCACCATTTGATATTAAAAGAAATACTGCCGTTCGTTTTTAAGGCTTGCTTTAAATCAATACGCAACATTGTTTTGTTAATCGCATAGCTCAGATCTTCGCCATTTGTAGCCTTTACCTCTTCGATTTTAAAACCACCATCATAATCAAATAACTTTCGCTCAATTTGATTTAAGGATCTAAAATCTTCCATTTTCTCTACGGTAATTAATTTAGAGTCAGATGTTCTTGAAAACAAATTTTGATCTAGTTGTAACCAAAGATATTCTAGTACATCAGGCGAATTATTTGTGTACGTTATGGTTTCTGTACCCCTCAATATTTGAGTATGATCTTCTAATACGAGATCCATTTTATAATCGGCTTGCTGCTGATAATAGTTATGACCGGGTGCACCTGCCGCATTCCTGTACTCGTTTGGAGTCGGAATTAAATTTTCGATTTGCGCGAATTTTTTTTGCGCATAACTCATGCTAGATAATAAACAAATTGATAGCGTTAAAATAGGAAAGATATATTTCATAATTGAATTTCGTTTTCTCGTTTGAATATAAAGAAGTTGTATACCGTTTGTAGTTCTTGGTTTTTATAGCTTAGTTTATTTTGTTGTTCAGCATGCATGGTCATGAAAAGTCCATAAAAAAGAGTCACTTGATCTTTCAGGACTTGATCACTCCTCAGGTAAAATGAACAAGTACCATCATCAAAAAGTTCATAGCCTTCATAAAACAGTGTTATATCCTTTCTAAATTGACTTATTTTAAAGCCTTCTAGGATGATATCTTGAAATATAGTATTCCGTGTTATTTCACTTTCAAGCCCAATCTCCAGTTCAGATTTGATGATGTTTTTACTTAAGGAAAATTCTTCAAGGTCATGTGCTGAAAGGGTAAGGGTGACTTCTAGACAAGAACAGGTTGAATCATATTGCATTTCAGCGAATGAAAAATAAGATTCATGTGCATGGATATAAGCGTTTGAACACAATAATAGTAAAAAGCCTAAGGTTTTCATGGAAGGCCGAATTTACGAAAAGATTTTCCCTTTCTTTATTCTTGTTAATAAAAAAAGCCCCAAGAAGGGGCTTTAAAACAAACAACAAACAAATTCCTTGTGACCTAAGTCTAACGCAGGAATATTTTTACGCCACTCTCCAGCAGTTGGTGTGGAGTGGAAATACGATTTATTTTCATGAGTGATTTTATTCTAACACCTTCTGACTGTGAAACATCAGCGAGTGTGCTATTGGATGAAAGGACAATGAATTTTTTGAAATGGGCACGTCTTTTCTTAGCTTGTAAGTAGATTGGTGTCCCTTTTGTAATATTCTCCATAGTACCCAATGCAGCATTGTACTTATGTAATTGTCTTAAAGAAATCCCTGTTTTTAAACTTATTTTATAAAATGTTTCACCTTTCAAAGATGCTATTACGTTTAATCTATTAATAGAAACCTGAGAAGCCTGTATTTGAATTAAACCTTGAGACTTCTGTGATACAATCGGCATTTTTTTTCGCATACGATCATATTGATACAATTCCTCTTCTTCAATCAATTGAATAAGTCTTTTTGCATAATGAGGATTGGTAGCATACCCGGCTTTGCTCAAACCATTTGCCCATGACTTATAATCTTCATTTTCAAAATTAAATAAGGATGCGTAGCGTTGATTTGAGGTTAAAAACTTACTATGATCAATATAGGATTCAATCACTTCTGAGTATGCCCGAAAACATTCATTTTTTCTATCATCATCATGGAAGGATGTTTTTCCATTCCAACTACCACCGCATTTAATTCCGAAATGGTTGTTTGAAGACTGAGCCAAAAGTGAATTCCCTGCCCCAGACTCTAAAATACCTTGTGCAAGTGTAATGCTCGCGGGTATGTTAAATGCCATCATTTGTTCAACAGCTATGGCGCTATACTCTTTTATATAATCTTTCCTAGCGTTATTTGAACTGGCATTAATAAATACCGGAGTCAAACAAATAAGGAATGAAGTAAAAAAGTTTTTCATTGTGATTAATGTGTGAAAGGTGAAACGAGAGTTATTGAATTTGGTTTCAGTTTTTCACAATTAATTTAGCAGATCAATGAAATTTAATACTTGCTCAGAATATCAGTTGATTTGAATTACAAGTTAATTCTAAATCGGAGTGATCCAGATACTCCAGGAGACAATTGCGAGAAGAATTGATTTTGTGCATTATAAGATTCGAATACGCTTTCCCTTTTATCATTTAGACAATTGGTGACTTTAACACCTAAGCTGTACATCTCGTCTTTACCGAATGCTTTATTGAAATTAAAGTTTAAGCTATGAAATGGGACACTGTAAATATCGGGTCGATCAACAATACCTGCGAACTGCAATGTTTTCCCTTGAACGTTGTAAAATAGACCTGCTTGAAAATTGCTAAAAAACCCATTCTCTGCACCATTAAAAGAAAAACCACCATTTATGATGTAGGGTGCTTGGCCGGCCATCTTTCTGAAGGATTCGATAACCTGACCCGTTCTTGCGTTAGCCAGGCGGCTGTCATATTCTGTTTGGCTTAAGTCAATTCGAGAATCAACAATGGTTACGTTTAGTATAAAATCAAAGGCTTCTGTTTTCTCACTAATCCAACTTAGATTTTCTCTGATTTCAATTTCTCCACCCACTACCTGGCCATCTCCCACATTTCGGGGTTGGAAAGCACCTGGTTGTGTAGCGTATTGAATAATCTCAATAGGATTAATAAACTTTTTGTAAAAGGCACTGATAGAAACGGTACGTCCCTTGCTAGGAAACACCTCCCATCTGAAATCTAGGTTATGTATATCTGTACTCGTCAATTCACCATCCCAATAAACAACTCCTGTGGCGTTATCTGCATCCTGAAACAAACCACCAACGAATGTCCTACCCGTGATTGGATCAAATATTTCAGCATAAGATAGTTCTTTAAAAGATGGTCTGGCAATGGTCTTTCCATAAGAAAACCTGAAATTTTGATTTTCTGTTACAGAATAAACCAGGTTCAATGCCGGGAAAATGCCTAAGTTTTCAAGAACCTTTTCGTTGTTTAAAACATTGGTGCCTAGTTGGTCTTGTCCTGTATATCTGTGTGTGTAATATTCAGCTCTCAGACCAATTGTTGATTTAAATTTCTTACCGATTGTCATTTCATTCGACACATACGCTGACGCATTACTTATACTCGAATTAAATGTATTAGGGTTATTCGGTAAGAAAGGGGTATCGATTGTTGTTCCTTCTTGCGGATTGCCGAGATAGGGCCATAAATTTTCATTGCTAAATAATTCGTCTGGGTCTCCTGTAAGGGGAATATCTCCTCTTATATTTACTTGAAAATTCTTAATGGAGAAATCCCTTTGCTTATAGGTATATCTCGTCCCTAACTTTAAATAGGCTTTAGATCCAAATGCAGAATAGGTTTTCTTTCCCGCTATAATTCCAACACCATTGATTTCTGAAAGGTCTCTCCAAATACGTTCTGGAAAACCAGACTCAGAACTTATTCTTACACCGCCGTCGTTTACATTTTCATAGCGGGTAAAACGAATATCTGGATCCTTAATTCTTGAGAATGTTGGAGATAGCTTCCATTCTAGGTCCCAATTTTTTTCTTCAAGTTTATACTTCGCAGCAATATGAACATTCGTAAGTGATTTTTGGCTATACGATAAGTTATGTTGGTATCCCGTAAAGTATGAACCTTCATCATTATTGATAAAATCAAAAATACCCGCACTTGACTCGCCATTTTGAAGGTGCATGGCTGTAATACTGTATTTTGCCTTTAATGTTTTTACTGCAAATCCGGCAAGCGAACTAAGCATCACTGTATTTATACCATAATCACCCTTTTGATATTCAAGGGTATCCATTTCTGTTTTGTCTGGATTGCCAGGAAGTCCATAGCTTGCGAACAATGCATCTTTATAGAATTCCGTATTGTTTCTATAATTCAGCATGAAATTGTACGCAATGGTTCTTTTTTCTTTTTTTATTTGATCTCCAAAATTCATTGCTAATCCACCATCTAAAAAGCTTTGTGATTCCTTTGCTGCTAGTGTTTTATTGAAGGAATTTAAAATATCCGCATATCGGTCTGCAGCTTCTGTATTGCTACCCAGAGTTTGTACAAACGATGGGATGTTTGTTTCCGCTGGTATCGTTCTTGTGCCATCATCAAAACCAAGAAAATCAGTTTTACCTCCTTGATAATCCAAATAATCACTGCGAAGGTGGAAGTTCGGATTATAACCTGCTCTGAAAGAAATACTTTGTGTTTTTTGGTTTGGAAAGCTTGCGAGCTCAATATTTACCAGTCCACCTGTAAAATCTGCGGGCAACTCCGCACTGAATGTTTTATTGACAACTATATTGTCAATAAGTGATGTTGGGAAAATATCCATTTGCAGCGTGTTTCTATCTGGATCTAACCCTGGAATGTCTAAGCCGTTTAAAATTGTTTTATTGTAACGGTCTCCAATACCACGAATAAAAATATATTTCCCATTCGCGACTGAAATACCCGGAACTCTTCTCATTGCAGATGCAGCATCAGAATCTCCTGTTTTTCTAAAACTTGAGGCAGAAATACCATCAATCATATTGGCCGACTTGAGCTTCAATCGCAGGATGGCATTTTCAGTATTTTTTTTGTATTCAGCTTGAACTGTAACTTCACCTATTTCGGTTACTTGTGCCCTTAGTTCGGTGTTTTCAACCAAAGTGACTTTTTCTGCTATTACCTTTACTGAACTTATGATCGTATTGCTGTAGGAATACATTGAAAATATTAAGCTGTATGTGCCTACTGGCATTGATATTTCAAATTTACCATCGAGATCGGAAAATGCCCCTTTGTTAAGACCTTCCACCTGTATTTTAACCATGGGTAAAAATTCACCAGTAGCGCCGTCAATTATTGATCCTCTGATGATGCCATTTTGCCCCAAAGAAGGGAAGACGTTCATTGCGATCAAAAAGAGGAAAAAGTAAAGGTGTTTCATCATCGTTTTTTTTAATAACAGAACTCGCAGCGGAAAGCTGCGAGTTTTGCACAAGTAATTAAATATTTAAAGGGGTGTATTAGAATCCTGAAAGATTACCACTGATTCCAGCCCAAGACCATCCTGTAAGTACTGAAGCATCTGCTCCAACAGTGTTAGTTCCTTCAGTAACTTCAATAGTAAATGCATCAGAACCACCTTTGAAAAAATCTGTTAAAACACCACCTACAGGCAATGTGACTTGAAAGTTAGAAGCATCTAAGAAACCATCTACTGTTGGCATTTGATCGAAATCTTGTCCAGCAGCTAAACCGAAGAAATATTGGTTGGTAAATATAAGGTTTGAGTTGTCATCTAAATCCACTAAGCCTTGCGCATTACCCGCGTATATACTACCGTTGGTTATTGTGTGTGTTCCTGAAGCCGAACCTTCTGGCCCATCAAGCTCAAAACATTCATCACCTGGATTTATAACGATGAAGTTGTTAAGGGTGCCAGACCATGCTTGGTCAGTGTCAATTGCATCATCACCTGCATTCCATATGATTAGATTTGATACGTTTACAGTTCCACCAAAGAATTCGATTCCATCATCTTGGTTAGCGACTACTTCTATATTTGATATAACTGTTCCTGAACCAACACCACCTAGAGTAAGACCGTTAATTTCGTTTCCTTCTCCAATGTTTGCACCACCGTGACGTATAGAAATGTAAGTGATCGAACCAGAGTTGTCAGTCGCATCAGAACCTCCGTAAAGACCATTGGCATCTGAAGGAGGAACGCCTTCAATTTGAATGGCATTAGAAGATGCAGAGATTGGCGCGTTACCTAAAATGATAAGGCCTCCCCAAAGACCATCTAAAGTTGGGTCTAGGTTAGGACTAGCTTTTTCCCCTGGCATAATTTCATCTGCAACAGATGTAAAGATAATCGGTGAATCAGCAGTACCGTTCGCAAATAACTTCCCGCCTCTAGCGATTAGAAGTGCAGTTGAGTTAGGACCTGTTCCTGCCTGAGCTTTAATAATTGTTCCTGCTTCTATCGTTAATTCAGCTCCTGACTCTACAGAAATTCTACTTGCAAGGATATAAACCTTGTCCGCAGTCCAAGTTGTATTTGTTGTTATGTTATCTGTAATTGAAACTGTTGTTTCGTCTGTAGCGTATTCACAATTACCATCGTCTTTTTCTGCTTCCGTGTTGTAGTTTGTAGCATTAGGATCAGTGCATCCTTTCTTCTGGCAACTTGTTACCGCTACTAAAAATAGAACGGCAAATAATAGATTTGTCTTTTTCATTTTTTTATATTTTCAATTGTTTGATGCAAATTTCACCATACATTGAGAATAATTGATTAATCGAAGGTTACGATTCAGTTAATAAAACAGCGTGATTCCTTAACCTAGAGGAAACATTGAACTCAAGAAATAAATAAGTCAGGGGTTTAGAGTCGGTACTTTTTAAAGAACGCATCCCAATTCCAAATGTAATTAGCGACGACCTCATCCATTCTTTTTAAGAATAATGGATTTGGAGCCCGCATTCTCTTGAAGTACTCGTCTTGGAATTCGTTCAATTTATATTTGTGAAAAATAGCTTTAGACATTCCGTATATCCAATTCTTAGATGGATGATTTACGCGCGAAATAAAACTTTGATAGTTTCGGATTAGCTTAACAAATTCATTTTCCTCCAAATCATATATTACTGCGAGCTTCTGAAAGATTAAGGATTCAACTCTAGAGGCTTGGTCCGCATCGAATGTACTTTCAAGAAAAGATAAGTTGCCGACAATAATGACCATTCCAAATTCTCCGCTAGCGGTAGGTTCTATTTTTGGCGAAGTAACAAATACATTTTCCTCATTGATTAAGGAAGCTATTTCCAGGAAGCCTTTATCTACAGAATCAAAAATTGCATTTATAAAGATATTTGCAACTTGATTGTCAGATAATTTCTTTTTGATCAGTGTACTAAACATTTGCTTCAACTCAACGGGTTATTCAAAGGTAAGCCCTAGTGACCTTGAGTTTTCATCGCTTTTTTTTGGTTTATCAACGAAGTTTTCAACATTCTATGGGTTTCGGATAAAAAAAATTACTTTTGACTTCCAAAAACATGAATTATGAATGTATTGATTAAAACGAATAAAGGAGACATGACGGTGTCTTTATACACTGAAGACGCGCCTAATACAGTGGCTAACTTTGTAAAACTGATAAATGACGGTTACTATAACGGTTTACAGTGGCATCGAGTGCTGCCAGACTTCGTAATTCAAGGAGGTTGCCCTAATTCCAAAGATGGAGCAAGTGGAATGGCAGGTACCGGTGGTCCTGGTTATCAAATTGACTGTGAATTGGAAGGTGGTAATCAATACCATGATAGAGGTGTCCTTTCTATGGCGCATGCAGGCAAAAATACGGGAGGGTCTCAGTTTTTCGTTTGTCATAGTCGAAACAATACATCTCACTTAGACGGAGCCCACACTTGTTTTGGGAAAGTAACCGATGGATTAGAAGTTATTGATGCAATAGTTGAAGGGGACGCTATTGAATCGATGGAGCTACTGTAAATTGTTGTTGTTGCTTATTTTTTACTTCCAATAGTCCATCGGTATCCTACGGTTGCTATAAAACCAGCTTCAAAACTGACGTCATCAGCAGTGCCAAGCTCAAAACTTAGTGAGAACCTACCTATTTTAGCTTGTGGGCCAACGGTTAATGGCCATGGTCTAATGGCCAAGGCAATGTTCTTGTGAAGATTACCTATACCTACTGCTAGCTTTCCTGTTACAAAGCTAGGTGCCGCAAGGCCCACCTGATATTCGAAGATCCCTTTTTCTGAAAACTCTTTTGTTTGACCAAATAAAACACTCATACCGGGCGAGATAGCATCATACGGATCGTGGCTTCCTATTGTTGCTGCTCCAATATTAAGCTCTATAAATTTGACAGAATTATTTTTTTGTCCGAACGCGAGCGCTGGAACGAAGAGTATAAGCGCAATAATTTTTTTCATACTACAAATATATTTGAAATAGATACTTGGTGAAAATGAAATTTCACATTAAACGTATTTTATTAAGTTTAAAATACTTATTTAAAAACATGTAAATAAGAAGATTAGGTGTTTGTAAAAGGATATTTAAATGGAAGGTTATTTAGGGGGGATTTGAAAATGTTATAAAACATTGAGATCTTCCGACGTTGCGTCTAAACTACATTTTAATGCCGTTTAGGTTTTGTTGTGTACTGTTAAATTTTTTGATGAAAGCTTAATTGCAACTGATTTTTACTCCATTTATTTGTTGTTTGGTTCATTACACCAAACTGAATCTTTAACCCTTTTTTTATCATGTATCCCAAAGCTACATAGAATCGATTTCGGTCAAAAACCTCCACAGTATTTCCATTACCTGTGCTTCTTTGACCATTTATAAATAACTCATTGTATAATGCCAGGTATAATGTTCTCTTGTCCATTACCGCTTTGTTCAATGCTATATTTAAAAATAGATTATATCTGTAGCGTGTTCTTAAATCTTGTCCTTCTACAAACCGTTGTTCATAGCGGAATCGATGGTTAGTATACAAACGATTGCCAAATTGAACAGGGAATAACGCTTCTTGATAAATTCTACTCTCATTACTTGTTGATTTATCCGTTCCATAACTACCCGTAGTAACATTCCCATAACCAAAAGTCAGTTTAATGTCTGCCTTTTTAGGTTTATAGGTTTACTCCTCCGCGAAACAATAATTGTTCAAGGTCTCCAGCAATGTTCCAATTACGGAATTGAACATCTCCTTGAATACCCCAAGGGCTTTCTCTAAATGTTGTATTGAAGAAGTACATGTACCATGCACCCATCTTGTCTTCATTTATCTGAGTATTGCCATTCTTTGTGATTAATAAGGAAATACTAAGGGCCAATAAGTATAAGATCTTTTTCATCTAATGTCAATAAGAGCAAAAATAAGGCTTAACCCAAGACTGCTTTGATTTGATCTGCAAGCTCAGTCCCGATTCTGTCTTGTGCTTCAACTGTTGCTGCGCCAATATGCGGTGTGGTAGCAATTTGGGAATGTGCGAGTAATTGATTGTTAGGATTCGGTTCGTTTTCGAATACATCTAATGCAGCCGCAGCGACAATTCCTGCAGATATAGCCTTGATGAGATCTGCTTCATTAATCACACCACCACGAGCAGCATTTACAATACGAACCCCTTTTTTCATCATTTCAAATTCTTTCATTTGAATAACGGCACTTCCATCTGCTTGTTTGGGCACATGAAGAGAAATATAATCGAGATCACCAATTACTGAAGACAGGTCATTTGTTGGCGTGATTTGAACATCAACAGTTTTACCACCTATATTTAACGATATGGTAGCTGTTTCCGTGTATTGATCAATAGCAATAACTTTCATTCCAGCTCCTAAAGCGTATGAAGCTAGGCTTTGTCCAATTCTACCAAATCCAATGATTCCAATGGTTTTGCCTCTAAGCTCAACACCTTTAGCATAACTTTTTTTCAGTTTGGCGAATTCTCCTTGCTCCATATTTTTATAAGAAGCATATAAAAATCTAGATACGGCAAAAAGATGTCCCATTACCAATTCTGCAACAGATTGCGAAGAAGCGCCGGGCGTATTAATTACGGTTAACCCTTTTTCTCTTGCATAGCTCACATCTATGTTGTCCATACCTACGCCACCTCTTCCGATAAGCTTAAGGCTAGGGCAGGAATCTATAACGTTTTGACGAACGGTCGTTGCACTTCGAACCAAGACGCCAACAACTTGTTCTTTGTTAATGAAATCAATTAAGTTTTCTTGTTCAACTTTATCTAGAATTACTTTGAATCCTGCTGCTTCTAGAGCATTCACTCCACTTGCAGAAATACCGTCGTTTGCTAATATTTTCATCATAATATATTATTTATCCTTTACTTGAAAAGTGCTTCATTACATCAACCAATACCCGTACACTTTCTATCGGAAGTGCATTATACATAGATGCGCGATAACCGCCTACAGATCTATGACCTTTCAGTCCAACTAGGTCGTTCTCTTGCCATAATGCATTAAACTCGTCCGTTCGTGATTCATCTGTCATTAAAAAGGTGGCATTCATGTTTGAGCGGTCCGGTGCAGCAACTGCAGCCTTAAAAAGCGGATTGTTATCTATCTCATTGTATAGCAAACTAGCTTTTTCCTCATTTCTCTTTTGTGCAGATTGAACGCCTCCGTTTTTCATTAGATGACGCATGTTCAGCATCGAAGCATAGACAGGAAAAACAGGAGGCGTATTGAACATACTGTCCTTTTCCGCGTGTGTTTTCAAATCTAAATAGGTAGGCATAAAGGAGGAAGTCGATTTCCCTAGGACGTCGTCTTTAACAATATATAAAGTAGCTCCTGCTGGTCCCATATTCTTTTGAGCACCTGCATAAATCAGATCAAAGTCGGACACATTAATTTCTCTTGAGAAAATATCTGATGACATATCGCATATTAAGGGAACATTACTTTTAGGCATTGCCTTGAATTGCGTGCCGAATATTGTGTTATTTGATGTGAAATGTAAATAGTCAGACGCGGAGTCTACTTGTATGTTCTTCGGGATGTAATTGAAATTATGATCACCAGAGCTAGCACATTCAAGCACTTCAAAGCCAACTTTTTTAGCTTCGGCCATTGCTTTTTTTGACCAGACTCCCGTGTTAATGTAAGAAGCCTTTTTTGAGTCTCGCATCATGTTCAGTGCACTAATTGTAAAACCTAGAGAAGCCCCTCCTTGAAGAAAAATAACCGAGTAGCCTTCTGGAACATTTAAAGATGTTTTCACCAACTGAATGGCTTCATCCATAACAGCTACAAAATCCTTATGTCTATGGGAGACTTCTAATATAGAGAGACCATTGAAGTCCTTAACAGCTTCAGAGGCTTCTTGAAATACGTCTTGCGGAAGGATACATGGTCCAGCACCAAAATTATGTTTCATTTACTATAGTTTTTAGCAAAAGTCTAAAAACTATTTCACGTGAAGCATGATTAATTGTTATTTTTCAATGAAATCTCCAAAAAAAACAAAAAAACAATCTAGAGAAACCTACTCTTCTGACGAAGCTTTGGTCGTTGTTGTCTTTTTCACTGTGCTTGATTTTGCTTTTGCAGTGGTTGTTTTCTTAGCACTTGCCGTTGTTTTTTTAGCAGCTTTCTTTTTCTTAGGTTTGGCTACAGCTACAACACTGGTTTTCTTTTTTCTTGAATTACCGTATGAACCTAAAGTTCTCTTACCTTTTGTCGTTTTTCTATCTCCTTTACCCATATTGCTTTCTGTTTTCTTTAATATTAGTTGCTCAAATTTACGATTCTTTTTCGATTAGTCGGCGTCTAATTTCTTCTTCGATTTCCTTTCCTCGGCTCAAGTTTTTCATACACCAATCCGTTTTTAATTTGATTTGTTCTTCATGTTTAAGTTTCCATTTTAATTCTGTATCTCCAAGCCTTTTGCGGATAGCACTGAGTAAGATGGCAGCGGATACTGAAATATTAAAGCTTTCCGTGAATCCGTACATGGGCACTTTGACTTTCATATCACAGTGGTCTAAGACTTCTTGCGATAATCCACTAAACTCTGTACCAAAGAAAAATGCCATAGGTTCATCTATGGGAATGTTGTAAATGTCATAATCCTCAGTATGCGGAGTCGTCGCAACAATCTTGTATCCTTTTTCCTTAAGCGATTTAATACATTCTAAGGTTGGCGGATTGCCCGTACTGTGGTTTTCAATGTCAACCCACTTACCTGCTCCTAAGGCGATTTCTCTATTGACTTTGTACTCGTTTTCATTTTCAATCACATGGAGCTTTTTGATTCCGTAGCAATCACACGTTCTGAGTACGGCCGAAGCGTTATGCTCTTTGTATAGGTTCTCTATTACAACACTGATGTAGTCTGTGCGTTGGGCTGCTATTTGGTCAAACAGTTCACTTTTATGCTCTGTCACAAGCTGTGCTAGTTCCGAATATACTTTTTCATCAAGATTCATGATTGATCAATTTTATCATTAAAAAATGCTGTATTTCATTAAACAATAGGTAGGTCTTTTCTTTAACTGCATAACCAAGCGATTCATAAAATTTGACTGAATTTTCTCTTGATTGTAAAATAAGCTCTTTTATTTGAGAATCTTTAAAATGATTTTCGATGGAAAGCATTACTCTTTTTCCATACCCTTTGCCTTGCTGACCATTCTCGGTGGCTACAAAACGAATTTGAATTTGCTTATAATCGATTACGTCAGCCCTAGCAATGGCTTTTAATTCACTTCCAAGGTAAGTTGCGAAATGAAGTGCTGAAGTATCTCCGCTGTTTCTTTCAGATCCCCTCGGTCTTTTCCACGGTTCCCGCAAAACCCGGTATCTTAAATCATAATAGGCATCCCATTCTTTTTGATTCCCGGGGCTTCGAGTGACTATTTCCATTGCGCTGCTAGACTCGTCAGTCTTATTGTTTCTTTTCCCTCTATTAATTCTTTTCTTAGGAGTGATTGACTTTTTGAGCTTTTTAATACTTCCTCAACTCCCGTGATTTTAGCACAAGGGATTCCCATATCCAAACAGTCTCTTAAAATCATTTTTGATTGTATCAGTCCTACTTTTTTAGAGATTATTTTCTTTAAATGAATTCTGTTTTTAACGCGTTCTTGATTACTAAGGAACGCTTTGGATTCAATTACGCCCTCTAAACCTAGAAGTTCACACAGTAAGCTGAAGTGTTTGTCGCTGCCAATTGCAAAGGTAATTAGTTCTTGGTCAAGGGTATGAAATAATTCACCGTAAGGAGCGATGTTAGGATGTAAATTCCCCAGTCTTTTCGGGGCTTCACCTGTCATCAGGAAATTACTCGCTTGGTTCATTAAGCTGCAGACTGCAGCATCATACAAGGAGACACTAATTGTTCTTGGTTTTTTATCAAGTAGTGCAAGGAGTAGCCCTTCTTTTAGGTGGTGGGCTGCCAACACGTCAATAAGTGCGACGGGCATCTTCATTGGAGCTTGGTTTTCCTCTCCGTTCAGAGACATGAATCCTGATTCAGCTTGAAGGATAAGATCATATGCAATTCGGTCACTTTCGTTACCAAAACCGGTGATCTTTCCAATAATTAGTCTAGAGTTTACTTTTCTTAGATTTGCGTCATCAACTTTTAATTTTTTATAGTCCTCTTTTTTAAAATTCATAATTATAAGATCCGCATCCTTAAGGTGTTTGGAAAACAAAGCGTAATGCTCTTGATCTAAAAGGTTCAATTTCAAGTATGTTTTTTTGTAGTTGACACTTGAGAAATAGGCGGATATATTGCTTTTATGATCCTCTGATGGCAGTTTCCAAGATCGAGTCACATCTCCTGGGTTTGGTGATTCTATTTTAAGGACTCTTGCTCCTAATTCAGCAAAAAATGTTGCAACCGAAGGGCCTGCCAATACCGTTGACATATCAATAACTTTAAGATCTTTAAATATATTTTGCATTTTAATTTTCTCAAATATGTTATAACAAATGTATGTAAAACCACGCATTTGAATCCATTCTTCTTAAATGGCTTTCATCCGTTAGAATTGTTTTGTAAACAATGCTTTAAAAGCCCTTGATACTTCGTTCAAATTCTTTAAATTCGCATCACAAAGAAATTTACGATGGTATTTGATATTGAAATGATCAAAGAGGTATATGCAAAGTACCCTGAACGAATAGCAGCAGCGAGGGCCGCTGTTGGAAAGCCTTTAACCTTGGCGGAAAAGATACTCTACGCTCATTTATGGGAGGGGAATGCAAAGACGCCCTACCAAAGAGGTGGATCATACGTTGATTTTGCTCCGGACAGAATAGCTTGCCAGGATGCTACGGCTCAAATGGCATTGCTTCAGTTTATGCAGGCAGGAAAGACACAAGTTGCAGTGCCTACAACCGTGCATTGTGACCATTTAATTCAGGCGAAAATAGGTGCGGATAAAGACCTTCAAAACGCCATGAATCAATCGTCTGAGGTTTTTAACTTTTTAGATTCAGTTTCCAATAAATATGGAATTGGTTTTTGGAAACCAGGAGCGGGAATTATTCACCAAGTAGTTTTAGAGAATTATGCATTTCCAGGTGGAATGATGATTGGAACGGATTCACATACGGTGAATGCAGGCGGATTAGGAATGGTGGCTATTGGTGTTGGTGGTGCTGATGCGGTTGATGTAATGGCAGGAATGGCCTGGGAGCTTAAATTCCCGAAATTGATTGGAATTAAATTAACTGGAAAGTTAAACGGATGGTCTTCTCCAAAGGATGTGATTCTGAAAGTTGCAGGAATTCTTACTGTTAAAGGAGGGACGGGCGCAATTGTTGAATATTTTGGTGAAGGAGCGAAGTCTATGTCTTGCACAGGTAAAGGTACTATAAGTAACATGGGGGCGGAAATTGGAGCAACGACTTCAACTTTTGGATATGATAAATCCATGGAGCGTTATTTGCGTTCAACAGGTCGTGATGCCGTCGCGGATGCCGCGAATGAAATAGCAGAACACCTTACAGGTGACGACGAAGTTTATGCAAATCCAGAAGCGTATTTTGACGAAGTCATTGAGATTAATTTAGACGAATTAAAACCACATATTAATGGTCCTTTCTCTCCTGATCTAGCAACACTAGCCGGAGCAGAAATGTCAGCAAAGGCAGCGGCAAATGATTGGCCTTTAAACGTTGAATGGGGATTGATAGGTTCATGTACGAATTCTTCTTACGAAGATTTATCAAGAGCATCTTCTATTGCGAAACAAGCATTTGAGAAAGGAGTAGAGGCAAAAGCCGAATTTGGAATTAACCCAGGTTCCGAGCAAGTAAGATTTACCGCAGAGCGCGATGGCTTAATGCAAAATTTTGAAAATTTGGGAGCGAAAATATTCACTAATGCATGTGGGCCGTGTATCGGTCAGTGGGGTAGGTATAGTGATCCTAAGAATGCACCTAAAAATACAATTGTTCACTCTTTCAATAGAAACTTTGCAAAACGCGCAGATGGTAATCCTAATACGCATGCCTTTGTTACTTCTCCTGAGATGGTAGCTGCAATTGCAATATCAGGAAGGTTAGATTTTGACCCGACCACAGATACACTAACCAATAAAAACGGAGAACAGGTAAAGCTAGATGAGCCAATTGGTATCGAGCTTCCTCCAAAAGGATTTGATGTGGAAGATGCTGGATATCAAGCACCAGACGTTGATGGTTCTGCTATTTCTGTTGTTGTTGCTAATGACTCTCAACGACTTCAGCTTTTAACCCCTTTTACTCCATTAGGTAGTGTATTGAACGATACGAAGCTTTTAATCAAAGCGCACGGTAAATGTACTACAGACCATATTTCAATGGCTGGACCTTGGTTGCGTTATAGAGGCCATTTAGATAATATTTCAAACAACTGTTTGATAGGAGCGGTGAATGCTTTTAATCTAAAAACCGATACCGTTAAAAATCAATTGACAGGGGAATACGGAGCAGTTCCGGCAACACAAAGAGCCTACAAAGCGGCTGGTATTTCAACTATTGTTGTAGGGGATCATAATTATGGCGAAGGATCATCAAGAGAGCATGCTGCAATGGAACCAAGACATTTAGGTGTTGCGGCGGTAATTGTAAAGTCTTTTGCAAGAATTCATGAAACCAACCTGAAAAAGCAAGGAATGCTTGGCTTGACATTTTCCATTGAAAGTGATTACGATAAAATCCAAGAAGATGATAGTTTTAACTTCGTTGACTTAGCGGATTTTGCGCCAGGAAAACCTTTAACACTTGAAGTTGTTCATGCAGACGGTTCTAAAGAAAACATCTCATTGAATCACACCTACAATGCCTCTCAAATAGAGTGGTTTGAAGCAGGTTCTGCACTCAACTTAATCAAGCAGCAGGCGTCTTAGGATAAGGCTTCTTTTTTCTTGTTTCATGTTTAAAACAAAACATCGAATAGCTATTTGTCAATAGTGTGATGACTTTGCAATGGAAAAACAAGGATAAATTTGTCACCTGCACTTTGTAATCAATACTATAGTAATGAACAAATACATTTCCTTATTCAATGGCCTGTCAATATTATTAATTTTCACCTCATGCGAAAATCTAAACACTGAAAGCAAGGAAGGTTTTTCAGACAAGGATACAAAAAGCATCAATTTATTGACAGATTATATGCCCCTTTATGCAGATGGGGATGTAAATGCAATAATTGAAATCCCATGCGGCACAATGGATAAATGGGAATTGAATAAATCAAATGGACAAATTGAATGGGAGTTCGTTGATAAAAAACCAAGGGTTGTAAATTATGTAGGCTATCCGGGTAACTATGGAATGGTTCCACAAACGTTATTGCCGAAAGAAAACGGTGGAGATGGAGACCCATTAGATATACTTGTTCTTGGACCTCCATCAGAAAGAGGCAGTATCGTGAAATGTAAAATAATTGGGGTTCTATTTTTAATGGATAGAGGAGAGCACGATGATAAGTTAATTGCTATTTCAGATAATTCCCCATTGTACACCATCAATGACATTGCTGATTTAAAGAAAAGTTACAATGGTATTTTAGAAATTATAGAATTATGGTTTACAAATTATAAGGGGGCAAATAAAATGGAATCAAAAGGGTTTGGTAATAAGAGGATCGCTAAAGGCCTACTTAGCGATGCCATCAATGCATACAAATTACAACAATAAATAACAGCTATTAAAATGAGCGTTTATTCAGATCCTTATCAACAAAGCATAAAAAAAGCGAACCATTGGGTTCGCTTTTCTTTTGAAGAATAAATCTATTCTTAATATCTGTAGTGCTCTGGCTTATAAGGTCCTTCAACCTTTACACCGATATAATCCGCTTGATCTGTTGAAAGCTCTTCAAGCTCAACACCTATTTTTGCAAGGTGTAATCTGGCTACTTTTTCATCTAAATATTTAGGAAGCATATATACGTCATTGTCGTATTTGTCTGAATTTTCCCAAAGTTCTAATTGAGCCAATGTTTGATTTGTAAATGAGTTAGACATTACAAATGATGGGTGACCAGTTGCACAACCTAAATTCACAAGCCTACCTTCTGCAAGAAGAATGATCTCGTTTCCTTTGATATTATAAAGATCAACCTGAGGCTTAATTTCAATTTTTGAATCACCATAAGTGCCATTCAACCATGCCATATCAATTTCATTGTCAAAGTGGCCAATATTACAAACGATTGTTTTGTCTTTCATCTTTTCGAAATGAGAACCAACAACGATATCTTTATTTCCTGTTGTCGTAACAACAATATCAACGTTATGTACCACTGAGTCTAATTTTTTAACTTCAAATCCATCCATCGCTGCTTGCAATGCGCAAATTGGATCAACTTCAGTAACAATAACTCTTGCGCCTGCACCTTGTAATGAAGCTGCAGAACCTTTACCAACATCGCCATATCCACAAACGACAGCTACTTTACCTGCCATCATTGTATCTGTAGCTCTTCTTATTGCATCAACAAGAGACTCCTTGCATCCGTATTTGTTATCAAATTTAGATTTAGTAACAGAATCATTCACGTTAATTGCAGGCATCACTAAAGTGCCTTTGTTTTTTCTTTCGTATAGTCTGTGAACGCCTGTAGTCGTTTCTTCTGAAAGTCCTTTGATGTTTGCTGTTAATTCAGGATAGCGGTCAAAAACCATATTGGTCAAGTCACCTCCATCGTCTAAAATCATATTCAATGGCTCACCGTCTTTAAAGGCAAATAAAGTTTGCTCAATACACCAATCAAATTCTTCGTCGTTCATGCCTTTCCATGCAAATACAGGAACACCTGCTGCTGCAATTGCTGCCGCGGCATGGTCTTGTGTAGAAAAGATATTACAAGATGACCACGTTACATCCGCGCCAAGTTCAACTAAAGTTTCAATTAAAACAGCAGTTTGAACAGTCATGTGCAAACAACCTGCGATTCTTGCTCCTTTTAGTGGTTTTGATTCTCCATGTTCTTCACGAAGGCTCATTAAACCAGGCATCTCAGCTTCAGCAAGTCTAATTTCTTTTCTTCCCCATTCAGCTAGGGATATATCCTTTACTTTATAACTTACTTTTTCAGTGGTATTTGACATTTATTTTTTATTTAGATTGCAAAATTAGAAAACTATTTAATAGTAAACAATTATAATTGCTTTTGAATGAGATTTTCAAGACAATTAATAAACTCTGGGTGGTCATTACTGCTTGGAACCAACGACACTGTTTCACCGCCATTTTCCTCAAAGATCTCTTGGTACTCTGAGCCAATCTCAATCGTTGTTTCTAAGCAATCGGCAACAAAAGCTGGTGAGAATACAAGTAGTTTTTTAGCTCCTTTTTTAGCCCAATCTTCAACTACTTTATCTGAAAATGGGGTGAGCCATTTCTTGTCTAGCCGCGACTGAAAGCAAACCGTATAGTCAGACTCCTTAAGTTGAAGTTTTTCAGCAATCAGTCGTGTTGTCGCATAGGCTGTTGCTTTGTAGCAGAATTTGTTCTTTTCATTTAATTCAATTTCACAAGGTTGGTCAGAACACAGGTCACTGCCTTCATAAACCTTGTCTACATGACGGTTAGGAAGCCCGTGGTATGAGAATAAAACGTGGTCAAATTCTGATAAATTAAAAGCCTTGCTTCTTTCAATAATGGAATTTATATAGCCTTCTTCACGCCAGAATTCGTTGATGACACTGACTTTAGGAATAACCCACCATTTCCTAAGAATATTTAAACCTTTTTCAATTGCCGAACCGCTTGAAGCACTCGCGTATTGAGGAAAAAGCGGAAGCAATATGATATGATCAAAGTTTTCCTTTCTGATTCGTTCCATAACGGAATCCATGGAGGGGTTTTGGTAGCGCATTGCGAACTCCACGTGAACATCAGTTTCTTTAAATCGATCTTGCAATAGGCTCGTTAAGCTCTGCGTATGTGTTAACAGCGGAGATTCCCCATTGCTTAGGTCAAATAGTTCTTTATAAATCTTGGCTGATTTTGGAGCCCGAAAGGGAACGATGATTCCATTAACTAGAATTTTCCGCACCAAATAAGGAAGGTCAATAACTCTTGGATCATTTAAAAATTCTGACAAGTACCTTCTAACGTCCCTTGTAGAAGGGCTGTCAGGGGTTCCAAGTTGTATAAGTAAGACACATGTTCTTTTCAATCTTCTGATTTTAAGTTATCATTAACTAACAATGAAAATGAATTTCAGTTCAAAAATAATGACTTTATTGATTATCACAGACTTTAAATACCTTTGCAAATGTGGAGTGGAAGAATAAAATTTTTAAAAATCATTCTGATCGTGAATTTGAAGATTTGGCCTTTGAGGTATTTCGATATCAAATGGATCATTGTGAGGTCTATTATTCATTTGTAAATTCAGTTCGGAAAAAATCCCCTAGGAATCTCAATGAGATTCCCTTTTTACCCATTTCTTTATTTAAAACGCATAAAATCATTACTGACAAGACACCAAATACAATGGATAATGTATTTATGAGCAGTGGCACACAAGGGGAGAGGAGTTCCCATTTTGTCAAAGACGTCAATATTTACGAACGATCTTTTGAATTAGGCTTTGAATTCTTTATAGGTGACCCTAATGAACTTATTATTATAGCACTTTTACCTAATTACCTGGATCAAGGTGATTCTAGCTTGGTATATATGGTGGATCGTTTAATTAAAAAAACGAAGTCCAACCATTCAAGGTTTATTTTAAATGATTTAGAGAAAATCCCTGAGGCGATAGAAAAAGCGATGCGAGAAGGTAAAAAAATTGTTTTGTTTGGCGTAGCCTATTCATTAATGGATTTGATGGAATTGAATATGGATTTGAGGGATTGCATTGTAATTGAAACAGGTGGAATGAAAGGGCGGAGAAAGGAATTGTCAAAAGTTGCTATGTATAAGCAATTAAAAGAAAAGCTTCAGATCAGTAAATTGTATTCTGAATATGGGATGACTGAACTGTTGTCACAGGCATACAGTATGGATGATTTTACTTTTTTGACGCCTCCATGGATGAGGGTTTTATACAGAGATATAAGCGATCCATTTATGATGACTAATGGAGATAAAGGAGCTGGTTTGAATGTGATTGACTTGGCGAATATTTATAGTTGTAGCTTTATTGCCACAGATGACTTAGGTTTGCGAAGGGGCAATGGTTTCGAAATTATTGGAAGGATTCAAGATTCGGACATCCGCGGTTGTAATTTACTTATTGAATAGATTTATTAATTTTAAAAAAAAATAAAACATGACGCCTCAAACAATCATAATTTTGTCCTCAATAGGAATTTTAGCCGGTATACTCAGTGGTTTTGTTGGTGTAGGTGGCGGAATTATTATTGTTCCTGCCCTTGTTTTTCTTTTGGGGCTGACCCAGCATGAAGCACAAGGAACCAGTCTTTTTGTTTTGGCAATGCCTGTTGTTTGGCTCGGATTAATGAATTATTGGAAGGAAGGAAACGTACAATGGAAGTACGGCTTAATAATTGCTGCCACGTTCTTTGTAGGCGCATATTTTGGTTCTAAATTATCATTAAAATTGAGCCCAAGTCTTGTTAAGTTTCTGTTTGGACTGCTTATGGCGCTTGTTTCTGTTAAATTAATTTTATCGGGTTACCAATCAATTGTTGCAAATGAAGATTGATGTAAATGACATAAAGGATTTTACATCGTCTCTCTTTGATAAAATGTGTGCTTACCGGAAGCATTTACATATGAATCCAGAGCTCTCATATCAAGAACATAACACCGCTTCTTTTGTAAAAAAAACCTTAATTGATATTGGGTTAAATGAGGTTAAAAGTATAGGAGGTACAGGTGTCCTCGTTACTATATTTGGAGACCATCATGTAAAAGACCAAGAATGTATTGCTTTTAGAGCAGATTTAGATGCTTTGCCCATCCATGAAGAAAATGAGGTGCCCTACAGGAGTAAAGTTGATGGTGTTATGCACGCCTGTGGCCATGATGTTCATTCATCGATATTACTTGGGTTAGCCGAAGTTCTTCATCATTTCCGAAACTTTCTACCCCAACCAGTTAAATTAATTTTTCAGCCGGGTGAGGAAATGAATCCCGGTGGTGCTAATTTGATTATTGATGAAGGAGGTTTGTTAAACCCGAAGGTAACTAAGATGTTTGCTCTTCATGTCTTTCCTGATTTTGAGTTTGGAAATGTCGGGTTTCGAGAAGGTTTATATATGGCCTCTAGTGATGAATTGCACATCGAGATAACAGGTAAAGGTGGACATGGCGCTTTGCCCGATCAAACAATCAACCCTATGTTTATGGGGGCTGAGTTTATTTTAAGGGCACGTGATTTCATTAAAAATAACACACCGGATTCTGTGCCAAGTGTAATTAATTTTGGCCGATTTGAGGCGCTAGGTTCAACAAATGTAGTTCCTCAAAGCACGATTATAAAAGGCACCTTCCGAACAATGGACGAAGATTGGCGTGTAAAGGCGAAGTTAGGGCTAAACAAGATTGCCGAAGGCATCGAGAAGGAGTATGGGGGTGTCTTGAAGTTAAACGTATCAAAAGGTTATCCTTTTCTTCGAAATGATCCAGATTTAACACGTTTTACCAGAAATGTGGCTTTAAAGGTGATTGATGACTCTTTTGTCCAAGAATTAGATTTGAGAATGACTGCAGAAGATTTTGCTTTTTATAGTCATCTTGTCCCAGTTTGTTTTTTTAGATTGGGTGTGGGTAACAAAGTAAAAGGAATTACCTATAACGTTCATCACCCAAAATTCGATATTGATGAAAGGTCAATGAAGACAGGTCTTTTATTATTTTCTTCTATAGCTTTATCTACTATAAATTGAATCGATTCATTTTTATATTGTTCCTTTTTTGTGTTTCTAGCTGTACAAAAAGTGTTCGGTTTCAAAACAGATTAGATGGGAATTGGATCATCGAAAGAATAAAAGTGACTGATGGTCAGGGAGATACTCATATTATTGAAAATGCGGAAGGTCAATTGTCTCTTGATTTCACTAATGCAGTTTCTGCAGGTTCTTGTAATTTCACTCTTGAATTTAATTCAATTATTTATCCTTTTGAACTCTCATTTGATGGGAACAACCTAGTCTTAAATGAATCGAAAGAGCGGCTTGATTTTGGAGGTGGGGCTTTTCGAAACACCTACCAAGTCATTCTTCTGACGAAAAGAGATTTGGTTTTGGAGTATTATGACCCATTAAACTTTCAATTGAGGAAGTTTATTTTCGTTAAAGAAGAATAGAAGGTATTCGTCTATTTTGTTTTATATTTGTCATTCATCAAAGGGTTTTCCATGAATAAATCGGTTATTTTCATTCTAATATTTTTGTTTTCATTAACGGCTATTGGTCAATTTGAGCAAAACAACAAGTGGTCACTAGATTTGGGTGCCGGTCTTACAAATGCCGTGAAGCCTTATACTGCAAATTATTTTTCAAACACATACGATTTGTTTCACGCCTCCGGAGGTGTTCGTTACATGTTTAATAATAAGTATGGGATTAAGATAGATGCTGGATACGATAAAATAACCAATGGTGAAGTTGGTGATAACACCATTAGCTTACCGTTTCAAACAGATTATTATCGTGTTTCAATGCAGGGGGTTGCAAATTTGGGTCGTCTATTAATGTTTGAGAATTTCACCAATCATCTTAGTTTATTGTTTCATGCTGGAGGAGGATTCTCAATGCTTCAAAGCGATGTCAGTTTCGATGGGGAAGACGAAAGAATGGTGAATTTCATGATGGGTTTTACTCCTCAAATTAAATTGGGTAATAGGGCCGCATTGTTTCTAGATGCCTCATTTATATGGCATGTCTACCAGCAAAAGACTTTCGATATGCTGAGCCCTGTGGCTAAGCGAGGGTTTGACGGTTTTGTTGCCAATGCATCCATTGGATTTAATATCTATCTGGGCAAACATGAACAACATATGGATTGGGCTTATTCTCCGTGTTTTCCCGATATGTCTTATTTGGAAAATGAGATCAAAAAATTGGATAGCACCAATATGGATCTTAAATCAAATTTCAAGGATGATGATGGTGATGGAGTTATAAATTATCTGGATCAAGAAATAGATACGCCTTTGGGTGTTTCGGTAGATTGTAATGGAAAGGAAATCACCTCAGATTTAGCCATCACACCAACACCTGATGTTACGCCAACACCAACACCAGATGTTACGCCAACACCAACACCAGATGTTACGCCAACGCCAACACCTGATGTTACGCCAACGCCAACACCTGATGTTACGCCAACACCAACGCCTGATGTTACGCCAACACCAACACCAGATGTTACGCCAACACCAACGCCTGATGTTACGCCAACACCAACACCTGATGTTACGCCAACGCCAACAACTGATGTTACGCCAACACCAACGCCTGATGTTACGCCAACACCTGATGTTACGCCAACACCTGATGTTACGCCAACGCCTGATGTTACGCCAACACCAACGCCTGATGTTAATCCAGTGA